>Ga0187776_10000799_pt1 | contig 15230 bp, 14 predicted proteins | sample 0216_BV02_MP12_2_FD_132426 | JGI IMG/M metagenome (GOLD analysis project Ga0187776, IMG submission 132426) | Tropical peat soil microbial communities from peatlands in Department of Meta, Colombia - 0216_BV02_MP12_20_MG | ecosystem: Environmental > Terrestrial > Soil > Wetlands > Peat | place...
CTCGGACATAGAATCACCATCTCTTGCTCGGGCGGCTTCACCCTCGCCGGATCAATCTTGCGCCGGTGTTGGCACTACCACTACTCAGCAGCCGCCATGGTCTTGGCCTTTTCCAGTACCTCCTCGATGCCGCCCACCATGTAGAAGGCCTGCTCGGGGATATCGTCATGCTTGCCGTCTACGATCTCACGGAAGGCTCGGACCGTGTCCTCTACCTTCACGTATTTGCCCTCAGTACCGGTAAACTGGGAGGCGACGAAGAAGGGCTGGCTCAAGAACCGCTGGATCTTTCGGGCCCGGCCCACGACGATTTTATCCTCCTCGGAGAGCTCGTCCATCCCGAGGATGGCGATGATGTCCTGCAGGTCCTTGTACTTCTGGAGGATCATCTGCACATCCCGAGCCGTCCGGTAGTGCTCCACACCCAGGACGTTGGGGTCAAGAATGCGGGAGGTTGAGTCGAGTGGGTCCACGGCCGGGTAGATACCAAGCTCGACGATCTGCCGGGAAAGCACTACGGTACCGTCCAGGTGGGCGAAGGTGGTCGCCGGGGCCGGGTCGGTAAGGTCGTCCGCGGGCACGTACACGCACTGGACCGCAGTGACCGAGCCTTTGGTCGTGGAGGTGATCCGTTCCTGAAGTTCGCCAAGGTCGGTGCCAAGGGTCGGCTGGTAACCCACGGCGGAGGGCATGCGGCCGAGGAGGGCCGAGACCTCGGCACCCGCCTGGGTGAACCGAAAGATATTGTCAATGAACAGGAGCACGTCCTGTCCCTCTACATCCCGGAAATACTCCGCCTGCGTCAGTGCCGAAAGGGCCACCCGCGCCCGCGCTCCCGGCGGCTCGGTCATCTGACCGTACACCAGGGCGGCCATTGGCAAAACCCCTGACTCCTTCATTTCCAGGTAGAGGTCGTTTCCCTCCCGGGTTCGCTCCCCCACGCCCGCGAAGACTGAGATACCCTTGTGCTGCATGGCGATGTTATGAATCATTTCCATCATGATGACGGTCTTGCCCACGCCGGCGCCGCCGAACATCCCCATCTTGCCGCCGCGGGGGAAGGGCACGAGGAGATCGATGACCTTGACGCCCGTCTCGAGCACCCGCACCGAGGTGTCCTGCTCGGTGAAGAGAGGCGCCGACCGGTGAATGGGGGAGAACTTGTCCGCCTTCACCGGGCCCAGGCCGTCCACCGGCCTGCCGACCACGTTGAGCACTCGGCCCAGACTTGGCTTGCCCACGGGCATCTGAATCGGCGCCCCGGTATCCTTGGCCGGCATGCCCCGCACGAGGCCGTCGGTGGTATCCATGGCCACGCAACGCACCACGTTGTCCCCCAGGTGTTGGGCCACCTCGACGATAAGGTTACCTTCTTGGTCGCTGATGCTGGGGTTGCTGATGGTGATCGCCGAAAGGATCTCCGGCAGTTTCCCCTCGGCGAACTCCACGTCCACCACATTGCCGATGACCTGAACGATTTTCCCGATATTCATTGGCTACCCATCCTCCTCCACGGGTGCACCGCGCACCTCTACTTTTTCAGGGCCTCGACGCCGCCCACGATATCCATGAGTTCCTTGGTAATGGCGGCCTGCCTGGCCTTGTTGTAAATGAGGGTAAGACTCCGCACCATCTCTTTGCAGTTGCTCACCGCGTTATCCATGGCGGTCATCCGGGCCGCATGTTCGCTCACCGCAGTCTGAAAAAAGGCCTCGAGGAGCTGCAGGTGAACGTAATTGGGAAGCAGATCGTTGAGGACCCCCTTGAGTGACGGCTCGAACAGGTACTCGATCTGCTCTTTTTCCGCCCCGGCAGCGGCATCCGAGGCGATGGGCAGGAGCTTCTTGACCGCCGGCTTCTGGGTGGCCATGTTGATGAAGCGGGCATAAGAGAGGTACACCTCATCCACCTCGTGGCTCGAAAAGAGATCGATCGCCTTCTGGCCCACCATCCTCGCATCCTGGAGATTGGGGCGGTTGAGCAGGCCGATGTGCTGATCCCGCCTGGTCACCTTGCGCCGCCGAAAGTAATCCCTCCCCTTGCGGCCGATGGTAGTGAGGGAAACCTCGAGACCCTGCTGCGCCTTCTCGTTGAGCAACCGTTCAGCCGCCGCGATGAGGTTGGTGTTGAAACCACCGCAGAGGCCTCGATCTGCCGTGATGGAGATGATCTCCACCTTGCTGACTTCCTCGTGGGCCATGAGCAAGGGGAAGCCCTCGGGTGCGACGCCGGCGGCCAGCCGGTTCATAATCTCGGTGAGCTTGGTGGCATAGGGAACAAACTGGGTGAGCTGTTGCTGGGTCGTCCGCAGCTTGGCAGCGGCCACCATGTTCATGGCCCGGGTGATCTGCTGCGTCTTCTTGACCGCAGAGATCTTTCTCTTGACATCACGGAGCGTTGCCATAGGTAGCTACTCTCGCTCTATCTTCATGTACCACAGTTAGGCGGCTTGAAAGACCTGGTCGAATTCAGTGAGGGCCTTTTTCACTTTGGCATCCAGCTCATCACTGATCAGTTTCTTCTCCCGGATCTCCTGGAAGATCTCGGGGTACTTCTGCCCGATGAACTCCAACATCTTCTGCTCGTAGGACATCACCTTGTCCACCGAGTACTTGTCCAGGAAGCCCCGAGTGCCCGCGTAAATGGCGAGGACCTGCTTCTCCGCCGACATCGGTTGATACTGGGGCTGCTTGAGGAGTTCGACCAGCCGGATGCCGCGGTTGAGCTGGGCCTGGGTGGATTTATCGAGATCACTGCCGAATTTCGCAAAAGCCTCGAGTTCGCGGTACTGGGCGAGATCCATGCGGAGACGGCCGGCCACCTGCTTCATTGCCTTGATCTGGGCGGCGCCACCGACGCGGGATACCGAGAGACCCACGTTGATCGCAGGGCGCACGCCGGAAAAGAAGAGGCCGGGCTCGAGGTAGATCTGGCCGTCGGTAATGGAGATCACGTTGGTCGGGATGTAGGCGGAGACATCACCCGCCTGGGTCTCGATGATTGGCAGCGCCGTCAGTGACCCGGCCCCCGCCTTGTACCTGGAATCTAACTGGGGCGCGTTGTCCGCCAGTTTTGCGGCCCTCTCCAGCAGCCGCGAATGGTTGAAGAAGATGTCCCCGGGGAAGGCCTCACGGGCCGGCGGCCGGCGGAGCAGCAGGGATATCTGCCGGTAGGCAACCGCCTGCTTGGAGAGATCGTCGTAGATGATGAGCGCGTGTCGGCCTCTATCCCGATAGTACTCGCCCATGGCGCAACCAGCGTACGGCGCGATGTACTGCAACGACGCGGGATCACTGGCGCAAGCGGAAACAACGATGGTGTAGTCCATGGCGCCATGACGGCGCAGGGTCTCCACCACCTGGGCCACCGTGGATTTTTTCTGACCGATGGCCACATAGATGCAGATGACATCCTGGCCCTTCTGATTGATGATGGCATCCACGCCGATGGCGGTCTTGCCGATCTGGCGGTCACCGATGATGAGCTCCCGTTGGCCGCGGCCGACCGGGGTCATGGCATCGATGGCCTTGAGCCCGGTGTACATGGGCTCGTGCACCGGTTTCCGGTGGATAACACCGGGTGCGATACGCTCGATCAGGGCGAACTCTTTCGCCTCAATGGGGCCCTTCCCGTCCAGAGGCTGTCCCACCGGGTCGATGATACGACCGACGACCGCATCTCCCACCGGCACCTGGGCTATGCGGCCGGTCCGCTTGACGGGACCGCCCTCCTTGATGTGAAAATCCTCGCCCATGATGGCGCAGCCCACGTTGTCCTCTTCCAAGTTGAGGGCGAGCCCGTAGACCGCGCCGTGATGCGTGGGGAACTCCAGGAGTTCCATGGACATGCACTTTTCCACGCCGTAGACGCGCGCAATTCCGTCGCCCACCGAGAGGACGGTGCCCGTCTCGCTCAGATCAACTTTCTTGTCATAATCCTTGATCTGCTCCCTAATAATCTGACTGATTTCTTCGGCCCTGATTTCCATCGGCTCGTCTCACCCCTTCACTAGAGTTTCCTTGATGCTCGCCAGTTGAGTTCTGACGCTACCGTCCAGAACGAGATCACCGACCCGGGCCACCACTCCCCCGATGAGCCCGGGATCCACCCGCGTTTCCACCATAACCGTGCCGCCGGTCACCTTCTCCAGCGCCGCCTTGATGGCCGCGACCTCCTCCCCGGAAAGAGTCGTGGCGCTGGTGACCTCGGCCCTGCCGAGGTTCGCCATCTCATCCAGAAGCTTCTGGTAATAGGAGCGTACATCAGGCACGATGCGCAAACGGTTCCTCTCGATCATGAGGTTAAGGAGGCTCCTGAACACCAGTGACAATCCCAGCTTCGCAGCTATCACCTGACAGATGACCTTGCGGTTGTCCTTCACGTAGAGCGGATTGGCAACAGCATCGACAAACTCTGACTGCCGCTCCCAGAAGGCCGCGAACTTGTTCAGCTCCTCCCCATACTGCTTGTAGTTCCCATCTCCGCGCCCCAAAGTAAGCAAGGCCTTGGCGTACCGTTTGGCAAGAATCTGATTGCTCACTTGGCCTCCACCACCTTTGTCGTAAAGTCCCTAATCAGCCGCTGATGATCCTCTCTCCCGACCTTCTCCCTGAGCACCTTTTCCGCCGCCGCTACCGAAAGCTCGGCGATCTCCCGCTTGAGTGCCAGCGTGGCGCTCTTGATTTCCTGCTGAATGGCGCGGTCCGCCTGGGCTCGAATCTCTGCTGCACTCTGCTCGGCTCCGGCGATAATCTTGGCCTTCTCGGCTTCACCCTGCGCTCTAAACTCTTCCAGGATGCGGGCCGTCTCCTTGTCCAGTTCGGCTAACTTCCGATCGTATTCTTGGTAGCTCTTCTCGGCCTCTTTCTGCTTGGCCTCGAGTTCAGCAAGGGTATTGGCGATGGTCCGAGTGCGCTTGGTGAAGAATTCCCGAATGGGCTTCCTGACAAGAACAAAGAGCACTCCCGCCATGAGCGCGAAATTCAGTACCCGATACCAGAAATCCGGCCACTTAGAGGCTCCGCCGTGATCACCCCCCTCCGAGGCCCACGCCACACCGGCCCAGATCAGGAACAGGAGACCACTGAAGGCCAATGCGCCAACCACCTCGCGCAACCCTTTGCCGTTAGCCCGCTTCATGAAATGCTCCTCCCCAGGATCTTCTCGGCCACCGCCTGAGAGAAGGCCTGGACCTGAGCCTGCAGTTGGCCTCGAGTCTCCCGGATCTCCGACTCGAGCTGCTTACGAACTTGGCCGATCCTCACCTGAGCTTCCTGATTGCTCCGTGCGATGAGCTTCGTCTCCGCTTCGTGCGCATCCTCCTTCAGGCTTTGCACTCTCGCAGCTCCCTCCTCCCTGGCCTCCCGGATCTTCTGAGCAACCCTATTCATGGCGTCCTGAGCGTTCTTGGTCATTGAGCTGATCGCTACGGTAAAGTCGTCAATGACCTGATTGCGCTGCTTGATGATCCTGCGAATAGGCCGGAACAGGACGAGATTCAAAAAAAAGAGGAGAATCAAGAAGTTGACTATTTGGAAGAGGAGGGTAATGTTGATATCGATCATTGTTCTTCCCCCAAGACCGCCCGTTGTTTCGCAACACGCGGGGAACCCATGCGTATCCGAATCTACAGAGAATCGCCTCGGCGCCGAATCTCTCCGGAGAGGGCCTCCAGATCCTCAAGCGGCGCCGTTGTGACCCGGTTCTTATGGTGAAGAGTCGATGAACAAGGTCTGTAAACACGCAAGAGGGTTATGTTGGTGCGTCAGGCAAGAGGGCAAGAGCGCAGCGTCCTTTTAGCCACGGCTGCCCTTAATAGCACACTATATTTCTCATTGCAAGAAAAAAAGTGGGGACGGCGGGTTCCCCTGAACACTGCTGCGACTGCTCAGTTCTGGAAGATGAATTTCCGCATGTGCACGTTGAGCAAAATGCCGACACTGCCGAGGGTCACGAGAACAGATGATCCCCCGTAGCTCACCAGAGGCAGGGTAATGCCTACCACCGGCGCCATGCCAAGCACCATGGCGATGTTGACGGCTACCTGCCAGAAGATTATGGCGGCAATTTGCACGCAGAGGAGCGTGCCGAAGCGATCTCTCGACCGGCGGGCCACTTGCAGGGCGCGGAAAACCAGACAGAGAAAGAGGCCGAGCAGGAGAAGGCATCCCACGAAGCCCCATTCTTCGGCGAGCACGGAAAAGATGAAATCCGTGTGATGTTCGGGAATGAATCGGAGTTGGCCTTGTGTGCCTTGCAGGAAGCCTTTCCCCCAGATCTGACCTGAACCGACGGCGATCTTGGATTGAATGATGTGGTATCCCGCGCCGAGGGGATCCCGGTCCGGGCTGAAAAGGGTGAGGATCCGTTGGCGCTGATACCCCTTCATGCCCATCCAGAGCAAGGGAAGACAGCCGAGAACGAACCCGCCCAGGGTGAGGAGGGAGGAGAATCGGACACCCACGAAGAGAACGACGGAGGCCCCGATGAGGATCAGCAAGCCGGCGGTGCCGAGATCGGGCTCGAGAAGTACGAGAACCGCGGGCACCATGACGATCAGCGTCGGAATCCCGAGATCTCGGAGCCGGAGGCTCTCGCCTCTCCCTTCCTGGGACAAATATCGGGCCAGGGCAACCATGAGGAACGGCTTCATGATCTCCGAGGGCTGGAATGCAAGAAAGCCAAGATCCAACCACCGCTTCGAGCCGGACACACTTTTCCCCGCCAGCAGCACCACCACCAGCGGCACCAGCCCGACGAGGTATGCAGGGTAGGCGAAGCGCTCCCACCATCTATAGTCCAGGCTGAAGGCCAGAACCATGACCAGCAGCCCGAGACCTAACCAGTACACTTGCCGCATCACGATAGCAGGGTGCGCCTTGCCCCCCGAGGTCGTGGCACTGTACAGGGTCAGGAGACCCACGCCGGCGATGGCACCGGTTACCAGGAGAAGGTACCAGTCAAAGTTCTGAATAAGCCGACGATCAATCATACTGATTCCTGAGGGCTAGCCAATCTCGGGAACTGCTCAACTTACCCCCCGGGCGAGCCAACAATCAAATACTCTAGCGCAGGCGCGGGCATCCCGCAGCCCGCGCTGCCACTTCCCCTCACTCGCTCTTCCGGACGACCTGCGTGGCCGGCTTGATTTGGAAGAATTCTTCAAGCACCTGCCGGGCCAAAGGAGCCGAGGCCGACCCGCCGTGACCGCCGTGCTCCACCAGGACCGCGACCACGATCTGCGGCGCCTCGACCGGGGCAAAGCAGACGAACCAGGCGTGGTCCCGCTCTTCGTAAGGGATCTTATCAAGAGCCCTATTCCTCGGCTCGTCATCCGCCATCCGCACAACCTGAGCGGTCCCCGTCTTGCCGCCGACGAGGATGCCCGGCAGGTGCGCCGCCTTTCCCGTTCCCCCGGGGTCTTGGACCACACCGGCCAGGGCCCGCCGCAAGAACTCCAGTGTCGTCGGCTTGAGCTTCGCCTCTCCTACCACCTGAGACGGAACTTCCTCGAGCACCGCGCCTTCGGGGCTCTCCACCCGCTGCACGATGCGAGGCTGGAGCACCTTGCCACCGTTGGCGATGGTGGCATAGGCGACCGCCTGCTGGAGCGGGGTAACGAGAAGAAACCCCTGGCCGATCGCTATGCTTAGGTCCTCCCCCTTCTGCCAGGGGATGCCGAAGCGCTGCAGCTTCCATTGAGAACTGGGCACGAGCCCGCGAGCCTCGTTGCTCAGTCCGATGAGCGTGCGGGAGCCGTATCCCAGACGCCGAGCATACTCCGCCATGCGATCCACCCCCAGTTTCAATCCGAGCTGGTAGTGGTACACGTCACAGGAGCGCACGAGAGCCTGGTAGAGATCGAGCCGCCCATGGCCCCTCTTTTCCCAGCAACGATAAGCCCGGTTTCCGAAAGGAAGCTGCCCGGCGCAGCCCAGAACAGTCCCGGGCTCAGCCACCCCTTCTTCCAGGGCGGCGGCGTCCACTACCGGTTTGAAGGTGGAGCCAGGAGGATACGCCCCCTGAATCGCCTTGTTCGTCAGCGGGTGCGTGGGATCATCGATGAGATCTTGCCAGTCCTTGGTCGAGAGCCCGCGAATGAATCGGTTCTGGTCGAAGGCCGGGCTGCTCACCATGGCAAGAATGTCCCCGTTATTCGGGTCCAAGGCGACGATAGCGCCGGCCTTGCCGCTCAATGCCTCCTCCGCCCGACGCTGGAGGTTGGCATCGAGGGTAAGGACGAGATTCTGACCGGGGAGCGCCGGGACCTCCCGCAGCACCCGAAGCTGACGGCCGGCTGAATCGACCTCCACTTGCCGGCCGCCCCGCTGGCCGTTCAACATCCGCTCCCACTGCTGTTCCACCCCGTACTTGCCCAGGTAGTCGCCCTGTCGGTAACCGACGTAGCGGTCGTCTCTGAGCTGTCTCTCATCAATCTCTCCCACATAACCGATGAGGTGGGCTGCGAATCCCGGCCACTCGTAGCTCCGCCGGGGCTCGATCTGAACCGCCACTCCGGGCACGTAGAAGCGATAGCTCTCCACTGCTCCTAACTGGTCCCGGGTCATGTCCCGGACTAGGGTAATGGGTCTGAACGGCGGCTCCGACGCAGCCATCTCAACCCGTTCCTCAAGAGCGCTCTTATCGTACCCGAGGACCCGGCTCAGTTGGGTGAGGGTTTGATCCATGTCCTGGATGTCATCAGGTATGACGGCCAGGTTGAAACTGGGCCGGATGTCGACCAGGACTCTGCCGTGACGGTCGAAGATGGTCCCGCGAGGTGGAGGGATGTTCTCCACGCGAATCCGATTGTTCTCTGAAAGTTCCCGGTAGTATTCGCCGCGAATGAGCTGAAGGTACCAGAGCCGCAAGGTCAACACGACAAAGACTGCCACAACCACGGCGACAAGTGCCTGGAACCGTCGCCGCTGCGCCTCCAGATCTGGCATCTCCACATGTCTCAGGGCGCTCATCCTTGTTGGTACTCCTCAGGATGGGGAGAGGTCTTCTGCCACCGCTCCAACCGCATCAATGCCGAGAGCAGCACCGGGCCAACGATGGCCACAACAAGTATTCGCCATACCAAGATTCGTGCCATATCCGCGACACCCGCCGACTCGGCGTTATGGGTCATGAGGATGAGCCCCAACCCCCACCCTTGCAACAGGGTGCACAACCCGAGAAAAATGGCCTGGTACCGCCGGCTTTGAAGATTCAGGTTCTGCCAGAGCACGGAGGCGAGGAAAACCGCGACCAGGTAGTAAAGAGGCCCGAAGCCGACACCGGGCGGCAGTCCGAGGTCGGAAAGTATACCGACCAGTATAGCCAGAACATATCCTTTCGTCGCGCCGTGCGTGAAGGTGGCGTGTACCGCGAGAATGAGAAAAAAATCCACATGGAGTCCGGCGGGCGCGAGCGAGGGCAAGAGTACCGTTTGCAACAGGTGCGCTATGAGAGTCAGCAGCAGGTAGAGGAGAACCGTCCGCATCAGCCCCTCCCAGCGCGGCGTTCCGTCTGTTCCTCAGGGGGATACTCGGGCGGCGGCCTCAACACGATAAGAACCTCCTCCAGTCGACTGAAATCCACCGCCGGCGTCACTTCCACCGTTTGGAATAGGACTCCGTCGCCGCGCTCGACTTTCTCCACCTGGCCCAGGAGAATACCTTTGGGGAACACACCACCCATGCCCGAGGTGATCACCTGGTCCCCAACCTGGACGTCGTCGTTGCGCTGGACGTACTTGAGACTACAGCGCCCTTCTCCGAGCCCGACCAGGATGCCGCGCGAACGCGATCGCTGCACAAGGGCATCAACGGCACTGTTACGGTCGAGAATCAGGAGAACCTTGGCGTATTGGCTGCTCACCCCAATCAGCCGGCCCACGACCCCGGCGGCGCTCACCACCGCCATATCTCGTCCCAGGCCGTCCCTTGTGCCCTTGTCGATGAGTAACGTCTTGAACCATCCTGACGGGTCAAAGCCTACGACCTCGGCGGGCAGAAGCGGCATACGAACCCTAGATTCCTTGAAGTTGAGCAGATCTCGCAACCGTTGGTTCGCAAGACCCGCCTCACGGTAGAGGTTCAACTGCCGGCGAAGTTCCTGGACCTCCTCTCTGAGCTGCTGGTTTTCCCGCTGAACCCCTACGAGCCCGAAGTAGCCGCGCCATACATCTCCCACCGTGTTCACCACGAGGCGAACCACCTTCTGCACCGGGGCGGTGAGCTCCACCATCATGGCTTCCATAAAACTCAGCCCCTGCGGGGCGTGTAGTTTCGCGGAAGTCAGGCTAAGGGCGAGAAGAAAAAACAGGATACCTAAGAGGATGCTGCGAAGTTGTCTACTCACCGGCATCTTGATTCTCAGGGGCACAAACTTGGCTCAACCGCCTCGCCGCCCCTGGCTCCCAGGACTCCCACGGTTCCACCTACGTCGATTGCTGTTCGAGACGCAGCGGGAGTAGGCTAGATCATTACCTCTCGCAGGATATCGATGTTGTCTAGGGCCTTCCCGGATCCCAGCACCACCGTTGACAAGGGATCTTCCGTGATCGTGATCGGGAGGGCCGTTTCTTGACGCAGAAGCTTATCCAGCCCTTTCAGGAGCGCCCCGCCCCCGGTGAGCACGATTCCACGATCAACGATATCGGCCGCCAACTCCGGTGGCGTCTGTTCAAGAGCTATCTTGACGGTCTCGACAATAGTGTCGATCTGCTCGCGAATGGATTCTCGCACCTCATCCGAGTCGATCTCGACAATCTTGGGAATCCCGGAAACGAGGTCGCGCCCTTTGATCTGCATGCGCTCCACTACCTCTCCCGGGTAAGCGTTGCCGATGGTGGTCTTGATCAGCTCCGCCGTCCGCTCGCCGATGAGCAGATTATACTTGCGCTTGATGTGCTGAAGAATGGCCTCATCCATCTTGTCCCCAGCCACTCGCACCGACTTGCTGTACACAATGCCCGCCAAGGAGATGACTGCCACCTCCGTGGTTCCGCCGCCGATGTCCACCACCATGTTGCTGGTGGGCTCGGTAATGGGGAGGCCGGCACCGATCGCTGCAGCCATTGGTTCTTCGATGAGGTAGACTTCGCGTGCCCCGGCCGATTCCGCCGATTCGCGCACCGCTCGCTTCTCTACCTGGGTAATGCCGGATGGAACACTGACGATGATGCGCGGCCGGATGAGGGTACGACGGTTGTGTACCTTTCTGATGAAATGCCGAAGCATCGCCTCGGTAATCTCGAAGTCGGCGATCACACCATCTTTCATAGGACGGATGGCCATGATGTTGCCGGGCGTGCGGCCCAACATCATCTTAGCCTCCTTGCCCACCGCCAGGACCTTGCTCGGCCCCCGGCCATCGGCGCGGACGGCAACCACCGAGGGTTCGCTGAGTACAATACCTTTGCCCTTGACATAGACCAAGGTGTTTGCCGTACCCAGGTCGATTGCGAGATCGTTGGAAAACCACCCCAAAATGGGATCAAGGATCATGAATAGGAATCTCCCTTGTTTGAGCCCCTACCAGGTTGCTAAAAATCGATGGATACTTAGCACGCCAGCTGCATTTTATCAATGTTTTTTCGTCCAGACGGCGGTTTTCCCTCGTAGTGCGCTGCCAGAGCCGTGCGTCCGCTCCCTGACCGCACAGACGCCTGTGGGCCCCAAAGGAACCCTTGCGATTCCGGCTCAGTACCGGCGTCAAGGGCCTTGTCGGCCGCGCCTTGTTGAGAAGCCTTATTCCCGCCTGCCAGGGCGGCTCGGTTCCGTTGAAAGGGAGATGGGTTCATGCTATGTTATTAATTTGAGAAATGGGTACGGTTCTATGGGACAAAAAAAGGATGCGCTCTCCGAGCGAATCTACCAGTTCTTCGCGTCCGTCCGACTGGGTCTCTTTCTGTTCGGCGCGCTCGCGGTGACCTCAGTCGTCGGCACCCTTATCCCCCAGGAATCCACGGTAGCGCAGCGACTGCAGGAATACGGGCCCAAGCTTTCCGCCCTCATCGAGCTTCTCGACCTCGCCGATATGTATCATTCCTGGTGGTTCAAGGTGCTGTTGAGCCTCCTCAGCATCAACCTCATTGTCTGCTCCCTGCGCCGCCTGCCTCAGACCCTCGCCCTGCTTCGTGCGGGAGACCACACGATGGACCCTGCCAGGCTTGAGAAGATGCGCTTCCATGAGAGGGCGCACCTTCGTCTGCCCATCCAGGAGAGCCAGCGGGTCCTTGCCGCCCATCTAAGCCGGAGGTACTCCTTTTGCCGCTGGCTGGAACGGGAGGACGGCTGGCAGGCTATGGCCGAGAAGGGGCGGTTCACCCGCTTGGCCGTTTACTCTGTCCATCTCGGGATCCTGCTCATCCTCGGTGGCGCCCTGGCAGGGTCCATGTTCGGCTTTCGTGGCTTCGTCACCATCCCCGAGCAGAGCACCGTGGATCGCATCGTCATAGGTGGCAAGCACCAGGTCTTGCCTCTCGGATTCGCCGTCCGTTGCGACAAGTTCAGCGTCGACTTTTACGAGACCGGGGCTCCTAGGGAATTCCGTTCCGATGTGAGCATTCTGGAACAGGGGCGCGTTGTCGAGCAGGCCGCGATCCGGGTGAATGAACCCTTCACGTTCAAGGGAATTACATTTTATCAGGCCACCTACGGCAGCGAACCCTCGGCTATCGTCCTCAAGGTCAAAGACCTGACGACCGGCGCCGCCAGGCGCTTCGAGGCGCCCTTCCGGGAGACCCTGACAATTCCGGAGACCAGGGACCGCCTCGTGGTGATGGATTACACTGAAAACGTGAGAAACCACGGCCCCGCCTTCCTCATTGCCGTGGCTCGGGAGAATCAGGATCCGGCCAGTGCCTGGATCCTGGCGAAGCAGCCCGAGTTTCAAGGCAACCGCATCGACGACCTCGTCTTAAGCGTGGAAAGCTTCCAGAATAGCTTCTATACGGGACTCCAGGTCAAGGATGATCCCGGAGTGTGGATCATCTACCTGGGCTTCGCCCTCTTGCTTCTCGGCATGCTCTTCGCCCTGTACGGCAGCCATCGCCGACTGTGGTTGTTGCTGAGTCCGGGGGCCAGCGGCACCAAGATCATGGTGGGCGGCCACAGCAGCAAGCATCAATCGGCCTTTGAGCGCGAGTTCAAGAGACTGGCCAGAGAAGTAGCCGATCTCGGCGCCCATGGGAATGCCAATGTCTAGTTCCTTCGTTCTGAGTGTCGTGACCTTCGTCTATCTCCTTGCCGCCTTGGGTTACGGTGCCGGGTGGCTCTTCCGGTTCAATGCCTTGAGCAAAGGGGCAACGTGGGTTTCCTGGTTCGGTGTGGGTCTCCATGGTGCCGGCGTGGTGCTCAGGTGGGTGGAGTCTTACCGGATCGGCTTCGGACACGCACCTCTCTCTAATTTCTACGAGTCTCTTGTCTTCGGCGCCTGGTCCGTGGTCATCATCTACTTGTTGATGGAGGCGCGGTACCGTTCGAGAGAGCTGGGAGTATTCCCACTCGGCCTTGCTTTCTTGACCATGGCCTATGCCGCCTTCTCGCCGAATGTGGAGAACAAGATCCAGCCCCTCATTCCCGCCCTGAAGAGCAACTGGCTCATCGCTCATGTGATCACGTGCTTTCTCGGCTACGCCGGCTTTGCCGTCGCCTGTGGGCTGGGAATCCTTTATCTTTTTAAGGGAACGAAGGGACAACCCGATAACCCCGGTCCAGGTATCTGGGGGCGAATTCCGAGCATTCGAACGCTTGACGAGCTCATTTACCAAAACGTCGTGTTTGGCTTCTTACTACTTACGGTGGGCATTATCACGGGCTCGGTCTGGGCCAACTCCGCTTGGGGAAGCTATTGGAGCTGGGATCCTAAGGAGACCTGGTCGCTGATCACTTGGTTCGTTTACGCCCTCATGCTTCATGCCCGCTTGGTCCGGGGCTGGCATGGCCCGAGAATCGCCTGGCTGTCCGTTATCGGCTTTTCCTGTGTGATCTTCACCTATCTCGGCGTCAATTTCCTCCTGAGCGGACTCCACAGCTATGCCAGGTAGATCTGGCCGGGGGTCTTGCCGATCGATCGTGTTCCGAGAACCTCGCGGCGCTCCCTGCGCTGGGTGAAGCTCCCACGGCGAATCTCCGGCCTGAGACAAATTGAAGGGCCCGCACCTCGGTCCACGAGCAGGGAGACCTGGATCGCTTGGAGCCGAGAGAGGACAATACGAGAGACGGACGCCAGTGAGCCTTGGGGATCAGTTAGAGTTCTCTCCTGGTTTGGATCAGGGCCATCGCCTGTTCTCCCTTACCAAACCACAAAGCGTGGGGAGTTGATCTTCAATACTATGGGCGTACGATTTCCACCGCCCGTGTGGGCGGCAAGGCTAGGAGGACGACATGGTATTTGGTCTTGGCATGCAGGAGCTTCTCGTCATTTTCGTCGTCGTTCTCTTCATCTTTGGCGGTAAGCGACTGCCCGAAATCGGAGGCGCCATCGGCAGGAGTCTTCGAGAATTTAAGAAAGCAACGCGAAGGGAAAAAGACGAGGTTTCAACCTGGATCAAATCCCCGGCCCGGGGTGATGAGTCAGCTCAGGCCGGCGAGAAGACCAGTGAGCACGAAAACGACACGCTTAAGGGCCAGATCGAGAACCTCCCCGGTGTGAAAGAGATTCGGGAAATCAAGGAGACCGCCAACAAGATCAAGGCGGCCGGGCGAGTATTCCTCAAGAAATAGCTGAGCGTAGGCTCGCCAAGTGGAAGCGGGGTCGCCTCCACCGGCGCAAAGCGACCGAGTGTGCAGCCGGCAGTACGCTTGATTGTTTCACTCCTCTAGACTTGACGCACTGGGCGTCGCTATCCCCACCATGGTTCCTTTTCATGAGATCTTCGTAGGTTCCCGTTGCAATCTGCAGTGCCGGGACTGTCCGGTTGCAGGAAGCGGTCTCGCGGCCAGGAGCAAGGCCGAGATCCTCGCGGCGCTTGGCGCCTGTGCCGAGCCGCACGAGGGCGTCTCCTTCTCCGGCGGCGAACCGCTCCTCCGAAGCGACTTCCTCGAGCTGCTCGAGGCCGCTCGGGAGTTCGGGTTTCCTCGCATTCGGGTCCGGACCAACGGTACCCTTCTGGCCGATGGCCGGTTCCTTCACCAAGTCCTCGGCGCGGGCTGCCATCACTTCGAGATCAAGCTCTTCGCGGCTGATCCCCGTATCCATGATGGGATGACCGGTGCCTCCGGAAGCCTCGAGCGAAC
>Ga0187776_10000800_pt1 | contig 15225 bp, 12 predicted proteins | sample 0216_BV02_MP12_2_FD_132426 | JGI IMG/M metagenome (GOLD analysis project Ga0187776, IMG submission 132426) | Tropical peat soil microbial communities from peatlands in Department of Meta, Colombia - 0216_BV02_MP12_20_MG | ecosystem: Environmental > Terrestrial > Soil > Wetlands > Peat | place...
CGACACGACTGCCTGGGCCATGAGGAGCATGCTCGCCCCATGGACTGCGGGAGATGATTGAGTTCGTTCTGGGTATCAGGCGGCCGCCGGATCGGGGCTTCCGGACGCAGCCCTTGGCCCCGCCTCAACCGAAGGGGGATGAGTTCCTGAAAAGTCGCCAAGCGAGACGGCACAGTAAGAAGCTCCAGATGCAAGTTGAGCTTTGCAAGATCCCGCTTGCGGAGGCGCGTCCTTCGACAAGCTCGGGATAAACTCACTTGAGGAATGAGGCGTACATAGAAGTACGCTGCAATGACGAGAGATGAAGCGCAATCCCGTGCTCCGCGGGACAGATGGACTTTTTAGGAAGCCGTCAAGGGGGGAACGATATGGGTATGATAGTGAGAACCAAGGTGCTCTCAGTCGTAGGTTCGCTCTGCTTCCTCACTCTCGTTGGAGCGGCCGTGTATTGCAGCGGCCAGAAGATCCTCTCCCTCCCTTTCCGAGCCACGAATGATCACCTCCACCAGCGAGGCGCCCCTGTCACCCTCGATTTCCTTATACCGGGCGGCACGTATATCGACGAGAAGATGACCATCGAAGATGTGGCCAGGATCCGCTTTGCCGCACCGAAGGACAGGGTGGAAGTCTTTGTCCGGCGCCTTTCGGAGAGCGTCCCGGTGAAATACCGCCTGCTGGGCACGGGCATTCTCTATCTCTTCTACGTCTTCCTGTTTCTCGCCTTCTTCCGCGTCTTCACCTGGGCGCGCTACACCACCGCATTGAGTCTGAGCTTCCTTCTCGGCGCCGTGGTCTACTACTTCATGCCGGACATGATCATGGGCCGGTGGGATGACGCATTTTTCCTTGTCTGGTCACTGGCCTTTCTGGGTACCTTGGGCTGGTACCGCCGGCGGCGACGGGCTCGTGCCGCCGCGGCCTGACGCAGCAGGCTGTTGAAAAACTCCGTGAACCGGCCCGGCTGGGACACGGGGCTGTGTGCCGAGGCGAGACCGGGCGATCTGTTCGGCAAATCTGCATAGTCGCAGCATCGATAGTACAGGGGCAATCCGGCCCTTTCTGCGGTGTGGCTGCAGAAAGTCCGGGGGGCGCTCCAAAGGACCGGAGAGTAAGAGGTGGCTCCAGATGCGTTTTGCCTCACAGATCACCCTGCCTCCCGCGACAGCCGCCTCCGTGTTCATGAGAAACGTTTTTCAACAGCCTGCCCGGCCGCAGGCTAACCTCGTCCTCTTACCGGTTGCTTCACGGGGGTCAGCAGGGTTACTCGTGTTCCCTGGTCGGGCCTAGAGTCGACGCCAAGAGAGCCGCCGAGGTGGCGCAGCCGTTCATTGATGCTGAAAAGACCGAACCCGGTCCTTCTGTCCAGGTTGGCGAAGGTGTCATCGCTGACAAAACCGACCCCATCATCCGCGACTGTGATGCGAACCCTGTCGCCGCACTTCCCAATAGACACGGTTGCGCTCTTTGCCCGGGCGTGCTTGATCACGTTGATCAGCAGTTCCTGAACCGCCCGAAAACAGAACGCAGCCAAATCTTCGCTCAATGCCTTCGGTTGCTCGTCATCCAGAAATTGAATACTCATGCCGTGCATTTGCTGCATCCGCTCCACGAGAGACTCCAAGGCCGCCTCGATCCCCAGTTCGTAGAGCACAGGAGGACTCAGCTCGAAGGTCAACGACCGGGTGTGTTGCAGGGCCTGATCAATGAGTTCTGAGATCTCATCCAGGTCCCGGGCAGGAGCGGCAGAGGTTGCCCCGCTCCGCACGAGGTCCAGCTTGAGCTTGGAGATGGCCAAGATCTGGCTGATGGAATCATGGAGGTCGGTGGCAAGACGCCGCCGCTCGCGCTCCTCGGTGACCGACAGTTCAGAGGCGAGGGAACGAAGCTGCTCTTGATATGTGTGCAGCCTTTCCTCCGCCTGCTTGCGCTCGGTAATATCTATGGCATTACCGAGGATAGCCGGCCTACCGTTGTATTGGATAGGGGAAACTACTTGAATGATGAATCTGATCTGCCCCTGCTTCGTTACCATCTTGAATTCGTACGGTGTAGAGTTCCTGCCCTGCAGCATCTCGCGAGCTTTCTTCTTTACCATCTCCCTATCGTCCGGATGAACGATGATATGAGAATCTTGGCCTATGACTTCTTGCGCATTATAACCGGCATAAGCAATAGCGCTGGTATTAATATAGCGGAATTTCCCGTCCTGCACGATAAATACAGCGGCGAAAGATTGTTCTGCCAGGTTTCTAAACAGCTCCTCGCTCTCTCGGAGCCTTTGCTCCGCCTGCTTGCGGTCACTGATATCTAGGATAGATGTCACGCTTTTTTTCGTTCCCGGCAGCATGGCGGTGGTCATAAAGGCATCTCTGATATGGCCCTTCTTATCAATGAATTGAAATTCGTAGTTCCTTGGCGCCGCCTTTGGATCAATTCTTCGTAAACGATGGTACTCTTGCATCCTCGCCAGATCATCTTTACCAGCAAATTCAGTCCAGCTTTTCTTGCTTTCCACGTCCGCCTTGAAATAGCCGGATACTTTCTCAAACTCGGTGTTGACCAGAGAAATTGTGGTGTCTTCCTCAACAATCATTGTGGCGCAAGGGGTCGTCTCGAAAATAGTTCGATACGTGGTTTCCGATTCTCGCAGCGCCTCCTGCATCTTTTTGCTGGTCGTAATATCCTCCACCATTTCTATCGCGGCGATGATGTTGCCGTCTCGGTCCTTGATAGGAGTGGAGATTATCCTGTAGTTTATGATCTCATTTCCTGCCGGCGTTTCGGTAACAGATTCATGAACCTGACCATCGTGCAAGGTCTTATATGTCGGACAATATGGACATACGTCTTCTCTCGGGGGATCATTGAAAGCCCTATAGCAAATGGGCTTTGTTGAGACACGAATACCGGGAAACCATTTCTTCATCTGGTTGTTCAGAGTCAAAATCTCCATATTATGGCTTATGAGAGCTACACCAATACCGATATGATCGACAACACTTCTATATTTTTCCTCAGATTCCCTCAAGGCCTCCTCTGCATGTTTGTGCTCTTCTATCTCCTGCCGAAGTTGCTCATTGGCGATCGCCAGTGCTTCAGTGCGCTCTCTCACCCGTTTTTCGAGTTCTGCATGGACCCGTCGCAGCGCCCGCTCCACCTTCTTGCTCCTGGTTATGTCCCGCAAGCTCCCCTCATAGTACACGGACCCGCTGCGGTCTCGAACGGCTCGGGCGGTGTCGAGGACCCATATCATCGTGCCGTCGAAGCGGCGAATCTGCGTGTCGAAGTCATGCACCACCTTCTCACGCTCCATCAGAGCCTGCCACCGCCTCCGGTCCCCTGCGTCCGCATACAACTCGATCACATTCACGGCAAGGAGGGACTCTTTATCCGGATAGCCGAGCATCTGGACGAGAGCATCGTTGGCCTCGAGGACTTGTCCCGTCGATGTCGTGCGATACAGCCCTATGGGGAAACTTTCGAAGAGGCTCAGGTAGCGCGTTTCCGAGTCTCTGAGGGCTTCGTTGGCGTGCTGGCGTTCGGTTTCGACATCAAGAATCCGCTGCCGCAGGTCGATCAAGTCATGTATGAGGTGCTCTTTGGTCTTTCTTGTGTCCTTCATCTTGGTTGCCTCAAAGAGTGACGCGGACTGTTCTCCGGGTATCTCGCTTTTGCGGGGAGGCGGCTCGGGGTGGGTGGCGGCGAACCCCACCAGCGGGCTGCTGAAAAACCCTGAGCCTGCCTCATGCTCACACTAATCTTGCCGCTGGTGCGGGGAGGCCGGGTAATCTACTCGGCAAGGCTGCATAGTCGCATGATCGATAGTATACGGGCAGTCCGGCCCTTTGGGCGGTGTGGCTCGGGAACGTCTGAGGGGCGTTTCAAACGACCGGAGAGCAAGGGGTGGCTCCAGATGCGCCTTGCCTCCGCAGATCACCCGGCCTCCCTTGGCAGCCTCCTTCGCGATCCGAGACGGGTTTTGCAGCAACCTGCGAGGCATCACAGTACTGTACCCGACGGGTTCTCGTCAAGAAATTCACATGGGCTACGAACTCAGGCGCCGGCCGAGCGTGTTACTGGTGCGTGCGGAGCTTCGGGGCCGCGCTCCACACCGCGGCGGCAAAAACGAGGGCGAGAAGGCCGTTTACGATCACGGCGGCGACCTCGCCGAAATGCTCGGCGAGCATGCCGATCCACATCGCCCCGACGGGCATCAACCCAAAGAAGGTCATCATGTACACGCTCATCACCCGCCCCCGGAGCGATTCGGGTGTCAAGGTCTGCACCAGGGCATTGGCGAGGTTCAACACGAGAATCAATCCCATCCCGACCCCGACAATGGAAAGGAGCGACAGCGCCAGTTGGTGGGCGAGGGCGAAGGCGAGCAGGCAGAGGGGGAAACCGAACATCCCGAGGCTGAGCAATTTCCCCTTGAAGGGGAGGCGGCCCAATGTAGCGATCAACAGGGCACCGCACAGGGCGCCGATGCCGCGGCCCGAGAGGAGGAGACCGTTTGTGGTCGCATCGCCCTTGAGGATGTTCACCGCCCACGCCGGAATGAGGGTCGTCAAGGAGATCCCGAAGCAACTGGTCACGCCCACGACGATGACCAGCGTCCTTATGATCGGATCGGTAACAGCGTGGCGGATCCCTTCCTGCAGCTCCCTGAAGGTGGATTGTTTCGCCGCGGGCTTCGTGAGCTGCGGCATCCGCATCATCAGCAGGGCGGCGATGATGGCGACGAAGGAGATCCCGTTCACGGTGAAGCACCAGGCCGGGCCGAAGAGGGCGTAGGTCAAGCCGGCCGCCGCCGGACCGGTCGTCGTCGCCGCATGAAACATGGCGGCGTTGAGGGCGATGGCGTTCGTCAGGTCTTCCCGCGGAACCATGTCGGTGACGAATGCCTGCCGTGCCGGCGCGTCAAAGGCGTTGGCCATCCCGAGGAAGAACGCCAGTACGAGAATGTGCCACGGCCGGACAAGATCGAGGAAGGTGAGAGCGGCGAGAAGGAAGGCCAGGATCATCATGGAGGTCTGGGTGATGATCATGAGGGTTCTGCGGGGGATGCGGTCGGCGACGACGCCGCCGTACAGGGTGAACAGCCAGGTGGGAGCGCCGCCGGCGAAACCCACGTAGCCGAGGTAGGCCGAGGAGTGGGTGAGCTGGAACACGAGGAACCCCTGGGCGGTGACCTGCATCCAGCTCCCGAGGAGCGAAACCAGTTGTCCGATAAACCACAGGCGATAATTCCGATGCCTGAGCGCCGCGAACGTCTGGTTCCACGTGATTGCGGGCGCGAGCTGATCGATGCCGGGTTTCACGTCACTCCCATGCTCGGGGCGCCTATGCTGGCTCCAGGCCCCGGCGCACCATGAGGACAAACCGATAACAGCCGAAGGCAACGAAGGGAGCGGCCAAGATATCAACCGTATAATGGACGTGCTGCCAGATGAGGCCGGCACCGACGACGACCGTAGCGAGAAGGAAGACTGCCCGCAACACCCGGTGTTGGGCCGTCAGGAAAAGAAGAAAGAGAGTCGCGGTATGGCCGGAGAAGAAGAGGTCCTTGGTGAGGACGACACCAATGTCAAACAGTTGGACGAACGGGTCCTTCAAACGAATCATCCCCAAGGGAGGGTCGAGAGGCATAAAGTACATCGCCGCCATCCGTACGGCGACGATGAGGGCATAGGATTGCAGGGCAAGAAGCAGCGCCGCCGGGCGCGTGCTGAGAGTGCCAAGACCGAGCAGCAGTCCCCCGTAGATGAGCCCGAATACTATCCATGTCAACTTATGTGCCGGGAATGAAGCCAGAAGCGGGTCATCAAGGACGACGCCGGGACGAAGTTCTATCCACTCGAGAAAGTGGGCATAGGACAAGAGGAGAATGCCCACGATCGGCACGGTTAGAAGAAGCTGCAAGCGGAATGATGGCGAGCGGACGGCCTCTTTCCAACGGGAGGCCATCCCACGCAGAGCTGTCGCCGCGGGGGTGCGGGCGGATGCGGTTTCCACAAACGCTCCAGGGTCAGTCAGAGTTCGGTGCAAGTGTGACGGGGTCAGAAAGCTCGTTACACTCAGTCGTTAGAAGAGCCGCATTTTTGGTGCCAAGATTGGCCTTCCAAGGAGGTTCCTGCCCCTAGAACATTTCTTCTTACAAAGAGACCACTACAGTAGCGTGGTCCGACCTCAAAGTAAAGGATTTCAGAAAACTGGCTGGCGCCCTCATGGGTGGGATCGACTACAGTGCGGTGAGTCGACCAACAAAGAGGTTACAGACGAAGTTCGATAAGGGGTCAAGCCGGCTGAAAAGATCTCGTAACTTGACTGAGCGACTGCCCACGCATCAAGAGTAACGACTTGCCCCCTGCTTCACAGGATGACGCCACTATGGACCAGTTGGTCCGCGATCTGCAGTGAGAGTTCCCCAGCGTCAGCGGTGTCTCCCGGGGCAACATTTTCTACGTGGGTCAGTTCTACCCCGCGAACGGACGTGATCAAGACTCCAACCGCTGGCTTGATAAAACCCACTTGGTCGAAGAACCGGGTCATCATAGGTCGATGGCTTTGTCCGTACTTGACAGGTATGAATCCCTATCATAAAATTCATATCAAACAACTCAGGAGGAACAGTGTTGAAAGCCAAGGTCGCTGAGCGTGGTCAGGTAACGATTCCCAAGGCTCTCCGAGAGCGGTTGGGTATTCGTCCAGGCAGCGTCCTCGAGTTCAGCGAGGAAGAGGGTCGCCTCGTTGCGGTGAAAGCCGAGGCGCTGGACGGCCTGAATCAAGTGTACGGTCGGCTCGGCCGTGGTCGCCGTACGGACTTGGTCATCAGAGAACTCCGTGGTTCCCGATGATCACTGCCGTAGATACGAACATCCTGGTGGATATTCTCGAACCGGACCCGGTGCATGGCCCAGCGTCCAGAGAAGCGCTCCGCCGCTGCCTCCGGGAGGGCTCCGTCGTTGCCTGCCAAGTAGTGTGGGCGGAGGTCGTAACCGCGTACGGCCACATCCGGGATGCGGCGGTGGAGGCGCTGACGCGCATGGGGATTGAGTACTCGGAGATGGGCATGGAGGCGGCTCTACAGGCAGCCAAGTGCTGGTATGCCTACCGGCGGAGAGGCCGAGGCCGGCAGAGGATTGCGGCGGATTTCCTTATCGGCGGCCACGGCCTGATCCAGTGTGACCGGCTGCTCACGCGAGACTCAAGATTCTATCGCACCCATTTTACCCCTCTTCGGGTCGAATCGCCCTGACCGGGGGGCAGGTGTAAACTTGTCCCGCCCTGTCCGGGGCTTTCCCGGCCACGCGCCGGCTATTCATTTTCGAGTGGATGGAGGGCTGGTCGCGGCCGCGAGCAGCGCACGGCTCGCGGCCCGGCCCGGAGAGGCCGACACATCTATGCCGCCGGGAGGCGCGCCGCGTCTCGAAAGTTCTCCGTAGCGGCTCCTGACGTTCCCATACCCCTCTTGTTTTTTCTCGGCAGAGATTTCGCCGCCAGGAAAAAGCCCGACCAGGCCGCTCCGACCGCTGTCGCGGCCCCTGCCCACATGAGCAGATCACCGCGCGCCAGTACGGGAAGGAAGAAGGAAGTCGGGATTCATGGAGAAAGCCTCCCCTCTCACCCGGTGGCGGTGATTGCGACCTCTGCTCCGGACCCCGGCGAAGCATTCCGAATCGGACCCTTGTACCTTCTCTCTTGCCGGGATAGAGTTTATCGAGGCCGTGGCCTTGGGCGGTTATGCGGCCATGCTTGAGGAGATAACGAGGATGAGCTTCTAGCAGGCTGTTGAAGAACCCCATGGGGTCTGCAACCCGCCGGAGGCGGGCAAGCGCGAACACGTTGGTTGCCAGGTGATAGGGCGAGGCCGGGTAATCTCCTCCGCAAGGCTGCATGGTCGCGCCATGAATGTCGCAGGGGTCAGGGGCCGGGGATTAGGGATCAGCGTTTTCCCTTGCGCCCTACACCTTACACCGTTACCAAAGTTGTGGTGATCCGGCCTCGCGTGACACGCGCCTCGGTCTACGCCCTTGCGCCCATTGACATCCCTAGCGGCATGGTTACATTTTTGCTCTGTGTTGGGGAGAAGCGATGGGACCTGGCGGGTTCGCCGGACTGCCGGACCTGGCCCTCGGTCCTTGGCCAGCAACGGAATTGTGACTCGCAAGAGGCCGATGCGTATGACACGGCGAGTTGTCCTTACCATCCTTGGCTTGATTGTACTGATGAGCCTCCTTGGGGGCATCAAAGGTCTGCAGATCGGCCGGATGGCCGCTCAGGGGGACCAGTTTGCCCCTCCTCCGGAGACGGTGACGACCTCCGTGGTGCAGGAAGCATCATGGGAGTCCGTGCTCACCTCCGTGGGATCGCTTGAGGCGGTCCAGGGGGTGACGGTGACTGCGGAACTGACCGGCAAGGTCGTGCAGATCGCCTTCAACCCGGGCACGGTGGTGCAGCGCGGCGACCTTCTGGTCAAGCAGGACACCTCCTCGGAGGAGGCCCAGCTCCGGGCGACGGAGGCCACGGTTGAGCTGGCGAAGCTGAATCTCGGGCGTCTGACGAAGCTCCTTGCCGACAACAGCATCTCACAATCCCAGTACGATAACGCCGAAGCGCAGTACAAGCAGGCTGCGGCCCAGGCCGACAGCATCCGTGCCGTCATCGCCAAGAAGACCATCCGCGCGCCCTTTGCCGGCCGTCTGGGCATCCGCCTGGTGAACCTGGGCGAGGTCCTCAAGGAGGGCCAGGCGATCGTCTCGCTCCAGTCCCTCGATCCGATTTACGTCAACTTCCTCCTGCCGCAGCAGCAACTCGCCCAGATCCAGCGGGGCCTCGCCGTCAGGGTGACAACCGATGCGCTCCCAGGCCAGGTTATCGAGGGCAAGGTCACAGCGATCAACCCGGAGGTCGACGCCGCCACGCGAAATATCAGGATCCAGGCGACGATTGCCAATCCCGAGGAGCGGCTCCGCCCCGGCATGTTCGTGAACGTGGCCCTGGTGCTGTCCGCTCACAACAAGGTGCTCGTCATCCCGGCCACGGCCGTGCTCTACGCGCCCTACAGTGATTCGGTCTTTGTCGTTGAGGAGAAGAACACAGAGAAGACGAGCCAGCCTTTCAAGGTCGTGCGCCAGCAGTTTGCCCGATTGGGGGAGAAGCGTGGGGACTTCGTCTCCGTCCTATCCGGCCTGAGGGAGGGCGAGGTCGTGGTGAGCACCGGCGTCTTCAAGCTGCGAAACGGCCAGGCCGTCATCGTGGACAACGCCCTGGCCCCTGAATTCGAGCTCACGCCCAAGCCCGAGGACACGTGATCCGGGGCCGCCCATCTGTCGCAGACGACGCGGGTCATTTCACCAAACTCGGACGGAGCGTCATCCCGCCATGGCCTTGACCGACCTTTTCATCCGCCGACCCGTCCTTGCGCTCGTGGTCAACCTCGTTATCATCATCGCCGGGCTGCAGGCGATCCGCTCGCTGAACGTCCGCCAGTATCCGCGAAGCGAGAACTCGGTGGTCACGGTCACGACCGTCTATGTGGGCGCCGGCGCCGAGCTCGTGCGCGGATTCATCACCACGCCGCTGGAGCGTGCGATCGCGGCCGCCGACGGGATCGAGTACATCCAGTCGCAGAGCGCTCAGGGCCTTTCGACCATCAATGTCCGCCTGAAGCTCAACTACGACCCCCTCAAGGCGCTCGCCGAAATCAGCGCCAAGGTGGACCAGGTCCGCGGCGACCTGCCCCCGGAAGCCGAGGTGCCGAGCATTAACGTCGTTTCGGCTGACAGCCAGTTCGCTTCGGCCTATCTCAGCTTCACCTCCGACGTCCTCCGGCAGAATGAGATCACGGACTACCTGGTTCGCGTCGTGCAGCCGCGCCTGTCCGCCCTCGAAGGCGTGCAGCGCGCCGAGATCCTCGGCGCCCGCACCTTCGCCATGCGCATCTGGCTCAAGCCCGACCGCATGGCCGCCCTGAACATCAGTCCGGCGCAGGTGCGCCAGGCGCTCGCCGCCAACAACTTCCTCGCCGCCGTGGGCCGGACCAAAGGCTCGCTTATCCAGGTAAACCTCACTGCGAACACCGATCTGCGCTCAGCGGCGGAGTTCAAGCGCCTCGTCATCCGGGAGGAGGGCGGCGCTATCGTGCGCCTCGAGGACATCGGCGACGTGGTCTTGGGCGCGGAGGACTATGATGCGGAGGTGCGCTTCTCGGGCCAGACTGCGGTCTTCATGGGCATCTTCCCGCTCCCGAACGCCAACTCCCTCGATGTGATCCGTCGCGTCCGGGTCGAGATGGATGCCATCCAGGGGCAATTGCCGAGCGGCATGCAGGCGCGCATCGCCTACGACGCCACCGCCTACATCAATAATGCCATTCACGAGGTGCTGAAGACCCTCAGCCATACCCTGCTCATCGTCATGGTGATCATCTTCCTTTTCCTGGGCTCCTTCCGATCGGTCTTCATTCCGGTGGTGGCCATTCCGCTCTCTCTCATCGGCGCGGTGTTCCTGATGCAGGTGTTCGGCTTCACGATCAACCTCCTCACCCTGCTTGCCATCGTGCTCTCCGTCGGGCTCGTGGTCGATGATGCCATTGTCGTCGTGGAGAACGCGGAACGGCACCTGAGCGAAGGGAAGTCGCCGCTGGAGGCGGCCTTGATCGGCGCTCGCGAGCTGGTGGGGCCCATCATCGCCATGACGATCACGCTCGCGGCGGTCTACACCCCCATCGGTTTGCAGGGGGGCCTCACCGGCTCGCTCTTCCGGGAGTTCGCCTTTACCCTGGCCGGCGCCGTCGCCATCTCCGGGGTCGTCGCCCTCACCCTGTCACCCGTGATGTCGGCGAAGCTCCTCAAACCGGGGATACAGGACCACGGGCTGGCAGGGAGGATCGCCCGTGATTTCAAGCGAATTAGGGCCTTCTACGGCCGCCGGCTCGACGCCACGCTCGACTCCCGTCCGGCAGTCTACCTGGTATGGATCTTCGTAGGCTTGCTCACCGTGCCCATGTTCATGATGTCGCCGGTCGAGCTTGCTCCGACCGAGGACCAGGGGGTGATTTTCGGCATCCTCGACGCCTCGGCCGATTCCACCCTCGACCAGACGAGTCTGTATGCCGCAGCGGCGAACCGGACCTTTCTCGCCGTACCGGAAACGGACTTCACGTTCCAGATCACCTTTCCCACCTCCGGCTTCGGCGGCATGGTCACCAAACCCTGGGGTGAGCGCAAGCGCACCGCCTTTCAGATTCTCCCCGAGGTGCAGCAAAAGCTCCAGGCCATCCCGGGCATCCGGATGTACCCGGTGATGCCACCGGCTCTCCCGGGTGGCGGCCAGTTCCCGGTGGAGTTAATCATCGCCTCTACGGCGGAGCCGGGCCAGATCCTCGAATTTGCCCAGCAGATCCAGATGAAGGCCATGGCGAGCGGCCTGTTTGCCTTTCCGCCGATCATCGACCTCAAGATCGATCAGCCGCAGGCGGATCTCCTCATCGATCGCGACAAGGTGGCTGACCTCGGCCTCAACCTCCAGCAGGTGGGAGCAGACATAGCGTCCATGGTGGGCGGCGATTTCGTGAACCGGTTCGACATCGCCGGCCGCAGCTACAAGGTGATCCCGCAGATCAAGCGCGTGTACCGCCTGAACCCCGACCAGCTCAAGAACATCTACGTCACCGGGCCGAAGGGGCAGCTCGTGCCGCTTAGCACGGTCGCCACGATCAGCAACTCCACCGTGCCGCGCTCCCTGAACCGCTTCCAGCAGCTCAACGCCGTCACGATCAGCGGCGTGGCCCTCCGTCCTCTGGACCAGGCGCTCCGCTTCCTGGAAGACGAGGCGGCCAAGATCCTCCCCAGGGGATACGTGCTCGACTACACGGGCGAGTCGCGCCAGCTCCGCACCGAGGGTAACAAGTTCATCCCGGCCTTCGGGCTTGCCGTAGTCCTCATCTTCCTCGTGCTCGCGGCGCAGTTCAACAGCTTCCGCGATCCCTTCGTCATCCTCGCCGGCTCGGTGCCGCTCGCCATGTTCGGCGCCCTCATCTTCACGTTCCTGAAGATGCCCGACCCGAACGTATCGTTCTGGACCCGCGGCTGGACCACCACGCTCAACATCTACTCGCAGGTGGGCCTAGTTACCCTTGTCGGCCTGGTGTCCAAGAACGGGATCCTCATCGTCGAGTTCGCCAACAAGCTCCAGGGGCGCGGACTATCCAAACGCGAGGCGGTGCGGGAGGCGGCCCTGACGCGCCTGCGCCCGATTCTCATGACCAGCGGAGCCACCATAGCGGGGCACTTTCCCCTGACCCTGGTCGCGGGCGCCGGCGCTGCGGCCCGGAACTCGATCGGTCTCGTGCTCGTCGGCGGCATGGCCATCGGTACGCTTTTCACCCTCTTTGTTGTACCGTCAATCTACATGCTCGTCGCGCGCGACCATTCCCGAGACCGCGACACACGGGGGACCGCTTGACGGGTGGGAAAGGGGGACGGGCGGCTTGGTTCATTCCCGCGCTCCCGCCTGGTCGCCCTGGGGGGAGAAGACCCTGCCCCCCCGGCAAGCACCGAATTAGGCTGACGATCGCGTTCGAGGATATGCCGCGGGTGGAACAGTTACTGGAGATCGATTGGTTGGGCTGCCGGTCCGATGACCCCCGGGAGATGATGAAGTTCGTTAGAATCAGCAAGAAGACGTGAGACGCGGGCAAGTGCTGCCGCTGCAGGGACACTTCGTCCCTGAGTGGATCTGGGACAGGGCAAAGAGGAGCATGATGATGGATACGGGTTTTGACCTCTCCGCGCTGGAGCGCCCCGAGGTGCTCACCTATCTCTTCCCCCCCGGCAGGGAGCAGAGAACGGGGCCGCCTTCGGGCGCACAGGACCTCTTTGCGACGGTGGACCCGGGAGTTCGGGTGGGAGTGCGCTTCTTTCCCTCGGAACCGCAGGCGCCGCACGTCATCCTGTTCCAAGGACCGGGACAGACTACCGGCGATTACGAGGCCATAGGCCCCAACTACAATCGCCACGGCATGAGCCTACTCGTGACCGACTACCGCGGTTGCGGCCTTAGTGCCGGATCTCCCACGGTCTCCTGCCTGCTCGCCGATGCCCGAACCGTCTTTGCCGAGATGGATCGGCGGCTCGCGGGCGAGGGGCGATCGGGGCCTCGCATCGTCATGGGGCGGGCGCTGGGGAGCGCTCCGGCTCTCGAGGTCGCCTCATGTTTCGGGCAGAAGGTCGAGGGCCTTATTCTCGAGAGCCCCTTCGCCTGGACGGTCCCGTACCTGAAACGACTGGGGGTAACCACCGACACGCTCGGGATCTGCGAGGGGATGGGGTTCGCCAACCCTCACAAGATCAGATCGACGGGGATGCCGACCCTGATCATTCACGGGGCGAAAGATGAAGTCATTCCCTCCTCCGAAGGCGAGACACTCCTTGCCTATTCGAACTCCCGAAGAAAGCAGTTCCTCCTCGCCACCGGCTGCGGTCACTTCGATATTGTCCAGCGCTACGGAGACACCTATTTCCAGACCCTGAGCCGCTTCACTGCGGTCACGACCATGCTCCGACGCAAGCGGGCAAACGAGGGCGGCTTCAACAGGATGCGGCCGCGAAGCCGGTAAGAGGCCGTCTTGGCGTAGGCAGGGAAGATCTCGCCGGCGTAGGATTGCAGAGGCAAGCCACATTCGCAGTGAGGGCGCTGCCCCAGCCCCCGACAACAAACTTGTTTGGGCGACAGTCTGTCAAGACCTGACTCCTGACTCCCAGAAGACGATGAGACCCCGTCCGCGAAGGAGCGGACGCCCTCTGTCCTCTTCTACAGTAGGGCAAATCCGATGGCTTTGTTCACCGCCTCCTTCACCGCGCCGAGAGCTGCGTTGATAACGTTCTGGGCAGCGATAAGGCCGATGCCTTCGACGGCGAGCAATACGGCCTGCATCGCGTGCTTCTGCATGTCTAGGAGGGCCTAAGCCTGCTGGTCATCGATCTTTTTCGCGACCCGCAATTGCGGGTGGGCCGCGACAATCGTCGCCGACGTCAGGCCAACAAGACATTGCGGTGCTCGGCTGATCTTACGGGTTATGAGATCTGTACCCTGGTGCGCTATTCGGTGGCTCCTGTTCCGTCAATCTTCGAGCGCCACCACCCTTGCCCCGAGGAGGGAGCTGATTATGGAGTACCAGAGCCTAATGAAGCCGGGTGAGGCCATCGGCAATTCATAGCGCGGTTCGCGCTGATGGTAAGAGTGAGCCCTTCGTCTATTCCGATTCGAATAACTAGCACTATTCTCCCATGGCAGGTACGGAGGCTAGCCGAAAGTGTGCAGTGTCTCATCCAGAGACTCAACGCCACATATTGGGGGTGCCTAGTCCCCGACAGTGCTGTAGAAATGATGATATGTAAAGTATCCTACCAGTTCTGTAGGACTTTGTATAATAACGATAAGGCCTCAGTTCTGACTGTCCTTATCATAATCGTATCGTCTTGGCTCCTGGGGCTCCTTCAGGCCATCTTCTTCCGATGCTGGCTGTGGCGCAGTCTGGATGTCAGACTGGATGTCAGATCCCCTACCTCCGCTATCAATCCCGGTCCCCAACTGCGGAGAAAACCCTCCATTGGGCCTTAACCGACCCCCTGCGAGGCGAAGATCCCATGAACAATAGTCAGAACCAACCTAATCTGAAATACTCTCATGCATAATGCGGGTTAAGACACTATTCTTCTCGCAACTTGCTGAGCCAAGAATCGAGAGCTTTATCAACCTCGCCTTTTCTGGCTTGCCGCGGCTTGTATAAGTCGAGACCTTCAAGGACAACGGCATTTTTGGCCTGCTCCTTGAAATGCGGGAAGAATTTCCCGATCCCTCCCTCGTGGGTACAAAAGGTGGAAACTTTCCTACCCGCGAAGTCCGCTTGTCTTAAGAAACTCATCACCGGGGTTGATACCGTATACCACCATACCGGGCTGCCAACCAATATCAGATCATACGATGACATATCAGGCGGCTTTTTCTTCAATGCTGGCAAGTCGTCTGTCTGCAACTCCCTTTTGGCCTCTTCTGTAGTTGCGGAATACTCGGGTGGATAGGTTCTTACTGTCTCAATTTCAAGCACATCGCCCCCGGTTTTCTTCCGTATCTTTTCCGCAATACTTTTTGTGTTTCCAGTAAGAGAGTAGTAGATGACCAACACCTTGTTTGCGTCTTTTGTTTCATTGCTCATGACAG
>Ga0187776_10000801_pt1 | contig 15196 bp, 12 predicted proteins | sample 0216_BV02_MP12_2_FD_132426 | JGI IMG/M metagenome (GOLD analysis project Ga0187776, IMG submission 132426) | Tropical peat soil microbial communities from peatlands in Department of Meta, Colombia - 0216_BV02_MP12_20_MG | ecosystem: Environmental > Terrestrial > Soil > Wetlands > Peat | place...
AGGCCGAATCCAAAAAACCGTTACAGCCCGAAGCGGGCTACGTCACATTTGAACAATTTCCGATACTGAGGCAGCGCATCGAAGCCACCTATTATGCATTTGGGGAGGCGCCGGCGGATGATTTCAGTATCCAGCTGTTCCTTACCGAACAGATGCACCCGCCGCGAATCGAACGCTTCCTCACCCGTGCTTCGAAGCTGATGAATCTTGAAGAAATTTACGTATACCCGGTGAACTTGGGAGGTCAACCGAGATTCAGGGTGTTTTACGGTCTGTACTCCTCGCAAGAGGAAGCCAAACTAGCGATGAACCAGCTTCCGCCTAAATACGCGCAAGCCTTTCATTTGAAGCTATTGAAAATAGGCGAATTCCAGAACTAACCTTGGTTTTGCGCAAATTGCGCGAAATTGGACTAAACGGTTACGGCCTGGAACAAACCTTGCTAGTCTGTCACATTGCAAGCAATAATTGCACAAATCCTTGCATAAGTAGTAATAAGATGGTGCTATTATTAGGAAATGTAACAAATAAATGTCTTGCTTCACTTTCAGGGTAGACTAAAAATGCAACACCCCAGTAGGAGCGCCCTCATTTCTTGCCTGACATTGGCCTTTTTGTCGGGCAGCTGTGCTACTGGCAATTTGTCGAATTATCCGCAGATTCCGCAATCGGAAGGTCATATCACCGGTAAGTTGGGACCTGAGGCAGGCGAGATTCCGGCCCCTGTTAAAACCACGGGCTTCGTCCCGCCACCCAAAGCGGTGGAAAAGGCGGAAACTTATAGTGTGGTGGTCAACGAGGTCCCCGCAAAAGAACTGCTATTTGCCTTGGCGCGGGACACTAAGCAGAACATAGATGTAGACCCCGGAATTCACGGGCTGGTTACACTTAACGCAGTGAATGAAACCTTGCCGGCGATTCTGGAGCGCATATCACGGCAAGTGGACATACGCTACAAAATGGAAGGCAATACTTTGGTGGTGGCTCCGGACACCCCGTATTTCAAGACTTACTTTGTTAACTACGTCAACCTCACGCGCAACACCACTTCCGCCAACAGCGTTTCCGGACAAATCTCCGGTGGCGGGGCCGCTCCGGGAGCCGGCGGCGCAGCCCAGCCGTCTGCGGCTGCAGGCGCAGCTAACTATTCCAGCACCAACGTCACCAGCACCTCCAACAATAATTTCTGGGAGGTTCTGAGAGAAAACGTGCGCAGCATATTGAATGCTACTCACGCACAGTCTCTTAGCGCTGAAGAAAGAGCCGCGCGTGCTGAGGCGCTGCGAGCGGAGCATGATGAACGCTTGCAGGAGGCGGGCGCGGTAGCGCGCGCCGGAACCGGCGCAGACAAACTTTATTCCACTGCTTTTGGTGCTACGCCTTCGCTCCCCGGCGATGTGAAAGACGATATCGTGGTCAACCAGGTATCGGGAACGGTGAGCGTTTTCGCGACCGAAAAACAGCACGCGCTGGTGCAACAATACCTGGACGGCGTATTTGACGCCGCTCGGCGCCAAGTGCTGATCGAAGCGAGCGTCGTTGACGTTACGCTCAGCGACGAGTACCAGGGCGGCGTGGATTTCAGCAAAATCGGCAATTGGACCATCACTCAGGCCCTGATCAGTCCTCTCGCCGCGCCGGGTACGACACCGCCGCCATTTACCCAGATTAATTATGCTGTTGCAGGCAACACTAATATCAACTCCACGATTCAGCTGCTTGAGCAGTTTGGCAAAACGCGCGTGTTATCAAGCCCGAAATTGATGGCGCTCAACAACCAAACCGCGCTCCTCAAGGTGGTGGAAAATGTAGTTTATTTTTCAGTAACCGCGGTACCCGCAGTACTAAGCACGAGTTCGACGACAGTGACACAGCAGACGTTCAACACCACGGCACAGACAGTTCCGATTGGCTTGGTCATGAGTGTTACGCCGCAAATCGACCCGAACGGCATGGTGACGCTAATTGTGCGCCCGACCATAACCACCGCTCCCACCTCTGTCCAAGACCCCAATCCAGCCCTTGTTACGACAAGCATCAATAGTATTACGGGAAAAGTCACCACCTCGGTCATCCCTAACCTGGTTCCGCAAGTTAGGACCCAGGAAATGGAATCGGTCCTGCAAGTAGGCAGTGGACAAATTGTAGTGCTGGGCGGCTTGATGCAGGACAATGTGCAGCGCAATCAAAATGCAGTACCCGGCCTGTCAAAAATTCCATTTGTTGGCGAATTTTTCAGCTTCCGCGACAATAGAGTGTCGAAAGAAGAGTTGCTGGTTTTCTTGCGTCCGACGGTAATCACCAATCCTTCACTAGACAGCGATGAGTTGAAATTCTTCAAGCGTTTTCTGCCGAAACCTGAAACGACCGGCGCCAATCAATGAGCCTGTTGATGAAAGCCTTGCAAAAGGCTGCCCAGAACCGTGAAAGTTCTGGCGAGAAAAACCACCCCGGGCAGGTAGCATCGCCAGGCACTTCTGAACTTGCCCTGCAGCCGCTGCAGACCGAGCCGGAAGCACCCGAATGGAAAGTCGAGCCGGAACCTGCACCGAGCCCTGAGTTGGCTGCAACCGTGATCCGTACCTCCGAGGTTCGAGGCGGAATCGGTGCTTACATTCGGGGACATCCGGTGGTGTTGCTTGGCGCAGTTGCCGCACTGTTGTTAATTGGCGGCGGTTTCTATGTTTATTTGGCGATCAGCAAGCCAAATATCTTCGTTGCTCCCGCCCGGCCTACCCCGGCGCCAGTCGTCGCTGAGCCGTCAAAGCAGCTGAATCAGAGGCCGCAACCGCTCGTTGCGGCCACTCCTGAAATGCAAGGGCAAAAAGGAGAACAGCTGGTGGCACCAGAGACCCAACGGCGGGTGCCGGGTCTTGCCGAAAAACAAGAGCAGCAGGAACGCGTCACGCCACCTGCCGCGCGGCAGTACCAACGGCCAAAGCAGCCGCCGGTGCCGGCCTCCCGCGCATCTTCTCAACAAAATATCGCCATCACAGCCGCCAAAACCACGCCCGAAGTTGCTCCGCAACTGGTGAACGCTTACCAGGCATTTCAGCAAAACCGTCTCGATGTAGCGCAGGAGTCATACCAAAAAATGCTGGTCACAGAGCCTAATAATATCCAAGCATTGCTCGGGCTTGCCGCCATTGCCGAACTACAAAAACAACCGGATAAGGCGGCCCAATATTATCTGCAGGTTCTTCATTTTGACCCGAGAAACGCCACCGCCCAGGCAGGGCTGCTCGGTATCGTGGGGCACGCCGATCCGCAAGCGAGTGAGGCGCGGCTCAAACAGCTGCTCGTGCGCGATCCCTCGGCATTCGTGTATTTCACTTTGGGCAATATGTATGCTGAACAGTCGCAATGGCCAGCGGCGCAAGCTGCATATTTCCAAGCCTTTCACTTGCAGCCGGACAATGCGGATTACGCCTTCAACCTGGCAGTCAGCCTGGAACATCTTAATCAACCCAAACCTGCCCTGACGTTTTATCAGCAAGCGATACAGTTGGCTAAAGACCAGGGCCACGCCAATTTTGATATAAGCCTGGCGCAAAATCGCATCAGTAAATTGTCTTCCCTGGAGTAAACGTGGCAGAGCAGCGTAAAAAACTGCGCCTCGGAGAACTGCTGATTCAGCAAGGTCTGATCAGCCTTGACCAGCTGCGTATCGCGCTGACCCAGCAAAAGCAGGAAAAGATTCCGATAGGCCGGCAGTTGGTGAAGCTGGGGTTTGTCAGCGAAGCGGTAATCCGCGATCTGATGGCGCGCACTATCGGTCAGGAAAGCATAGACCTGTCACAAGTAGTTGCAGATGCGGAGGCACTCAAGCTAATACCCCAGGATTTCGCCAGGCGTTATCGCATGTTGCCGATTGCTTACAATGCCGACGCTAAAGTTCTGACGGTCGGGGTTAGCGAGATTTTCAACGTAGTGGCACTGGACCAGTTGCGCGCTTTTCTAGGCGCGCAAATTGAAATCAAGACCCTGCTTGCCGGCGAGGCCCAGCTTGAGGAAAGCATAGACCGTTTTTACGGATTCGAGCTCTCGGTGGACGGCATACTGGAGGAAATCGAAACCGGGGAAATTGATTATCAGAGCTTACAGCTGGCCGGCGACGAATATACTCAACCAATCGTTCGGCTGGTTGGTGCCCTGCTGGTGGACGCGGTAAAGCGCGGCGCCTCAGATATTCACTTTGAGCCGGAATATGCATTCTTGCGCATTCGTTACCGCGTAGATGGTGTTCTGGAGCAGGTGCGCAGCCTGCACAAGACCTATTGGCCTGGAATTGCGGTGCGGCTCAAGGTGATTTCCGGGATGAACATTGCCGAAACCCGAGCGCCACAGGACGGGCGGTTATCGCTTAATCTCAACGGGCGGCCAATTGACTTCCGCGTTTCCACCCAGCCTACTATTTACGGTGAAAATATTGTGCTGCGCGTACTCGACCGCGAAAAATCAATCATCAGCCTGGAGCGAATGAGTCTGCAAGCGCAAACAATCGCAACGCTGGAAGCAATGCTGACGAGGCCCGAGGGGATACTGATTCTCACCGGCCCTACCGGCAGCGGCAAGACAACCATGCTGTATTCCTTGCTCTCCAAACTCAACGACGAAACGGTAAACATCATGACGCTGGAGGATCCGGTGGAATACCCGGTGACCATGATGCGCCAGACTTCAGTCAACGAGGTAGCTAAGATGGATTTCGCCAACGGCATCCGTTCCATTATGCGCCAGGACCCGGATATAATCCTGGTCGGCGAAGTTCGCGACCGGGAAACTGCCGAAATGGCATTCCGCGCAGCGATGACCGGTCATCAGGTGTTCACTACCTTGCACACCAACTCGGCGCTAGGTGCATTTCCTCGCCTCATGGACATTGGCATACCGCCAGACATCATTTCTGGCAATGTCATCGGTGTGCTTGCACAACGCCTAGTGCGGTTACTTTGCTCGCGCTGTAAACAGGCTTATTTTCCGAATCACGAAGAAATACAACTGCTGCGACTGCCGCTGGATTCAAAGGTTAAAATCTATAAGGCCGTGGGTTGCAAGCATTGTCAATCCAAAGGCTATAAAGGCCGCATGGCGCTCCTTGAAATTTTGCAAATGGACGGCGATCTAAATGAACTGGTCGCGCGACGCGCTACTGCCAGAGAACTCAAAACGGCAGCACTGCAAAAAAATTTCCGCACGCTCGCTGAAGATGGCATTCAGCGTGTGCTGGACGGGATGACAAGCCTTGCCGAAGTCTCGCGCGCGGTGGATCTCATTGGACGCTTGATTTAACGGCCGTTAGGCCACGACGGCGCGTAAACCACATGGCGACTTTTCAGTACAAAGCGGTAGACAAAGACGGCAGGTCAGCACGCGGTGACCTTAACGCGATGAACGAGGTCGATCTGGAGCTGCGGTTAAAGCACATGGGCCTCGACCTGATCACCTTCCGCCAAATCAACAAGAGTTCTTCTGCGCTGGCGCGAGGCAGCATCACCCGCCGCGACCTCATCACCTTCTGCCTTGACATGGAGCAAATCGCGCGCGCCGGAATACCGCTGATGGAGGGCATGCGCGACCTGCGCGATAGCCTCGAAAATCCCCGTTTCAAGGAAGTCCTTACTTCATTGCTTGAGGACATGGAAGGCGGCAAGCTGCTGTCACAGGCATTGGCGACGCACTCTGCAGTGTTCAGCCATGTTTTTGTCAGCCTAGTGAAAGCAGGAGAGCAGGCAGGCAAGCTCACGGAGGTATTTGAAAATCTTGCGGCGACTCTAAAATGGCAGGATGAACTGGTCGGTCAGACGCAGCGCTTGATGATCTACCCCATCCTGGTGCTGTTCATCATCATAGGGGTAGTGGTCGTGCTGCTGGTGGTGCTGGTACCCCAAGTGGTATCGCTCTTGAAAAGCATGGGATTGGCGTTACCTCTGCAAACCCGCGTGCTGATCTTCCTGTCCGACTCGATAGTCCGTTATTGGCCGTTGGTGGTAATGATTCCGATCGGAATGGCCATTATCTTTTTCATAGCGGTACGGCAAAGCGAGAAAGCCCGCTATTTGTGGGATTATGTGAAATTGCACGTTCCAATTACCGGCGAGATCCTGCAAAAAATCATCTTGGCACGTTTTGCCAATTTCTTCGCACTGATGTACCAGTCCGGCATCACTGTTTTGGATGCCATCAAGACAAGCGAGGAAATTGTTGCCAACCGAGTGCTAGTCAGCGGCCTTCAGCGCGCGGGGCAGCAGATCGGTTCCGGCGAGAGCCTTACCGAAGCATTTCGCAGTTTAGGTGTATTCCCGCCGCTGGTGTTGCGCATGCTGCGCGTCGGCGAAACTACTGGCGCGCTGGATACGGCGTTACTTAATATCAGCTATTTTTACAACCGCGACGTCAGGGAGGCGGTGGATAAGGGGTTAAAGCTGCTGGGGCCGCTAACCACTGTCATCCTAGCATCGGTTTTGTTATTTGTCATGGTTGCGACCTTGCTTCCGGTGTACGATATCCTCGGTAAGTTCAAATATTAATTAGCTCTATGGCTGACAAACTTGTATTGTGCGTTTCCGCCACCTCTGCAACCGCCGGCCGGTGGCACGCCGGGAAGCTGGTTGCGGTTCAGGTATTCGCCAACGATCAGAGTGGCTGGTCCGGCTTTAGTGGTTTCCTGCAAGGCAGCCCCGGAATACTGGTGCACGTCATGGTAGACGTAGTCGAAGAGGATTACCGTTTCGATAGCCTACCTCATAGCATGGGCCGCGATCGCACGGAATTGGTCTCCCGCAAGCTTAGACAGCTGTACCGCAACAATCCCTACAGCAGAGCTTGGTTGCAAGGGCGGGAGACTGACAAGCGGCGCGATGATCGTTATCTGTTTGCCGCACTGACCAACCCGGATTTGATCGCGGGATGGCTCAGTGTCATTGAAGCACATAAGGCACCGCTGGCAGGGGTCTACCTGTTGCCGATGGTCAGCAAGAATCTTCTAAAAAAATTCGAACTCGGCAACCTTAACAGCTTGCTATTGGTAGCGCGAAACAGTGCAGGGCTGCGCCAGACTTTTTTCCAAGACCAGAAACTGCGTATCAGCCGCCTTACACAGCTGGAAAACATTCCTGATGAATCGGGCATCGCCGAATATGCCGAGGAAATTAGCAATACCCGCCTATACCTTGCAGCGGTCAAAATCCTGACCCTAGACGAGCCACTGCACGTCGTCATCCTCGATCAGAATGAAACACTGGTCAGTCTTGCCAAAGAGCTGGTCAAACTGCAATCCAACATCCTTTGCCAGCATTTTGGTCGTGGCGAAATTGTCGCCAAGCTGGGCTTGTCGCCAGAGCTGCTGCAAGTATCCCCCGACGTGGTGTATTTGCACACGCTGGGAGAGTTGCAGCCCATAAACCTTGCGCCCGCGGAAAAAACCCACCTTTACTGGCTGCACCAGGCACGCCGCAATATTTACGCGGCCAGCGCATTAGCGGCTTTCGTGGCTGCTTTGTGGTGCGGAAACAATCTGTATCGGCAGTACGACTTTAAGGCGCAAACGACGGTAACGGCACAGCTAACCGAGCAGCAGCAAGCGCAATACTTGGAGGTAACAAAGCAATTTCAGGCGGCGCCGACTTCGGCGGAGAATTTGAGGAATGCCGTTGAGATCGCCGAAAAAATCAAAAAGGACGGTCGCACGCCGGAACTCATGTTTAGCGTAATCAGCCACGCGCTCGACGCGAGTCCTGATGTAATGCTGAAAAGCATAATCTGGAAATATGGCAAAGAGGCAAGGGCGGAAGGGGAAGCCACCACGCCGCAAGCGGCGGCCGCAAAAACTCAAACCGGGCTGATTGAAGCGGAAATCAGGCCGTTCAACGGCGATTACCGGGCGGCCATGGCCAGCATCAACCGCTTCGCGGAAAAACTAAGACAAGATAAAAATGTCGCCGAAGTAAACGTGGCACAACTTCCGCTCAATATTAACCCGGGAACTAGCTTGAGCGGCAACACCACTGACAGCCGCGAGCAATCTTCTACCGCCCCTTTCAAAGTCGCTCTCTCATTGAGGCAGGAACAATGAAGTCATCGGATTTGCGCGCACTGCGCCTACCAATTACTGCGTTCCTTGTTGTTCTACTAGCGGGTGGCGCACTGGTTTATTACACCAAGTATTTAGCCGAGCTCGCGTTCCAGCAACTACAACAGCAGCAATATCAGCTCGGCGAAGCGCGCGTCCGTTACCAGAAATCAGGAGACGAGAAAGAGCTCATCAATCACTATCTGCGCGACTATCTGCGGTTGCAGAAACAAGGCTTCATCGGCACTGAACCGCGCATCAACTGGCTCGACGGATTGCGTATTGCGAATCAGCAAGCGGACCTGTACGGAGTCGGTTATCAAATCGGCGCGCAGCATCCATATGCTCTCGCTGCCGAGTATTATTCCGGCAATCTGGCCCTGCAGCAATCGCTGATGAAACTCAGTTTCCGCTTGCTCCATGAGGAAGATCTGATGCGCTTCTTTAACATCCTTTCTACAAAAAACGTGGGCCTGTTCCATCTTGACCAATGTAAGCTTGAGCGGCTGGACAACAACATTAGCACGATCCGCTTTCAGCCCAATTTGCAAGCCGAATGCGATCTCACTTGGATCACGCTTCAGCCTGCAGATTCTACGAGGAGCAAGCAATGAGATGGGTCGTGCTTATTACCTTGTTGCTGCCGCTTTTTGGGTTCGCCGCAGAGCCTTTGGGGCGTCTGTTCTATACCCCGCAGCAACGCGCCACCCTGGATAACGCCAGACAGCAGAAAATCAAAATTAACGTCGAGACTGAAGCACCGACCCCGCCGGAAAACATCAGCGTCAACGGTGTAATCAAGCGCAGCGATGGCCAATCCACGGTTTGGATCAATAACCGGCCGCTCAACGAAAAACGCGTGCCGAGCGGCATAAAAATCATAAGCCGCAATGCCGAAAATGCCAGCGTCACCTTGCAGCTGCCACAGTCCAGCCGTAACGTGGATGTCAAAGTCGGTCAAAGCCTCGATGCGACAAGTGGGCATATTCAGGAAAATTATCAGAGACCGCCGCCGCCAGTAATGCAGAAAAAAACTGCTCCATCAGCACAAAGCGAACACCAAAATGCATTAGCGACCCCGGCGCCATCCTCTGAAAAACCAAAATCCGGAAGTTCCTTCCCGGAAGCGGACGACGAGGCTGCCTCGGAACCGGCTTCACAGGCCGAGGAGCAGCCTGCTTCCGAGCGGGCCCAGCCAGCGCAAACAGAGTTAGGCGCGCCAGGCGCCACGGCACCGCGCGCAAACAGAAACAGTCTCGATTAACGGCAGGCTATGGGCGACCGTTCGCGTTGCGCGCGTAATTCGCCTCGGCCGAGCGAGCGCGGGCAAGCGCTGATCATCATCCTGGTGTTGCTGGGTCTCGTGTCCGTCCTGTTCGTCTTCAACGCGTTGAGCGGCGTGACTCTCACCAACGAGCGCAACAACATTACCGCGCTCGCGTTGGCGCAGGCAAAGCAGGCGCTGATCGGATACGCAGCGAGCGACAATAATCGTCCCGGTTCCCTTCCCTGCCCAGATTCTAACAACGGCGGCTCTGCCGACCTATTTGCGGGGAGCGACTGCCCGGGCTATGTGGGGGGCAGCAACGTTTATCTCGGACGGTTACCGTGGCGGACGCTCCGCCTGTCCGATCTGCGCGATGGCAACGGTGAGCGTTTATGGTACGCCGTGTCTCGCAATTTCGCGATGAATCCCACGTGCATGCCCAATTGCCCCCTGAACAGCGACACGCTTGGCCAGCTTACAGTCACCGGGATAGAGCCCACCAGCAACGCGGTTGCTATAATTTTTGCCCCCGGGGCGCCTCTCGGTTCGCAGGTAAGAAGCGCCGCAACTCAGAATACTGCGGCGAATTATCTTGAGGGGGAGAACGCAGACGGCACTAATTCAATATTCACCACGGCAGCGAATTCGTCCACTTTCAACGATCAGGTGCTGGCCCTCACTAATGCCGACTTCATGCCGGCGGTCGAGCAGCGCGTAGCGCGCGAGATGATGTCGATTCTGCAAAAGTACAAGGCGGCAACCGCAGCGTTGGGATATAACGGTGGAGCGGGAGTCTATCCATGGGCGGACCGGTCCGATGGCGCTAGCGATGGTTGGTCGGGCGACGCTTACAACCACAACCGCTTTCCGTGCACCGCTGCTTTGCCCGTGGATTGGGGCACGAGCGGGACCCCGAGCCTGCCCGGCTGGCTCACGAACGGTTGCACCAGCCCGGTGACCGGCTGGACCAGTGTTATCTACTACGCGGTCGCGAAGAACCGGCTCGAGAACTCTGGTTCCATTTGCTCGAACTGCTCAGCCAGCACGCTCACGGTAACCAATTCGAGCAATGGAATTGCTGACCTGTGTCTGACCGGCACCGTTCCGTTCAAGTGTACCCCCACTGTGGTGAGCACCGGCTCCGCGGATCTTGTGCTGATCACGCCGGGTTCGGCAAACGCCTATCCTCGATGCGGCAGCCCTCCGTGCTGGCCTACTTCAAACTTTAATCCCATAGTCGGGTACTTCGCAGACGCCGAAAATAGCGACAACAGCAATGACAACTACGTTGTCCCATCGTCAACCAATTATGACCGCAACCGCATTTACATCGTCCGCTAGCGGCGGCCGGACCGCTGGAGGATTCACACTCATCGAGTTGGCAATTGTGTTTTTCATCATAACGCTGATGATTGGCTTCATTCTGGTCCCTCTGCAGAGCCAAATAGAAAACCGCAGATTCTCTGACACCCAGCGCATCCTCGACCAGGCGCGCGAAGCGCTGATCGGCTATGCCGCAGCCAACGGTTATTTCCCGTGTCCAGCGGACTTCGCGGGTGGCAGCGCGGGAGCAGAAGTCGCCCACAATATCGCTACCGGGGCCTGTGCCGCCTCGGTATTGGGAGGAGGAGCCAACGGTATCTACATCGGATACCTGCCGGCAGTCACCCTAGGTTTCACACCTACCGATGCGAATGGCTATGCGGTGGATGCCTGGGGACTCACCCAAAACCGTATCCGTTATGCGATTTCGACCGCGACCGTCAATGGCATCACACTACCGTTCACGCGTACCAGTGGCATGCGCAATGCTGCCATGTCCAATATCTTGAATTGCGTACCAGGCGCGGCAGCGGCGGTGTGTGCCCTCCCCGTTTCGGGATCGGCAGCCAACGGACTACTATTTGTCTGCAACACCGCGACTGGATCATCCACTGCCACGGGTTGCGCCGCGGGGACAATAATGACTTCCAATGCGATCGCGGTGGTTTGGTCGCTCGGGGCCAACGCGGCCACCACTGGCGGCACCAGCGCTGATGAGGCTGAAAACGCAGAGTCACTTGCTACTGCCGACCGCGTTTTTGTCATGCACGACAAGTCGGGCGTAACTGGGGCAGAGTTTGACGATATCGTATATTGGATTTCCACCCCGATGTTTTTTAGCCGACTCATTGCGGCTGGTCAGCTCCCCTGATCAGACGCTGCCGCTGTGCACCAGCTCAAAGCAGACTTTGCCGATCTGATTGCTGGCAAGGCGCAAACGGTAACCCTGCTCCTGCGCTTGGCGCCACGCTTGGTATAAGCCTATCCCTAACCCTGTTTGCGAGGGAACCGGCCCGCTGAAAAGTTCCCTAGCGACTGATTCGCTAAGCGGCACGCCATCATCGCAGATACTGAGTTTGGGTTTCAGTGCACATGAAAAACTCACACTAATGCGCAAGCCGGGCTCGAGCTTTCTTTTTTGCAAGGCGTTCTGGAGCAAATTGTCCGCGATGCTGTCGAACAGCTCGGCCGGGACTACCGTTCCCATGGAAATATCCGGTTCCTTAAATTCAACTGGCTCGCTGATATAGCGCTGCTTCAAGTTGGCCCACCAAATTGCCGCGGACAAATCCCGTGTCTCTGCCTGCTGCGGCGCTTGCAATTTATCCATTGTCCATTGCAGACGCTGCACGATTTGCGGCAATTGGCGCTGAATCATGGCGCGCAGCGCTTCGGCGTCGTTTTCATTACTGGTTTCTGCGGCAACGCAAAGCGATTTTAGGGACTGAAGCAGATTTTTCACATCATGGGTCAATCTGGCCCCTGTCTCATATACGGCCTGGGTATAAGCATTTTGCCGTTCCTGCTTTTCACGCTGCTTGGCGCCATAAAAATCTGCCAGCAAGCGGATCAGCAATTTGACATGAAGCAGCAATGCAGGGGTCAACTCCCACCTGCTGTACAGGACAATGCTGAGATCGCCAAATGAAAACTCAGCGGGAAACTTGGAAACGCCGCCAAGTTTTCGTTCGCTACCGGGTACTCGCCAACTAACTCCTGCGACCCACGGAAGCCCGCCAACTTCGTGCACAGCCATGATTAGGAACTTCTCAGGATTGGCTTCACGATCGGCCAGATTGGCAAGACTATGCATCCAGCGCTCGAATGGCAGGCCAACGGAAAGCAGGTAGCGGGATACCAGTTGGCCCACCCCGTCAAAGCCGGAACGTGGGTCCCACAGCCAGCTTAACGCAAACAACAGGATCGCTATCAATCCCAGGGTTTGCGCAAGGGCCAGAACGTAGCCGCCTTGGTTTACCTGGCGAACCACGAATGCGCCCAGTACCAGTGCGGCAATAAGCAAGAAGAGCAACAGGCTATAAAACAAATCTACTACGCGCTGTCCGGTCTCAGGTTCGGTTTCTGTCTTAATAAAAAATATTGCAACAATCGGCAGCAGCAGTCCGTAGCGGGCCACCAGCCCCATGGCATCGGGAAGCGGAAGGTCAGCAAAAAGATGGGGCACTACCCACATCAAGAGCGCAGCAAGCAAATAGAACGCTGCGAGTAATAATATGGCGCGCTGTCTACGCTGGCGCTTGCTAGGCGCATTGCCGCCAATTAGCGCAAACAGCACCGCAATCCAGACCGCGATCAGCCACCAGCTAGTCCAGACAGTAAACAGTATCCCGGTAGCTATTACCAGCACGGCATGCCGGATATCTAGATTGCGTTCGCCTCCCCATACCGGCTGCCAAAGCAGAAACAAGCCGAAATGCGTCAACACGAAACCGCGTGCCAACCAGCTATCAATCTCCAAGAACAGTACTGCATGCAGCGCCAACAGCATCAGGCCAAGAAACCATTGCTGGCGGGAAGCAATGAAATTCTGGCTTAAGCTGGCTATTCCGACAGGGGGCATAAGCTATGAGCCGGCACGAAAATTGTTAGGGTAGCCTGCACTTCAATAATTTACAAATTCATCCACTTCGTTTGAGTTTATACTTCACTCCGGTGTCTATTGCCATCAAATGGGTTCTTCACGCCTCCAAGTATTGACTATTTCCCGCTTCACGTTGCTTGAGGCGCTACGAACCCGCTTTCCCTGGTTAGTGCTGGCAACCATACTACTAGCAGTGCTGGGCAGTCTGTTCGTCAAGCAAATCGCGGTTACCGAAACTGTTCGCCAGCAAACCGCTTTTCTCGCCGCCAGTTTGAGGCTTGCCGCCGTATTCATCATGGGGCTCTACATCAGCAGCAGCATGGTACGTGAATTTAACGACAAAGGACTTGAACTTTTGCTCTCTCTGGATTTGCCGCGCGCTACCTACGCAGGAGGCAAGTTTTTGGGTTTTTCCTTAATTGCTCTTTTGATGGTCGCGTCAATTTGCCTGCCGATTGCCTTCCTTGCGCCGCTGCCGGCAGTGTTGCTGTGGGGTGCATCGCTAGCGATGGAATTGTGGATCGTTTGCGCATTGAGCTTGTTTTGCATCATCACCTTTACCCAGATTATGTCCGCCACAAGTTTCGTGCTGGCATTTTACATCCTCGCGCGCTCCATCGCGGCCATCCGATTGATCAGCGGATCCGCGCTGCTTGATCAAAGCAGCGTGTCGCATCAAATAACGGTGTTTCTGGTCGACAGTTTTTGGTTTTTGCTGCCCAGCTTGAATGTGTTTACCCAGACTGCCTGGCTGGTTAACCAGGCTGAGTGGAAGATGATTTTGCCTATTGCGGCGCAAACCGCGATTTATATTGGCCTGCTGGTAGGCGCCGCGTTATTTGATTTTTACCGCAAGGACTTGTAAGCATGCAGCAACGTGCGTTTAGGGCAGTGCCTAAGTCCGTTGCATTGATACTGATAGCAAGCCTGTGTCTGCAGCTTGCGTGGCAGTACCAGCAGCCACGTCCGACTGCGCACGCCGAGGACTTGGTTTTTCCTCCAGATAGCAAAACGCTTCAAGCGCTCAGTTTGGGCGAACCTATCGCCTTAGCACAGCTTATGACGCTTTACTTGCAGGCGTTTGATAATCAGCCCGGCATTAGCATTCCGTTCCGCGATCTCGATTATGACCGCGTTCAAACCTGGCTTGCTCGCATACTCGACCTTGATCCCGTCGGCCAATATCCGCTGTTGATGGCGTCCCATATTTACGCTCAGGTGCCCGACACCGCAAAACAGCGCCAAATGCTGGAGTTCGTTTATCAGCAGTTTTTCGAAGACCCGAACCGGCGTTGGCCGTGGCTGGCGCACGCTGCAATCATGGCCAAGCACCGCCTCAAAGACCTTCCCCTTGCGCTGCGCTATGCACAGGCCATTAGCAAATATGCTACGGACCCGGACGTTCCTCATTGGGCGAGCCAGATGCCAATTTTCATCCTTGAGGATATGGGTGAACTGGAAAGCGCAAAGATCCTGTTGGGCGGACTGCTCGTTAGTGGCATTGTCACGGATTCCCATGAAATCCACTTGCTGACAGAGCGACTGCAAGAGCTTGAAAATGAGGAAAAATCGTCAGGAGTGCCGAAAAATTGACGCTTTCTTTAAGATGTTGATCTATACTTGAAATCTAGATTTGCAATGATTCAATATCTTTTTGACGCATGATAAATATGAGGAAAAGGAAAGCGGATGCTAGCCTTAGGAGTGAATTGCAGGGGTAATAGCGTGAGATTGCTTGGCTGGGCACAATATTTGCGAAGATAGTTTTACGGTTCATTTAATGGATTAGCCCATGTTGCATAGAGAAAGTGGTTTTACCTTGATCGAGATCGCCATCGTGCTGGTGATTATCGGCCTGCTTTTGGGTGGCGTGTTGAAAGGTCAGGAACTGATTACCAGCGCCAGGGTCAGGAACCTCATTGCCCAGCAAGAT
>Ga0187776_10000802_pt1 | contig 15179 bp, 13 predicted proteins | sample 0216_BV02_MP12_2_FD_132426 | JGI IMG/M metagenome (GOLD analysis project Ga0187776, IMG submission 132426) | Tropical peat soil microbial communities from peatlands in Department of Meta, Colombia - 0216_BV02_MP12_20_MG | ecosystem: Environmental > Terrestrial > Soil > Wetlands > Peat | place...
CCGAACATGGAGACGAGCGGGAGCTCGATCAGGAGCTGCTGCATCATGCAGAAGAACACGACGAGCAGGATCGAGAAGAGCACCCCGGGGTTCAGCTTCACGAGGTGATCGAGCGTGTTCAGGTAGGTAACGCCCGGGAAGCTCAGCGCGGCCCCGACGAGGAAGGTCACCCGCGCCGAGCCGCTGCCGAGCAGGCGAAGGTGCCACTGCGAGACCGACCGCCAAGCTCGTCGTGTACGCCCCGAGCAGGTACCCCAGCATCGAGGTCCCGTCCCATCGCGCGCGTCCACCGTGTGGAGGGCAGCGAGCAGCGCCGCTCCACGGCATGTCGCCTGTGTCAGCGCTTCTCGCCGGTGACTCCCGCCAGCGCGGGCGCGGGTCCCGGAGCCGTTGGCCGATCGCGGTGTTCGAAGAACTCCGCTCCCTCGATGCTGATACGCGGGACGAGCGGGTCGAGCCACCGTGGCATGTACCAGTTGATCTTGCCCATCAGGATCATGAGCGCAGGCACGAGCAGGCAGCGCACCACCGTCGCGTCGAGGATCACGGCGACCGCCAGCCCGATTCCGAACTGCTTGACCGTGGGATCGCCGTTGAGCACGAAGCTGCCGAACACGAACACCATGATCAGGGCGGCGGCGGTGATCACGCGACCGCTTGTGACCAAGCCCGAGGTCACGGAGCGCCGGTTGTCCTGGCCCTGGTGAACGTGTTCCTCGATCTGGCTGACCAGGAACACCTCGTAGTCCATCGAGAGCCCGAACAGGATCGCGAACATGAACAGCGGCACGTAGGAGACGATCGGGACCGGGCCGGGGAGGCCAATCACTCCGCTGAGCCAGCCGTACTGGAATATTGCGGTCAGCACCCCGTAGGAGGCGGCGATCGACAGCAGATTCATCACCGCGGCTTGTGCTGGGATGACGAGCGTGCGGAACGCGAGGGTCAGCAGCGCGAAGCTGAGGGCGATCACGATCAAGATTTGCAGCGGGAGCTTGCTCGAGATCCTCGAGGCCAGATCGTCGTAGCCGGCGGTGCTGCCGCCGACGAACGCCTCCATGTCGGTGCCCTTCTCTGCGCTCGGGATCACGGTCGAGCGCAGCTGATTGACCACGTTGGTCGTCGTCTTCTCGGCCGGTCCGGCGGTCGAGATCGCGTTGAAGTAGGCGGTCGTTCCCGCCTTGTCGAGCTGGATCGGCGAGACGCCGGCGACGTTCTTGGTGGAGGCCACGTCCTTCTGCAGCGTCGCCAGCCGCGAGTCGGATGTCGAGGTCGCGGGCGACTTCAGCGAGACGGCGATCAGCAGCGGTCCGTTTGTGCCGGGCCCGAAGTACTTCGAGATCAGGTCATATGCGCGCCGCGCGGTCGTCGAGGTCGACTGCGCCGCGACGTCCTGCTGGCCGAGGGTGAGTGAGAACAGCGGGATCGTGAGGGGAATCAGGATCGCCAGCGCGGCGAGGCCGGCGACCACTGGCCGCTTGGCGATCTCGGCCGCCCACTTCGCCCACGCGCCGTGCTTGGCCTGTTCGTCCGTCGGCGGCGTTCGGACCCGGAGCGAGTGAATCCTCGGGCCCACCGTCGCCAGGGTGGCGGGCAGCAGCGTGAGCGCTGCGGTCACGGCCACGACGACGGCTATCGCGGACATCACGCCCAGCGTGGCCACCAGCGGGATGCCGGCCGCGACCAGCGAGACGAGCGCGATTGTGACGGTGCAGCCGGCGAAGAACACCGCGCCGCCCGACGTCGCGGCGGCTCGTGCGATCGACTCGTGTAACTCGAGGCCGTCGTCGAGCCCGCGAAGGTGACGCGTGACGATGAACAGCGCATAGTCGATACCGACGCCCAGGCCGATCATCGTCGCCAACGTCGGCGTCACGGTCGGCACGGTCGCGACGTGACTGAGCAGGCGGATGATCGCCAGCACGCATGCCAGGCCGATGATCGCGTTGATGATCGGCAACACCATCGCGACGACGGTGCCGAACACGAACGTCAAGATCACCACCGCGGCAGCGATTCCGACCGCCTCGCTGGATTCGGTCGCCGGCTTTGAGAGCTTCTGGCCGAGCTGCCCGCCTGTCTCAACCTGCAGACCCGCGTTCTTTGCGGGATTCGCGCCGTCGACGATCTTCTGCGCGTCCTCGACCGACAGCGAGCCCGGAGGCTGGGACAGGCTGACCGTCAAGTAACCGGTGGACTGGTCCTTGCTCAGCGCCGATGCGCCCTGCGACGTGAGTGGGTTGATCACCCCCGACACGTTCGGTTCCTTCGCCACGTCCGCGGCGGACTGATTCACCGCGTTCGCGTATTGCGAATCCGTCAGCTTGCCGCTCTTGGCGTGCAGGACGATCGGGCTCGTCCCGTTCGCTTGAGCCGGGAACGACTTGCTCAGCGTGTCCGTCGCCTTCTGACTGTTGGTCCCGGGCAACGTCAGGTTGTCGTTCGTGTTGTCGCCCAGCCTGTGCGAGACCAGCACCAGCGCGATCGCCACCACCACCCAGAGGCCGATGACCACGAAGCGATGCCTGATGCACAGATGCGCCAGGCGGTACAGCGTCCGCGTCAGTGCCTCGCCCTTTCTTTGTGGAGCGGTTCCCGTCGAGCGTGAATCTCTGCTGAGCATCTCCGGTCCTCTCAATCGCCCACCACGACGATCGGAGCGTCTCACCAAGCGTGGAGGCGGCGCAAGGGGGCCACCCCTAGGGAAATCCCTAAAACGCACTCCGCGCCGCCAGGGGAACGGTGGCGTCAGGTAGGTTGGCGTGATGGGGCTCGTCGGAACGATCTCGCCTGACCGGCCACTGCTCGTTATGGCGCTCAAGCAGGAGGCTCAGTTCTACGACGGCGATTTGCCGCTCCTGCTCACCGGCCTCGGGAAGGTCAACGCGGCGGCCGCGCTTGCGGCCGTCCTGGCGGGTGCTCCGCGTCCATCACACGTGATCAGCCTCGGCACGGCTGGAGCTCTGCGGCCCGGATGGACGGGGACACACGTCATCGGCACGGTGATCCAGCACGACCTCGACGGCGATCTCCTACGCGAGCTCACCGGCGAAACCTGGGGGGAGCCGTTGGCGCTCATGGATCGCGACGGCCCGACGTTGGCCACCGGCGATGTGTTCGTCTCCGATCCGGTCATCCGTGCGCGACTGGCGGCACGTGCAGCGCTGGTCGACATGGAGGCCTACGCGCTCGCCGCGGCCGCGCACCAGGCTGGGGTTCCGATCCGCGTCGTCAAGCACGTCAGCGACGACGCGAGCGAGGGCGCGGGCAAGACCTGGCGCGAGACGATGGCTGAGTCGGCAAGCGCGCTCGCCGACTGGATTGTGAGAAACGCTCAGTGATCGCGCGCGTTGGGGACGAGATCCTCGAAAACGCGCATCAGCTCCAGCATGCCCGAGAACTCCCGGTCCGCTCCCCCTTCCGCCAGGCGGACCGTGCCGCTCAAACGATCGTCCTCGCCACGCGTCACCAGCATTACCAGCTCTATTGCGATCGGATGCACAGGTGGTTGCGACAACTCGCCCACGAGCATCTCACGCAAGTCGCACGGCCGCCCTGGGGTACCCCCTAGCCAAATTCCTAGACTCTGTGGGGCCCCGCAAACGTCGCGACGGAGCTACGACGGGGTCCCGGTGCCCGACAGGCGCGAGGCGAGCTGGTGGCGCGAGCGGACCCCCACCTTGGTGAAGATGTTCCCGAGGTGGTACTCGACCGCCTTCGTCGACAGGTACAGCTCCGCCCCCACCTCGCGGTTCGACTTGCCAGAGGCGACCAGGGCGGCGACCACCTGCTCTCGCGCGGTTAGGCCGTAGTCATCCTCGCGGCTCTGAGGGTGTGCGCGGATGCCGCACGCGGTCAGCTCGGCGTCGCAGCGCTCCAGGAAGGGGCGAGCGCCCAGGCGCTCGAACAGCTCGCGGGCCGCCTGTAGCTGCTCCGTCGCGGCCCGCCGGCCGCCCGCCTTCCGCAGAAACTGGCCGTGCGCCAGCCTCAGCTCGGCCTCGGCGAACGAGGACCGAGCGGATTTGGCAGCCTCGAGGCCGCGAGCGAACGCTGCTCGGGCCTTTGCCGCGTGACCGCGCGCGTGTTCCAGGGAGCCTCGCAAGCGCCACAGGCTGACGCGCGCGACTTCTTGCGGGCTCTCGCTGATCGCGTCATCCAGCGTGTCGAGCAAGTCGGCCGCCTGATCGCGGTGGCCGGTGCAGAGCAACGCCTCGGCCATCATCAACCAGCCGATGGGCTGACCCCGGGTCGGCGACGGATCGCGCGCTCTGGAGCCCCTTGCCGGCGCGAGCACATCGATGACGCCGTCCCAATCGGCCCGCGCCCGAGCAAGAGCGGCGGCGGCGATGCGCGCGTAGTAGCGATTGACCGGAAGCGGGACGAGCTCCGCGATGCGCTCGGCCGCGTCGACGTGCTCCGCGGCGATGCTCCAATTCCCGCGACCAGCGTGAAGGTAGCTGGCAACGGCATGGGCAAACGGCAGCTCCCACAAGCGGTCCAGGTCTTCGGCAAGCGACACAGCGACCTCAGCGTGGGTGATCCCCTCATCCCACCAACCGAGGCCGTACTCCGCCTCGGCCAAACCCCCGTACGCGTACGTGAGATTGCGATTCGGTGTGCCCGACCTGGACCACGTGATCACCGTCGACAGGTCCTCCGCCGCCCCGGCCAGGTCACCCCACCAGGCCTTGTGATTGCCGCGCGCCGTGAGCAGCTCGGGCTCATAAGGGCGTGGGTCGATCCTCGAGGAAGACACACAGTCGACCGCAGCGATGGCGTCCTGGGCGCGGCCGACGCGCATCAGACCCAACGCGAGCGCCTGTCTCGCAGTCATCTCGACCGGCAAGGACGACCCGGGAGTGTCGAGCGCGCGGCTGGCCCACGCGATCGCCTCGTCGCCCTTGCCGAGGATTCCGCAGACGGTGGCCAGCGACGCGATGACCGATCCGGCGAGCGTGGGATCGGCAGCGAAATCCGGGCGGCCAATCACTTCGCGTAGCAGGACTTCCGCTTCGAGCATCCGACCGGCCAGTCCGGTCAACTCGGCGATTACGTAGCTCCGGCGGGCGCTGTCGGCGCACGCACGTACCTCTTCGAGTCGACTTTCGGCTGCGGGCACATCACCCGCCATCACCATGCACCCGACGGCGCGAAGTAGGGCTGTCTCGCGTCGGTCCTGAGTTGACGCGACGCGCGACGCCCACAGCAGATGCCGCACGGCTGCCGGGGCGTTCCCCGCAGCGACGTCAGCGTCAGCGGTGCTCTCCAGCTCTTCCGCGAGGGCGTCGTCGACACCCTGGCTCGCGGCGACCCGATGGGCGAGAGAGGTCGGGCCCGTCGTCAGTTTCGCGCACGCCATATGCAGGCTGCGACGTCGTCCGGGCGAGAGGTCGTCGTAGACGGCCGCGCGCACGAGGGGGTGCGGAAATGCCACCTGCTCGGGGATCGCCATCGGCACGACCGTCAGCAGGTCGGCCGCGAGCGCCTGGTCGAGAGCCAAAGACGGATCGGACAAACCTGCGACCGCAGCGGCGAGCATCGTGGGACAGTGGGCGCCGGCGACCGCAGCCGCCGCCACCAGATCCTGTGTCTGGGCGCGAACCTTCGTCAATCGGACCAGCACCGTGGCCGCAAATGAGTGTGGCGCGGGGAGCTGCTCCTGCTCCGCGGCGAGTGCCTCAGGCGACAGCTCGCCGAGCAAGCTCCTGACGTACAGCGGGTTACCGCCGGTGTGCAGCCGCAGCCGCTCGGCGACGGCGAGCGTCAACGATTCGTAGCCGAGCGAGGTCGCCAGCAAGCCGATCTCATGGTCGTCGAGACCCGAGAGCCGCACGCGCTGGACTCGCTCGGGGTCGCTCAGGAGCCTCGACCAGCTGAGGCCGGTCTGGTCAAGCGCCCCGGGGCGGGCGACGATCAAGACGAGCACACGGTCGGCGTGGAGGCGCCGCAGCGCAAACAGCAGGGCGGCGGCCGAGGCGGAATCCGCCCAGTGCGCGTCATCGATCACGAGGACGACCGGCGCCCTGTCCTGAAGCGATCCAAGCATCGCAAGAAGCTCGGCCCCGACCGCAAAGCTGCTCGTCGGCGATCCCGAGCTCAGCCTGTCGCTCAGGGACTGGCGGCTCGAATCCGGACGAGCCTGCGAAACCAGCTGCGAGACGACGCCGTATTCGAGGCTCGTCTCTGACTCGTCGCCGCTCGCTTCAAGCACGACGACATCGTCGGCGTCGGCCAGGAATCGGCGCACGAACGCGGTCTTGCCGATCCCCGGCTCGCCTTCGATCACCAGGATCCGCGGGTGCGACGTCCTCGCCGCGTCCAGCGCCGCCGAGACCAAGTCGAGCTCGTCCCGGCGGCCGACAAATGCAACTTTGCTGACGACGGTATTGCCCACGGCGCCCGCGATCCTCGTGGGAACCATCTTAGAGTGGGCCGACGCCTCGGCGAAAGGGCGCGCACGTCTGCCACGTTCAGCGCGCACGGGAGCGCCGAGCAGGTCTACGCGACCGGCCTCCATCTGCTCGTTCGACCGGACGCAACCGGCGACGGGCACCGCGACCGAATCGATCGCGTTCTCGCCCAGCATGCCGCCGAGCCGGCTAGGTGAACTGACCCGGGCACACCGCGCACGGATTCAGTAGCTACCAGTGGGTGCGCGCCACCCGCCACACCGACACGGCGAGCAGCAGTCCGACGGCTACCGGAAGGATCCACCACGCGGAAACGCTCGTTCCGGCGACCAGCGCGGTCACGGCCAGCGCGACCACTACGCCGGCGGCGATCCGCCAGTCGTCGCCCACGACGAATTCCCACAAGAAGCGTAGGAACGACTCGATCCGTCTCATACCCGAACCGCCTGCCCCGCAGCAGCCCGGGAGGCGACCGCGGAGCGGCGCCGCAGCGTCGCCGCCAACCCGATCGAGAACAGGAGCACCGCGGGGATGATCACGAGCAGCGCGGCGTCGTCGCCGGGCCAATGGGCGCCGGCCCCCTCCGCCCCCCAGAAGATCCCGAACGACGTCAGCATCACTCCGACGGCGAACTTCAGCGTGTTCTCCGGCACCCGCGCGAGCGGCGCGTGCACGGCGAGTCCGGCGAGCACGACGGCGAGCACGGCGACCCCCGCGGCAGCTGCCGCGAGCCCCACGTTGTGTTGATTGGCGCCGAACGTCAGCACGATGAACACGACCTCGAGTCCCTCGAGCAGCACGCCCTTGAACGCAATCGTGAACGAGTAGGGGTCGAGGCGGTCGCGCTCGACCGTGCCCGCCCCGCGGGCGGCGGCGAGCTCGTGCTCGTAGGCCTCGTTCTCGTCGTGGAGAGCCTTCAGCCCTGACGCGCGCAGGATCGCCTTGCGCAGCCACTGAAGGCCGAAGATCAGTAGCAGCGCTCCGACGACGACGCGAAGCACGTTGATCGGCAGCGCGGTGAGCGCGGGGCCGAGCGCCGCCGTCAGCGCGGCCAGCGCCAGGAGCGCGGCTCCGACGCCCGTCAGGCTCGACCGCCAGCTGCGCGTGGTGCCCACGGCGAGCACGATCGTGAGCGCCTCGACCGCCTCGACCGCGCAGGCGAGGAAGACCGAGAGGGCAAGGCCCCACTCGGTACCAGTCACGGCTCTGCGCGGGAGCTGGTCGCGGTCACCCGCGCCTCAGGATAGAGGCGCCGCTCTCACGAACCGTTCGATCGCGGCGTGTGTCTCCCGGGGGCGCTCGAGTTGCGGCACGCGGCCGCAGTCGAGCTCGAGGTCGGTCGCCTGCGGGAGCGCCTGGCGGACGTGGTCGGCGAACGCGATCGGGACGATGCCGTCGCGCCTACCCCACACGAACAGCGTGGGTTGAACCTGTCTACGAGCCGCTCGACCGGCGAGGCCGTGGATCCGGTGCCAACTGACATGCAGAAGACGTCATACCCGTTTCTGGCGCAGCGCCACAAGCACACCCGCGCAAATCAACGCGAGCGCGGGCCCGGCTCGGCGCGGTAGTCGTAATCGCCTAGCGGCGTGGTGACCTTCACTCTGCGGTGGTGCAGGCTTCCGCGCCGCGCGGGGCGAACCTCGAGAAGATCGCGGCCAGAAGCCGGATCTCTTCGTGGCTGAGGTGCTCGAAGAACTGCCGCTGGACCGAGGCGAAATGCGAGCCCTGGGCCTGGCGGACGAGTGCCAGGCCGGCGTCGGTCAGGTGGCCCTCGACGGCGCGCGCATCGGAGGGAACGCCGCGGCGCTCCACCAGCCCCCTTGCCTCGAGCGCGTCCATGATCCGCGAGATCCGGCTGAGGCTGAGGCCGCATGCGGAGGCCAGCTCAGAGAGCCGGAGGCCGTGGCGCTCAGCCGCTCCGAGGCGCCCGAGAACCTCAAGGGCGCTCAGCGACAGACCGTGCTCGGCCTCGAGCTCGGCGTCGAGCGCGCGGGTCAACTTCTTGTGCGTTTCGAGCAGCCCGATCCACGCGTCGGAATGGACGTCCGACCACCGCGCGAGGCCGTCATCACCAAGGACGTAGGCGCATGTTTCAGTGGCTTGGTTTGCTGTGGTTGACATATGCTTGCTCTAGCAATTGTAGCCCCGAGAAAGGACCTAACCGGATGGAGCCTGAGCAGATCATCGCGGAGGTACAGGACGAAATCCTCACGGTCACGCTGAACCGGCCGGATCGGATGAACGCTTGGACGGCGACAATGGGGCGCGAGCTGATGGAGGCGTTCGACCGGGCCGATGCCGACGACGGCATCAGGGTGGTGATCGTCACCGGCGCTGGTCGGGCCTTCTGCGCCGGCGCCGACCTGGAGCGCGGAAGCGAGACGTTCGACTACCGGGCTCGAGAGGACGCGCCCGAAGTCCCCCGCGACAACGGCGGGCAGCTCACGCTGCGGATCTTCCACTCGACCAAGCCGGTGATCGCCGCGATCAACGGCGCCGCCGTCGGCGTGGGGGTCACGATGACGCTGCCGATGGACATCCGGCTGGCGGCGGACGACGCGCGGTTCGGATTCGTGTTCGCGCGCCGTGGGATCGTCCCCGAGGCCGCTTCGAGCTGGTTCCTACCGCGGGTCGTCGGCATCAATCAGGCGATCGAGTGGGTCAGCACCGGCCGCGTTTTCTCGGCGCAGGAGGCGCTCGCGGGACGGCTCGTGCGCAGCCTCCATCCCAGAGACGAGCTGCTCGACGCGGCGCGGGCCCTCGGTCGTGAGATCGCCGACAACGCCGCGCCGGTGTCGGTGGCGCTTGCGCGGCGGATGATGTGGACGATGCTTGGGGCCGACCACCCGATCGTCGCCCATCGCGCGGACTCGAAGGCGATGTTCGTCCGCGGCCAGTCGGCGGACGTGGTCGAGGGGGTCACCTCGTTTCTCGAGAAGCGCCCGGCGAAGTTCACCGACAGGGTCAGCGATGGGCTTCCCGACGTGCTGCCTGATTGGGCCGAGCAGCAGTTCTGAGCCGGACGGCGGCGCGACCACTGGCGACGCCACCCAGACGACAGACCAGAGGTTGCAAAGCAACCGGGAATCTGCTGGAATTGCTGAGTCGGGAATGCGGCCGTGCTATTTCGGTCGTTCCTGGCATTGGGGCGTACGCCACCGGGGGTGGCGTTCAGAAAGGATTTCGAAGAAGGCGATGGGGGCAGTCAGCACACTTGGCGTTCGCGAAGAGAGGCGCCGGATGCTCGGCGTCGGCGCGCTTGGAGAGCTTCGGCTCCGGGTCCCGCCGGCGGCCGCGGTGGTCGCGGCGGCGGCAGGCCTCTCAGTAGTCCTGCTGATCCTTCGCTTCAGCTTTCACGCGCCGGGGCTCAGAGCGGCAGTCGAGACCACGCTCGTCACGTGCGCCGTGCTGAGCGCGTGGTGGCTGACGGCCAAGTTCAATAGACAGCGGCGGCTGTCGAACCTCCTGTCGGCGGCGGCGCTCGTGGCGCTCGCGGTCCACGAGCTCGTGTTCTTCGCGTTGCCCGCGATCACCGACGCCGAGCGGCCGTGGTTCGGGGTTGCATCCCACAACCCGGCCTCGGTTGTCGTGGCGGCGCTGTTCGTAGGAGCCGCGTTCGCACCGCAGACGCGCATCGTTCGCTCTGGCGCGGCCTGGTCACTGGCCGCGCGCGTCCTCTGCCTCACGCTGCTCGCGACGACTCTGGTCGACCTCTGGAGCGCTCCGGGCATTCGCTCGCAGCTCACCGCCGTGGCGGTCGCACTGCTGCTCGTCGCCGGAGCCGGATTCGTGCGCTCAGCGCTGCGGGAGCGTCGGGAGACGGTCGCCGCCAGGCTGGCTGGAGCTTCGATCCTGCTCGCGGCCGCATCGCTCTACGACCTCGTGGCGCCGGCGCAGGCGGCCGGCAACGTCTCCGGACGTGAGTGCCTGCGAATCATCTCCTATGGCCTGATCGTCGGGGTCGCGATCAAGGCTCGCGGCCACCTGCGGCAAGCCGAGACCGCTGCCGTTGCGGAGCTCGAGCGGCGCCGGCTCGCCCGCGATCTCCATGACGGCATCGCACAAGACCTGGCCTTCATCGGCGCTTATGGCGAACGGCTGGCGGGGCAGCTTGGTGCCACGCACCCTCTGGTCGTGGCTTCGCGCCGCGCGCTCATGGCTTCGCGCGGCGCGATCGTCGACCTCTCGGGCGGCTCGACCCCAAACGTGGTCGAGGCCCTGCGCTCGGTCTCAGAGGAACTGGCGAAACGCCATCGGGTCAAGATCGTCGTCGACGTCGACGTCGCCGTCGACGGTGACGTGGATCAGCTTCCCGGCGCCGAGCGCGAGGAAGTGGTGCGGATCGCGCGCGAGGCGATGGTGAACGCGATCAAGCACGGTCACGCGCGCAAGATCCTCACCAGTCTGAGGATGGAGGGGCGGCGCCTCTCCCTGGCGATCAAGGACGACGGTCGTGGGCTGGGGCCCGACGGCGTCGACCCGGAGGCGCCCGGCCCCGAGCACGTCGGGCACGGCGTGCGCACGATGCACGAGCGGGCCACGGCGCTCGGTGGACAGCTGACGATCCGCCAGCGGGCCGGAGGGGGCACGGCCGTTGAGGTCAACACCACCCTTGGGTGACGCGAGAAAGGCGTTCAGCCCCTCGTTTATCGGGCAGATACGTTCGCCTGCGGTGGGGCTTTTCGACTGCAGACAAGGTCACGAACCGAGGCGTGATGCGAGTTGGGGGTTTCAGGGGAATGCGGAAGCTGGAGCAGCGTAGGCGCGGCTCCTCGGGAGTCGCGTGGGCGGAGGAGGGGCGAACGGACTGCCTGCGAGCTGTTGGGGTCGACGCCCCCGACCTAGCGCTGCGGGCCGTCCGTGACGGCTGGAGCGCCGGAACCGTGGCGAGCGCCGTCGCCGCCCCTCCTTCGATTGGGATCGGCCGCACGTGCTGAGGCACGCGTTCGACACGCTGGGGCTGGCGGAGATCCACGAGCAGCCCACCGCGGCAGCCGAGACGCTGTCGTACTGGCGCGCACAGGTGGACTCCGGCGACGGGGAGCTCCTCTTCGACGCGCTGCTGCAGCACGTCGAGCGGGTGGTGATCGTCGGGGTCGGGACCTCCTACCACGCGGGTCTGGCAGGTCGGCTCGCGATCGAGCGCTGGGCCCGAATCCCGGTGGACGTTGAGGTCGCCTCCGACTTCCGGTATCGCGACCCGATCCTGGCCCCCCGAACGCTGGTCCTCGGCATCTCCGAGTCCGGCGAGACCGCGGACACGCTCGCCGCGATGCAGCTGGCGCGGGAGCGGGGAGCGATCGCGGTTGCCGTTACGAACGTTCCCGGCAGCCCTGCCATGCAGCAGAGCCACGCGGCGCTGTTCACGCGTGTCCGGCCGGAGGCAGCGGCTGCGGCGACGAGGACGTTCGTCGCCCAGGTCGTGCTGCTGTACGCATTCGCCCTTCGGCTGGCGGAGATACGTTCCAGCCAGTCGCCAACCGCGCTCTCGGACCTGAGATCCGCTCTCGAGTTGCTCTCGGGCCAGATGGCGAGCCTGCTCGCGTCCGCCGCATCCACGGTGAAGGTGGTCGCGGAGCGGCTGGCCAAGTGCCCGTTCTTCCTCTTCCTCGGCGGTGATTGCGGTCTCCCGGTGGCGCTGGAGGGGGCCCTGAAGCTTAAGGAGATCGCGTACGTGCCAACCGACACCCACCGGACCGGCGAGATGATGGACGACCTGGTCGCGCTGCTGAGCCCGGAGACTCCGGTGATCTGCGTGGCCACGGAGGAGGCAGTCCTGCCACAGCTGCTCTGCAACCTATCGGAGGTCCGCGCGCGCCGGGCTCGTGTGATCGCCGTGGCGGGGCGGGGCGCTGCACAGATCAAGGAGCACGCCGATGAGGTCATATACGTCCCGCGCGCTGATCCGGTCCTGCAGATCCCGCTCGCGGTGATCCCGCTCCAGCTGTTGGCACACCACGTCGCGCGCCACCGCGGGCTGAACGTCGGCCCCACCGAGCACCTGACAGGGACGATCGCGGCGTAGCGGTGGCCGGCGCGTCAATCGGCGGCGCCGATGCCGGCGGGGAGCGGCGTGGGCTCGCCGAGGAACGATCCGGCCGAAGCGCACCGCGCATCCCTCGAGCAGCTTGACGGCGTCGGGACTCGTGCCGCGCTGAACCTGTCGACGCGCAGCAAGTCGGGAGCCGAGGTGGCGGCGCGTCGCGCTAAACTAATGCTTGCCGATAAGCAAGTGTTCCTGCGTGGAGGGCTGACGTGCCTCTAGCGCGTCGGCCGATCCACTCTCAATCGTGTCTGTAGCCGCAACAACCTTCGACATCGAGACAGTCGCGCGTCTCCGTACCGTCATCGGCCGGCTCTCACGCCGCCTGCGCGGAACCGCCGCGGCGCGCGAGGCCGGGCTGACCCCGACGGCCACCTCGGTGCTTCTGAACGTCGATCGGAACGGATCGCTCCGGTTGGCCGAGCTCGCCGAGTCGGAGGGCATCAACCCGACGCTCCTCTCACGCGTGATCGCGATGCTGATGGACGGCGGCCTGCTCGAGCGCGCGAGCGATGAAGGGGATCGCCGCGCGGCGTGGGTGTCCGTGACGGCTTCCGGACACAGACTCGCCGAGCGGATGCGGCGCGAGCGCACGGACTCGATCAACGCGGCGATGGGCGCTCTCAGCGTCGAGAACTCGCGTCGGATCGAGCGGGCGCTACCGGCGCTGGAGGCACTCGCGGCAGAGCTCAAGGAGCACAGACCATGACGCGCGTAATGCGCGCAGCAGGATGACTCCGATGCCGCGCTTCTGGCGAGCCTGGATGGCGAGCGCGCGGCAAGCCGGAGGTGCCACATTCGCCGCTCTCTCCGTACCCAACTACCGACGGTATTACGCCGGCCAGGCGATCTCGCTGAGCGGTACCTGGATGCAGATGACCGCGCAGGCGTGGCTCGTGCTCACGCTGACTCATTCGAGCGCGGCGCTTGGGGTGGTGATCGCGCTGCAGACGCTGCCCGTCCTGCTGCTCGGCCCCTACGGCGGCGTGATCGCAGATCGCGTCGACAAGCGCAAGATGATGATCGCCCTGCAGAGCGCGATGGGGGTGCAGGCCCTGGCGCTGGGGCTCCTGACCGTGACCGGGGCGGTGCGGATCTGGGAGATCGGGCTGCTGGCCGCGATTCTCGGCGTCAACAACGCGTTCGAGAACCCCGCGAGGCAGTCGTTCATGCTCGAGCTGGTCGGCGCCCGGCACCTGCGCAACGCCGTCAGCCTCAACTCGGTGCTGGTCAACGTCGCGCGGACCATCGGTCCGGCCGTGGCCGGAATCCTGATCGCCACCGTCGGCGACGGGGTGTGCTTCCTGGTCAACGCAGCGAGCTTCGTCGCGGTCGTCGCGTCCCTGATGACGATGGACATGGCGGCGCTGCGGCCAAGCGAGCCGGCGCCCCGCGCGCGTGGGCAGCTCCGAGAAGGCTTTCGGTACGTCCACCACACGCCCGGTCTGGCGATCCCGCTGCTGATGATGGCGGCGGTCGGGTGCCTCACGTACGAGTTTCAGGTGTCGCTTCCGGTGATGGCCAGCCGCGGGCTGCACGTGGGACCGACAGGCTTCGGCTTCATGACGGCGGCGATGGGCGTCGGCGCGGTCGTCGGAGGGCTGCTCGTCGCGGCCCGCGGTAAGACGGGCCTGCGTCCGCTGATCGCGGCCGCCTGGCTGTTCGGCGTCGCCGTCGCCGTGGCCGCGCTCGCACCTGGCCTCGGGCTCGAGCTGGTCGCGCTGGCGCTCGCCGGCGCGGCGAGCATCTCGTTCATGGCCACCGGCAACTCCACGCTTCAGCTGGGCGCGGCGCCGTCGATGCGCGGCCGCGTGATGTCGCTCTGGTTCGTGGCCTTCCAGGGGTCGACACCGATCGGCGGACCGATCATCGGCTGGGCGATGGCGGTGCTCGGCGCTCGGGCTGGGCTCGGGATCGGCGCGGTGACCTGCATCGTTGCCGCACTGGCGGGAATGACCGCGCTGGGGCGCCTGGGCGGCGGCGACCGCCGTCCGCGCCTGCGCCCGCAGCGCAGGGAACCGATCCCGCTCTGACGGATCAGTAAAGGTGTAGCGCGTGATTGGGCGCGGGAGGCTCTTGCTGCTCGTGTGCCTCTCGCTTCTCGGCACGGGCGCCGCCGCCTGGGCCGCGCCGGCGGCGGCAGCTGCGGCGGGGGCGTCTACGTGAACGGCGTGATCTACGTCGCGTGCTCGGGCGGGATGCGCGCTCTTTCGCTCAACGGAACCACGTTCGCGCCACGAACAGGCTGGACCGTCAATTCGAACGCCGTCGCGCCGCCGATCTTCGCCGGCGGCCTCGTCTGGTCGGCGGGCTACAACAACGGCGTTCACGACGCCGAGAGCCGGCGGCGGGCGACTGTTCGTCGCGAACACGAACGAGGTCACGGCGTTCGAAATCGCCAATCCGCCGCCTTCGGGATCGGCGCCGCCCACCCCGACGACAGCGCGTCTCGCGTCCTCCGCCAACCCCTCTCTCGCCGGCAGGGCGGTGACTTTCACCGCCACCGTCGCTCCTGTTTCACCGGGCACCGAGACGCCTTCCGGGTCGGTAACGTTTTATGATAGTACCACCCAATTGGGGCCCGCCGTGACTTTAAGCTCCGGCAAGGCTACACTCTCCACTTCTTCCCTCTCAGTAGCCAGCCACTCTATCACCGCCGTTTATGGTGGAGGCACTGGTTACAACAGCAGCACTTCCAATCCCCTGACCCAGGTGGTCAATAA
>Ga0187776_10000803_pt1 | contig 15173 bp, 12 predicted proteins | sample 0216_BV02_MP12_2_FD_132426 | JGI IMG/M metagenome (GOLD analysis project Ga0187776, IMG submission 132426) | Tropical peat soil microbial communities from peatlands in Department of Meta, Colombia - 0216_BV02_MP12_20_MG | ecosystem: Environmental > Terrestrial > Soil > Wetlands > Peat | place...
CCTGGATTATCTGCAGGGCGTTCACCTCCAAGTTGGCCAGGGGGAGGGGATCCCAACAGCGCCAACTTTCTTCCTTCTCGTTGATGGGGGTCAGGTTGGCCAGGAAAATATCTCCCGGAAGGCTTGACTCCAAAACCCCGATCGCAGCCATAAGGTCCAGCCGGAGAAGAGCTAAATCGGCGAGGTCTTCGTGGCTCAGGGCCTCTCCCTTCAGGTGAGTATGAACGCAACGCAGACCCCGTAGGCGGGGTCCGCTGCCCAGGCGAAAAGCGGAAAGATCGGGAATCCAGACCCCGGAAGGCCCCCCGACCACGACATACCGGACGTTCCCCCCCCGGTCGATTAAAAGAGCCAGTTGACGGTTGGTGTCTCGCGATAATTCAGTCAGGGATCGGGCCAGTTCAGGAGTGATGACCCGTTGGGGCGGGACTCTTCGGTGGTAGAGAGCCAGGATCTTCTTGGTCTGGGAAGGTTTTAAACCCAGGGTATTCCCGAAAATCTTTTGGATCTTAATAAACCCCCTTCAGGATGTCTTCTTTTTAAAAAGGGCTTCGAGTTTTGCCAGGGCCTCATCCCTCTCGCGACGGCCCCGGCCCGCGCCGGATGAATCCTTGAAGCCAAAAAACTCGCAGAAATTGTTTTTGACCCGATCGCTCACCCATTCGGCGGCAGGTTCCCGGCATTGATTGTGGGCGTATTCATCGTAAAGGCTGCAGTTCAGGCAGCAGTGGAGGTCACTCCGGCAATGCGGGCAAATTTCCTGCCGGCCCACTCCACTCTGAAATTTGACCTCTTTTGCACAGGAGTGGCAGATCCACATGGGCGTATTATACACCCTTTAAATAGAAAAATTAACAGGAAAGAGTTAAAGAATTAAATTGCGCTTAGGTGCCCCAAGTTTATAAAACGGATGCGCAAAATTTTGCCTGCTGTTCCCTGCTTAAGAAAAACCGGGCAATCGGCAATGTGCATCCGGTTTGATTCCACAATCCGCATTCCTAAATTTTTAGGTGGGCCTCCAGGTCGTTCCTTTGGGCCCATCTTCGAGAGCAATTCCCAGCGCCGCCGCCTCCCGGCGGATTTCATCAGCCAGGGTCCAGTTCTTTTCCTTCCGCGCCGCCTCTCTCCGGGCAATCAGGTTCAGGACCTGCTCTTCTTTCATCCCTTTGGCCCCAAGGAACCTTCGCCGCTGATCGGCAAAATATTCGGCCGGTTTCACCCGAAAGAGGCCCAGGACTTCTCCTGCGGTCAGGAGGCAATCTCTTCCCTGGCTCAGGAGTGCCGCCGCTGCCGGGTCCTTCCGAAACGCCTTGTCTACCAGCACCCGGTTCAGCATTCGGGTCAGGTCGTGAAGATATCCCAAGGCGAGTGCCGTATTGAAATCATCCTTCAGGGCCTCCTCGAAACTCTCCCGGGTTGTGGAGACCTTTTCGAAAACTTCTTTGGCCGCCCCCTTGAGCCCGGCAACGCTCGGGGACGAAACTCCCCCCTTGGCGGACAAGAACTCCTCGATGCCCAGCAAGGCCGAATAAAAACGGTCCAGGTTGGCGTTGGCCTCGGCCATATGCTGGGAAGAAAAGTCCACCGGGCTGCGGTACTGGCTGGAAAGGAGAAAGAGACGCAAAGCCTCGGGGTGATATTCCAGGAGAAGGTCCCGGATCGCAAGGATGTTCCCTAGGGATTTGGACATTTTCTCCTGGTTGATGTTGACGAACCCGTTGTGGACCCAGTAACGAACGAAGGGCTTCCCGGAGGCCGCCTCGGACTGGGCAATTTCATTCTCGTGATGAGGGAATATGAGGTCCTTTCCTCCCCCGTGGATATCGAAACTCTCCCCCAGGTAGCGCTGGCTCATGGCCGAACATTCGATATGCCACCCCGGTCTCCCCTTCCCCCAAGGGCTTTCCCATTCAGGCTCTCCTGGTTTGCTGGCCTTCCACAGGGCAAAATCCAGGGGATTCTTCTTCCTTTCGTCCACTTCCACCCGCGCTCCGGCCTGCATTTCTTCGGGGTCTCTTGCGGAAAGCTTACCGTAGGGGCTAAACTTTTCGACAGAAAAATAGACATCCCCATCGACCAGGTAGGCGACCCCTTTATCCACCAGCTTTTGGATGAGATGGATAATTTGGGGGATATTTTCCGTAGCCTTCGGCTGGTGCGTCGGTTTCTCCATCCCGAGAGCATCCATGTCCTGAGCGTGTGCTTGGATGTATCGCTCGGCAATAACTTGGCTGGTTACTCCTTCTTGATTGGCCCGCTTGATGATCTTGTCGTCGACATCGGTGTAGTTTTGAACATAGGTCACCCGATAGCCCATATGTCGCAAGAAGCGGTAGATGATGTCGAAGACCACGGCCGCCCGGGCATGGCCGATATGGCAAAGGTCATACACCGTGACTCCGCAAACGTACATCTTCACCCTCCCCTCCTCCAGGGGAACAAACTCTTCCTTCTTTTTAGTCAGGGTGTTATAAATTTTGAGAGACATAGATTTTCCTGAAGGGCAGGGGTTTGGGTTTCATATTGCAGATATAAAAACCGTCCTTATCTCTGGATTCGTTTTACAATGGGCTTCTGTTCTCCAGAGACTTACTCAGGGTCACTTCGTCAATATATTGAAGGTCTCCTCCCATGGGAACCCCGCGGGCGATGCGGGTCACCCGGACATTCATGGGCTTGATGATCTGAGAGAGGTATTGGGCCGTGGCTTCCCCTTCCACCGACGGGCTGGTCGCCAGAATCACTTCCTTCACCTCCCCTCCCTGCAGACGGGAGAGAAGTTCGCTCAGCCGCAGGTCTTTGGGTCCCACCCCCTCCAGGGGGGAGAGAACCCCATGGAGGACATGGTACAGCCCCCGGAACCCCCCGCTCTTTTCCAGGGCTATGAGGTCCTCAGGGCTGCTGACTACGCAGAGGATCTCCCGGTTCCTCTTCGGGTCCTGACAAACCCGGCAGGGATCCTGATCGGTGAGGTTAAAACATTGGGAGCAGAACCGGATCTTCTCCTTCACTTCGAGGATGGCCCGGGCGAGCCCCTGGGCGTCTTCCTTGGCTGCGCGTAGGATATGCATGGCCAGCCGGGAAGCGGTCTTTTCCCCGATCCCAGGAAGCTTGCTGAGCTCCTGAATTAACCGGCCGATCGGCTGGGCGTGCTGGATGGTCATCGTTGACTCACATCAAACCCGGGATGCTGATCCCCCCGGTGAGCTTTTTCATTTCTGCCGATACCATTTCCTGGGCCTTTTTCAGGGCCGCATTGGCCGCGGCCACAATCAGGTCCTGGAGCATTTCCACATCTTCCGGGTTGACGACCTCTTTTTCAATTTTCATGGACACCAATTCCTGGCGGCCGTTGGCCACGGCAGTGACCATTCCCCCTCCCGCCGAGGCTTCCGCAGTCCGAACCGCCATCTCCTCCTGTATCTTGACCATCTTGGCATGCAGCTGCTGGGCCTGGTGCATGATATTGCCGAATCCTTTGCTCATATGCGTCTCCTCACAGATTTTTGATTTCTACGACCCGTCCCCCAAAAACATTGATCGCTTCCCGCAGCAGGGGGTGGTTTAAAGTCTCTTCCTCCCTCTCTCGTTTGGAATTCTTCCTTTCTCCTTGATTCTCCGGTCCCCTGCGGGGCAAAGAACCCGCTTTCTTGCCGGAAACTCTCACTTTCATGGGTGCTTTAAAAAACTCTCGGGACAGGTCCTGGAGAAAGGTCAAGTTGTCCGCCTCCTGCATTCGCTCCAGGTAAAAGGAATTTTCGGGATAAACGATCTCCAGCCGCGCATCGTCCAAAGCAAGGGGCTCCCCATGCTCCAGCAGAGAAGCAAAGGGCGGCTTTTTTTTCTTGGCGAAGGTGACAAAATCCTTCCACTTCTCTTTCACCTCCCCGGTAAGCTCCAGCGCTCCTTCCTCGTCTGCCTCCCTCTGGGGAGTGGCCGCTTCCGGAACCTCTTCGGCCCCTTCTTCTTCCATCGTTTCTGCCAAGACATCCCCCTGCCGGGCGGGTGCGAGGGCAGCGGGACGGAGAGAACCCGGGGCGACTTCAACCCCCCCGGCGAGCAGCCGCTCTTCCATGGCCCGAAGCTTATCCAGGACTTCTTCCACCGATAGGACCGGTTTTCTCCTGGACACCCGGGTCAGGGTCATCTCCAAAACCAGTCGGGGGAAGGCGGACCGGGCCGCTTCATCGTGAGCCGAGAGAAACGCCCGAAACAGGGCCTGGAGTTCTTCAAGAGAAAATTTATCCACTTGCCTGGAGAGGTCCCGCAATTCTTCCTCGGGCAGATCGATGAGTTTGGCGGCTTCCTGGAAACCGTTGGAAAGGACCTTCAAAACCAGGAGGTCCCGCATGAGCTGGGCCAGCTCTCCGCAGAATTCTTTCAGGTCATAACCGAAGTTATAAACTTCCTCCACAATCTGGAGAAGACGAAGGCGATCTCCCTCACCCAAGGCCTGAATGGTTTCGTGGAGGACCTTGCGATCGATGATCCCCAGGGCCTCGAGGACCTCTTGATCGGAAACCTTCGGTCCGCTGAAGGAAAGAACTTGGTCCAGGAGACTCTGGGCATCCCGCATAGACCCTTGGGCTTGCCGGGCGATCAGGTGGAGACTCGGGTCGCTGATCTCCAACTTTTCTTGGGAAGCGATCTTCCTTAATTGTTCTAGAAGGGATGGAAGGGTGATCCTTTTGAAATCATACCTCTGGCATCGAGAGAGGATCGTCAAAGGAATCTTATGCGGCTCGGTGGTGGCGAAAATAAAGATCACATGGGGGGGAGGTTCTTCGAGTGTCTTTAAGAGGGCATTGAAGGCCGGTTCCGTCAGCATGTGGACTTCATCGATGATGTAGACCTTGTATTTGTTCTTGGCCGGGAGGTATTTGACATTCTCCCGCAATTCCCGGATCTCATCGATCCCCCGGTTGGAAGCACCATCGATCTCCAGGACGTCCACCGAGATCCCATCCCGGACCTCCCTGCAAAAATTGCAGTCATTGCAGGGGTGGGGGGTGGGGCCGTTTTGGCAGTTCAGGGCCTTGGCCAGGATTCGGGCCACCGAGGTCTTGCCCACTCCCCGGGAGCCGGCAAACAAATAGGCGTGAGCCACGCGTTGCGTCGCAATGGCATTCTGCAGAGCCTGGGTAATCGGTTTCTGTCCGACTACCTCTTCGAAGGTCTGGGGCCGCCATTTCCGGGCTAAAACCTCATAGAATTTATAAGACATGTCGGCTTTCAGGCTTGGCCCAGAGCGCATAGCCCATATCGTAACCCTTTTCTTTCATATTGGCGTTAGGCGCTATGCGCTCTGTCTTTTTAGGGGGTGATAGCCAGGCTCCCCTGCGGCACACGAAAGAAGTTACGACCGCTGCTTCCTTCCGGACCTGACGGGGTTGGTAACGTTTCGTTGCGCAGGACCCGGCTATCATAAATTTTGCCAAGGGCAAAATACCCTCAACGGGTAACCTTTAACAATTAACCTATATTTCTGCCCTTTGTACTCTTCCTTCTAAGTTAATGGTTACTGGTTAAAGGTAAAATTTGCGCAGCAAATTTTCTGGCGGAGAGAGAGGGATTCGAACCCTCGGTTCCGCTTTTGGCAGAACACACGATTTCCAGTCGTGCACCATCGGCCAACTCGGTCATCTCTCCGCGATCCCGCCTACGGCTATATATCGCATAGTGCATAGGGCAAAGAGCATAGCGTCCACCCCGTTTTTTTGAACACCATGCTCTATACTCCATGCTCTTTGCTCAATTGGCGGAGAGGGTGGGATTCGAACCCACGTGAGAGCTTTTGGCCCCCAAGTCGATTTCGAGTCGACCCCGTTACGACCACTTCGGTACCTCTCCGTTCAAAAACCATGTTTCACCACAGAGGCACAGAGATCACAGAGAAAAAAATAAAGATGGCCTCGGTAAAAGTCGAAATTCAATCGAATTCGTCATTCCGGCAAAAGCCGGAATCCAGTTATTTCAAGACGTTCTGGACCCCGGCTTTCGCCGGGGTGACGGGCTGAGAAACTTTTTACGAGTTCATCAATTTTTTTCTTTTAAGTTAATCCTCTGCGTCCTTTGTGCCCTCTGTGGTGAAAATGTTTTTTCGTCGTTCATGGAAGAAGCGCCGCAGAAGTTCCCGACACTCTGCCTGCAATACTCCCGAAGTTACTTCTACCCGATGATTGAGCCGGCTGTCTTCCAGCAAAGAATAAAGGGAGGAGACGGCCCCTCCCTTGGGGTCTGCATTCCCGAAGACAAGGCGCCCGACTCTCGCCTGAAGAATGGCCCCCGCGCACATAATGCAGGGTTCGAGGGTCACGTATAAAGTGCTGCCGGGCAGCCGGTAATTTCCGACCTTCATACCCCCTTGCCGCAGAGCTTGAATCTCAGCGTGGGCCGTTGGATCGGATAAAGCGATGGGTCGGTTTCGCCCGCGGCCAATCACTTCCCCTTCGGATACGAGAATCGCACCGATGGGGACTTCCCCCTCTTCCCCGGCCTTCCGGGCTTCTTCGAGAGCAATTCGCATGAACTGCGCGTCTTCCCTGTTTAAAGGCCGAAGATCGATGACCGGCTCTCCATAATCTTGCCGGAAGAAAGGTATGTAACGGAAAGGAATTGAAAAGATTACTCGATCCTTTTGAAAAAATTCAATTTCTTTATATCATGTTCCAGCCTTTTGTCAAGGCCCGACAAAAGCGGAATGCGGAAAGCCGAATACGGCATGAAATGCCTGATAAATCTCGAACTTTATTCCGCATTTCGAATTCCCCATTCCGCATTTGAAATCCCTTGCCCTAGCACCTTTTTTTTGTTAGCTTAACTCGTAATGAACAAACCAGAATATATCCCTCAGATTGCGCTCATCGCCGATGACTTGACGGGATCCCTGGACACGGGTCTCCAATTCCGGAAAAAAGGGCTGGTGACCATCGTCCCCCTAAACTGGAACCATCCGCTCCCTCAAGCCCAGGGCCTAGTGTTGAATACCAACAGCCGGAATCTCCCGGGAGACGTTGCCTACCGCAGGGTTTATCGAATCTGCAGGCGCTTAAAAGTCAAGGGAATTTATAAAAAAATCGACTCTACCATGCGGGGGAACGTGGGGAAAGAAGCCCTTGCTATCCTAGATGCCCAGAAAATCGCCAAGGCCATCGTGGTTCCTACCGTGCCGGTGATGGGCCGGGCGGTAGAAGGGGGAATCCTCCGGGTTCATGGGACCCCGCTGCTGAAGACCGCCTATGCTCGGGACCCCTTTCATCCTCTCTGGACCTCAAGAGTGGCCAGCCTGCTGGAGAAAGAAACCGCGGAGCCCGTGGGTTTTATCGGAATCCACGAGGTGAGAAAAGGCCCCAGCTACCTGGCCGAAAAGATTCAAGAGACTTCGGCCCGGCTTCTGTCCCTGGATGCGGTTTTTCAACCTGATTTGAAAATCATTGCCCAAGCCTGCGCGCTCCTGGCCGGACAGGTGCTCCCCTGCGGTTCCGTGGGGTTGGCCGACGAGCTGAATCTTCCTATTCAGCAGGAAGAGAGGAAGCTGAGGGAAAAGGGGCCCCGGAGGCCTCTTCTGATCATCTCCGCCAGCCGCAATCCGACAACTGCCAATCAGATCGATATTGCCAGGAATCATTCCCGTTTTCCCCTGGTGGAACCGGACCTGGACCGTTTAACGAATGCCCGGACATCAGGACCGGAGGCCAAAGCAGCCGGGCAACGCCTCGTGGAGGTTCTCTCGAGGGGGGACGGCGCGATTCTCACCACGACCTTTCAGAAGCATCTGTCTGGAAAGGAAACGATGATCCCCAAGGCCCTGGGAAAGGCGGCGGTTTTCCTCCTGGGGGAACTCCGGCTCGGAGGACTTGTTCTCACCGGGGGAGACCTGGCCATGGGAGTAGTCGAGCGGCTCTCCTCTTCGGCTCTACGCATTGAGGAAGAAGTCTTGCCGGGAATTCCCTGTAGCACGTTAACGGATGGGCCCTTCAAGGGACTCCGTATGGTAACCAAGGCCGGGGGGTTCGGCGAAAAAGACGCCCTCTGGCGGATCATTCAGTACTTGCGAGGGGATCATACATGATGAAGAAAGATAAAGTTCCCATTGCGATTACCATGGGCGATGCTGCCGGCATCGGCCCGGAAATTATTGTAAAAGCCCTGGAACGAAAAGACCTCAGGCGGAAGGCTCTTTCAATTGTCATCGGGGACGCCAAGACCATGGAACAGGCCCTGTCCATCGCCAAAAGCAATTTAAAAATTCAGCCGATCTCGGAGGTTGAGCAGGCCAAGGACGACGCGGCATTGATTCCTGTCCTGGATTTGAACAATATCGACCTCCCCAGGCTGAAGCACGGCAAGGTGGACCCCATGCCCGGCAAAGCGGCGGTTGAATATATTCAAAAGGCCGTGACCCTGGCCATGGAAGGACGGGTGGGAGCCATCGTGACCGCGCCCATCCACAAAGAGGCCATCAATAAGGCCGGATTTCATTATGCCGGCCATACCGAGCTTCTGGCTCACCTCACCAACACCAAGGAATACGCCATGCTCTTGGCCCACGGTCCTTTCCGCGTTTCCCACGTGACCACTCACACCTCCATGAGAAAGGCCTGCGACCGGATCAAAAAGGACCGGGTCTTCACCGTCATCCGCCTGACCCATGAAGTCCTAAAACAGCTGGGAATCGAAAATCCACGGATCGGCGTTGCCGGCCTGAATCCCCATTCCGGAGAGGACGGTCTCTTCGGGGATGAAGAGAAAACCGAAATAGCCCCGGCCATCGAGGAAGCGAAGAATATGGGATGGAGCGTGGACGGTCCTGTCCCACCCGATACGGTCTTCACCAAGATGAAGGGCAAGCAGTATGACGCCGTGGTGGCCATGTACCACGACCAGGGGCACATTGCCGTGAAACTGGTGGGGTTTTCCATGAAGCCGGGCGGCAAAGAGTGGGACAAGATGAGCGGGATCAACATGACCATGGGCCTGCCCATCATCCGCACTTCCGTGGACCACGGCGTGGCCTTCGGAAAGGCCGGAGAGGGCCGGGCCAACCCCCAATCCATGGTGGACGCCATCAAACTCGCGATCCAGCTGGCCAAGGAGAGGAAATAGGATCGAGTTTCGAGGACCGAGAAAAGAAAAAACCTTATTTTTTCCTCTCGTGTCTCCTGCCTCGTTTCTTTGGTTTCTGAGCTCGGGCCTTGTACCTCGAACCTCTTTTTTTTATTCTTGTTTTCATAATCGAAACATGCTTAAATGGGGCCGCTTACGGGCAGAACTGCGCGGCGGCTTCCTTTATCTCTTTATTTTACCGCCTTAATGAACTTTCTTGCTCCAATCCTTTCTTAGACGGTATCGCTAAGGAAGGTCGAAATACCCGGAACCAAGATGCACTATTGGGGGTCTCTCCAATAGATAAACGATGGAGGTGAGGGGTTATGGAAAAAAAGAAACGAACGGAAAGGAAAGGGCTCAGCCGCCGGGAGTTTCTCAAGGCGGGGGTAGCCGGGGCAGCGGCCGTTGGCCTGGCAAAACTGGGGACAGGTACCCCGCCGGTATTCGGCCAGGCGCCCGCGGCCATCAAGGGAACCAAGCTCGCCATCCTTCAGGGCACCTACTTTGTTCCCGCTGGCCAGGAGCTCTACAAGAAACAAGCTCAGGAGTGGGGCCAGGCCAACGGAGTAACTGTGGCCACCGACTTCCTGAACTGGCCGGACCTGCAGCCAAAGATTGCCGCGGCTGTCCAGGCCGGGGGCGTGGACATCATTGAATTATGGCCGTCTTGGAATCATCTTTACCAGGCCAGCCTTTTGGACCTGACCGACATGGCCGAGGAGGTGGGCAAGCGGGGCGGCGGCTTCGAGGAGTATGTGGTGAACTCGGCCAAGGTGGGCGGGAGGTACCTGGGGATCCCCTCCGGCCAGTCCAACGGCTCCATGGCCTACCGGATCAGCATGTTCAAGGAGGTCGGAGTAAAGGATGCCGAAGACGGCAACAAGCTGGATTTCACCTGGGAGGAGTACCACGCCATCGCCAAGAAACTGAAGGCCAAGGGCAAGCCCTTCGGCCAGGCCCTGGGTCACAGCACCGGCGACCCGCCGAGTTTCTGCTACCCCTACATGTGGTCTAACGGAGCCATGGAGGTGGACAAGGACGGCAAGACGATCCTCTTCAACAAGCCGGAATTTGTGGATGCCATGAAGAGGTTCATACAGGCCTGGAAAGACGGCTACGATGAAACCGGCACCTCCTGGGACGACAGCAACAATAACCGGGCCTACCATTCGTCCCAGATCTCCTGCACCTTCAACGGCTCCAGCATCTACTTCGTGGCCAAGAAGAACTTTCCCGATATTGCCAAGGATACGAGCCACCTACTCATTCCCAAAGGGCCGGCGGGCCGGTTTTACTGGCTGGGAAGTCGGACCTTCGCCATTCTGAAGAACTCCAAGAACGTCCCCGCGGCCAAGGAATTCCTGAAGTGGTGGTTCCAGGATAAGCAGTACGACGAGTGGTGGCGCATCCAGGAAGGCTACCATTTGCAGCACGTCAAGCGGTTGTCCAAAGACCCCATGTGGGACAAGGACCCCAAGATGACCCCCTTCCGGGACGAGCCCAAGTATGGACGCGACCTGGGCTACGCCGGCCCGCCCAATGAGAAGGCCTCGATGGCCTACTCGAAATACATTGTGGTGGATACCTTTGCTAAAGCGGTTCAGTCGGGCGACGCCGCCGCTTCGGTAAAGTGGGGGGCAGAGCAGCTGCAGCGGATTTACGGATAATCCCCATTGCTCTATCCTTTTCGATCTGACCTTTGATTCACCAGCCCCTCTCAGGAGCCTTCCTGAGAGGGGCTATGGTTCCCTGACCTGTGACGCCTGCTCCTAGGGGAGACATTTCCAATAGAAAAAATGGAGGTGAAGAAAGATGGCGAAGAAAAAACTTGGAGAAAGAAAAGGGATTAGCCGTCGCCAATTTCTCAAGGCAGGGGTAGCCGGGGCGGCGGCCGTAGGCCTGACTGGTCTGGGAGGCGGATTACGCCGGGCGTTTGGCCAGGCGCCCGCAGCTATTAAGGGAACGCGGCTGGCCATCCTCCAGGGAACCTACTTTATTCCTGCGGCACAGGAACTCTATAAAAAGCAGGCGCAGGAGTGGGGCAAGGCCATGGGGGTAACGATGGCCACTGACTTTTTGAACTGGCCCGACCTTCAGCCCAAGATTGCCGCCGCCATCCAGGCTGGCGGCGTGGATATTGTGGAGCTGTGGCCATTGTGGAACTTCCTATACAAATCCAGTCTTTTAGACCTAACGGATATGGCCGAAGAGGTCGGCCGGCGAGGCGGAGGCTATGAGCAATTTGTCCTAAACTCGGGCAAAGTGGGCGGGAGGTATCTGGGGATCCCCACCGGTCAGTCGAATACGGCTGCCAACTACCGCATCAGCTGGTTCAAGGAAGCCGGCGTGGCCGATGCGGAGGATGGTTGGAAGCTTGACATGACCTGGGATGAATATTTTGCCGTCGGCAAAAAATTGAAGACCCAAGGCAAGCCCTTTGGCCAGGCTCTGGGCCATAGCACCGGTGACCCGCCGAGTTATTGCTATCCATACATGTGGTGCCATGGGGCCATGGAAGTGGCCAAGGACGGCAAGACGGTGCAATTCAACAAGCCCGAATTCGTCGATGGCATGCGGAAGTTCATCCAGGCCTGGAAGGATTGCTATGACGAGACCGGGACCTCCTGGGACGACAGCAACAACAACCGGGCGTTCCTTTCCGGACAGATCTCATCCACATTCAACGGCTCCAGTATCTATGCGGTGGCCAAAAAGCAGAACCCCGACATCGCCAAGGATATGAATCACATGCTCTTTCCCAAGGGACCGGCGGGCCGGTTTTATCAACTGGGCACCCGGACCTTTGCCATTCTGAAGAACTCCAAGAACATCCCGGCGGCCAAGGAGTTCCTGAAATGGTGGTTTGAAGACAAACAGTATGATGAATGGTGGCGGACCCAGGAAGGCTACCACCTGCAGCACGTCGTAAGATTGGCCAAGGATCCCATGTGGGATCAGGACCCTAAAATGGGTTCCTTCCGCGATGAGCCAAAGTATGGCCGCACCCAAGGCTATGCCGGCGAGCCCAACGAGAAGGCATCGCTGGCTTGGTCCAAGTACATCATCGTGGACACCTTTGCCAAGGCGGCTCAATCTGGAGATGCTGCCGGCTCCGTAAAGTGGGGGGCGGAGCAGTTGCAGCGCATTTACGGATGATCCAGCACTCCTGAGCCGGAAGGTTCCACTGCCTTTCTCCGGTGTTGAATGAAATAGGAAGGGAACAGGCGCAGCCTCGCGCCTGTTCCCAATGGGGAGCTTTGCTTTATCATGTCCGTTGAGCTTTCCCGTGCAGCAGAATCCCTTCCCTCTCGCGCCGGTATCCTCGCCAAGGCGAAGAACCTGCTCGAGCGGCAGGCCAGCCTAGGCGTCATTCTGATGATCCCGGGCGTGATCCTGCTCATGGTCTTCATGGCCTACCCTTTCTTCCTCGGGATCTGGCTGTCCATGTCCGACAGCATGATCGGCCGGATCGGCCGCTTCATCGGCCTGAGGAACTTTGCCGACCTGCTCACCGACAGCATCTTCCTCCAGACCACGCGCAATACCTTCACCTATGCTCTCATTACCGTGCCTTTCAAGGCGGTCCTGGGTCTGGGGTTGGCGCTGGCCTTGAACAACCGCATGCGCTTCAGCAACCCCATGCGGGCGGTGGTGATGATGCCCTGGATCGTGCCCACCGCCCTGAGCACCCTCGGGTGGTTCATGATCTTCGACCCGGTCTTCAGCCCCATCAGCTGGCTGCTCCGGCAACTGGGGGTGATCCACAAGAACATCAACTTCCTGGGCGATCCCGGGCTGGCCATTGCCATGCTTTGTATGGTGAACATCTGGCGCGGAATTCCCTTCTTCGGGATCACGATCCTGGCCGGGCTGCAGGCCGTTCCCCAGGAGCTGCACGAGGCCGCGGCCATAGACGGCGCGAATGCCTGGCACCGTTTCCGGCATGTGACCATACCAGCCATCAAGGGGATTGTCCTGATTGCCTCTCTCCTTTCGATCATCTGGACCTTTGCCGATTTCCAGTTGATCTACATTCTCACTAAGGGGGGGCCGGCCAACCAGACCCACATCTTCGGCACTTACGCCTACCAGATCGGCCTGTCGGCCACGGAAATCGGCATGGGAGCGGCCATCGCCCTTTACATGTTCCCCATCCTGTCGGTCTTTGCCATGCTGCTGCTCATGTATCTTCGGAAGGAGGATTAGGATGGTCGGTAGCGGAAAATTCACTAAACGAGCACTGAATCTTTACCTGCCGCTGACTGCTTTTGTTATTTTCCTTCTTTTTCCCTTCTACTGGATGATCATCGTGTCCTTGAAGCCGACCCCCGACCTCTTCGATCTGAAGTTCAACCCCTTCTGGATCCAGCATTTCACCGTGGAAAACTACCTGTATCTCTTTCAGAACACGGACTTCCCCGAGTGGATAAAGAACACGATCATCGTGAGCCTATCGGCTACCAGTATATCCCTAGCGTGCAGCGTCCTCATCGGTTATGCCCTGGCCCGTCTGAAATTTCCTGGAAGCAACTTTCTGGGGGTGGGGATCTTCCTGGCCTATCTGGTGCCTCCCACCCTGCTCTTCCTGCCGCTGGCCCAGGTCATCGCCATGCTTGGTCTATACAACACCTACTGGGCCCTCATCCTCACCTATCCCACCCAGCTCATCCCCTTCGCCTCCTGGCTGCTGATGGGATACTTCCGCACCATCCCCAAGGAGATCGAGGAGAGCGCCATGGCCGACGGCTGCACCCGGCTGGCCACCCTGGTGAGGATCATCCTGCCCTTGTCCGTACCCGGGCTGCTATCGGCGGGCATCTTCTGCTTTACCCTGTGCTGGAATGAGTTCCTCTACGCCCTCATCTTCATGTCCTCCGGCCCCATGAAGACCATCCCGGTGGGAACCGTTAGCGACCTCATCAAAGCCGATACGCTGTTCTGGGGATCGCTCATGGCCTCAGCCGTTCTGGGTTCTTTCCCGGTCGCTTTAATCTATTCCTTCTTTGTTAAGCATTATGTATCCGGGCTCACGGCAGGAGCGGTGAAGGGGTAGGAATCCGAGGCTCGGGTGAAAAGGAGCGCCCCTATGTGCCCCTCAGGAGGTTTTAGGGTCCTTGTAAGCCACCCTTAGATTATCCCGCAGTGGGGGCGATTCATGAATCGCCCCCCCGGTCGGTGCCTGCCAATATCGCCTTCAGCGTAGGAAGGATAAACCAGCACGAATACAGAATGGATTGGAGAAAGAAACCATGCAAACCGGAACGAAGAAACGAAAAAATATTTTGCGGGAGTTACTGAAGGCCGGCAAACCTACGCTGGGAACCCATGTCCATGTGAGCTGGCCGGGCATGGTCGAAGTGATTGGGTATAGCGGGGGAATGGACTACATTGAATTTTCCGGAGAATATGCCCCCTATGATCTCTACGCCCTCGAAAATTTTGGAAGGGCCATCGACCTTTTCCCCCACATGTCCTCCATGATAAAAATCGACCAGGAACCAAGAACCTATCTTGCCGGGCGGGCCATCGGATCCGGCATCCAGAATCTTCTCTTTGCCGACATCCGTTCAGTGGAGGACACCCGGGAGGCAGTAGCCGCCGCCCGCGCGGAAACTCCCCGGACGAAAGGGTACGTGGGGGCAGCCATGAGGCGCGACGTGGGGTACCTGTTGACCTGCGGGTCTCCAATATACGTGGATCAACTCCAAGACGGGGTGGTCGCCCTCATGATCGAGAAGGAATCGGCAGTGGAAAATCTGGAATCCATCCTTTCCGTACCCGGGGTCGACATGATCCAGTTCGGGCCAGCCGATTACTCCATGTCTATCGGCATTCCGGGTCAATGGAATCATCCGCGGATCAGGGAGGCTGAAAGGTTTGTGATTGAAACCGCTCTGAAAATGGGCGTCGCCCCCCGCGTGGAGTTGGGCGATTTCCGGGACGCTGATCGTTACCTGAAAATGGGGGTCAAGCACTTCTGTGTCGGCTGGGACATCGATATTATTCATAAATACTGCAAGGACCAGGGGGCGGTTTTTGCCGAGGTCTTTGGAAAAGAGCGGAAC
>Ga0187776_10000805_pt1 | contig 15160 bp, 11 predicted proteins | sample 0216_BV02_MP12_2_FD_132426 | JGI IMG/M metagenome (GOLD analysis project Ga0187776, IMG submission 132426) | Tropical peat soil microbial communities from peatlands in Department of Meta, Colombia - 0216_BV02_MP12_20_MG | ecosystem: Environmental > Terrestrial > Soil > Wetlands > Peat | place...
ATTTCCGCCTTTGCTTGCCAGTTTTCAGGAGCCACGTGGCACCCCACTTGCTACGACTATTCTCCGGAAGAGTACCAGCGAATTTCTCGGCTAAAACGGGCCAGCAAATTCGAGACGGTGGCTCGGGCAATCGAGGCTGTTTCACCTCAGGTCTATTTCCCGTCGGCGGGTCCGGCCTGCTTCTTGGATCCGGCACTTATTCATTTAAATTTTCAGACCGTAAACATCTTTCCACGGTCTTCGACCTTTTTGCAATATTTTCGCGAACGATTTCCCAATTCTCGCGTGCACTTGCCGAACCTCATGCCCGGCGACGTTGTGAATGCTGAGAACGGGCAGATTGAAGTTATGGCGAAAGAACGGGTGTGCGAAGAAAACTTCGAATCCTACATCCGATGGTATGCGTCGCGATATCGCGATCATTTTGCTGTACTGCAGCCCCGTTATTCTCGCCAGCAGGTCGAAACTATTCTCGAACGACTTCGTGTCGAATTACAACGCAAACTCGCCACCTTTGTCCTGCACGACCGTATTCGCGTGCCACTTTATTTTGCGCTTTCGGATTGGGATGACGCGGTCTTGCGAATTGACTTTCCCCAGAAGAGGGTCGAAAGCGTTTCGGGGATTCCGCAGTCGGACTCCTTTTACTCCATCAGGACACCGTCCTGGCAAATCACCCGTGTCTTGGACGGTTTTATCACTTGGGAAGAATTCGCACTGACCTTCCGAATGACACTGAATCGCAAACCTGATGTCTATCAGACTCTCATTCAAGGGTTTCTCTTGATGGAACCGGAGGATATGAACTGGTTCTGCGGAAAGCTCCTTGAAATCGAGCAGAAGCAGAATCGGATCGTCGTTGAAGCCGGCGGAATCCGCTATTCCATCGACCGGTTTTGTCCGCATCAGGGCGGCGATCTCTCCCAGGGATGGTTGCACGAGGGAAGGCTCTGGACGTGTCCTCGCCACCAGTGGCATTTCGCGTTGGACAAGGGCGGCCAGTGCACCACCAGCAATGCCAGCATTCATGCGGTCTGTCTCGAAGGCGAATAGGATTCCTGAGGGCTGCCGGGCCAACAAGAACCGACTTCAGATGGATTCCATTAAATCGGAATTGGCGTATAGCGTTCATGATTTGCCAGATGGTTGTTAGCCTCTTTCCAAGGTCGTAGCTCCATGGATCCGATCAACGTAACGAGGCAGAGACAAGTTGAACTTGAACCGTTTAGGCATTGCTGTAAAGCTTTGAGGCCACAAGGGTTCACTTTAAGAGATACGATCAACGAAACTGCTTTTTCAGGAATTTCCCAGTGGTTTATCCGCCATTTGGGAAGCGAAGATCAATTCGAGGCGGGCGCCAAAGGTCACTAAATGGGAGAGACGCTTTCCATGAAGGTATGCGGCCAACAGGTTAGGGTTCAAGGAAGCTTAGTTCGAATTGCCCGCCTTGAGGCAGACTTATACCATTTCCTGGACAATCCTGAGGAATTGCTCAATGGCCTGCGCCAATGTGGGGCTCGAATTGACCTGTTCACATTTATGCAGAGGCTGCCTGAAACCTCCCCGAAATACTCTTACCCCATGGAGTGGGATAACCTGGCGGCGGTGCCGGTATCCACTTTTGACCATTGGCGTACCCGCCAGATTACTCCCGAAGCGAGGAACCGGGCCCGGCAAGCGGAAAAGAAGGGCGTTATCGTCCGGGAAGTCCCGTTTGACGACGCCCTCGTGAAGGGAATTTGGGAGATTTACAATGAATGTCCCGTCAGAGGGGGACGAAAGTTTCCTCATTACGGTGAGGATCTCAACACTGTGTTTCAGGAGGAAGCGACCTTCCTCGACAGTAGCTTTTTCATCGGGGCGTTTCTTGGCGACGAGCTAATTGGCTTCGTGAAACTGACGACGGATGAAACTAGAACTCAGGCAAACTTGATGAACATTCTCTCCAAGATCGAGCATAGGGACAAAGCGCCAACGAACGCGCTGATTGCGCATTCAGTCCGTCTCTGTGCGGAGAAGGGTATCTCCTATCTTGTTTACCAACGGTTTTCGTACGGGAAGAAACAGTCGGACGGTATCCTGAGGTTCAAGCAAGTCAACGGGTTTCAACGTTTCGATCTGCCTCGCTACTACGTTCCTCTGACTTCCTTTGGTCGGGCCGCGTTGCGGTTGGGGTTGCATCATCGGCTCGTTGATCATCTTCCTGAATCCGTTGTCGGCAGACTTCGCGACTTCCGGAATGCCTGGTATAACCGAAAGATTCAAAGCGTCAAGGAATCCGCTTAGCCAAATACCATGCCGGGAATCGTCGGTCTAGTCACGGCCATGCCCCGCCAGCAAGCAGAGCGGGAGTTACTCCAGATGGTGGAGTCCCTCTGCCATGAGCCTTTCTACGTATCAGGCACTTGGTCGGATGAGGACTTGGGAGTGTACGTGGGCTGGGTAGCGCGAAGAGGCTCGTACTCGGACCAAATGCCGCTCCGCAACGAACGAAGAGATGTCACTCTGGTCTTTTCCGGCGAGGAGTTCGCGGAACCAGGGACCGCACGCCGCCTCAAAGAACGGGGGCACACACTTGAACCCGAAGGACCGGCATATTTAGTCCATCTCTACGAGGAAGAGCCCGCATTTCTGGCTGGTTTGAACGGAAGGTTCCAGGGAATACTGACAGATCGGACTCGACAAACCACGACGCTCTTCAACGATCGCTATGGGATGCACCGAATTTACTATCACCAGTCAAAGGACGCTTTCTATTTCGCGGTGGAAGCGAAAGCGATTCTCAGAGTGCGTTCCGAACTCCGAAAGGCGGACCCACGGGGAATCGGAGAGTTCATCGCCTGCGGGTGCGTGCTGGAGAATCGAACTCTCTTCAAAGGCATTCAGGTCCTGCCTGCTGGTTCGGCGTGGACCTTTCGAAATGCCACTCTAGAGAAAATGGACACTTACTTTCAGCCTCATGAATGGGAGGACCAATTACCCCTGGAGCCGGAGGCGTACTACCAAGATCTACGCGGCGTCTTTTTGCAGAACCTTCCTCGATATTTCAATGGTAAGGAACGCATCGGAATGTCCCTGACAGGAGGATTGGACACGCGGATGATGATGGCCTGGCGGAAGGCGCCACCGGGAACCCTGCCATGTTATTCCTTCGGGGGCATGTACCGAGATTGCCAGGACGTCGTTGTGGCACGGAAAGTGGCCGAAGCATGCCAGCAGCCCCATCAGGTAATTCCTGTGGGACGAGAATTCCTCTCGCGCTTTTCTGAATACGCGGAGCGTGCGGTTTATCTGACAGATGCGTGCACGGCTGTGAATCGTTCTGCTGACCTCTACGTCAACGAGCGGGCTAGAGGAATAGCACCCGTAAGGATGACAGGAAACTACGGCGGCGAAGTTCTCCGCTCCGTACGAGCGTTCAAGCCGGTGAAGCCCAACCCAGAGATATTCCGTCCGGAGTTGCTCTCCCATATTGATGCGGCTGTCGAGACCTATTCGAGAGTAGTTCACGGGCATCCACTGACATTTGCTTTGTTCCGCCAAGCCCCCTGGCACCACTACGGCCTTCTTGCGCTCGAAGAGACTCAAGTCTCATTGAGGACACCGTACCTGGACAATGATTTTGTCAGCACGGTCTTTCGTGCTCCGCGAGCTTCCCTGGCGAGCAACGACATCTCCCTCAGGTTGATCGCTGACGGGGATTTGGTTCTTCGGCACATCCGAACTGACCGCGGCTTTGCAGGAAACGGAGGACGTTTCAGTCGGGCAGTTTGCCGGCGATTTCTCGAATTCACAGCGAAAGCAGAATATGCGTATGACTATGGTATGCCCCAGTGGGCAACTCGGACAGATCACACTTTTTCGTCACTTCATCTGGAGCGTCTGTTCTTAGGTAGACACAAGTTCGCCCATTTTCGCGTCTGGTACCGTGATGCCCTGTCGGAGTACGTTCGTCAAATGCTTCTGGATTCTCGAACATTGGGGCGGCCATACCTCAATCCCGCCGCTGTCGAGAATGTGGTTCATGGTCATTTAGCTGGAGTGAGAAATCATACGACTGAAATCCACCAGTTGCTCAGTCTAGAATTGCTGTACCGGTTGTTTCTCGACCCAAAATGAGCTTTACGCCGAAGTTCAGGAACTTGAGTTCGCCGCGGTCAGAAATGGTGGGTGACATATCTACCCTTGAGGCTCAGGGTGCGGCAGGCCTTGATTCAATCGGAGCGGTGCGTGGTGAAATCAAGAGAAGTACGCAGACCACAGGAGCAAGCGGCAACATAACCGGGCGCATCTCAGCTCTTGACTTCACGAAGGGGACGCTCGTATTAGTAATGGTGCTCTACCATTGGCTGAATTACTTCGTCGGCCTCCAGAGTCCACTCTACCGATACCTGAGCTTCTTACCACCTTCCTTCATCTGTATTACGGGATTCTTGATATCGCACGTATATCTTTCCAAGAATCGAATCAGCGACCGTCGGCTCCCGCGACGATTGCTCATTCGAGGATCGAAGCTATTGGCGATATTTATCCTATTGAATATGGGGATCAGCGTGCTGATCCCTGGTGCCATGAATGGAGGCCGCGTTTTTGGCAATTATTCGGTCCGTAGCCTCGAGTCGGTTTTCGTCACCGGGAACACAGCCGGTGGGAGGACGGTAGCCTTCAATATTTTAGTGCCGATCAGCTATTTGCTTCTATTCTCAGCTCTTTTGCTGATTGCGCACAGACACTGTAAACAGATTTTCAACGCGCTGACCTTGCTGTGCTTTTTGACCATTTTCATCCTGTATGTGAATGTGTCCGAGAGCCGAAATCTGGAGCTGCTCACGATCGGATTCCTTGGGATAAGCATGGGGCAAATTTCCATTAACAGGGTCAACCATTTCCTGAAGCATCCTGTTGCTGTGATTGTGGCGTATCTCTGCTACGTAGTCGCGATCACTGTGTGGAACTCGCGCTATCCATTGCAGGTGGTAGGCGTATTGCTTACCCTGTGCCTCATTTATTTGGTCGGCATGGCGAGTGGTGAAACTGGCAGGATGCAACAGTGGCTCATTTTGCTCGGAAAGTACTCTCTATTCGGGTATATCGCTCAGATTGCCATTCTTCAATTGATTCGTCGGAGTCTGTCGATGGAGCTAACGACATGGGCATCGGGTGCTTCTTTTCTGGCCGCCATTGTCCTTACCATTCTGACGGTAGAAGTCGTGGATCGCGGGAGGGCAAAATCATCCACTGTGGACAGATTATACGCGGCTGTTTTTTCCTGAGACGGAAGGGTCGATCCAGGTTTAATAAACCACAATCCTAGAGGAATACAGAATTGAAACAGCTTGCGACCGTCGTCTTCTCTCTTGGAATCTTGGGGCTTTTCTACTTGGATCGGGATCGAGATGCCCGGTCATCCAAAGCCCTCTGGATTCCTGTCATGTGGCTGTGGATCGCGGGATCAAGAAACGTTGGCCAGTGGCTGCAAATGTCGTCGCCAATGGATCAAGGGGGCGGACGGTACCTCGAGGGGAACCCTATCGATCGAGCCGTGTTGGGAATCCTGATGGCGCTCGGAGTAATCGTGCTTCTCACCAGAGAGCGACAGGTGAAAGCGCTGTTAAAAGGGAGCATGCCGGTGCTGCTGTTCTTCCTTTACTGTGCCATCAGCAGTCTTTGGTCCGACTACCCGGATGTCGCATTTAAGCGGTGGTTCCGTGGCCTAGGTGATATTGTCATGGTTCTGGTAATCCTCACTGCTCCTGATTGGTCATCGGCGCTAAAGCGAGTTCTGGCGCGGGTGGCTTTTGTGCTCTTGCCACTTTCCGTTCTGTTGATTAGGTACTTTCCCGACCTGGGGCGTGGATATAACATCGCCGGTTCTGCCATGTTTTGGACGGGTGTCACAACAGACAAGAACGGACTCGGGATGATCTGCCTGATTTTCGGACTCGGCACCGTGTGGAATTTCACGGAGATTTACCAAGACAGAGAAGGAGCACAGCGGCCCCGGCACCTGATGGCACAGGGCATTACTGTGCTGACCACACTTTGGCTGCTTTGGGAATCAAATTCTATGACCTCTATATCTTGTTTCGTGTTGGGAGGGTGCCTGATGATGGCCATAGGAGGATGGCCGAAGACCCGCAGACCGGCGGTGGCATGCTCTCTGGCTGCGGCTGCAGTTGCTATTTCCGCCTTCGTCCTGTTCGGTGGTGCCGGCAGCGTCTTGCAAGCCATGGGGAGGAACCCGACATTAACTGGGCGAACGGAGGTCTGGGACGTGCTTCTCCCATTCACTCAAAATCCAATTATTGGGTCCGGCTACGAGAGTTTTTGGCTGGGGGATCGTCTAAAGAAAATTTGGGATCTGACATCAGTCGGCATTAATGAGGCGCACAACGGCTACCTCGAAATCTACCTGAATCTTGGGTGGGTGGGGATTATTCTGCTCGCTTTCCTGATCGCTACAGGTTTCCGAAAAGTTCTTCGTGGCGTCCGCGAGGACCCGGCTACAGGCAAAGTCAGGCTGGCCTATTTCGTCTTAACTCTGATCTACAACTTCACAGAAGCGGCCTTCAAGATGATGAGTCCCGTGTGGATGTTCTTCCTGATCGCAATCATGGCTCAACCGACACCTGCGGTTTCCGAAGAGCCTGTCAGAGCAGGCCTATATCCTAACGAAGGCTTCACGGGGCTGAATGCGCGGCCCAAGTACGCGCTCGATGCTCGGATTCCCAAAGCGCCGAGTTGACGCACTTCACTGCCGGCTTTGGAAGTTGGTTCGTCGTGTTTACCAAAGGTGAGTGCGAGCAGTCATTTGGGGTCATTACGGCTCGCACCCAGAAATAGACTGAGCCAGAAATCGTCAGCATGGTGGTTTAACTAGAAAGGCTACCTTTGAAGATTTCCGCGCTAATTCCAACCTATAACCGTCGGCAGCATGTTCTTCGAGCGATTGACAGTGTACTCGCACAAACCAGGCCTGTGGATGAGGTCATCGTCGTGGACGATGGTTCCACCGATGGCACAGTTGAAGCCATCCGGGGACACTACGGATCGCACGTCATCGTCGTTCGACAAGAAAATAGGGGGGTCTCTGCCGCCCGGACACGAGCTGTTAGTGAGGCGCGTGGCGAATGGGTCGCTTTTCTCGATAGCGACGATGTGTGGCTACCCACAAAACTGGAGTGCCAATTTGATGCCCTATCAGCGCTCGGCCCGGATTTTGGCGCATGCATCACAAATTGCAGTTACTTTGGCGACCCGGAACACAGTCTCTCGGTATTTGAAGAAGGAGAGTTGAAAACCAACTCGCCATTTGGTCACCTCATCAATCCAATCAAGCACATTCTGGGGACCTACACGGGAATCTATGTGCAGAGTTTGCTTGTCCGGCGTTCTCTACTCGTGGAAGTCAAAGGATTCGACAGCAGACTCAATCTTGCAGAAGATCGGGATCTAATTTTCAGGCTCGCATTCAGAACCAAGTTTTGCTTCGTATCGGAGCCTCTCGTGGGCATTGACCGAACTCCATCCGAATCGCGCCTGACGGGCTTGCTTGTGCAGAAGAACGACCAAACATATGCATGGCTTGAGTTGGTGCGCGAGAAGTGGCTCGCTCAACCCGAGTTGGTGGATCAAGATACTCGAGAGACGATTCAGCAGGAGTTGATCGCTCTCTATTATAGCGGAGCCACGGAAAGGCTCGGAAAACTGAGGCTCGCGGCTGCGATGCGAAAACTCTACAAAATAAGATCCATGGGCCAAAGTTACCCTGAGATCGGTTTGACTTTGTTATCGCGCGCTGCGAGGAAGCTATCTCGCAGTTTCCGTTCGCGGGCCAGCGATAGATAAATACTTGCCCCCAAAGTGGTCCACGCCCCATAAAGATTGGGCGATTCGCTTGAAAATCGAGCCCGGTACCAGATAATGCGTTGAGGTCCCGACGGCCAATCCGAAGAGAACAAAATGAATGTTGGAATACCAAAACGGATCATTCAGACTGGCAAGCATGCTCATCAGACCCTGCGCAACCGGGCCATGATGGTGAACCTAAGGCTCTTAAATCCAGACTACGAATATCTGTTTTTTGATGACGAACAAGTGCAAGTCTTCATCGACAACGAGTTCCCGCAGCACCGTACAGTGTTTGATTCTTTTAGGTTTCCCATTCAGCGATTTGATTTCTTCCGATATCTGGCTGTCTATCGCCATGGAGGATTTTATTTTGATCTGGATGTGCTATTGGCCTCTGGTCTCTCCGATCTACTAGAGTTTGGCTGCGTATTCCCATTTGAAGGACTCACGTTCAGCCACTTCCTGCGCACTCATCATCAGATGGATTGGGAGATCGGAAACTATGCATTTGGGGCTGCGGCCGGCCACCCCTTTCTCGAAGCCATCATCGAGAATTGTGTGAGAGCCCAGAGGGATGCGAGCTGGGTTAAACCGATGATGCGCGGCATGCCGTTTCTTTCCAGAGCAGAGTGCTTTGTGTTGAACACAACGGGCCCGGGCCTGATTTCTCGAACTCTAGCTGAGCACCCTGAGCTGGCGAGAACTCTTAAAGTTCTGTTTCCCGTCGATGTGTGCGATCCTGCTAATTGGAACCGATTTGGTGATCTTGGCCTTCACTTAATGGAGGGTTCCTGGCGAGCGCACCAAAGCTTTCTGCGCGCGAAGTTGGCGTTATACTGGGAACGCTGGAAGCTGCGAGCACTCTTGAAGCAGAGTCTTAGACTCGGGAGGACGAGGCACCACATCCCAGACGGCGACTCCCGTGGTGCATTGCGAGAAATCGCCTCAAAAGACGTTGAGAAACCGCACGCTCTTTCACGTTGACAAGAAAATGCGCGGACCAAGATTGACTACCTCCCAGTTCTTGACCAGAATGCGAAATCGTTACCAACGAATTGCTGCCCGCTCTTTTGCGCGGCGGCCGTTTGTGATCCGCAGTCAAACCCCTCTCATTTCTTTTACTTTTGATGATTTTCCCCGATCGGCACTGCTAACAGGCGGTGCCATTTTGCGATCTCTTGGATTGACAGGGAGCTATTACGCATCCCTTGGCCTTATGGGTAGCCATGCACCAACCGGTCCGATATTCGTGATAGAAGATTTGAAGGTCCTGCTCGATCAAGGACACGAGTTGGGATGTCACACGTTCAGTCACTGCGATGCTGCTGATACGTACCCGGACGTATTCGAAGATGACGTCATTCGGAATCGGCAAGCGCTCGGCGAGATTATCCCCGAGGTATCATTCAAGACTCTCTCCTACCCCATTAGTGTGCCGCGGCCGGAGACGAAGCGGAGAATCTCCAAGTACTTCGCTTGCTGCAGGTGCGGTGGGCAGAGTTTCAATGTCGGGGACGTGGATCTCAATTATCTATCGGCCTTTTTCTTGGAGAAAAGTAGAAATAATCCTACATTGATCAAGAATCTTATTGATGAAAATTGTCGGGCTCGAGGATGGCTAATTCTTGCGACTCACGACATCTGCGAGGATCCGACTCCCTGGGGATGCACCCCCGATCTGTTCGAAGAGATTGTGCGATACGCTGTGAATTCGGGCGCGCGTATATTGCCTGTCTTTGAAGCCTACGAAGCTCTTCGGACTGGATCGTCATCGTGAAGACTTGGATGGGAGCCAACAGTTGCGGGACGACGATCATGGAAAGGATCAAGGCAAGGGAGAGGGGTTGTCCGACGAGGGCGACTAGGTCCTTAGCGTCTACTCTCACGCAACTCGATCAATTCGGGACACGTGAGATCTAGCTCATGGCCCACAAACGGAGTCGGGCCGTATTGATCGATGCCAGTCCCCCACCAGCCTGAATTTAGTGAAAAGGATCTGCCATGCGTTCTGTTGCTTGCCGGCTGTGCGGTGACTGCGTGTTCCTGTCAAAATCCTCAACTTCAAGTCAGTTCAGGAATCGAGACTTCCAAACTTCCAGTCAGGGCCATCACCCGGGCTAGGGTGGGTCGCCCCCGAGCCTCTTTTGTTCACTGCAGAGGGAGGATCATTGTACCGTTGCAGCCAAATTTTTCGGTGGAGAAGGCGCTCCGGCAGCGCCGCCAGACACGAGCGGGTGCGGATACGTATAGGGAGTATAAAAGACCGTCCAGGTGTTTGTCGCAGAGCAGGTGTAGAGTGTGCCCTGTGCTCCCACGTCCGTCGCAAAGTAGCCGACTCCAGCGGCGCCGTGACCGAATGCCGTCTCGGAACTCGTCGTACAGGTATCAGGGCGGTTGGCAAACGTGCCGAAACCCATTCCAGTCGTGCCATTGAAGGGAGATGTAGGACTTGTCTGTGCAGAGGCGGAAACTGCGTCAAAGGACTCCCTATTCGCCTGCATGTGATTCGGGAAATAGTCTGGAGCAGTTCCGAAATCGCCAAGGTTGAGAGTTACCATAGAACCGTTGTCATTCCAGGTGTTATTCCAGACGTACATCGGGACATAATTAGCGTGCGTATCGCGCCCAGGTTGGCGATAACAGGGGTACCCTTGATAGGTCGCTGTCGGAGCGCGATTCCCATCTACCGATTGTGTTCCGTCGCACTGTTTAAGTCCCGTCGCTCCTCCGCCGTCCACGCAATTAGGGAAAGAGCAATAGTGCGCCATGTCCATGGCCGCTCCGTTGTGACCGCTAAGTGCGCTGAAAGAATTGTTGAAGGCAATAAATGTATTCGAGCCCTGATGGTGAAACATCCGGTATCCGCTGGTGAAGTTCGAATCTGTGTTGTTGAGGACCAGCTTGTTATTGTACAGCTCTATGTTGTCCGGGCCTCCCGCATGAGTTACGCCATGTGCGGTGACCAGGCAGTTGGTGTTGGTATTATGACGCCAGACAATTGCGGCGCTCCCCCAACTATCCATACAGCCTTGACCCGAATTGCTAGCAGTAAGCTGGCCCGTCCATGTGATGGTGTTGTCCTCAACAAACATATTGTTCGCTGTCCCAAGTTCGGAGGCGATTGGAGAACTATTCAACGTGCCAATCACCATTAAAATAGCACAGCCACTCGTGCAAGTGACCGCGTTGTGGTCAATGACTCCGAAAGAGTATGTGACCGATGCGTTCTCTCCGAAAAAGATGGCAATGCCGCTCGTTCCGTAAGTGAAGGTGTTATGATCAATGCGGACCTGCGTAAAAATTCCATGACAATTGCCCCCGGAGCAGAACCAGATAGTTTGGCCACCGGAAGGGGCGTTGAATGTGAAGCCGGATATTCGATAGAAATGCGTGTTGTTCACCGAATACTGATTTGAGCCGAGCACTGAGTTGGATGCATTGATCGTGCAGGGATTTACGGTAGCGGCACCAATGGCATTAGGCGGCGTCGCACAGATCAGCGTTACTCCCTTCGTCAAAGAGAATCCAATCTGACTCGACCACGTATAGGAGCCAGCCGCAAATGTGATAGTCGCGCCATCCGTTGCGGAGTTGATGGCCGCACTCACGTCAGAAGTGCTGGACCCGGCAGGGCAGTTCCATGATGTGCCGCTCCCAGAACACGCAGCGTGAGCAGCCAAGGAGAAAAGCAGCAGAAACAGGGTTGTAATGAGGATTCGCTTTACCATTGACCGCCCCCCAGAGGCAATAAAGTGATGATTCCAAACGATATAGTATGGGAAATACTCAGGGAAAGAACTACGATGCAGAAGAGCCAAGGCAATTGAAAGTACTGCATTTTATCTCCTTAGCGCAAATTCTAGCACGTGGCTCGCAAACGGCGGCCATCCACGCTGCAGTCGGCAGTCCTGCTTCGACACCTATGAATTATCGGACAGCGGCAAGAAGGAGGACTACTGTCCGCGAGGGCAAACTTGGGACAGGTGATTACAGCTGACCTTGGGATAAACGATCCCTGACCCTTTGGGCGGGTTGCGGTACTCCGCCTCGTAAGGCACTCTCCACTAGTATTTTATAACCGAAATGATCTCACTGAGTCGATTTCGGCGAAATGCCCGTGCTTGAATTGTCATAACTGGAGAAACGAGACTTGCCAACTCGTTGGGTGGAAATGACCGAGTGTCAACGGACACGGACACAGGATGCACTGCGCAAGAAAATCCCGGTGCACTTTCGGGAAACGCAGCACATGGAGATATCTGCGACAAGCAATGGAGCAATCCTTTGTCCGTCGGGAAGTCAAGTCTGTTCGACGCTGCACCATGAGGATGCAGAATATGTGTATGGCGCTGTATTTGGTGGCTCAGTTAAATTTGAATAGATGACTTTCTGTGCCACCTTCGATTGCCATTCGAATTATTCCTGGCATTTCACCCGGCGCACAATCCGAATTCACGACATGGGAGCCGCTAATACCTGTATGCGATAATGTTTTTGGTGTTCGATGTCCTCACGCCAGACAATAACCAGGGTGCAATCCGCTATCGGGCCATGTTGAAGCCGGAGCGGGAGCACGCCTTCAGACAAGATGGCTCTCATTATTCGGATTGATGTTGACCGGCCGTACGGTAGACGCCCGGTGCTACGTCATTTTCTCAGCAGAATGAGTTCGGATCTCTACTTCCCTAAGGTCGCTGGCCTTGGGTTTCTTGCCGAGCTTGAAACCATGCTCAGTTGGCTGAATGAGCAGGGAGCTCGGGCGCACGTCTTTTTTCGCCGTTGTACGCTCCCCTCCAAATCAACCCTCGAACTGCTATATGCGGGCCGTCACGAAATTGGTCTCCACCTAGAAAATTCTCGCTCCTTCACTACTTTTCTTGCGGAGACGCGAATTCTGGAGCGTCACATCGGAAGGAAAGTACTTGCCGTCTCCAAGCACGGCTCCGGCAGTGCCAAATACGGCTTTCATCATTACGCTCCGTACGAACCGGAGAAATATATCGATTGGGCTCAGCAGGTGTCTATGCGGTTATTCCTGGGCAATTTGGAAGACCCATCGCTCGAGTTCATGAACGGCCCCAACGGCCTCTTGATCTTCCCTGCGGCATTTTGGCTTGAACCATTTTGGAGAGACACTAAGAAGTTCCCCGTTGACTGGCTTTTGGATCATGCCCATCAGCGCGATATTGTGCTGCTGGTGCATCCTGAAAACATCTTGGCCGATCCCAAGTTGGTTGCGGACTTCAAAAAACTTATCAATAACTTGGAATCGAGAGTCTTCGAATGAGGCGGGAACCTAATCGTCGAAAAACAATCCTGATGATGGGTTACACCTATTATGAGGTGGATCCCCGGGTCATCAGGGAGGCCGAAGCGGCCCGTGACGATGGATTTGACGTGGATGTTCTGGCATTGCGGCGCGAAGGAGCGGAACCGGTCGAGATGGTTCGTGGCGTGCGTCTGATGCGGCTAAATCAGACCAAGTATCGGGGTTCTAAGCTGCTTGTATACCTCGGTACTTATTTGGAGTTCTTTCTGCGCTGCCTTGCAAAGACCACAATACTGTTCTTCCAGCGACGGTACGCAGTCATTCATGTCAACAACATGCCGGATTTCTTGGTGTTCTGCACAGTAGTCCCCAGGTTGTTTGGGACAAGGGTCATTCTGGATATTCACGATCCTATGCCTAATACCTTCATCTCAAAATTTAAGGAGGGAGAAAAAGGGTTCTACTACCGGCTCCTCCTCTGGCAAGAGCGCCTGAGCGCAGCATACTCCAGCCAGGTTATCACGGTGCATGATCCGGTGAAGGAGGGCATCCTTCTTCAGCATGGCCTGCCATCCGATTCGATCGAAGTCATTGCGAACTTTGCTGACGAACAGATTTTCCCACTTCGAAAGTCCTTCGAGATCAATGGCAGAATTCGCTGCGTGTTCCACGGAACCATCCTGGAGCGTTCGGGGTTGAGGACGCTGATACAGGCAATAGCCCAAGTCCGTCGAAAGGACCGCATTTCCGTGAAAATCATCGGCGAAGGAGATTTCAGCCAGACACTCAGAGACATGATTCGGTCCCTAAGGCTCGAGGATGTGGTCGAATTCGATAATCACAGCTACGATGTGCACACGATTTCCGAGCGGATCGGGGATTGCAATGTCGGTCTGGTGCCCCTTGAGATTTCCTCTGTCACCAACTACGCGCTGCCGTTGAAACTGATCGAATACATATCTTTGGGACTCCCGGTAGTGACAGTTCGGAGCTACGCAATTTCATACTATTTTGGAGAAGAGGACTGCATCTTCTTTGAGTGGAATGACCCGCAGTCGCTGAGCCTCGCCTTGGATCGAATCGCCGATCGTCCGGAGATTTTGCTTCACTACCGTGAGCGCGCGCTGACCTTGCGCGACCGGTTTTCTTGGCTCGGCGAGAAGCAAAAATATGTGCAACTGCTCCGCCAGCTTTTGCGGAGTAACTGATGTCGTCGAACCCGACAACTCATCGTTTGATTTCAGACCTGTTGCACCCTCACAGTGCTAAACTTGTTTTAAGGCTCTCAAGACGAAAGTCGTGGCGGGTTTCCCGGAGCAGGGATCGTTGCTCATAATTTTGCGCAGGGCGTATTTTCTGGCCTCTCACAGAGTGTCATGAGAACGGTGGAACAAAGCATTCAGGCGGTCTCGCGTTGGGTGGAGGAACACAACTACCAGGCATATGATCCTGGCGACGGGGACCTCTCCTTCCTTCGTTTATTTACTTTCAATACCCACTTCATGCGCCGGCTTCTCACGGCTGCCGTGCTACGAGTGCCGTTCCACATCCGACCCTGGATCGGAATTAAGCCGCATAGATCCACAAAGGGAATGGGGTACATGGGATGGGGCTTTGTGAAGATGTATGCGACGACGGGCGATGAGAATTACCGCCGCGGCGCCGATTTCTGCTTCGACTGGTTAATGGAGCATCGGTCCACAAGTGCCAAGCCGTACTGTTGGGGCAACCACTTTTCATTTTCAACGCGCAGTGGAACGATTCCCCGACACACCCCTACCATTGTCTGGAGCAGCCTGATTGGATTGGCCTTTCTCGAGGCCTATGAAGTCCTGGGTAACCCAAGGTACCTGGACGTGGCAGCGAGTACCGCAGAATGGGTGAAGAGCCTACCTCGGGAGGAGACCAGCGCGGGAGTTTGTCTTAGTTATGTTCCATTCCGACAAAGTTCTATTCACAACTCCAACATGTTGGGGGCCGCTTTACTCGCGCGCGTCGCAAGCCATACGAACGACCGCGAAGCTGTGGAGTTGGCAAGAC
>Ga0187776_10000806_pt1 | contig 15155 bp, 14 predicted proteins | sample 0216_BV02_MP12_2_FD_132426 | JGI IMG/M metagenome (GOLD analysis project Ga0187776, IMG submission 132426) | Tropical peat soil microbial communities from peatlands in Department of Meta, Colombia - 0216_BV02_MP12_20_MG | ecosystem: Environmental > Terrestrial > Soil > Wetlands > Peat | place...
CAGCACGTTCGGGGTCTCCAGCTCCATGGTGCCGGCGCCGTAGCCGACGGCGGTGACCCGCATCGTCGGCATCGCGCCCGCGCCCGCGGCGAGTGTCGTGAGGATGGCGGCTCCGGTCGGGGTGACCAGCTCTCGGCGAATCCCGGTGTCGAGGGTCGGGAAGCCCTTCAGCATCTCGGCGGTCGCCGGTCCCGGGACCGGGATGCGGCCATGCGGGCCCTCGATGAACCCGCCGCCCATCGGGAGCGCGCCGAAGTGGACGGCCTCCACGCCGAGCAGGTGCAGGCCGATGCAGGAGCCGGTGACGTCCACGATCGCGTCGATGGCGCCCACGTCGTGGAACTGCACGCGCTCGGGAGTGGTCCCATGGACGCGGGCTTCAGCGACGGCCATGCGGCGGAAGACGCGCGAGGCCATCTCCCGGACCCGGCCCGGCAGCCGGCTCCCCTCGAGGATGCCGAGAATCTCGTCGAGCCCCCGGTGGCCCGCCGGGTGGCGAGGCCGGGGGCCCGGCACGCGGCCCATGTAGCCGGGGTCCTGGTCGTACCCTTCGAGGTGGACGTCGATCTTGGTTGCGCGGAACCCGGCCTTCATCACCTCGCGGCGCTCGAGGCGGTAACCCGCGACGTTCAGCCCGGCGAGCTCTCGCTCCAGCATCTCGAAAGACGCGCCCGCGTCCACCAGCGCGCCCAGGATCATGTCGCCCGAGGCGCCGCTCGGACAGTCGAAGTACGCGATGCGCATGGCGGCTAGCGCAGCTTCGCGGCGAGCTTGTTGATCTGGCTGGCCTGGGCGGCCGCTCCGTATCCGTTGTCGATGTTCACGACCGACACGCCGGGCGCGCACGAGTTCAGCATGGCCAGCAAGGCGGCCACCCCGCCGAGGGAGGCGCCGTAGCCCACGCTCGTTGGCACCGCGATCACCGGACGGTCCACGAGCCCGCCGAGCACGCTCGGCAGCGCGCCTTCCATGCCGGCCACCGCGATGATGACGTTGGCCTCGTTGAGGCGATCCAGGTGTGGCACCAGCCGGTGCAGCCCAGCCACTCCGCAGTCGAAGAGCCGCTCGACGTGGTTGCCCATGGCCTCCGCGGTCACCGCGGCCTCCTCCGCCACCGGCTCATCCGCCGTTCCGGCGCTGACCACCACGATGAGACCGACGGCCGCCGACGGCGCGGGCCGCACCACGACTAGGCGCGCGGCCTCGTGAACCCGGCACGGCAGTCCGCTCGCCAGGAGTGCCGCCACCACCTCCGGGGCGGTCCGGGTGGCCAGCACGTTGTCGTGGCCCTCGGAGAGCCGGCGCACGATCGCGACCACCTGCTCCGGCGTCTTGCCCGGGCAGAAGACCGCCTCGGGCACGCCATGGCGCAGCGACCGGTGCAGGTCCACCCGCGCGAAGCGCAGGTCGTCGACCGGAAGGGCCCGGAGGCGGGCGAGGGCCTGCTCCGGTGTCATCGCCCCGCTCGCGACCGCCTCCAGCAGGGCGGCTACTTTTTCCCGATCCACTTGAGCGCCTCGTTGGCGCTGCCGCTTCGGAAGCCCTGCAGGTCGACCGTGACGTAGAGGTACCCCAGCTCGTGAAAGCGCCGGACGATCGCGAGATGACGGTCCTCCTGCCAGAGGCGGGGTATCTCCTCGGGCGGCAGCTCGACGCGGGCGAGGCGGTCGTGGTGGCGCACCCGGAACTGGCGGAAGCCGAGGCCGCGGAGGAAGACCTCAGCCTCGTCGACCTGCCGGAGCTTCGCGGCGGTGATCGTGTCGCCGTACTGGAAGCGAGAGGACAGGCACGCGAAGGAGGGCTTGTCCCAGGTCGGCAGGCCGAGCGTGCGGGAGAGCGCGCGGATCTCCGCCTTCCAGAGGGTGGCCTCGATCAGCGGGGCCCGCACGCCGCGGGCCTCGGCGGCCTTCATCCCGGGCCGGTGATCCCCGAGGTCGTCCATGTTGGCGCCGTAGATGACCTGCGCGGATCCCGCCCTGCGGGCGATCGGCTCGAGGCGCGTGAACAGCTCCTCCTTGCAGTGGAAGCACCGGTCGGGCGAGTTGCGCGCGTACTCGGGCCGGTCCAGCTCCCGGGTGCGCACGACCTCGTGAGGCATGCCGAGCAGCGAAGCCAGGCGCCGCGTCTCCTCGAGCTCGGCGGCGGGATAGGTCTCGGAGTCCGCGGTCACGAGGAGCGCGGCGTCGCCGACGCCGTCCTTCGCGGCGCGGGCCAGGAAGGTCGAGTCCACGCCGCCGGAGAACGCCACCACCACGCGACCCATCCCGTGGATGAGCTCGACCAGCCGGCCGTACTTCGCCTCGAGGCCCGCGGCGTCGCTCATCGTCCGCCGAGCAGCGATGCGGCCAGCCCGGCCAGGGGAACGTCGGGTCGGGCTCCCACGTGGGCGATGACCTCGGCGGCGGCCAGCGAGCCCAGTCGGCCGCAGGTGGGCAGGTCGAGGCCGCGGGTCAGCCCGTAAAGGACGCCCGCCGCGTAGAGATCGCCGGCCCCGGTGGTGTCGACCACCGCGCTCACCGGATGCGCCGTCACCGTGTGGAGCGTGCCGTCGGTAACCAGCACCGAGCCCTTCGCGCTCCGGGTCAGGGCGGCGAGCTCGCAATGGCCGCGCACGTGCTGGAGGGCCTGCTCGAAGATCGAGACCCGGTAGAGCGCGCAGACCTCGGCCTCGTTCGCGAAGAGGATGTCCACGTGGTGCGCGACGAGATCGAGGAAGGCGTCGCGGTGCCGGTCGACGCAGAAGGGATCCGACAGGGTCAGAGCGACCTTGCGGCCGGCGGCGTGGGCGATCGCCGCCGCGGCGCGGAAGGCTTCCTGGGCCTCGGGCGGGTCGAAGAGGTAACCCTCGAGATACAGGATCCGGGCGCGGGCGACCAGGGCGCGATCCACGTCGGCGGGGCCGAGACGCGACGAGGCTCCGAGGAACGTTCCCATGGTCCGCTGCGCGTCCGGGGTGACGAGGATGAGGCAGCGCCCCGTGGCGGGGCCGCTGGTGGCGCGGGGCGTGTCGAAGCCCACACCTGTCGCCCGCAGGTCGTGGCCGAACACCTCGCCGAGCTGATCGTCGCGCACCTTGCCGACGTAGTGCGCGCGCCCGCCGAAGGACGCGACGCCAACCATGGTGTTGGCCGCCGAGCCGCCGGAGATCTCGACGCCCGGCCCCATCGCCTCGTACAAGTCCCGGGCGCGGCTCTCGTCGATCAGGTGCATCGTCCCTTTCACGAGGCCCTGCCGGCTCAGCAGGACCTCGTCGGCGTGACTCAGCACGTCCACGAGCGCGTTGCCGATGCCCACCACGTCGAGCTCGGCTGGGCTAACCACGGCCACGTCCCTTTGGCCGCGTCGGGAAGTACCGATCGATCAGCAGGGCGAGGCGCTTGCGCGTGCGCGGCGGGAAGGCCGCGGGGTTCGTGATCACCGCGCTGGCCAGGGCCTCTCCACATCCGGCCCCGCACGCCTTTCCGACCCGCGGGATGACCCGCTTGAGCACGACCTTGGCGGTGGCCACGTTCTTGAGCAGGTTGGCGACCACCGCTTCCACGGTGACGGCGGCGTGGCCGTCGTGCCACACGTCGTAGTCGGTGACCAGCGCGAGCGTGGCGTAGCAGAGCTCGGCCTCGCGGGCGAGCTTGGCCTCCGGCATGTTGGTCATGCCGATGACCGAGACGCCCCAGCGCCGGTAGATCTGCGACTCGCCCTTGGTCGAGAACTGCGGCCCCTCGATGCAGATGTAGATGCCCCCGCGATGCACGCGCGCCCCCGACTCGCGACCCGCCGTCTCGAGCAGGTCACCCAGACCCGGGCAGACCGGGTCCGCCAGCCCGACGTGGCCCACGATGCCGTCGCCGAAGAAGGTCGAGGCGCGCCGCCGCGTGTGGTCGAAGAACTGATCGGGGATCACGAGGTCCAGGGGGTGGATGTCTTCCTTCATGCTGCCAACCGCGCTCACCGAGATTACCCAGCGGGCCCCGAGCGACTTCAGCCCGTAGATGTTCGCCCGGTAGTTGATCTCGCTCGGGCTGAATCGGTGGCCCCGGCCGTGTCGCGGGAGGAAGATCACCCGCCGCTCGCCGAGGCGGCCGGTGCAGTAGGCGTCCGAGGGCTCGCCGAACGGCGTCCTCACACGGACCCAGCGGATGTCCTCGAGGCCCTCGATCTCGTACAGCCCGCTGCCGCCGATGATGCCGAGGGCGGGCTCGTCCGGGCGGGACGCGCGTGCGGCGCTCACACCGGTGCCTCCAGAAGGCGCCCGTAGGTGCGGTCCCCGCTCGTCTCGTCGACCTCGAGCGTGACCATTCGCCGGCCGAGCGAATCCGGCCCCTCGAAGAGCACCTCGACGTAGTTGGCGGTGAGACCGCTGAGCAGCCCGCTTCGCGGATCGCGCGTCTCCAGCACCACCGCCCGGTGTCTGGATCCGGCCAGACCACACCGGAACACGAGGCTCTTCTCGCGCCCCAGGCGGCGGAGCCGGCGACTGCGCTCGCGGATCAGGGCCGGGCCCACGTGGTCGGGGCGACCGGCCGCCTCGGTGCCCCGGCGGTCGGAGTAGGAGAAGACGTGCAGGTACGAGAACGGCAGCGAGTCCACGAAGGCGAGCGTCGCCTCGAAGTCCTCGTCGGACTCACCGGGATGCCCCACGATCACGTCGGCGCCGAGACCGAGCCCGGGGACGGCGTCGGCGATTCGATGCACGAGATCGCGATACATCCGGGTGTGGTACGGCCGCCGCATCAGCCGGAGCACCCGATCACTGCCGCTCTGCAGTGGTAGGTGCAGATGCGGAGCCACGACCGGCAGCGTCGTCACCGCCTCGATCAGCTCGGGAGTGAAGTACGACGGTAGGACCGAGGAGAGCCGCAGCCACCCCAGCCCCTCGATCCCGGCCAGGGCGTGCACGAGCGCCGCCAAGGACGTGCGGGGGTAGAGATCCCAGCCGTAGTGCCCGATGTCGACGCCGGTGAGGGTGATGTCGAGATAGCCCGCCTCCACGCGTGCCCGGACCTGATCGAGCACGACCTTGAGGTCTTGGCTCCGGCTGCCGCCCCGGGCGGCCGGCACGATGCAGAAGGCGCAGCGGTGCTGGCAGCCGTCCTGGATCTTCACGAAGGCGCGCGAGCGTCCGGCCACGCGGGTCAGCGGGGCGACCGGGATCCCCCGCGCCGCGGTGACGTCGCCGACCGCGAGGGTCGGGCGCGGGCGCTTGACCAGCGAGTGAAGCAGCTCGGGCAGCCGGTACTTCTCCTGGTTGCCCACGATCAGATCGACGCCCGGGATGGCCGCTACCGCGGCCGGATCGGTCTGGGCGAGGCACCCGGTGACGACCACGAAGGCCTCGGGGTTCCGTCGTGCCATGCGACGGACGAGCTGGCGGTCCGAGAGGTCGGCGCGCCCAGTCACCGTGCAGGTGTTCACCACGTACACCTGTGCCGCGTCCTCGGCGGAGACGACGCGGAAGCCGCTCCGTTCCAGGAGGGCTCCCATCTCCTGGGACTCGACCTGGTTCAGCCGGCAGCCCAGGGTACCGAGCGCGACCGTGACCGGCCCCGTCACGCGGTGACCTCCTCGCGCAGCTGCCCGCAGGCTGCGCCGATGTCCTCCCCCTTGCTCCAGCGGATGGTCGCCGTGATGCCCTGCTCCAGGAGGATGGCCTGGAACGCGAGGATGCGGGGCAACGGCGGCCGCGCGAAACCGGAGCCCTCCCAGTCGTTGAACGGGATCAGGTTGATCTTGGCGCGGATGCCCTTGAGCAGGCGAATGAGCCGCCGGGCGTCCTCGGCCGAGTCGTTGACCCCCTCCAGCAGCACGTATTCGAAGGTCATGCGCTGGCGGAAGGGCAGCGGGAAGCGTCGGCACGCGGCGAGCAGCTCCTCGATGGCGAAGCCGCGGTTGACCGGCATGATCCGGCCGCGGATCTCGTTGCTGGTCGCGTGGAGCGAGATCGCGAGGTTCACCTTGAGGTTCTCGCGTGCCAGGCGCTCGATGCCGCTCACGAGCCCGACGGTGGAGACCGTGATGCGCCGGGGCGAGAAGCCGAAGCCCTGCGGGTCGGTCAGGAGTCGCAGCGATTTCACGGTCGCCGCGTAGTTCGCCAGGGGCTCGCCCATGCCCATGTACACGATGTGGGTGATCCGCTCGCCCGGAGCGAGACCGCGCCGCGCGACCATCACCTGGGCGACGATCTCCCCGGCGCTCAGGTTCCGCTCCAGACCCATCGTGCCGGTGAAGCAGAAGGCGCAGCCGAAGCCACATCCGACCTGCGTCGACACGCACAGCGTGAGGCGATCTCCGTCCGGCATCAGCACCGCCTGCGCGCGTGCCCCGTCGGGGTAGCGGAGGACCAGCTTCTGGCTCCCGTCCTGTGACGGTGTGCGGCGCTCGACCTCGGGCAGCCCCACGTGTACCGAGTCCGCGAGCGCGGCCCGGAAGTCCCGGGGTAGGTCCGACATGGCCTCGAAGTCCACCACCCCCCGCGCTAGGACCCAGCCGGCCAGCTGCCGGCCCCGGTACCGCGGGGCGCCCAGGGACTCGGCCAGGGCCTCCATCTCGGCGGGTGACAGATCGAGTAGATTCGTCGAAGACATAGGTACCGCCGGATCTTAGCATACGGGCGCGTGGCGGAGCCGGGCGCCGCCGCCAGGAATCGCTGCGGAACGGAGGGCTAGTCGTCCTCGACCGCGAAGGCCGAGGCGCAGAGAAACCCGAACGCGAAAACGATCACGACCACCAGGTACGTCCAAACGAAGCGCATAGCCCAGACCCCTCCTACGCGGCCTATTTTCGGGTCGGAGGCCCGCGGAATCGCCAGAAAAACCCTCCGGGGCTCGACTGCCGGTCCACGGGGTCGCCGAAGGCTCACGGAGGCAAGCGGTGCCCGTGATCAGCTCCAGCAGCTACTTAGGGGAGGTCACCTCAGCCCCGACATTCGCCTGGCGGGCCCGACGGCTACTGCGCCGACGGCCCGGGGAGCAGGTACTTCACCTGGGCAGCACTCGCCCGGAGCCCATGCTCGAGGTCCGGGGGGATCTGCGAGTCGAGGAAGAAGAAGTACCCGATCGTGCCGAGAGCCAGGACGAGCCAGACGATCCCGACGAGGGTGAGCAAGCGCATTCGTGACCTCCGTTCGCTGTCGTCGTGCCGGGTGCCGGGCGCCGCCAACTCCACAGCAGGCGCCAGGCCAGGCGCACCGCCGTGTCTCCGGTGTGCATCCACCAGCGCTCGTGCATGCCTAGAGCCTCTCACAGACCCGCGGGCAAGCCCAGCGGTGTCCTCGTCGCGGGGCCCGGGCCGGCTTGCCCCAGTCGGCGGCCATCGCCTATACTCCGCGCCGCGCCGGCCTCCCGACGAGGGCCGGGACGTCGACGGAGGGTGATATGCGCGGGATGGCGAGTCCATGGTCCGGCTCGACCGTGGCGATCGGCGGCTACCTCGTCTTCATCGCGGCCCTCCTGCTGACCGTGATCGTCTCCGCGGGATCGATCGACCACGCGGCCCTCATCATCGGGCTGCTCGCAACCCCTCTGCCCGCTCTCGTCGCGTGGCTCTACATCGAGTCCGCCGCCTGGATGGGACCCGAGCTCATGTGCCGGATCGTGCGGAACGCCGCGGTCCTGGTGGCCACGACCTGCAGCTTCGGCGGGTTCTTCATCACGATCTGGACGTTCTCGCGGCTGGCCGCGTTCGTCGTGCTGCTCCAGATCCCACTCTGGTATCTCGCCATCAGCGCACTCTCGTTCCTCCGATCCGAGGAGCCGTGAGTGGACGGCGTCCGTGCTCGAAGCCGCTTGACTCGGTGCGCCCATGCGCCGATGATCCGGAGAAGGCGTGGCTCCGATCGGAAGGAGGCCCGGGCTGTGCCGGCCCACCCTACTGAGCACGCCCGCGGGATTCGCGCTCGACCTGACAAGCGTCGCCCCGACGCCGGTTCACGTGGAGCCCGTTTCCACTCCGGATACCCGTGATCGCCTCGGTCATGCCCACTTCTTTCCGGGTCATGATCAATACGGACGTGTACGTGATGCAAGGGACGGGTATCGTCGGATTCAGGAACCGGAGTTGCGCTGTCAGCTGAAGCGCTCGCTGCCCGAGCGGAGAACGGAGGACACGTGATGCTCGACGAAAGGTTCGGGAGCGTGGGCGGCCTGGTCGACGTGGAGCGAGGTATCATCAGCCGGGAGATCTTCGTCAGCGACGAGATCTACCGGCAGGAGCAGGAGCACATCTTCGCGCGCGCCTGGCTGCTCATCGGGCACGAGAGCCAGATCCCGAGACCGGGGGACTTCTTCGCCAGCTCGATGGGGGAGGAATCGGTGATCCTCTGCCGGGACGGGGCCAGCAAGATCCACGTCTTCCTCAACTCATGCCGCCATCGCGGCATGAAGGTGTGCCGCTACGACCAGGGCAACACCGTGGAGTTCCTCTGCCCCTATCACGGGTGGAGCTACGCCACCGACGGCGCCCTCGTCGGCGTGCCGCACGCGAAGGAGGCCTACGGCGCCCAGCTCGACCGCGCCCGCTGGGGCCTCGTCGAGGTGCCGCGGATGGAGAATTACAAGGGCACCATCTGGGCCACGTGGGATCCCGAGGCGCCGTCCTTCGCGGACTACCTCGGCGGCTACCGGACCTACCTCGACCTGCTGCTCGACGGCTGGGACGGCCGCGAGGGTGGCACCGAGGTGATCGGGGGCGTCCACAAATGGCTCGTGCCCTGCAACTGGAAGTTCCCAGCCGAGAACTTCTCGGGCGACCGCTACCACGGCGTGAGCCATCGGTCGGTCGACATGGTCGGCATCGGCCCGAGCGGGCAGGGCCGTCGCGACAACCGCGAGCGCAACGAGTCGCGCTGGCTCGACGTGAGCTTCCCCGACCTCGGCCACTCGATGATCGCCTTCCTGCGGCCGCCCGACGCGCCGATCGCCCCGGCCTACCAGGACGCGCCGGTGGTGGCCGATTACTTCCGGCGCTGCGAGGAGGAGCGCAAGCGCCGCCGGGGCGCGGGGTGGCGCCTGTTCGGCGGGCCCGGCACGGTGTTCCCCAACGCCTCGCCCCTCGCGCGCCAGCCGCGTACCATCGCGGCGTGGCACCCGCGCGGGCCGCATCAGACCGAGGTGTGGCGCTGGTACCTGGTCGACGCCGACGCGCCGGCCGACGTCAAGGACGTTCTCCGCCACTACTACATCCGCTACTCGGGGCCGTCGGGGCTCACCGAGCAGGACGACATGGAGAACTGGAACTACGCCCACAACGCGAGCCGCGGGACCATCGCGCGCCGGTACGCGTACAACTACGAGATGGGCCTCGGCCGCGCCACCGAGGGCTTCGAGGACGGCGGCCTCGCGCTGCCGGGCCGGATCAGCGTCGTGACCGGCGCCGCGAGCGAGAACAACCAGCGCGGCTTCTACACCCGCTGGCGCCAGCTCATGGAGGCCAAGAGCTGGGCGGACCTGGGACGACGATGAGCCCTCCGCCGGCCGACGTCGCCCGGCTGCTGCTGAAGGAGGAGATCGCCGACTTCCTCTACCGGGAGGCCGAGCTGCTGGACGAGCGCCGCTACGAGGAGTGGCTCGCCCTCTTCACCGAGGACGTGCACTACTGGGTGCCGATGCGGCGCAACGTGCCCTCGCAGGACGCCGGGCTCGAATTCACTCGGGCCGGGTTCGACGTGAACTGGTTCGACGAGGGCAAGGACACCCTCACGCGGCGGGTTATGCAGATCCGCACGGGCATACACTGGGCGGAAGAGCCGCCGTCGCGCATCTGCCACATGGTCTCGAACGTGCAGCTCGTGGGCCCGGTCGGGAACGGATCGCCCCCGAACGAGGTCTCCGTGAAGAGCCGCTTCCTAATCTACCGCAACCGGGTCGAGACCGAGACCGACCTGCTGGTGGGCAAGCGCGAGGATCTGCTCCGCCGTGTGGCTCCGAGCGAGGGCGGGAGCTGGCGCATCGCTAGGCGCAAGGTCATCCTCGACCAGAGCGTGCTGCTCGCGAAGAACCTGACGTTCTTCCTGTAGAACGTCCTAGGGGGCGGCGAGTCGCTCGGCGCGCAGCGCCGTCCTGCGTACCTTGCCGTCGTCGCCCCGGAGCGGCGCGGTCACGAACTCGTAGGTGCGCGGCCGCTTGTACTTCGCCACGCGCTCGGCCAGGAAGGCCTCCAGCTCGCCGGCGGTCATGGGCCCGGCCGCCTGCACGATTGCGTGGACCGCGTTGCCGTACTCCTCGTCGGGCAGGCCGATCACGCACGATGACGCCACCTTCGGGTGCTCGTCGAGCGCGGCCTCCACCTCGGCCGGGTACACGTTGCTGCCCCCGACCAGGATCATGTCGGTCTCGCGGTCGCTCAGATAGACGTAGTGCTGCTCGTCCTTCCAGCCCATGTCGCCGAGCGACTCCCAGCCGTCGGGGCGCGTCTTGGCGCTGGCCCCGACGTACCGATAGGTCGGCGGGGCGTCCGCGCCCCGCCGCATCCAGATCTCACCGACTTGGCCCGCGGGGAGCTCGCGGCCCTCCCGGTCCAGCACGCGCATTTCGCCCAGCAGGACGCGCCCGACCGAGCCGCGGTGCTCCAGCCACTCGTCGCCGGTGATGAAGGTGATGGCCTGCGCCTCGGTCCCGCCGTACAGCTCGAGGATCCGGTCGCCGCCGAGCCACCGAATCCACGCCTCCTTGAGCCACGGCGGGCACGGCGCCGCCATGTGGAAGACCACGCGCAGGCTCGATAGGTCGAACCGCGTGCGCTCGGCCTCGGGTAGCCGCCAGATCCGGTGCATCATCGTGGGCACCGCGTACATCCAGTCGACGCGATGGCGCTCGATCAGCATGAGCGAGGAGGCGGCGTCGAAGCGAGGCATCACCACCAGGTGGTTGCCCTTGAGCAGGGCCAGCGCGGCGCTCGTGAACGGGCCGTTGTGGTAGAGCGGGCCCGTGACGAGGTGCACGCCGTCCGCCCTCATGCGCAGCAGTGTCGTGTAGTCGACCAGCGCCTCCCAGACCGCCGGCTGGGTGGCGACGATGAGCTTGGGCCGCCCCGTGCTCCCGCCCGAGGTCGGAGCCTTGAACGACGCGGCGACCGCCGGAGGCAGCGGGTCGACGGGCAGCGCGGCCTCGGGCTCGAAGCCCGCGGGGACCGTGGCCCGGTTGGGCGCGTCCGAGGGATCCACGCCGACGACGAGCGACGGCGCGGCGAGCTCGACGATGGCCCGGCGCTCGGCCGGAGGGAGCCGCGAGGAGATGGGCTGTGGCGTGGCGCCGAGCTTCCACGCGGCGACTACGGCCTCGAAGAAGCCGATGCCGTTCGGGAGCCCGATCGTGACGAGCGAGTCGGGGGTGACGCCCCGCGCACGGTAGGCCCGGGCCAGGCGGTTCGTGCGCGCCTCCAGTTCCGCGCGCGACATCGTCACCCCGTCGCACGTGATGGCCGGGCGGTTCGGGGCGGCATCCGCCAGTCGCCCGATCAGGACCCCGAACGGTGTCTCCGCCATGAGTGCGATCAGGCCGCGGTCACCCTGCCGTCGACCGGTAGCGTGAAGCGGAGGGTCGCCACGGGCAGGGCCTCTTGGATCAACGCCCCGCCTTTCGCTCTATGACGAGGCGCTCCTCGGCTGCTTGACGCAGGGCCTCGAGTTGGGCGACGAATCCTGCCGGATCCCTCAGTGGATGCGGCTCCCCGGGCTTCCGCAACGTGAGTCTCTGGGCCATCTCGGTAAGACCGTTGCTGAATGGATGCGTGGTCAAATGGACACTGATCGGATCTGTCTGCCTCTGGACCAGTTCGGCGATGCGCGTCACGCTCGCGATGTATGCCTCCACCTGCTTCGAGCTTTCAATGGCGTTTAGACCCAGCCCGCCGACGGTCACGGCCTGATACGTGTTTCCGCCGTCCCGTACAGGGAACGAGTATGATGCGGTGCCGAAGGTGTGTCCGGGAGTTTCGTACACCCTGAACGTCGCGTTGCCAACCGAGATGACGTCCCCATCTTTGACCACCAAGTCCTTCTCGATCATCGTCCACTGACGAGGGGTTCCCCGGGACGCCCGTGCTGACTTGGTCGCTTCATCCCAGCCCTTTTCGGTCATGGCGAACCGGGCCTTGGTGAGAGGCCGGAGCTTGTAGGCCCCGCCGACATGATCGAAATGGCCGTGGGTCATGAGGACGTACTTGATGTCCGCCGGATCCACGCCGACCTTTCGAATGTTGGATATCAGAAGATCGGCGAACGGATCGTGCAGCGTATCGAGGAGCACTGCGCCGTCGCTGGTCGTGATCAGCCACGCGGACACCCAACACACCCCGACGTAGTAGACGTTATCGAAGGCTCTATAGGGCTCGATCGTCTGCGCCTTTGGATCCATGAGCCACTGGCGGAGGTCCGGCGGCATCTTGCCGGTACGCCCGAAGTCGTCGAAGGCCATCGAAATTTCCTTTGAATTGCAGCCGGTGGGCACCTCGGCGCGTGCCGGCAGAGTCACAACAAGAATAGTGACCCAAGCAATCGCAATCCCATGAGCGAGATTCTTCACCGGGAATCGGCGTCGGTTCATGCCGTCAGCTCCGTTCCGCGCTAAGGTTGCTAGGTCGCGCGACTACTGCGGGTACGCTGGCGACCAGACCCCAGAGTTATCCGGGGGGCCGCCGCTTGGCGGACCGGTCCGGAAGTTCCCGCTGTGGTCGACGAAGACGTTGCCGTCGCCGATCGGGACCGTCTGACAACGGCCGATCGCGTCGCAGACGTGCCGCGTGCCCAGGATCGTGTTGACGCCGCTCGACGATCCGCTCTCTGTGCGCCTCGGCACTCCCGGATTGGGGTGATTCATGCGTGCGAGGGTCTCGTTCTGCTCGCGAGAGGCCGCCAGCGCGGCCTGGGTCGCCGCGTTCTGCATCGAGATCACCGTGCCCGTCAGCCGCCGGGCCTTTTCTTCCACGGCGGCGTTCCAGCGCGGATCCAGCCGCACGGTGGCCAGCATGTGCTCCATCACGTAGCGGGCGACCATCGTGCGCATCGGGTCCGTGCTCTGGAATCCGGCCACGCGATACACCATCCAGACCTGGATGGGGCCGGCATTGCTCGACGTGATCATCGTGGCGGCGAGTACCGCGCCCTGGGCTGCACCGCACATGTAGCTGACTTCCCCGGCGGAGGCCTGAACCCTGGCGCCATAGCTCCGCGCGTAGGGCGTGACGGCGTCCGTCAACGCCCGCGAGAGGTCCGGCAGGTCGTGCTGCGTGACCCAGACCGGACTCTGGCACAGGCGCCAGCTCACGTGCTGCCGGGCGTACTGCGGACCGGTCAGGAACCGCTGCACGAGCGCCGGCGAACCTGTTGCCGTCCTGAATGTCTGGCCCTCGCGGGCTCCGGTCTGCATCTGGGTCGTGGCGCTCGGCACCTGGCGCGTCAGCAGCTCCGGGTCGCCCACGAAGACCCGCAGCTTTCCGTCCGGGCTGGTGACAACGACGTAGGCCTGTGGATCGATCGGACCGAGCCAGTTTACGCCTCCCTCGAGCCGCCAGTCGGCTGGCACCTCGAGGGAGAAGGCGTGCTCTCTCGGCTCGACCCACGTGACGAAGCGGATGTCGACGGTCGCGGCCCAGGACCAGGACGTGGTCCAGCACAGCGCAGCCAGCAGGACCGGGACGCCGAGCAGAGGGAGCCGCCAGACGCTACGGACCGGCGCGATCGTCGAGCGGAGCCTATCGACCCGCGGCCCAGCTCGCTCGCTCTCGAGGTCGCGGACGCGAGCCGCGTCGGTCTTTGACCACTTCCCAGTGGGTGGCCGTTTGCGTTCGACCTTCGCCTTCACGGGCTTGGTACGCCGACCCATCCGCGTCTCCTTCGGGGGTCCGAATCGGGCGGGAACCCCCGATAGGCTAGGAGAAGATCTCCCTGTCGGCAAGTGGGGCGGCGCCGGCACGGATCCAGGCGTGTCACCAGTGCACAGTATCCGTGCGCCGGGGGTGGATAACCCGGTGGGTCCGGGCCCGATCACGCCGCGATTTCGCGCAGTAGGAGCGCTTTGCCGCCGTCGTGAGCAGCGACCCGCGACGGCTACTTGAGGCTGGCCTCGTGCAGGAGCATCCACTGGTCTCCGCGCGGCGTCCAGGTCACCCGGTCGCGCGTCGCGTAGATGTCAACCTGCTGCATCAGGAAGACCCACGTCGCGTCCTCGACCATCGCCCGGGCGAGGTCGGCGTAGATCTTCTTGCGCCGGGCCGGGTCCATCGTCGACCGGCCGGCGTCGAACAGGGCGTCGACCTTCTCGTTCTTGTAGTACAGCCCGCGCCCCTTCGACGAGACGAGATTGTAGAGCTCGTCGGCGTCCTGCATCGGACCGCCCAGCCCGAGCAGATAGGCGTCCTGGAACTGCTTGCCCAGATAGCGCTTGAAGTAGGCGCCCCATTCGGCGACCTGTACGCGCGGCTTGAATCCGGCCTTCTGCCACTGGCCGCCGAGCGCCTCCGCGATCTCCTTGTCGCCCTGGTAACGGCCCGCCGGCGCCTCCAGCGTGATCTCGAGGCCGTCGGGATACCCGGCCTCCGCGAGCAGGCGCCGCGCCCGCGCCGGGTCGGGCCGATACCCCTGCACCGACGGGTCGAAGCCGAACATGTGGGGCGTGAAGGGCCCGTCCATGCGGCGCGCGTTGCCGTCGAGGACCGTCCTCACCAGCGCGTCGACGTCGGTGGCGTAGTTCAACGCCTGGCGGACGCGCACGTCGGACAGCGGCTTCTTGAAGGCGTTCAACCCGAGGTAGATGATCCACGTGCTCGGCACGCGCTGGACGCGGATCCCGGGCACCCGCTCGAGCTCGGCGGCCAGGTTCGGCGGCAGCGTGTCGATCACGTCGACCTCGTTGTTCCGCAGCGCGGCGGCCCGGGTGAACGGCTCCGGGATCGGCTTGAACACGATCCGGCGGATCCGCGGCGCGCCCCGCCAGTGCCGGTCGAACGCCTCGACGATGAGATGGTCGTCCTTCACCAGCTCGACGAACCGGAAGGGCCCGGTGCCTACCGGGCGCAGGGCGAGGCCCTGGTTGCCCTTCTCGGCGGTGTACTTCGGCGGGACGATCGGGAAGTCGATGAGCCGGTTGAGCAGCGGCGCGTACGGCTGGCGCAGGACGAGATTCACGGTGTAGTCGTCGACCACGTCGACCCGGGCGACCTCGCTC
>Ga0187776_10000807_pt1 | contig 15143 bp, 16 predicted proteins | sample 0216_BV02_MP12_2_FD_132426 | JGI IMG/M metagenome (GOLD analysis project Ga0187776, IMG submission 132426) | Tropical peat soil microbial communities from peatlands in Department of Meta, Colombia - 0216_BV02_MP12_20_MG | ecosystem: Environmental > Terrestrial > Soil > Wetlands > Peat | place...
ATATCGCCAAAGGCCCAGTTGATTGTGTCAAAAACACTGAAGCTAAATCAGTTTTGGTTATAATGCCAGAAAGTGAACCATCTTTTTTTAGCACTATTACGGAACTAATCTTGTTGTTTAACATCAATTTCGCACAGTCATACAACGTTGCGTTCTCTCCAATAGTCACTAAACGTTTAGACATGACTTCAGATACGAGAATTTTCTCAATTGGTCTACCTTTTAATGTGTAAATTGCTTTGACTAGATCTTTTTCGGTTACAATTCCAACAGGCTTCTCATCTTTTGAAACGATTAACCTACTTATCCTATGCCGAAGTAATATGGATCTTGCATCCAATAAAGTCGTTTTTTGGGAAATTATAATAGGTTTTTTTATAATTTGATTGAGATTGTAATTTCTTAATTTCATACAGTTATTCCTTACCTTGTTAAATAAGAGAGCTATTCAAATTTTCAAAGATGATAATCAACAAGGGTTTTTCTACGTCGCCAAATTTATCGTTTTATTATCAAGGCTGAAAAACAACCCTTAAGTTAAATCTGTTCAAAAGTTATTACGCTTATGGGACTAGATCTTCTAAATGAACCAGTTTCAAAGTTTATCAATCCACACATGACTGCAATAGCAAGTGATCTTACCATTCAAGATGCTGCAAAGGCAATGGCAGAATCAAAGGTGGATAGCATTTTGGTCTTTGAAAAAAACAAGATAGTTGGAATTGTTACAGAGAAAGATATCTTATATGACATAGTCGCAAAGGGTCTTGACCCAGTAAAGACTACGCTAAAAGAGATAGTAAAAAGCCCAATTATTACAATAAAAAAGAATGCACCAGTCAAAGAAGCATTAGATGTTATGAAAAAAAATGACATTCGTAGATTAGTTGTGATGGATAAGAGGCCAATTGGATTGATCACACAAAAAATCGTTTGTGGAAACTTGAGAGAGAATCAGATACGGCTACCAGAGCTAGAGATGGTAAACAAAACTTTGTGCCCATACTGTTCAAAGGGTTTTCAAAGTAACAAAATGCTGGATGAACATATCGAGAAAATACACATTTCTAAAGCAAAATAGCAACCATGAGATCAACGTTGCCATAGTTTTATTAGTTCCAAATAGCTGTTTTCATATAAGATAATGACTGTAAAACGACAACCCCATCCCACCAAGCATGAGCAAACAAGAAGCATAAGCTATAGACTACCTGAACACCTTGTAAATGAATTAGAAACAGAAGCAATGCAGAAAGAGATTTCACAGAATGTTCTTGTCAAACAGATTTTAGAAAAATACGTGAATTGGGACAGATACGCAGATAAAATTGGGATGATTCCAGTTCCAAAAGATATCTTGAAGACTTTGGGCGAAGAAATGGAAGGTGATTCAATAAACAAGGTCATAGACACAATGATTCCGCTCATAAAAGATTGGGTAATGTTCATGAAAGGCACATATGATCTAAAACGAGCAATCGAGGCACTTGAGGACTATATGCGTGCATCTGGCATGACATCAGACCATAGAATTGAAGGCGAAGTACACCATTTTATAATTCAACATAATCTAGGAATGCGCTGGTCATTATTTACGGAGATGATTTTAAAACAAATATTTCATCAATTTTTACCAAATCTTGCCATGAAATCACGTACTACTCCCAATACAACAATTGCTAGCATTGCATTGGGTTCAGAATTTAGTGAACATAATTACTAGTATTCTTAAAACAAAATAATTAAAAATTAAAAAATTGTTTTATTTCTAGTAGGAGGCGCAGCATGCCATTCCTTCAATTTCTAGAATGTCTGGATCACTTGAAATTTGTTGCAGAGTGGATAGTGTCATCAATCCAATCATGCGCAGGGTTTGATGTGATTCTTTTGCAACCATGAAACCATATTTTGCTTCAATTGTTGTTCTTTTCTGATCCAAATTAACCCCCTCATGATAATGCACATGCAGTTCTACTTGAGGTTCGACATCTGTGAACTTTCTCTCATAGTACATTGTCTGCATTGCAAGACCAGGATCAATTTTTGACATTTTGCTTCCTATTTCTGCAAGAATATGATCATATTCTTGTTCAATAACTTGTGACATGGTGTTTATTCCATGAAATATTATTTAAAACGCCAAGTGTATTATCAAGTTTGATAATACATTATTGTTTTGAAGACACTAATTTGCACGGCAGTGCAGACCTACTAATTTATTTATTATAAATTTTCCAATAACAAAATTGAGTATCTAATGTACCGGAATTCTGTGGAGAAAAAGTTTTGATCATATGATAGCATAACAAAAATGATGGCGTAAATTAGTTGAAGAGACAAAACAAGAAAATAATGATCATTGTGGCGTACACGATCAAGGGAATTCTAACAGAAGCATCACAAAATGATTTTAGTTCTTATTTTATAAGATAAGAGTTAGAAAATCTGTTCTTCTCCAATTCATCTACATCAAGATACTGTAACTACTCCAATTCGCCATGGATGAATACTACAGAAATAATGGTAAACTCCTGGTTTGTCAAATTTGTAGGTGAATGTATCGCCTGTATTTAACAGGGGACTATTGAATAATGGAATAATATTCCCTTTAGCATCCTGACTTTGTACTGTATGACCAATGTTGTCCTCATTTTGCCAAATAACAGTGGTCCCTCGTATTATCTCCAAATTTAGTGGTAGGAAGAATCCAGTATTTCCTTGAGCCGAGTTTCCATTTGGTATCAATATATGTTCAGTATTTGAAACACTGACACTTGGAACAGGGTCATTACCTGTGAGTAAGTAATCAAGAATAAATTTCTGTCCTGTATTTTGCATAGTGGCACTAACCTTCCACATCGAACCATCTGTGGTGGCAAATATTCGTGTCCCATCTAAGGAAATATTGTATATTCCATTGTGGCCAGCCTGGGCAATCCCTTCACCATGAAAGGACCCGTCATTACCATATGAGAAAATCCATTTATCTGGAACAAATCGGGCAACTATGGACACATCACTTCCGCGAACTATCACTCCGCCGTTGTTAACCGCTGAATTATCTGATAGATTGATGTGCATTATTGAAGAATAAAGTTTTGGGTTATCTGAATTTATTACTGCTGCGCCAGAGCCACTAATAGTAAAGACACTAGATTCTGCAGATACTAGCCCAAAAGTAAGAACAAGCATTAAACCCACTAGAATTCCCATTGGTAGAATCCTCATAATCTTCAAAAGATTTCCAGATATTTAATTACGGATACAAATTATCATGCATGATAATCATATTGAGATGCCAAAAGTATGGAATGACAAATCAGAACGTCAATTGTAGGCGAAATTATATTTTCAAACGGGAGAATCATCTTTTTGTTTTAATACCCCCGACAACTCAACAGTATTGTGATAACAATCCCTTCTGAAGTTCAAGAGATTATGAATAAACAAAAATTTATCGTAGTTTGTTCAGTAGATCCAAATGGAGTTGCCAACATATCCCCCAGGACATCGTTTTATTTTACTAATGATGCGATTTATTGGCTTGATTTTTTCAAGCACAAATCTCAAGGAAATTTCAAAACTATTCCTTGGATAAGTGTCGGAACATTCGATACCAATGAATTAAGAGGATTTCAAATGAAGGGCAAAGTAAGTTTTGTTACAAATCCCAAGGAAAAATCTAAGATAATCGATATAGTCTCCCGCTCTGCCACAGGAAAAACATCAACAAAGATATTTGAAAGACTGAGTCAGAACAAGACTCCCGAGGTCATCAAGTTTACCCCAAAAGCTGTGTACTCGCTTAACCCAAAGGAAGAATCTGGCATACCCATCATAATTGATACCGATGGAGAAACAGTTTCTCTTCTAGGACGATAATTTTTTTCTTATAATTTCAAGCGTAGTACTTGGATCGACCTTACCCTTTGTCTTTCGCATCACTTTTCCTACAATATAATTTACCGCATCAGGGTTTTGTTTGGCCTCCAAAACTGCCTTTTCTTCTTCTTTGAATACTTCGTCTACAATTTTTTCAATAGATGATACATCACTAACATGACCCAAGTCTAATGCTGTAATTATTTCAGACAAGGACTTGCCAGTTTTTACCATTTCTTGAAGTGCGTGTTTTCCCGAATTCCTAGTAATTTTATTATTCACTATTCCATCAGCAAGGTCTGAGAGGTGTTTAGCGGAAATTTTTAATTCCAGTTTCTTCTCGCGGGTATCTGCAAAACCCATTAAATCTGTGGTTATGATGTTTGCGGCTTCTTTAGCATTTTTTTCATTATGAGCTTTTTCAAACAATTCAGAATAGAACTTGTCTGATGATAAAACCTCGGCAACCTGAGGAGGAATACCATATTTTTTGATGTATCGTTCTTTTTTTGCCACAATGCTTTCTGGCATTGTCCTTTGAAGAACAGATACTGCATTGGCGCTTATTTGAATAATCGGAATATCAGCTTCAGGCAGATATCTATAATCTTCTTCTTCTTCTTTTGATCTAGAAGAAACAGTGATTTTACGAGCCTCATCCCAATGCCTTGTTTCAGCAGGTATGGGAATGTTTCTTTCAACAAGACTTTGTTGTCTAGTAATTTCAAAATGAAGTGCTTTTTCAATATCTCTAAAAGAGCCGACATTTTTGATTTCAACTCTGTTTCCTTTCTCAACTGAAATGTTTCCATCCACCCTCATTGCGCCTTCTAGATATGGATCTGATACTCCAAGGTTTTCAACAAGGTCTGCAAGAATATTTAAAAATATACGAACTTGGCGAGGACTTTCAAAGTCTGGTTCTGTCACTATCTCGACTAGTGGCGTTCCCGCTCTATTGTAATCAACTAGTGTGATCTGAGTTTTCTCAGAGCTACCCTCATAAACTAGTCTTCCAGGATCTTCCTCAAGCTGAATTCTTCTAATCCTAATTTCTTTTCCCTCTATCGCTATTTTTCCTTCTGATCCTATGCTAGTTGGTCCATAGGCATTGTACTGGGTTATTTGAAAATTTTTTGGCAGGTCAGGATAAAAATAATTCTTTCTAAAAAAACCAATCTTTTCTGGAATCTTACATCCTAGAGCAATTGAGATCATTGCTGCTTTCTCTACTGCCCTTTTGTTTAACATTGGAAGAGAGCCTGGCAGACCAATACAAATTGGACAAATGTTAGAATTTGGAGCAAGATTTCTATAATCTGCTTTACAGTTGCAAAAGAGTTTACTCTCAAGTTTTGTTAGCTGACAGTGAATCTCAAGACCTATTTTTGTCAAATTGGCACCTTTGGAAGATTTGCTGTCTGTTGTAAGGAATAAGCTGCTTGAAGTAGTTTTTTCTCTTCAAATGAATTTGCAAACAATTGAATACCTATTGGAAGATTCGAACTGGATATTGCAAACGGAACCGAAATTGCTGGAATTCCAGTAAGATTTGCAATAATTGTGTTAATATCAAGAAGATACAATGTTAAAGGATCATCAATTTTTTCTCCTATCTTGAAGGGAAGTATTGGCATTGTTGGAGCAAGGAGAAGGTCAACCTTCTTGAAGGCCTCATCAATTTGAGATTTTATCATGGTTCTGACTTTTTGTGCTTTTAGATAGTATTTTCCATAGTATCCTGCAGACAGCACAAAGGCACCAAGTAACATTCTGCGAGTAACTTCTGGTCCAAAATTACTCCGTACCTTTGCAACATATGCCTTAAACTCAAATCCTTCCGTCCCAAAATCAAATCCATATCTCAGATTATCATATCTTGAAAGATTACTACTTGCCTCGGCTGATGCAATTGTATAATATGCAGCTACTGAATGCTCCACCGCATCAAGTGATATTGGAATGCATTGAGCCCCTAGGTCTTGCAATTTTGAAACTGCCTTATTTGTAGCTGATAATACTTCTCTATCAATTCCAGATCCAGTCATCTGTTCAATTATCCCAATTTTCTTGCCAGATAAACCAGCATCCAAATCTTTTGTATAATCATCATTTTTTTTCTCCATAGTGGTGTCATCATGCGGATCACGCCCAGCAATAATATTCAAAATAAATGCAATGTCTTCTACCTTTTTTGCCACAGGGCCTATCTGTTCTATGCTATTTGCATAAGATACCAATCCGTATCGACTTACAAGTCCATAGGTAGGCTTCAGCCCAACTACTGAACAAAAACTAGCCGGACTTCGAACAGATCCACCTGTATCTGAGCCTAGTGAAATCAGACATTCAAGTGCACTAACAGAAGCACCGCTTCCTCCAGATGATCCTCCGGGAACATACTGAGTATTCCAGGGATTTTTTGTCGGCCCGTAAAAGCTGAATTCTGTTGTTGAACCCATAGCAAATTCATCCAAGTTCACTTTTCCCAATATGATGGCATCCTCTGCCTTCAATCTTGAGATAACCGTTGCATCGTATGGAGCAATAAAATCTTCTAGCATTTTGGAGGCACATGTAGTCTTCAAACCCATCGTGCATATGTTGTCTTTAATTGACAGAGGCATACCAAAACATGCACCGACCTTCTCTTTTGCACGTATTTTTTTGTCAATGGTTTTTGCGGCATCCAAAGCATTTTTCTCATCAATGGTAATGTATGCATGAATTTTGTTCTCGACTGCGTGAATTCTATCTATTGTTTTTGAAACAAACTCTTCAGCAGAGATGGTTCCATTTCGTACCTGTGAGATATATTCGGTTGCAGAAATGTCAAGATTCATTCAAACCATCTTCGGTGCGCGAATAAAGTTATTTTGATCTTTTTTCAACTTCTCTATGAGCAGTCTTCCATCGGTCAAAAATGGTTCATGTTTATCTTCTCGCAAATTGTCAAATGAAACTTCTTTTCTGAGTTGTTCTTCAGAAGCAAATTCAACTTTATCTAATCTTTCAAAATAATTCAATATATGCTCTACTTGTTTGACATATTTTTCTGGTTCTTTTAATTCAACTTTGACCAAATCTCCTAAGTGTTTGATTTCATTGTTTTCCACCATTCAAATTCACTACGGTGTTAATCTATCGACATCTCTTGGATAAAATGTTGTATCCCTTATGTTTTCGGTGCCAGTTAATGCCATCATCAACCTTTCAAGACCTATACCACATCCTGCATGAGGTGGTACACCATAGTCAAAAACGCGAAGATGATAATCAAACGCATCTAACTTGAATCCTTTGTTCTTCATTCTTTCTTCAAGTTCTGCTCTTTTCTCAATTCTAGTGCTACCAGATGAAAGTTCTAGATCACCAAACATCAAATCAAACGATTCTGAAATCCTTTGATCATCTTTCTTGGCCTTTACATAGAATGGTTTAGGAGCTAGTGGCCAGTCCTTGATGAAATAGAAACCAGCAAGGTTTATCTTTTTCAATTGAGATGGATAAAGATCATCGCCCCATTCTGTCTTTGCTCCCGCATCCTTCATTTTATCGACCAAATCTGAGTAGGTATATTGAGGAATTGAATTTGGAACTGTAGGAATCTGAAATTCGAGATCTTTTACAGTATCGACATAATCCTTTACAACCTTAATAGATTTGATAACGATATTTTCAATATGCTTCATGATATCATTATAATCAACAAATGCTTCTTCAAGGTCTATTGAAATTGCCTCTGACAGGTGTCTATTGGTTCGTGATGGTTCTGCTCTAAAGATGGGTGCGATCTCAAAGACTTTTTCGAAGCTCAGTGTGAGTTGTTCTTTGTAAAGCTGTGGGCTTTGAGCAAGAAATGCTTCTTTATTATAGTAAAAAATCGGAAACAGTGCTGCACCTCCTTCAGTTGCAGTGGCGATCATTTTTGGAGTATTTATCTCAGTGAATTCTTTTCCGTACAAATATTCCCGGATGGATTTGAGTACAAGACTTCGTATTTTGAATAAATGTTGCAAAACATTTCGGCGAAGATCTATTGCGCGAATCTCTAACCTCGTATCTATATTTGCTACGGTTTTTGTCTGCCAAGTAAATGGAGCAATCTTTTCCACACTGGAAAATATCTTTAATTCAGATGGAATTATTTCTGCGCCATGCGGTGCTTTGTTTGAGGGTTTTATCGTACCTTTTACTGCGATGCTTGATTGTTCTTTTATCTTGACTAGTTCCTTTTTTATTTCATCAGGACAGACACCTGCCTTTGCAGTGATCTGCATCTCGCCCTCTTTGTCATTTAGCATAACAAAGACAAGGTTACCATGATCTCTTACACTTGAAACCCACCCCATTACAATTACCTCCTTTCCCTCTAAGGAAGGGTCAAGATTATTAGAATAAATAGTTCTTCGCCAGTTTCCAAGTTCTGTATCTACCATTGTTTTCATCAAATGTGTTCTGTTTAGTGTTAATTTGTGTATCGATACATTACCAAAAATTCACGATATTAGCTTATACTTTGATAATTCGTTCCTTCAGCAGATATGGAACGACAGATTTTGATCCACTTTTTTGAAGACTTTGGTGAATAGCTTGGGAGAGGTCTTTTCCCACGTCGGCATGGAATTTTTTAGAATTTATTATATTTTTACGCGCCATTTTTAGAACTGCATTTTTACTATCTTTTGCAATCTTTGCGCGAACTTGAACATCATTTTTTACAATGTTTATTTCTACATTTCTAAAGAGTGCAACATAAGTTGTAACATTTTTTCCATATCTCATCGAAATTTGACCATCAGGGATTAGAAGGCCGTTTCGTATAAGTGAATTAATCTTTCTATATGTTGATGTCTGTGGTAACTTGCATTCATCAATAATATCAAGAATAGTTTTTGGATGCTCCGCTGCATCTAGGATCATCTTCTTATCTGGGTCAGCATAAGATTGTAGTATTAACAATACCAGAGATTTTTCCTTTATCACGACCCATTTTTCAGATGTTTTGGACTGCTCCACGACACACATTCACTTTTTATCAATATATGGACTTTTTGTTGGGGCTAGTTCCCAATTTAGGAAATAGTTTGTATATTTTTACAGATTTAGAAATAAAAAGGTGGTTGGAAAGGTTGGTATCAGTGTTGTTGGTTATTCCAACTAGAATGCTGTTGATTCTGGTCGTTTGAAGTATCTGACTGATGATCCTGATCATTTCCGTCATTGTCGTTATCGTTGTCATTATCTCCACCAGTATTCTGATTGGTGCTCTGTGAACCAATGTAATCTAATTCAGCATAGGAAGAACCCGCTGTCGCTTGCGTAATCACTGCCACTCTAATGGTCAATGGTATTTTTAGGTGAGCAGCTGGAATTGCATCAACGGTATCAACTATCGTAAATCCTCTAGTCTGTTTCATCGCTATTGGAATCCACGTATCATCACTCTGTTGAATTTGGAATTGTGCATTTCCATTGTAATCAGATGTGGTATTGAATATCATGGTGAAAATTGGCGTAGTAACGGGACCAATGACTACACTGCTTGCCAGATCAGTTGGATTAATGGCATGAGTTAATGAAATAAATCCCACACTATTCTGATTTTGATTATTTCCTCCTCCGTTGTTATATTCATTATCTCTTGCTCCATTCTGATTCTGGTTATTCGAATCACCGTTCTGACTACTGTCGGCTCTTACTTGTGTCATGTTTAGAGAGACGACTCCCACAAGTAAGAGTAATCCAATACTGGTCAGAAGAATTGTTTTCTTCATGTTAATTTAGGTAAAACAAAATGGGAAAATAAGTACCATCTAGTAATACCGTGTTACAACAGAACCAATTCGGGTGAGTTCTGCTTAGGTTACCTTAACAGGACCTATGTACTGGGTTGCTACTACTATATTTCCAGTGTCATCATAACCATTAATGTAAATGTACATTCTGTAGTTTCCTGGTGTTATTTGGGTTCCACCAGAACTTTTATCGGTTCCAGGTTCAGTCATCGGGATGGTAAAGCAAATTGCTTCAGATCCTCCCACTGGTATCAACGGACTGTCCGCACTCACTGATTGTGGAAATCCGTTAAAACCACAAACCCATGAACCGTATGCTTGTGTGCCCTGATAATTCTCAAAAACCACTCTACTATTTCCAGTGATCCATGCGGGATTTGGACCTGCATTATAGAGATTTACGTTACCGTCATCACCAGATGGATAAGTGTAATATCCAGGAAGTGGCTGGTTAGGTTGAGGTATCTCAAGTAATGAATTCAAAGATGAGATTCCACCAATACTAATATTGTCTATTTCTAATTTCATACTTAGTTGTCCATTGCCTACTTGATTAACAAATATAGGTTCAAGTTTTAATCGTTGATTCGATCCCAGTGTCACAGATGGTATGTTAAACGTAACGTTGTATTGATTCCATACCGTATTTCCTGGATTTGAAAAAGCACCAAACGAATCACCAAAAGGTACTGGATTATTGTTAATTGAAGTTGCATTAACATGTTGAACGAAGTTTCCGTTATTGTCAACTATGTCTAAAATAAAGTTAAGTTTATGAGCAGTATTTCCATAATTCGTTTTGTAAAGATCTGTTATTTGAGCTTGATTTAGGTTAATACTATTCCAATGAAGAATATCATCTACGTTCCCATTGAAATAATTTTTACCCGATGTACTGTCATCTCTACCAACTGACCATTTGTTACTAGTAGAAATTGAAGTAAAAGTACACCCAGAACAGGAAGAAACTGTCTTCTGAAATGACAAAACACCATCAATGTATAAAGCACAAATTCCTCCATTTCCTGTTTTTTCAGCTACAAAATGGTGCCAATTTCCATCAGCATAATTTGTAGAAGCAGGACTTTCACATGCGCCATCTGTATTTCCGTTAGTGTTATCATCGTATCTAAAGAGCACTCTACCTGAATTGCTGCCAGTATCTAGTCCTATCTCATAAAAAGGAGATGAATCACCACTAGAGCCCATTCGTAATATTACTTGTCTTGAAGTAGAACTAGTCTTAAACCAACCAGATGTAGTGCTTTGCGTTCCAATATTGTTAAAGGAGCTCGAGACTGAGCTGTCCATATATTGTCCTCCATTAAATGCAAATGCGCCAGAACCATTCACACCATTAACAGACGCCCAAGATGGTTTGTTACTTCCGGTGCCCAAAGTAAGACCACCTGTATTGCCTGAAGAATCCTTTGCCGTAGTTGCAGAAAGCCCATCTTCAAAATGAAAAATCATGCTTGGGTTAGTAGATATAGTACTGGGGATAGGTCCACTTAGATATCGAAAAGAAGTTGTCCATGGACCGGCTGGAATATTTGTTGCTATAGTGTCATTATTTGTATAAAATATTGGACTTGAAGTATCCAGCGCTATTGCTATACCAGTACTATCTGGACTTGCAGAATACATCTCGTAACCATTCAGAGCGCTAGTAGTCTCATGATGCAATATTAGAACATTGTCACTAAAACCTAAAGCTGAAAACCCCCTGGATTGCAAGGAAGTTTGGCTTTGTCCTGCAGTTGGTACAGTATCTACAGTCACAGTAGAAAGGACATAATTCCCAGGATATGCGTTTTGAAAAGTCGCGTTAAATTCTACACTTGTACCTGCATTACCAGAAATACTATATGTCCATTGAAAATAAGCAGTATTACCATATTGCAGAGATTTGTAAACAGTTGGTTGTGGACCAGATATGAGATTGGCAGATGCCCCAATCGGAATCACGGACAAATTAGGTATAATGTTTGCAAGTGTTGCAGTATTTGACATGTTATTAGTTACACCAAGTAAAACAGTTGTGGTAAAACCACTTGGTACAGTAGTAGGAAGAACAAAAAGTTGTAATGCTAATGGAGTGTTTGATGATGAACCAACGTTAAATTCCTCAACATTTCCTCTACTAGTTACTAGCTTCACATCATATGAGTTTGTTGAGCGTACGTTCAAAGGAATGCCAGTTCCTATATTACTAATTGTCGCTCCTGGCGGCACTGTGTAGCCTGTTTGGTATTTTGCAACCCAATTTGTAGTTGTAGTATTTTGTACCCATAACCTAGTAATGTTAAGTGGAATCATACCAGTATTTTGAATGGTTATATTGAATTTATTATTAATCAAAGAAACTGCTGTTACCTTAAATTGTTCTTTTTGACTGTCGCTTCTTTCTTGATTTACTGCAAAAAATGATTGTGCATAATTATCTAACAGATGCATACTGTATGTAATATAAAGTACAGTCGTGGTTATCGCAATTATTGAAAATACTGCACCAACTACAGTGGTTATGCCTTTTCTGTGAGCTATGGCGGCATCACTTGACTAGTAAATATCGAACCGCGCGCAGTTGTAACTACGACTTGAATTGGAGTGTTACTTTGCCAGTTATAGAGGATAAGAGTGGAGTTTTGATTATTAGGAAAAATGCCACTATTACTAAAAATGAAATCTGATGATTGTTTCGAAGTCACCAGCTTAATGTCAGTAACATTCAATCCCTCTGTTCCAATATTGGTAAGTGTAATGTTCAGGAATTTCGATGGATTTGAACCAAACCAAACATTTTCTATTATCAAATTCTCATTAAGCTTATTTACATTAGTTGTAAAAGCATTTGATATTGTTTGTTGATAACTCGTTAGACGTGTATTTGCCCAATTCACCAAACCAGTTCCCATTACTACCGTAGCCGTAAGTAACATTGTGGCCGTTATGAGAGAGCTTATTGCCCTTCTTCTATTCGCACGTCGCATTTGAAACAAGTGTTCGCAAATGACTATTGTAGAGTAGCTTGTATCAAATATTATAGACACATTTCCATAACTGGAAATAGTGATTATTCATGAGTAATTAGGCATAAGACTCAAATTAAAACATTGCATGTAGACAATATGACACTTACAAATAAGGAAAAAACCCTAATTCTCATTTCACAGGCAATATCAGCATATTCTGTAAAAATGCAAGAAGGAAAGATTCCAGAACACCAGTCAGTAATCGATTTTATCTCAAAAAACATACCAAAGGAATACAAATCAGAACTATCTATGAATCTCATAGATGACGTTTTTTCATTTGTTTCAAACAATTACATGGAACTTTCATAAATACCCGACATCTTAGGAAGTTTATAAGATGACATCCATAGCCACACTTGGTTCCCATTGTGCATTACAAGTGTTAAAGGGTGCAAAAGATGAGGGATTTAGAACTCTTCTAGTTTGTGAGAAAAAACGTGAGAAACTTTATCGTCGATTTGGTTTCATTGACAATATAATACTTGTAGATTCGTTTAATGAAATAACAGATCAACAATGCGTCTCAAAACTAAAAGATGAAAATGCTATAATCATACCACACGGAACATTGATTTCACAAATGAGTTCATCAGAAATAGAATCCGTAACCATCCCAGTCTTTGGAAACAAATGGATTCTAAGATGGGAGTCAGATAGAAACATGAAAGAAAAACTCATGTTAGAATCACAACTAAATGTTCCAAGATCATTATCTAGTCCAAAAGAAATCAATGGCCTTGTCATAGCTAAAAGACATGGAGCTGCTGGAGGAAAAGGATATTTTTTAACTACAAGCGAAAAGGATTACAAAAGAAAACGTGACAAGTTGATTGCAAAAGGAATCATCAAAGGAGACAGTGATCTATATTTACAAGAATACGCTTTTGGAGTATCAGCATATCTTCAATATTTTTATTCGCCTGTGAAAAATGAAATAGAATTTTTTGGAGTTGATAGAAGATATGAATCAGATATTGATGGACTAGGACGTATTCCAGCACAACAACAAATTGAGATAGACGGCATACCTTCTTTCAATGTAATTGGAAACAGTCCCTTAGTACTAAGAGAATCCCTTTTAGACGAAGTCTATTCCATGGGAGAAAGATTTGTAGAGGCTGCAAAGAGACTAGTGGCGCCGGGCATGACAGGTCCTTTCTGTTTAGAAGGAGTATATGATGAGAATGGAAAATTCACTACTTTTGAATTCTCAGCAAGAATTGTAGCTGGAACCAATCTGTATATCGATGGATCACCCTATTCTGATCTCTTATACAATGAGCCTATGAGCATGGGGAGAAGAATTGCACGTGAAATCAAAAATGCAGAAAATGAGAATCAGTTGTCAAAAGTAATAACCTAATTGCTTGTTTTATTGTAATTTAATTTCAAGCGCCACCAAGCGTTACTACAAGGTCAGTGATAAAGCCAGCACAGAGACCTACAAAAATACCAATCATGATTACATCATTTGTTGTTTGTTTCCTTCCCGTGTTGTACATTAGCATTGAAACATAAATCAGTGCGCCTCCAGCAATCGATAAGAACAGTATGTATGCCACAGTAGAGTTCCACAGACTTCCAAGTATTGTACCAACGAATGTAGGTCCTCCTCCAACCAAACCGGCCTTTAACAAGAATCTTATTTTAGGTTTATTTAAAAGTCCAGTCAAAGGTCCACCAATTCCAAAACCTTCGGTGGTGTTATGGGCTCCAAATCCTATTATCAAAAGTATTGCAAGCCCAATTTCTCCTGCAACATAAGATTGACCTATTGCAAGACCCTCACTAAAATTATGAGCCCCAATTCCTACTGCTATCATCATTGCAAGCTTGTAAGCATTAGTTTCATGAAATAGTTGTTTTAGATGATCATCTCCTCGTTTTATATTTTCAAGTGAAAGTATTTGTGGGAAATTTTTCGTCATAATTTTAGTTTCATAAAATACTAGCCCCAAAAGACCAATTGCTATTCCTCCGAACATAGTAACAAGATCAATAATTGCATCACCAACCGGACCCTTTCCTGAAAAGGCATTTGTCGCAGCGTTTGAAGCAGAGTCATATGCATGACTAAATACGTCAATTATTAGAAAGACTAGGATGCCAAGAGCAAGTGCATTAAGGAATCCTTTCTTTTTGGGACTCACGTGCTGCAATGTGGCAACTGGTAAGCCCAGAAATATTGTAAAACCAGCAATAGCCCCTAAAAGTATAAGCTGCCAATAATCCATAATCAACAATTAGGATAAGCTAACTTTATTTAAACGACAAACTTGTTCTAGATTTTTAGAACATCCTGCATTTGATTTAAATAGTTAGGCAGTACTAATTCAAAAAACATTGAAAAAAATCTCATTCTCTCAGCTAAAAAAATACGATATAAATCAGAAAATTATTGAAGCCCTTGCAGATGCACAGTCAA
>Ga0187776_10000808_pt1 | contig 15131 bp, 14 predicted proteins | sample 0216_BV02_MP12_2_FD_132426 | JGI IMG/M metagenome (GOLD analysis project Ga0187776, IMG submission 132426) | Tropical peat soil microbial communities from peatlands in Department of Meta, Colombia - 0216_BV02_MP12_20_MG | ecosystem: Environmental > Terrestrial > Soil > Wetlands > Peat | place...
CCGGTCGAGTGCATCCTGAATGGCCGCCTCCGATTCGTTGTCGAGCGAAGAGGTGGCCTCATCCAGAATCAGGAGGCGCGGGGCTTTCAAAATGGCCCGCGCGATCGCAATCCGCTGACGCTGGCCGCCCGACAGGTTGATCCCCTTCTCGCCCACGATCGTGTCGTATCCTTTCGGACACCCCGAGATGAAGTCATGCGCGTTGGCCGATTTCGCCGCCTCGATGATCTCGTCGTCCGTCGCGGTCAATTTACCGTATCGGATGTTCTCCCGAATAGAACCGCCGAAGAGTATCGTCTCCTGCGGGACCAGTCCGATCTGCCGGTACAGGCTGGCCCGCCGGACCGTCTTGATATCGATGCCGTCGATCTCGATCCGTCCGTCCGTCGGGTCGTAGAACCGATGGAGAAGCTGGATCAGTGTGCTCTTTCCGGCGCCGCTGGGTCCGACAAGGGCCACCATCTCGCCCGGTTGGACCTCAAATGAGATCTCTTTGAGCACCCGAATTTCCGGGGTATACTGAAAGCTCACCTGATGGAAGGCTACACGGCCGTCGATCCGAGGCATTTCGGGCGCATCCGGAATATCGGCGACCTCCGGTTGCGTATCCAAAATTTCGAAGACACGTTGCGTCGCCCCCTGGGCCTCTTTGATCTTCGAGACGAGATGGGCGAAGCTTCCGAATGGTCCGATGAGAATGCCGGCGTAGAGAATGAACGCGATCAGGTCTCCCGGCGTGATCGCCCCGAACATCACCTGCCGTCCTCCGTACCACAGAATGCCCGCGGCCGCCCCGAAGGTCACGATCGTGATCAGCGGGATAAAGACGGCCAGAATCCTCGCCCGCGACAATGCGGTCGCAACCATCTGATTGAGTTGCTGGATATAACGGCCCTCTTCATGAGACTCAGCCACGAACGACTTGACGATCCGGATGCCCGACACGGCCTCCTCAATCACGGTCGTCGTATCGGCGGTCCGGTCTTGAATGGTGGTCGAGAGGCGTTTGAGCTTCCGTCCGAAAAAGGTCCCGATGAAGACGATCACCGGTATGACGGACAGAATCAAAAGGCAGAGCCGCCAATTCAGATAAAACAGGATCGAGATGCCGCCCACGAGGGTGACGAGCTGCTTGGCCATATCGATCGGAACGTTGGTTCCGATGTCCTGGATCACCGCCACGTCGTTGGTGAGACGAGAAATCAATTCGCCGGTCCGCCGCTTGGCGAAGAAACTCACGGAAAGGATCTGGAGGTGTTTGAAGAGTCGGATACGGAAATCGGCCACCACCCTCTGGCCGATATAGGCGACGAGGTAACTGTGGCCCATCGTCAGAAGCCCCTGGACGATGAACAGGCCCACGAGGCTCAACACGGCCGCATTGAGCGCGGCGGCGTCGGGTTTGTGGAGAAAGGCGTTCACCACGTCCCGCACGATCCAGAGCAGGCCGAGGTTCGTGGCGGCCACGGCGGCCATCAACACGGCGGCCAGCGCCATCCGGCGAAGATAAGGTTTTATGTAGGCAAACAGCCGCAGAAGATTTTTCATCGAGTCACTGCGACTATTATCTTATCGGTGGGATGGTTTTGTCAATTGGATAGGGGCTTGGGTCGCCCGGAGGAATCTATTTCGTGGAGGTGGACCGGGCCTTCTTCAATCCCCAGGGCGACTCGGATAACCAGCGGGTCAATTCCTCGGCTGGAATCGGTCGGCTCAGGTAATACCCCTGGGCCGCGTCGCAGCCCATCTCCACCAACCGGTCCAGAACCTCCGGGCTCTCCACCCCTTCGGCCACAACTTTCAGACCAAGATTGTGCGCCAGATCGATGGTCGACCGGACGATCACCGCATCGTCCGCATTCGCGGCCATTCCCAGGACAAACGATTTGTCCACCTTGACGGCATCGATGGGGAGTTTTTTCAGATAGCCCAAGGAAGAGTAACCGGCCCCGAAGTCGTCGATTGAAAAACGGATATTCTTTGACCTCAGCCGGGTGAGGATTTCCATGGCACGCGACGGATCAGCCATGATCGCGCTTTCGGTGATTTCCAATTCCAATTTGCGGGGTTCCACGTCGGTGGTTCGAAACAATTCAGCAAATTGATCCGGCATTTGGAGATCCTGAAGGTTTCGGGCCGAAAGGTTGACCGCGACCGTAAGATCGATCCCGCTCTGATGCCACACGCGCCATTGGCGAAGCGCATCGCTTAAAACCCATAACGTGAGTTGTTTGATGAAGCCGGTATGTTCCGCGAGGGTGATGAACTCATCCGGCGGAATCAGCCCGTGTTGAGGATGCTTCCAACGAATCAGCGCCTCGACGCCAATGGTCCGTCGGGTCTTGAGATCGACCTTGGGCTGGTAATAGAGGAGGAATTCCTGACGCTCAATGGCATGGCGCAACTCACCCATCAACGCCAATCGGCGCGGGCTGTGCCGGTCGTGTTCCGAGATATAGACGGCGTAACCGCCGGCGGATTGCTTGGCCGAGTACATTGCGACATCCGCGCGCCGCATCAGCATATCGACATCCTCGCCGTGCTCCGGAAACAGCGCGATGCCGATGCTGGCCCCGATCTCGAGAAAGAATCCTTCCACAACGAACGGCCGATCCAGCGTCTCCAGAATCTTTTGGGCGGTCACGGTCGCTCCGCCGATGTCCGCCGCCGGCAGGAGCACGGCGAACTCGTCCCCTCCCAGCCGCGCGATTGTGTCGGATTCCCGCAGGACGCTCAATACACGCGGCCCCACTTGCTTCAGCAAGAGGTCGCCGTGATGATGTCCCAAGGCGTCATTGACGTCCTTGAAACGGTCCAGGTCCATGACCAACAGGGCCAGCGGCTTGCTTTCACGTCCGGCCGCATGGATCGCCTGACGGAGGCGATCCAGGACCAAGGTGCGGTTGGGCAGGTCGGTCAATGTATCGTGCAAAGCCTGGTATTCAAGCGCAGCCGCCTGGATCTTGCGCTCGGTGATGTCGCGAACGATGGCCAGCACTTCATTCTCCCCGCTCACGACAATCCGGGCCTCGTAATCGCTCCGATTTCCTTTTTCCAGGAGCGGATATTCAAAGATCTGGGTCTCGCCGGTTCCGAGCGCCTGATGCACATAATGCATGATCGGCTCGGCGACCTCGGGCGGCAACACGTCTCGCACGCACTTCGCTAAAAATTCCCGGGGGGGGACGAACGGCTCCATGCCCTTGGCCGGGATGAAATCCAGATAGACCCCCTCCCGGTTGATTCGAAACATCATATCCGGCATCGCGTTCAACAGGGCGCGGTTCTTCGCTTCGCTTTTTTTCAGTTCCTCCTCGGCCTGTCTGCGTTCGGATATATCGGTGATAAAGCCCTCCAGCGCCAGGAGGTCTCCGTCGGAAGAAAAGATTCCCATGCCCTGCTCCGAAACCCACTTTTCTTTTTTATTCGCGGTGATAATGCGGTAGACCAGTTGAAAAGGCTGCCTCTCCCGCACGGCGGCCTGCACGTCATCCCAGACGGGTCCCTGATCGTCCGGATGAATCAGGTCCCGTCCATAGGACACCTTCCGGCCGGTCAGATCGGAGGGTTGATAGCCCGTCAGTTCGAGACACCCTTCGCTGGCAAATTCCACCGTCCAGTCTTTATCGTTGCGGCAACGGTAAACCATACCGGGAAGATTGCTCAACAGGGTTGAAAGGGCGCGTTGGCTTTCGTGCAGCGCCGCCTCGGCCCGTTTGCGCTCGGTGATGTCGGTTATGGTGCCGATATATCCGACCACCTGGCCGCTCTCGGTTCGCTTGGCAAGAGCCTGACCCAGCACCCAGGTTACGGCCCCGTCCGGCCGGAGGAATCGGTATTCCATGCTGAATCGTGTTTGCTCCGGGGCGGTTCGGTACCACTCGCCGGTGACCAAGGCCCGATCCTCCGGATGAATCGCCTCCCCCCAGCCTCCGCCGCGGGCCTGCGCGGCCGTCAGACCGGCGATTTCGCACCAGCGGTTGTTGACGTAAAGGCAGTCGCCCTGGGCGTCCGTTTCGAATATTCCGACCGGCAAGACTTCGGCCAGCGTCTGATATCGCTGCTCGCTTTCCCGCAGCGCAAGCTCCGCCCGCTTTCGATCGGTGATATCGCGGGCCACGCCGAAAAACCCGATCACCTTTCCGGTGTCACCGACCTGGGGCACGACTTTGTCTTCCAGCCATCGGTATTCCCCCGTGTCTTTGTGCCGGAGGCGGTATTCCCGGACTCCGGCCGACCCTTCCTCCAGGATTTTACGCGTCGATTCCGTCACGGTCGGAACATCTTCGGGGTGGAGGATTCGGAACCAGAGCCCCTCATCTTCGATGAACTCTTCCGGCCGATATCCTACGATGTCCTCGGTCCGGGGGCTCATAAATTGGACCGTGCTCATCAAGGGATCATCCTTGACGACGACCGAGTAAATAATTTCATCGATATTGGTCAGGATCTTCCGAAGCTCTTCCTCGCTCCGCTGAAGCTGGTTTTCCGCCCGGGCGCGATCGGTGATATCCTGGGCGGTACCGTACATTCGGATGGGATGACCCGCCGAATCGAATTCCACCATGCCCCGCGAATGATGGATACGAACCGTCCCGTCCCGCCAGACGATCCGTCGATCCTGGTGAAAAGGTTGGTGGTCCTTCATCATCTTTTGAACCGCGTCATTGACTTTGTCGCGATCCTCCGGATGGATAAAACTTAAGAAGGTTTCATAGGTAATGGGCATCACTTGCGGTTTCAATCCGAACATGCGATAGAGTTCATCCGACCAGGTGACGACATTGGTTGAAATATCCCAGTTCCAGCTCCCGAAATGGGCGACCTGCTGGGCCTCGGCCAAATTCCGCTCGCTTTTCCTGAGAGCCTCCTCCGTCCTTCTTCGTTCGGTCGTTTCGTGCACGGTCCCAATCACGCCGATGATCTCACCCTGGGCGTTGCGGAACGGACCGTATCTTGCCGAAGTCCATCCCGTCACGCCCGTTCCTTTGATGAAGATGGGAATATCCATGTACGCAAAGGTCTCGCCGTTCAAGGCCTTTTCGACACAGGCCTCGATTCCTTCCACGGCTTTTTTTTCCATCCGAAGCTTGCCGTTATGTTCCAGGTAAAGGGACGGCAGATCCCTCGGACGTTTCCCCAAGACCACCTCCGCTCGCAAACCGGTCAGTTCCTCCATATAGGGGTTCCAGACAAGGTATCGGAGCTGGCGGTCGTACAGGATGATGCCTTCCCGGACATTGGCTATAATTTGCTGGTCGAACTGATTGGATTCCCGGAGGAGCTTGTCCGTCACGTTTCCGGATGATTTGACCCTCTTTTTCCGCACCCGGGAAGAATCGGACGACTTGTTGGTTTTCTTGGGCATGAAATTGGGCTCGCCTTGTGCAGCCAGGTCTTAGGCGCCTGAATGGCCGAGTCCGTCATGACGACGCAGGGGATGGCCAAGCCGCCCTGACAACGATTTGAGTATATCTCTAGATTCATGACATGTCAAACGAATCCCTTCCCTGCCATGGTCTGTATCCGGCCAGGAAACTTAACGAAACGATCATTGACATGGATCGAGGCTTATTCTATAGTGACGGCTGGCTAATAACCTAAATGGTCAGGCTGAAAACGACGAACGGGGGCACGGAAATCCAACACCATTACTTATTTTATTACTTACTTATTACCGCTGACCACGCCAGCCATCACAAGCACGACGACCGAAACGATGAGAAGCAACCAAAGAGGAAGATAAGACATAGTCGCACCCCCTTAAGTGATTTTCCTGTTATTATCATGAGCTTTCGACCCCTAAGAAGTCAAGACCTTTCTAGTGGGGCGGCTTGACTGCGCGTTAGAATCGGGGAGAAAATGGCTCATGCTCGAACTGACATTGGTCTTCGTGGTGGTGACGGTCATCCTGGCCGTCCGATGGGTGATGAACATCAGCCTTGCGGCCTCCAGCTTAACGGAACTGGGCCTCATCATTCTGACGGTCGGAATCCTCGAAGGGATACCCACCGGCCTATATTATCACGTCATCCTATTCCGGCTGCTCCATCCGAGGGGCCGACTTCCGCCGGGATGGTGGATTTCCCCCGTCCAGTATCACATTCATCTGAGCGATGAGGAGGGCCGGCGGGTACGGCGGTGGTTTTTTCTGGGCGGTCTGGGCTTTCTCCTCTGCATTGCAGGAGGGATATTGGCTCTGTCCGGAATGGTGTTCGGAGATTCGATTGATGGCCATCACAATTAGGGAAGGTCAGGATCTCGATATTCAGCAGCTTCAGGCCCTGTATCACCATGCCTTGTGGGCAAAGGGCCGTAATCTCGACGGCATCAAGCGGATGCTGGAGAACACGGATTATGTATTTTCGGCCTGGGACGGCCCGCGGTTGATCGGATTCGCACGTGTCCTGACCGATCGTATCTATCGCGCGACGTTATGGGACGTGGTCGTCCATCCCGACTATCAGGGTCAGGGAGTGGGAGAGGCCCTGATCAAAACGATCCTTTCTCACCCCGTTCTATCCAAGGTTGACAAATTCTGGTTGAATACTCGGGACAAGCAGGCATTCTACGAGCGGTTCGGTTTTGTCCGAAGCGATCAGGGAATGGTAAGGGACCGTGCCACAACGGGAGACTGCTGTGATTAATTTAGAGCGGATGATCGATACCTTTATTGCGTTGGTCCGAATCGACAGCCTATCCCGCGAAGAAGGGAAGATCGCGAAACGGTTGGTTCGCAAGCTGAAGTCTCTGAAGGGCGAGGTTTACACGGACGACGCCGGGGCCAAGGTCGGCGGAGATAGCGGAAACATCATCGCCCGTTTTCCGGGCAGCCGGCCGGGCGAACCGATTCTCCTTTCGGCTCACATGGACACCGTCGTTCCGGGACGCGGAATCAAGCCGATTCGCGAGCCGGACCGGATCCGGACCGACGGTACGACCATCCTGGGCGCGGACGATAAATCCGGAATCGCGGTCATCTTGGAAGTCCTCTCGGTCTTAAACGAACGGAAGATCCCTCACCCGCCGGTCGAAGTGGTTTTTACGATCTGCGAAGAGGCCGGCCTGGTCGGCGCCAAGCACTTGGATGTCCGATCGCTGCGGTCACGCCATGGGCTGGTCCTGGACAGTTGTCCGGCCGACTCGCTTTTTACTCGGGGTCCGGCGGCGGATAAACTCGAATTCACGGTTCACGGGTTGGCCGCGCATGCCGGCGTCTGTCCGGAAGAAGGGCTCAACGCAATCCAGATCGCATCCGAGGCCATCGCCCGGATGCGGCTGGGCCGGATCGATGCCGATACGACCGCGAACCTCGGCCTGATCGAGGGCGGAAATGCGGTCAACATCGTTCCGGATCGTGTCATCGTCCGGGGCGAAGCCCGAAGCCACGATGAATCCAAGCTCGCGGCTCAGTCCTCTCACATGACGGAATGTTTTCGGGACGCGGTCCGGACGTATCGGGTTGTGAAGGATGGACGGGAAGTTCATGCCCGAGTGGAGGAGAAAATCGAGCGGGATTATCCGCGCATGACCCTCGGGGAGGATGCGCCGATCGTCAAACGGGTCCTGTCCGCTGCTACGAAGCTGAACGTTCCGATCGCCTGCCGGAAAACCGGCGGGGGATGTGACGCCAATGTTTTCAACGGACACGGGCTGAACGTGGCGAACCTCGGCACCGGGATGCGCGAGATTCATACCGTTCACGAGCATCTGCTTCTCCGAGAATTCGATCAGACAGCCCGCGTCGTACTGGAAATGTTGTCGGCGGTATGAGAAAATAGGGACCCGATATGGAAATCGATCCTAAGCAGCTCAACCCTTCCCAGACCTATGACCTGATGATCAGTATCATCGTGCCGCGGCCGATCGCATTTATCTCGACTTTGAATCCCGGAGGGCTTCCGAACGCCGCCCCGTTCTCCTTTTTTAACGGGGTCTCGACCGACCCGCCCCTGGTGGCGATCTCGATCGCGCGTCGCGGACAGGAGAAAAAAGGAACGCTTCGCAACATCGAGGAAACCGGGGAATTCGTGGTGAACATCGTGGACGAGGACCTCGCGGGGGGGATGAACCGGGCCGCGGGAAATTATCCTCCAAAAACGAACAAGTTTGAGGTGGCCGGCCTCACGCCTAAACCCAGCGTCAAGGTCAAGCCTCCACGAATTGGCGAGGCCCCGATCAACCTGGAATGCCGGCTTGTTCAAATTATGCCGCTTCCGGAATCGAAGGATGCCTTGGTCATCGGCCGGGTTGTCCACATTTTTTTGAGGGAAGATCTTTGGCGCAACGGCACCGTGGATCCGGCTCGCCTTCGCGCCATCGGCAGGCTTGGACAATCCAACTATTGCCGTATTCGAGATACATTCAGCCTCGAACGTCCCCAGACCGGGTGATCTCGTTTCAAACCTTCTTGATGCGGTGCTGAAACCATAACGCGGCCAGCATCGTCTTGCTGTCCACAATCTCCCCGTTCACGGCCAGGCGGTACAATTCATCAAACGGCATCCGCACCCGCTCAATGAATTCGCCGTCATCCGGAAGAAGGGACGACTCTTTCGAAAGCTCCGTTCCAAGATAGATCTCGATATGGCCGGTTGAAAATCCGACCGAATGATAATACCGGAAGAGCCACTCCATCTTGGCCGGTCGAACGCCCGTCTCCTCTTCACATTCCCGCCGGCCGGTTTCCTCCATGGATTCCCCGGGGTTGATAATCCCGGCCGGGATCTCGAGGATCACCCGACCGACCGCCTGGCGGAACTGACGGACGAGATGGACCGTTTCGTCGGCCTCGACCGGAAGCACCCCGACCGCGTCCGGCGGCCGCACGATCTCCCGCACCGCCTCTCGCCCGTCGGGCAACCGAACCACCCGTTCCTCGGCCTGGACGTATTTCCCGTGATACACCGTTTTTGACCGGAGCAATTTTTCCTCGAGAGACATCGGATACCTCACTTCAATCCGCCGCTTCGAATCAGATCGAAAAGCTCGTCGTCCTGGCCGATATATTTTCCGTCCACGAAAACCTGTGGAACCGTCCATTCGCCGGTTTTCTCAACCAAATCTTCCCGGACCTCGGGCGTCTCCGAGATGTCGATCTCTTCGTATCGGATCCCTTCCTGCTCAAGCAATCGCTTGGCCCGGACGCAGGAACCACAGAACCTCGTCGTGTAAATCTGTACGGTCGGCACTTTCAAAACTCCTTTTTTAATAACTCATCGACACCGTTTCTATTCTAACACACACGGACCGGCGGCGTCAGGTCTCGTTTCGTTCATGATGTCGCGAAGGGTTCCTGCAGGGGAATTCGGGAAAGGATCTCCTCGGGCAGCGGATCAAACGGACCGGGATAAGGACGTCCGGCCTGGTGAAAGGCCTCCTCCGTCATCTGGTTGATCGCCGCGATCGAACGGTTCATGTCCCGCGCATGATGGAAAGGCGTATAAAGAAGAAGATCGTAACCCGCGATCAGATTGAAGGCAGGATAGACGCTGTTTTGAAACGCGACCCGGGCCACCTCGGACCATTCCCGGCCGATTCTCTCGCCAAACGTTTCGAGCAGCGTTCCTTTGACCACGGCGATGATCGGCAAAATCCCGAGGCGCGGCCGCGACCCGAGATCCCCTTCATCCAAGCCCGGTCCCATGGGGATGGAACCGGAACGGGAGAACATCTCAGCCAGCCGACCGGGACATTCTTTAAGCCCCCACTCCAGATATTCGTGAAAGGAAAGAACACGATCAGCCGGGATGACTTCCTGTTCAAGTTCCAGCCTCAAAGCGGCGCGAAGTCTGGCCGGATCTTCAATAGCCCGACGGAAATCCCGACCCTCGCGTTGAAAACCATACAGGGCCGTCATCACGACCGCCAGCGGAACCGCATGCGGCGCCTTGGGCCCCTTCTTTAACTTCTTTCTAATTTTTTGGACCATCTCACGCCTTCAGCAGATCCTCGACCGTGAAGAGGCTCTCAACGGTATAACCCAGAGCCTCCAAGTGTTGGCGCCCCCCTTCCTTTCGATCGACCAGGGCGATGACCTTCACAACCGTGCAGCCGGCCCCTTTTAAGACGTTGATCGTCCGCTCGGTGGCCCGACCGGCGGTGAGGACATCGTCCACCACCACGACGCGCGCCTTCGTCGGGAGATTGCCTTCGATGTAGGCCAGAGGACCGCCGGAGGGCACAAACGGTTTTGGCTCTTTGCGTATGATGAAGGCCGGGATCGAACGAGGCTCCCCGTAGCTCAAAACCGATACCGCCGTGGCGATCGGATCGGCCCCCAGCGTCATTCCTCCGATCGCGTCCACTTCCAGGTTCGAGATCGCATCCAGGATCAACTGGCCGACCAGGAAAGCACCCTCGAAATCGAGCGTGACCTTTTTGCAGTCGATGTAGAAGTGGCTTTTTCTTCCGGAAGAAAGCGTGAAGATCGGTTCGGTATTGTAAACGAACGAGCCGCGGAGTTTTGTCAAGAGACGCTGGCGGAAGTTGGCCCGTTCCTGTTTATCCATATTTTCTAATAGTAATGGAGAAAAACGGAAAATGCAAACGAGGGTACCCGCCTTTTGACTTTTGGTCCACATCGCCGTAATATTCAAGGCTGCGGGAAGGCGACGGAGCGGATTGCGGGTATGCGTCAATTGAAAAGATGGAGAATCGTCGTCTGCATCGCGGCATCGGCGGCGATCAACGCATGCCAAATCCTTCCGACGAACCATGACGCCGCGCCCTCTCCCGAACTTCTCCAAGACGTGTCGGCTTATCTCCAAGCCAACGATCAAGAAGCGGACTTCCTCTTACCGGCCCTCTCCAACCGACCCATCGTTGACCTGGAATCGGCTGTCCGACGCGTTTTGGAAACCTCCTTTCAAAAATCGGTCCCGACCGGAATTCAGCCCGGCCGATCCATCCGCGTGGGTAACGAAACGATGCGCTACGGACTTTATGTCCCTCCCTCCTACGAACCTTCCCGGCCCTATCCGCTCATCCTCTGTCTGCACGGCGCCGGCTTTGACGGAGACACCTATCTGGACCGATGGCAACCCCGGCTGGGCGAAGACTATCTTCTCGCCTGTCCCACGATGGAGGAAGGCGAGTGGTGGACACGTCAGGGAGAAACGCTAGTCCTGGCGGTGTTATCCGAGGTATCGCACACGTATCACGTAGACCCCGATCGGATTTTTCTCACCGGCATGTCCAACGGCGGCATCGGAACCTATCTCATTGGGCTGAACCACACCGACCGTTTCGCCGCACTGATTCCCATGGCCGGCGCCTTTCCCACGGCATTGTTTCCTCTGCTCGACAACGCTAAAAACACACCTCTCTATATCATCCACGGCTCGAAGGATCAGGTGATGCCGGTCCGGTACAGCCGGGATGTGGCGGCGTATCTGAAACGAAACGGCTCTCCCGTCGTCTACCGGGAGCACGACCGCGTTCATCCGATGGCCGGCGGACATTACTTTCCGAGAGAAGAGCTTCCGGATCTTCTGAATTGGCTCAAGACCCAGCGGCGAATCGCGCAACCCCGCGAGCTGGCGGTGGTCCGCGATCGGGACCACCCCGGCCGGGACTTCTGGGTCCGGATCGACGAAATCGATCCTGCGGCCGGTTCCTTCTGGGAATCGGAGCATAATCCGGGGGAAAGCCGACGGCTCCAACAAGGCGCCTATGCCCGGCTTAAGGCTCAGGTTTCCGGAAATACCATCTTTGTGACCGCCGAGAATGTGATCCGGTACAGCGTGCTGATTCCCCCCGATCTGGTGGACTGGAACAAGCCGGTTCTGGTTTTTACGAACGGCCGGGTCAGTTTCGAGCAACTTTTGCGGCCGGATAGCCGATCCTTGCTGGAGGAGGCGCGGCACCGACCTGATCCCCGTCAACTCGTTTTCTCAACGATTGAAATCCGGGTTTCCCCTTAACTAAAAAAATCTACGATGTGCCCTGCGGTCCCCGCCCATTGCTTGAGGCAGGTCAGCAACCGCTGGCCGACATAGGGATTTTGACAATTCCGGGGTGTAGGCTATACTTGAAAATAGTGAAGGACGCATCATAAATAATAAGGAGGCTCGTGCGATGTTCGGAAACGGAAACGTGAACGGAGCTCAAAAAGATTCGGTAGACATGACGATTTATATGGGCAAGGATATGGAGTTCAAAGGGACTCTTACTTTCGAAGGGACCGGCCGGATCGATGGGAAAGTGGAAGGGAAAATTTTGGCCAAGGGGGTCCTGTTATTGGGCGAGACCGCGTCCGTTTCCTCCGAGATCGAAGGGGATACGGTGGTGGTCGGTGGGAACGTGGGAGGGAAAATTACAGGTCGTCAGAAGGTGCAACTTCTCAAAACCGCCATCGTGAACGCCGATATCTCCACGCCCTCTTTCTCAATTGAGGAAGGCTGTCAATTTAATGGAAGCTGTAAAATGTTGGGCAACGCGAATGCCGTTTCTTCCGCCCACGGATTCGCGCGAAAAGAGGAATTTCCGGCCGCCATGGCGGTGAGATAACAGCGGGTCCTACACCCCCACTCCAAAAAGAATCCGGACCAATGCGCCGATGCCGTAGGTAACACCCGCGGCACAAGCGATCACGATCAGGTTCGTCAGGATACGTTTTCGGATATTCATCCCCGACAGAAACGCAAGGACCATCGAAACCAGAACGGCCGTGACACCGCCAGTGATTATTGAGACCAGGGCCGTCTTCGCCCCGAACAGCACCGGCAGGATCGGAACCGCGGTGCCGCCGAAATAACTGATCCCGACCGCCATGGCCGAAGCGATTGCAGATTCTTGAGATTCGGTCGTGACTTCCTCCCTGCCGAGAAACCGCTCCTTGCCCCGCTGCGTCCATCGGACTTCATTCTCGGAACTCGCCGCGATATAGGCCCCGGCCGCCATGGACAGCGCCCCCGCCACCGCCGTGGTCAAACCGGCCACGAGCACCAAGGTGGCTTGTCCGAAGGCTGCAAAGAAACCGCTCACCGCTCCGAGAATCTCGACCAACCCGTCGTTCAATCCCAGGAAAATGTTGCGGATGCGGTCCGGATTGATCTTCCGCTCCGCCATCCGGCTGACGATCGTGTCCTCATGCTTGAATTCATCCTCCAGAATTCCTTTTACCGCGGCGCCCAGCGGCCCGTCCTTGTATTCCTCCCAGACCGACAAATACTTGCGGACCCCGTACACCTCGATCGCTTCAAGAACCAGATGCACCGCCGTCGCACCGAACAGCCTGCAGGCCAGGATGATCAACCAGAGCCGGAGACGGCGTGCAAGATCGAGGCTGGACACGGCACTGTTGAAAAATCTCTGCCAGAACGCGAGGTGTTGGGTCTCGATCACGATCAGCTCGTCCAGCATCGTCTGAAGTTCGGGCCCCGAAACCTTTCGCAGCGATTGGTAGAGCGTCAGATCGAACAGCTCGTCCAGGATCAGGTCGCGGGCAAGGCGGGGATCGTGGGATGGAGGTTTGTTTTTATTCATGCTTATACCCTTAACTCGATTCCTGTTATGCCTCATGTGGCCGAAGGTCGGCAAAGACGAACCCGTCGCGCTCGACGATTTCGCCGACATGAACACCAACCGGTTTCCTGAACATCGGGCCTTTCACGGCGAAGGTGTGAAACTCGCCGTACTCCCCGCAAGGATCGACCGATTCCGGAAGCTCGTCTAGAAACGCTGGCCCGAACTCGCGGCCCGCGAAATGGGCCGGAAGTTTTTTCGGATCGACGCAGGTGAGATAGCCGCGCAGTCCTTCCGAGACCATCTGTCGGGCCAGCCGATCGGTCGGGATTTCCCAGAGTGGAAACAGCGGCGTGATGCCGGTGTCTTTCAACTTAGCCTCTCGATACGCCCGAATGTCTTCAAGGAAAAGATCACCGAATGCCATACAGCGGATTCCCCTGTCCCGCGATGCGTCGACAAAATCCTTCATGACGGATTCATACTCGAGATTGCTGCAGGGATAGGAAATATTCAGGGTCTCAAGCGGAAGCCCGACCGCCTCGGTCTGCAGCTTGAGCAATTCCAGACGAACCGCATGCATCGCCACGCGTTGAAACTCGGCATTCACGGTCGTGAACAGCCCGACGACTTCAATATCGTCCCGCTGCCGGAGTAGGTGAAGCGTCCAGGCACTGTCCTTTCCACTGCTCCAGCTCAGCAAGGTTTTCTTCTTCATTCTAAGGTTCTCAGACCTTCCCGCGATGCCCAAATATCACAAACGGATATTTTCCTGTATATTCCCATCTTCTATATTTGTCAACCATGAGATTATGGATGGTCGGTAGGGGGACCTCTGCGCGGGTGCATTGTTGTTCTTGTAGAGCGATTGGATGATCGAGAGGGGAAAACCGTTACGGTCTGCGATTCTGAATTTTTTGCAACGCATCGAGGATTTCGGAGGGGCGCGGCGGACAACCGGCGATCTTGACATCGACCGGAATATGCCGCTCGACCGGACCGGTCACGGCATAGCTGCCCTTGAACATTCCGCAGTCGCAGGCGCAGTCTCCCAATGCGACCACCAACTTGGGATCCGGGGTCGCGGCATGGACATCCTTCAGGGCCCTTTCCATATTCACCGTGACGGGGCCGGTCACGACAAGCGCATCGGCATGGCGGGGCGAAGCCGCGATATGGATCCCGAACCGTTCGGCGTCATAAACCGGATTCATCAGCGCGTTCATCTCCATCTCACAGCCGTTGCAGGAGCCCGTGTCCACTTCCCGGATCGTGAGAGACCGACCGAACAACGAGGCCTTCTCGCGAACCGCATCCGAGACTTCCGACCCGGGTTGGGTCGGTGCCGGGTACCGCCCGGTCACCTTCCCAGTCTTCAGACTTTTCCGGATGATCCTGAACACTGTTGGCCCTCCTTTCGCCCTTTCGTTTTATAAATCGTTTCCGGCATATGAAAGATTAAAACTTTTATTGATCAGCGGGAAATCCGGGATGATATTCCCCAGCACGGCGAACTGGATCGCCGGCCAGATCACAAACGAAGGGTCCCGCACCTTGCATCGGTGGATCTTCCCCTCCTCGCCGGCCATCACAAAATAGAGGATTTCCCCCCGCCATCCTTCCACGGCCGAAAGGGCCCAGTCGCCCGGACGCCCGGCCGACGG
>Ga0187776_10000809_pt1 | contig 15128 bp, 11 predicted proteins | sample 0216_BV02_MP12_2_FD_132426 | JGI IMG/M metagenome (GOLD analysis project Ga0187776, IMG submission 132426) | Tropical peat soil microbial communities from peatlands in Department of Meta, Colombia - 0216_BV02_MP12_20_MG | ecosystem: Environmental > Terrestrial > Soil > Wetlands > Peat | place...
ACCTTCGTGTTGTAGTCGCAGTAGAGCGACTGGATCGGCCCCGAGACGTAAGAGCCGACCTGGACGGTCACGACCGGGTTTACCGACCCGGTGGTTACCACCGTGCGAACGACGTCCCCCTTGGCGACGCGCTGAGTTACGAACTTGGCCGGCACGGGGCTGTCGAGCCGCCACAACGCCACCCCCCCGGCTGCGAGCGCGAGCACAGCCGCGAGCAAAAGCAACCAACGGGACTTGATCTTGATCATTGGTGCGGTCCGAGACCTGCGGATAGTAACCCTTGGACCATCACGGCAAGATTAAGTACGGTTAAGAACCGTAAATCGCGCGGCTGAGGTAACCTGCGCGAACCGTGTTCGGAAGGCCGTGCGCAAGGCTGAAGTCATGAGCGATACCCCGGGGGGCGACCGACTCGTCTTGTTGCGCGCCAGGCTGCGCACGTTCATCGCCGAGCGCGACTGGGCCCAGTTTCACAACCCCAAGAACCTGGCCATGGCGCTGGTCGCCGAGGCAGGGGAGCTGGTCGAGCATTTCCAGTGGCTCACCGCCGAGCAGGCCGACCGGTTGCCGCGGGAGACACTCGCCGAGGTCGAGCACGAGATCGCCGACGTGTTCATCTTCCTGGTGGAGCTTGCCGACCGGCTGAACGTGGACTTGCTCGCCGCCGCCGAGCGCAAGCTCGCGTTGAACGCGCAGAAGTATCCGGTTGAGAAGGCGCGCGGGAAAGCCACCAAATACGACAAGCTGTAGGCGATGCTGGCGTATCGGCATCAGTTTCACGCGGGCAACTTCGCCGACGTCTTCAAGCACAGCCTTCTGGTCAGGCTGCTGCTCGCCCTTGGCCGCAAGGACAAGCCCTCCTTCTACCTCGACACGCACGCGGGCACCGGGCGCTACGACCTCGAGCACCCTTGGGCGCTTAAGAACGCTGAATTCAAGAACGGCATCGCGCGCGTGCTTCGCCACGGCGACTTTCCCGAGCTGATCAAGCCCTACATCGATGCGGTGCGCGCGGAGAACCCCGAAGGCGGACTGCGCTACTACCCCGGCTCGCCGCGCATCGCGCGCCGACTGCTGCGCGCGGGCGATCGCGCAACACTCTCCGAACTGAACAAGAAGGACTGCGCCGCACTCGAGCGGCTGTTCGCCCGCGACCGGCAGGTCAGCGTGCACCAGATGGACGGCTGTCAGGCGCTCAAGGCGTACCTGCCGCCCAAGGAACGGCGCGGACTGGTGCTCGTCGACTCGTCATTCGACCGGGCGAAGGAATTCGACCGGCTCGTCGAAGCGCTCAAGGACGCGCACCGGCGCTGGGCGACCGGCGTGTACGCGCTCTGGTTCCCGCTCATGGAGCCCGTAGCGATGCGCGCGTTCGAGCGCGATCTCGCCGCGAGCGGCATGCGGCGCCTCCTGTGGCTGGAGCTCAGGCTGAGAAAGCACGAAGCCGGCAAGCTCGCAGGCTGCGGCATGCTGGTGGTCAACCCTCCCTACGGGTTTGCGCAAGAGGCGGCATCGATCCTTGGATGGCTCGAGCAGGCCCTCGGCGCCGCGGCGCAAATGCGCGAGTTGGTCGGCGAATAGCCGAGATCGCCGCCGCGAAGTCGGTCCTAGGCGAGCGCGTCGCCCTCGGGAATTCTTCGGCACGTGTTCTGGAATTCAGCAGAGCACGCTCATACGCCGCGCTCAAGCTCCCAGTAACCTAACGTCGCACGCACGAATCAATGCGCCTATTCGCGGTGCGCCACCAGTCCAGGAATTACGGCCGACGCCGCTTCAGCAATCGAGCCCAAAGCCCGCCAAATCCGATCCTCCATCCAAAGGCGCAAGCGAGATATGCAAGCCATTTCGCTCTGTCGGACGCTGGTAGACGCATATAAATTGCCCGTCTTCGTTGTTATCGCGGATACGAGATTCGGACAGGCAATTTATGGGACTCCGCTTGCGCAGGCCAACGAGGATTCCAAGTAGCAGCCTTCCAACCAATTTCCTTGCGCCTACTGACACCCGTGTCAGGAGCCGAGCCTATGGCGCGAATTGAGAGCGGGCGCGCAGCTAGCCGGACAGCGGGCTAAATCTCGGAGCGAATTGCCAAATTCGAAATTGCCCTTTTCCTTGGACCGGGCACAATTTGCCGTGTGTCAAGGAGTCGCAAGAGGACGGAAGAACTTCGATCGGTGACCGGGGGACACTGAATGGCAGGCGCCACAATTGCATCGCCGCAGGGGGAGCGGGTCGTTCGACCGCAATTCACGGCATCCGCCGGCGAGTATTTCCGTATCTGGATCGTCAACCTGCTGTTCTCACTGCTCACTCTCGGAATCTACTCGGCGTGGGCGAAGGTGCGGAAGCGGCGCTACTTCTATGGCAGCACGCGACTCGACGGAGCCACGTTCGACTATTTCGCAAGTCCAAAGGCCGTACTGAAAGGCCGTATCTTGGCGGCCGGCATCGTCGCCATCTACGCGCTGACCACTGAGCTCTATCCGAATTCGCGCTTCGGCTTTTGGGTCGCAGGTCTGATCCTGCTTCCCTGGCTCGGTGTCAGGGCCTACGCGTTCAACGCGCGCAACTCCGGCTGGCGCGGCGTGCGCTTCGACTTCGTCGCGGGCACCGTGAAAGCAGCGCGCACCTATGCCGCGATGGTCGCGATCGTTGCCGTGACACTCGGACTTGCGTTCCCCTGGTTCATGGCGCGCATGAAGTCGTTCGTGGTCTCGAACCACGCGTTCGGCACGGCCCGCCTCGAGTGTCGGTTGCGCGGCCGCGATTTCTTCGGCATCTATTTCCTGGCCGGTCTGATCGTCGCGGTCATAGGCGCGCCGCTTGCGTTCGGCGCGAGCTGGCTGGTTATGCGGCGGCAATACCCGGACGAGATCGCCGGCATGATCCTTCTGCTGCCAGCGGTCCCGGTCTACGCGGCATACCTCGTCGGTTACGCCTATTCGGAGTCGCGGACTACAAATCTCCTGTGGAACAACACGCACGGTCCGGGCGTACGTTTCGAGAGCTCGCTCTCCGCCCTGCGGATGACCTGGCTCTATCTTGGCAACGTACTCGCCGTTATTTTCTCGGCTGGCTTGCTCATGCCTTGGGCGGTCATTCGGACGCGCCGCTACCGCCTCTCGTGCTTGTCCATGCTCGTGCGAGGCGAGCCCGTCTACGAGGCGAGCGCGAGCTTGCCGAGAGTCGGCGCCATGGGGCAGGAATTGGGCGACTTCTTCAACGTAGATCTCGGCATATGAGCATCCTCAAGGCCGACTACTACGACGGCAAGAATTCTGTCCGGCATCCGGTTTCGCTGATCCTCGCCGGCAATATCCTGAAGGTTGTGGGCGCGAGCGTCGATGTGCAGGTTGACATACGGCGCGTACGCCGCAGCCTGCGCATCGGCGACACGCCGCGCTGGCTCTATCTTCCGGGCGGCGGCGCCTGCGTCACGGACGACAACGATGCCGTCGACCGCATCACCCGCAAGCGGTCTTACGACGGCCTGCTGCAGCGCTGGGAAAATCGCCCTGCGCTTGCCGCGCTCGCCGTTGGCATCGTGGCCTTGTTTACCTGGCTGATCGTCACGCAAGCTGTGCCACGGGCCGCAAAGGAGATCGCGTCTCGGGTCCCGCCCGAGGCGGAGGCCGTGTTCGGACGCCAGACGCTGGCGGGCATGGATCACGTGGTGCTTCAGCCCAGTGCGCTTTCGGCAGAGCGGCAGGCGCACTTGAGGGAGCGGTTTCGGGCCATGATGCTTGCGGCCCACGATGCCACTCCGGTTCGGCTCGAGTTCCGTGCCAGCCCCGTCCTGGGCCCCAACGCTTTCGCCCTGCCGTCGGGCATCATCGTGGTGCTCGATGATCTCGTAAGGCTCGCGGTGCGAGACGAGGAAGTGCTCGGGGTATTGGCGCATGAAGTCGGCCATGTGCATTACCGCCATACCATGCGGCAACTGCTCGAGGGCTCGGCCACGGCGCTGCTCGTCGCCGGGCTGACCGGAGACATCGCCTCGTCGACATCGCTCGCCGCCGCGGCGCCCGCGCTTCTCCTGCAGATGAAATACTCCCGCGACGACGAGCGCGAGGCCGACGACTACGCGGTCGACACGATGACACGGGCAGGCCTCGACGGCCGCGCACTGGCCATAATGCTGGGCAGGCTGGAGAAGGCGGGGCGCCAATCGCAGCGCGTCGGCATGCCGACATTTCTTTCCTCGCACCCCGGGACGGACGAACGTAGGGCCGCGATTCTCGCCGCTATGGGTACGAACGTGGAAGCGCAGGAAGACCAGGAACGCCATGAGGCGAAGGACCGGCAGCCGGACAGCACTCGCCGCTACGCGCCCCCCGCCTCGCAGCAGGAGATTCTCGACCTCGTGGACAAGGCGAATGTCGACGCGCTTGAACGCACGCTCGCGGGATATCAGCAGCGCTACGAGGACGATCCCGCGAAGGAGGAGGAGCTCTACACGGCGTTTGCCACGTTCAGGCTCGCGAAGGCGGACGCGGAACCGACCTTGCGGCGCTGGACAGAGAAGATGCCGCAATCCTACGCGGCGTCGCTCGCGCTCGGCATCTTCTATCTTTGGCATGGCATCGACGCACGCGGGTCGGCGTATATCGCGGATACACCCCCGGAAAAGCTTCGTCTGATGACCGAGCTGCTGGCGAAGGCACGTCCCGAGCTCGAGCGCTCGACCGGCCTCACCGTGAAGCCCTATCTAAGCCACCTGTCGCTCGTGACCTTGTCGCGCTATATCGGCGACCGCGAGCTCGGGCGGCAGCACTATCTTGCGGGGATTCAGATTTCGCCCCAGAGCCTGCGGCTCATGCGGGCGCGAATGACGAGTCTCGAGCCGAAGTGGGGCGGAAGCTACGCCGAGATGGAAGCGCTCGCGCGCGATGCCGCGGCGCAGTTGAAGGACCGAGCGGCGATCGCAGATCTCGCGGCGAGCGTTCCGGCTGCCCGAGCCGACGACCTCCGCAGCCAGGGGGAGTTCGAGAAAGCGGCGAGTCTCTACGGTGAAGCGCTTCGGATCGATCCTGCCGCGAACGAGCTGCGTTGCAGTCGTGCCTGGGCGCTCTCACAGGGAGGACGCCATGCCGAAGCCTACCAGCAAGCGAAAGAAGGCTTCGATGCGGATCACCATAGCGGCGAATGCGTAAATGCCGGGCTGTGGGCGGCACGCCAAATGAAAGACCGCGACACGGTCGCTGCATTCGCCACCCTGGCCATCCAGGAGAATCCGAACTGGGCGTATCCCTATACCCAGCGCGGCTGGGCGCGCGAGAAGGACGGCCAGCGCGCGGCGGCCTTCCAGGACTATCTAGCGGCGGCGAAGCTGGGCGATCCGTGGTCCGAGATGCGGGCGGGTTACGGCTATTTCATGGGCTGGGGTGTCCAAGTCGACCACGACAAGGGCATCGAATGGCTGCGCAAGGCGGTAGCCGACGGAAACGTCGAGGCGAAAGCCATGCTCGCGAAGGCGGTGCAGCTCACCGGAAAGCGCTGACGCGCGACCTCGGCACCATTAGACTTCCGACAGCCGCCCACCGAGTTCCCGTTTGCGCAGCGCGCGTCGTACTCCAAAGTAAGCCTGCGCCAGCACCAACGCGGCGCATATCGCGATAAATGCGGCACTGATCGGATGCCTCAGGAAGACCGTCATGTCCCCGCGCGAAAGCAGGAGCGCGCGACGGAAGTTTTCCTCGACGGGTGGACCGAGCACATAGCCGAGCAGGATCGGCGCGACGGGAAACTCGAGCGCGATCAGGATGGCGCCGACGATTCCGAGCAGGACCACTTCGCCGACGTCGAAGAAGGAATTCCGCGTGCTGTAGACGCCGACAGCGATGAAGAGTATCGCCGACGGAAAGAGATAACGGTACGGCACCTGGAGCAGTCTGACCCAGACCCCGATCATGGGCACATTCATGACCATGAGAAGCGCGTTGCCAATCCAGAAGCTGGCGATCAGCCCCCAAAAAATGTCCGGATGTTCGGTAAGCAATTGAGGTCCCGGCTGCACGCCCTGGATGAGCAGAGCGCCTAAGATAAGAGCCATTATTGCATCGCCCGGTATTCCGAGACTCATGGTCGGAATAAAGTCCACCTGCGTTTTCGAGTGTGACGCCGCCTCCGGAGAGGCCACGCCCTCGAGCGCGCCTTGCCCGAAGCGTTCCGGCGTCCGCGAAACCTTGCGCTCCAAAGCGTACGCCACGAAGGTCGCTACGGTAGGGCCCGTTCCCGGCATCGCCCCGAACAGCGTACCGACGAGGGTACCGCGAACCATCGGCGCAAAGGCCTGCTTCAACTCCGCCTTCGATGGCCGCATGTCGCGAAGTCGCACCGCCGTCTTGGCCGAACTAATCGCGTGCATGTGATTTACGTTCGCCAGGAAGTCGGCCACTCCGAAGACGCCCAGCGCCAGCGCCACCAGCTCGACACGGTCGGAGAGCTCCATCAATCCGAAAGTGAACCGGTCCACGCCGCTGTTCACGTCGGTGCCCACGATCCCCACCACCAGGCCGAAAAGCGTCATGGCCACGCCTTTCAAGGGAGATCCCCTGGACATCGTTGCTCCTGCAAGCAGGCCGAGGAGCATGATCGAGAACATTTCCGCCGCGCCGAACTTGAATGCCACCGATACCAGCAGCGGTGATGCAAACAGCATGACGACGATGCCAAACGAGGCGGCGAAGAATGACGAGATCATCGTGATGCCAAGCGCCGTGCCGGCTTTGCCTGCCTTGGTCATCGGAAAGCCATCGAGACAGGTCACCGCGTGTGGCGGATGTGACGGCAGGTTCAGCAGAATCGCGCCGATTGCTCCGCCATACATCGAACCGTAGAAGATGCCCGCTAGCATCAAGATGGCGGGCACGGGATGCATGGTGTACGTGATCGGCAGCAGCATTGAAATCGCGGTCAGCGCCCCCAGGCCGGGAAGCACGCCAATGAGGTTGCCAATCAGCACCCCAACGAAAGACCACCAAAGATTGTGCGGTTGAAGCGCAACCTCGAATCCGTACCAGAGGCCCGTCAGCGATTCGGCGAACACCACTCAACCCCAGCGAAACAATGGAATGGGCATTTGCAGCGCCCACCAAAACACGACGACGCAAATCGCGAGCATCAAGATGGTCAGGAGCACTGCGCTCTTCACCGTATTGTCGCGGTCGCCCAGCGCGGAAATGAAGACCGCCGCCGACGCAGCCGGCACGAAGCCCGCGTGACGACCCAGCACAATGAACGCCACCATGCTCCCGACGATGCAGAACCAGCCGCGCCATTCCGCCCGGCGCAGGCTCCAGATTTTCGCGACCGGCGGTGCGCGCTCGAGCCACGCGGCACCGACGATTGCCAGCCCAACGAGCGCCAGCAGGGCGCCGACCGCAACCGGAAAGAAGCCCGGCCCCATGCGATTGAGCGACCCGATGCTGTAGCGTGCGCCACCGACGACTGTCGCCACGCCGATTAGTACCATCAGCGCGCCACCGAAAAAATCCTTCGGCAGCCGCGCCATTGGATTTCGCATAGTTCCTCCCTCTAGGATTGAACTCGCTGGGCCTACGGAGGGTTCAGCAATCTATCGATAAATCTGACTATTGTTAGCCAATGGTCGTGCGGTGAGCATTCTCATACTGTTGTGCCGACCCATGCGGCAGGATCGCATCAGCATCGCGTTAATAAGCGAGGAGCTAACGAACAAACGCCGTTCCATCGGAGCCTCATGGAAACCGGTCCGCGTCGTCCCCATAGCGCGGCGTGGACGAGGTGAGTCGATCAAACTTCAATTATGGCTAGATGCTCCGTAGTTTGTAGCGCTGGACCTTGCCGGATAGGGTCTTGGGAAGCTGCTCGATGAACCGGACCTCTCGAGGGTATTTGTACGGCGCAATGGTGGACTTGACGTATTCCTGAAGTACGCGCGCCGTGGCTTCCGACGCCTCGCGAGGATTGTGCAGGACCACGCAGGCGCGCACGATCATTCCTCTGTTGGCGTCCGGGACGCCAACAACAGCGCACTCCAGGACCGAAGGGTGCGTGGCGATAGCGCGTTCCACCTCGACGGCGGATATGTTGTAGCCGGACGATACAATGACGTCGTCCTTGCGTCCTAGGTACCAGAAGTACCCGGCAGCGTCCTGCTCGAACACGTCGGCGAGGACGTTCCAACCGTTTCTGACGAACAGTTTCTGCATTTGCTCATCCCCCACGTAGCGACAACCAGTGGGGCCACGAATCGCTAGGAAGCCACGTCCCGCGGAAAGGACCACTTTTCCCTCTTCGTCGAACAAGCAGGCTGTATAACCTGGCACCGCCTTACCTAGCGAACCCACCGGTTCACCGTCCGCGGAGGGAGACAGCACCCGAGTCAGGAGCTCGCTCGAGCCGAATCCTTCAATAATGCGAATGCCGGTCGCGTCGCGCCACGCGTACCACAGCTCCCGCGGCAATGACTCGGCAGAGGAGAAACACTTAGCCAGCGAACGAGTGTTTGCACTGTCCAGTAGCGGAAGCAGCTTGCGCAGCACCGTGGGTACCGTAACGAGGGCAGCGACGCGATGTCGCTCCACCGCTTCGACGAGGAGTTCGGCGGTCACCTTTGGAAGGAGCACGGCGCTGGTGCGAAAGCGCAGCGGATAGAGCAGATTGGACGTTATCCCGTAAGTGAAGGCCATGCTTGAGGTCGAGCACATCGGTTCGCGCCGCTCAATGGGCAGTGGATAACGCCAGCAGTCACACGCCGCTAACAGGTCGCGGTGGAAATGTGCGGCCCCCTTGGGCGCGCCGGTAGTTCCGGAAGTAAATACAATGGTGGCGATATCATCGGCAGCTGTGTCCGCCGACGGGCCACCAGGTGCCTCATGGGAGACGAGCGCATCCAGCTCAGCGTCAGCGCGATGATCGCCCCAATCGGTAAAGTGTTTGACGGACCGCAACCATTCGCTACGGGCGAGAACTGCCTCAAGATCTGCGCCGAGCGACATTTCGCACAGGGCGAGGCGAATGCGAAGCTTATTCACTATGAAGGCAAGTTCCTGCTCGCGCAGCATCGGGCTCGTAGGCACCGCGATCGCACCTGCTCGAACCACCGCGAGCCAGCAGGCCGCCAACATAGGAGAGTTCCAGGACCGCAACAGGATGCTTTCGCCGCGGCGAACCCCCACTACCTCAGTAAGAACGCGGGTAATCCGCTGAACACGATCCAGGAGCTGGCCATAAGTCCAGGCCCCCGCACCGTAATGAAGCATCACTCTGTCGGCGTTTCCGCTGGCGACCGCAGCATCGAGTAATGCGACAGCTGCGTTCAACCGTTCAGGGTAATTCCGCAAATGCTCCGCGGAGTAGTCGAATACCGGCCACAGGTCCTTGCGAGGCAATAGCGATCGCGCAAAACCGTCGACGGGGGCGGACGTCATCGCGTCGGATGCAGCCATCTAAGGCAATTCTCTATGGTGATTGACGTGACTGGTTGACCCTGGTTTGAGGTTACTTGGGCTAGGAACTGCAGTGCAATCGCGCCCAATCGATAACCATCATTACCCGATTTGCTGGACGGAGTCCAAGGTCGACAGGAGAATCTGCCACACGACTCTTATCACGAACCGGAATTTCAGATATGAAACTGGGCCGATTCATCGTCGATACGCACGTCCACTCACAGCGGATCGCGGCGGGATCCGCGCTCCGAAAGAAGGCAGGCCTGCCTAACCGTGATGACATGTCGAAGCACTATAAGTACACGGACCTCGCAGAGGCGCTTCGAGAGCTAGAGCCCTACGACAATTCCGCGCGGCTTCTGTATGACATGAACGCCTACGGCGTCGACATGTGCATTATCCGGCCGTCGATGAGTCTAGGTATGAACAACGAGCTGAACGTTGAACTTGTCGAAAAGCACCCCGACAAGTTCGCCGCACTCTGCAATCCTCGCGGCACCTTCGCCAAGGTGATGCGCGGAGAAATGGAATGGACGATCGATGCCGCCTGTCGCGAGCTCGATGACCTGCTCCGCACCAAGAAGTTCGTAGGTATCGGGGAGGGTATGCCCATTGACCCAATGGTGCTCACGGGCAAGAAGCCGCAGCCCTCGCGCGAGGAGCGAATCGCACAGATGACGGTGGCCATGGACGTCGCGCGCCAACACAAGGTACCGATCTATTTCCACACGGGCCACACCATGGGTTACGTGCTGCGGATGCCAGAGACGCTGCAACCGCTTTGGGCGCATGAATTGGCGGATAACTATCCGGACGTGCCTTTGATTTTTGACCATGGCGGAATCCAGGGCGGCTGGTGGGAACACTTTACGGACCAATGCCTGCACGTCGCGGGCGCGCACGACAACGTCTATCTTGAGTGCGGCTACTGGTGGACCGAGCTGTACGACAGAGCCTTAAATGATCCGAACGTCGGCCCTGAAAAGTTACTGTGGGGCACCGACTGGGGTGCCAGCATTCAAATCTTCGGGCAGCCTGGTCGCCATCCTGCAACCTATCCGGTGCAATTGCGCAAGCAGGGAGTGGTCACGCACCAAGTCGACTGCTGGGGTTGGAGCCTCAAGCAAGTCGCTCGGCTGAATATTCCTCAGGACGACCTCAATCTTATTCTCGGCGGGAACGCTGTGCGGCTCTTCAAACTCGATTTCCCGCTCACTCGAATGTTTAAACCGGTGGAAATGCCTCGGACTCGACCGAACAGGGATGGGTGCTGAGGCGAAGACGACTACGGAAGGGGGAGACTTCTATGAATCAATCCACGCGACGCCATTATTCCCGAATTCGCCATCTGTTCTCGCACGCCCTAGCGAGCGGAGCACTAGCGCTTCGCATACTAGGCACTCTTTGCCTTGGTTTTTCCGCTGCGGCGGCAGGCGCGGCTGGGGAGAGTTTCCCCAGCAAACCGATTACCTTAGTCGTTCCGTTTGCTGCCGGGGGCAGCCTAGACCTGACGGGACGAGTGGTTGCTGAAAAGATGCGCGACCTCCTCGGTCAGCCGGTTGTCGTCCTCAACAAGCCGGGCGCTGGAAGTTCCGTCGGTGCCCGCACTGTGGCCGAAGCAAGTCCGGACGGTTACACCATCTTCATTGCATCGGGATCTGCGTACGGATTCGCACACTTGCTCGTTCCAGGCTACACATTCCTGCTCAAGGATTTCGCGCCGATTGCGGGAATTGCGACGAACACGTCGCTTTTCGCGGTTAATGAGAAGATCCCTGTGAAGACGCTGCCGGAACTCCTAGACTACACACAAAAGAATCCCGGAAAGGTGAGCTTCTGCTCTACCGGCACCGGCGGGCTCAACCATCTCCAACTCGAACAACTCAGGGGTATCCTGAAGAAACAGGGAAGGCCGATCGAGCTCACGCACATTCCCTACAACGGCGTCGCGCCAGCCCTTAAGGCGTTGGAGGCGAACGAAGTGCAGGCTTGCACGCTTCCCTTTAGTAGCCTCGTGAAGAACATGGACGGCAAGGGAATCCGCATCATCGCCGTCATGAGTCCGAAGCGCCTGCAGTCGATCGCGCAGGTGCCGACTACCGGGGAAGAAGGCTTTCCGGAACTCGACGGAAACGATGCCTTGGTCAATATCGTCGCACCCGCTGGCACGCCGCAGACAGTTCTTTCGAAACTCGAGGACACGCTGCGAAAGTCGATGAAGGATCCGCAGGTCCACGCCAAGCTTGAAAAACTCGACGTCCAGCCAACGTTCGTCGACCGGGCGTCGACAACGAAGTGGCTGAAACAAGATGTCCAGAAGTTTGAAGGAATTATTCGAAACGCAGGACTAGCCGTGTCGCAATAGGAATCCCCAGGGCGCTACTGCATATCGGGATGCTCTGCCTGCCTTTTGCCCAAGTGGACTTGCCCCGACATGGTGTCGGTCGCCTGTAAGGCCGTCACGACAAGCTTTCTTAGCCACGTCACGCCGGGATCGCTTTTGGCCCGGCGGTGCCAGTATTGCTTCACTTCGTACCGCGGCAGCAAGAACGGGAGCGGCCACTCGCGGAGCTCGCCTGACCGACAGTAGATGCTGGCAAGCGATTCGGGTACGACGGCGATTAAATCTGAATTGGAAAGCACCTGACCGCCGCCGGCCGCGTGGCCAAGTTCAACCACTACATTGCGACAAATGCCCAGCTGCCGCAATTCAGATTCGATCAGCTCATTCAAATTACTCCGCGTCGCAACGATCGCGTGTTGAAGCAGAGCAAACTTCTCGCGGGTCAACTCGCCATTGCGCAGTGTTGGATGGTCTGAGCGCGCCACGAGTACGAAGGACCGCGAATACAGAAGCTGCTGATACAGCGTCGAGCGCGCAAATTGCGGGAAATAGCCGATGGCGAGGTCGACCCGGCCATCCTCCAAAACCGCAGCCCGATCCTGCGCGTCGGAATAGACGAACCGAATTCGTGCGCGTGGCGCGTATTGCCTAAAGCTCGGCAATACGCGGTCCACGAACACAAGTTGTCCAAGCTCCCCGGCCATGACCATAAAGGTACGCTCGGTAGTCATGGGATCGAAGGTGCTGCGATTAAGGACTCCGTTATAGACCGCCTCCAAGATCTCGCTTACGACACTCTCTAACTCGCGCGCTAACCTTGTTGGCTCGACACCCCGTGCGGTCTTGACGAACAGATCGTCCTGAAAAACATTGCGCAGCCGGTTGAGCGCTGCGCTCACCGTCGGCTGACTGATACCGAGCCGTTGCGCGGCAAGCGTTACACTGCGATCCCGCGACAGCGCATCAAACACTAGCAGTAAGTTGAGATCAAATTTGCGCAGATCCATCGTCTGTCTGCCACGCATCGCGCCCGACGCCGAAGTGGCCGCGCCTTCAGTCTAATACCGGAGCGCACCGACCAAGAGCATGCACCTCCGCAATAGTCGGCAACGACTGTCCATTCGACGCACTGCGAACTGACTTGGTCGGGCTCGATTTCCCGGTGCTGAGCCAGTTTCGAATTGGGCGCGGTTCATTGCTGCGCGAGCTTCAGGCGCTGCACCTTGCCCGAAGGCCCCTTTGGCAACTCGGCCACGAAGCGGAAGGTCTTGGGCGTCTTGAAGCGGCCGAGCTCCGCTTCGCAATACGCGCGCAGCTCCGCCTCCCCGAGTATCACGCCCGGCTTGAGCACCACCGCCGCGAGGATGTCCTGGCCGTAATGCGGGTCGGGAATGCCAACCGCAGCCGCTTCGAGCACCGCGGGATGCCGGTAGAGCGCCTCGTCTATCTCGCGCGGCGCGATATTCTCGCCGCCCTTGATGATCAGCTCCTTCAAGCGCCCAGTGATAAAGAAGAAGCCGTCGGCATCGCGCAGCCCGAGGTCTCCCGTGTGCAGCCACCCGTCCGGCTCAAGGGCCTTTGCGGTCGCGTCCGGCGCCTTGTAGTACTCCTTCATCACGTTCGGCCCGCGGATCAGGATCTCGCCGGCCTCACCATCCGGGAGCTCGCGGCCCGTCTGCGGGTCGACCACCTTCGCTTCGTTGCCGTATGCCTGCCCCGGGCTGCCGATCCTGCGCTTCGCGGCATCGAGCGGATTCGTGAATACCGGCGCCGCGGTCTCGGTGAGCCCCATGGTCTCGATTACGCCGATGCCGAACCTGTCCTCGAAGGCGCGGTGAAGCTCGGGCGGCAGCGGCGCCGAAGCCGAGCGGCAGAAGCGGATCGCCCGCAGGTCGTGACCCGCGGCGCGCGGGTCCGGGCCTGCGAGGAGATACGAGATGATCGTCGGCACAACGTTGATCCAGGTGCAGCGTTGCCCGCACGCGAACGGCCAGAATTCGCTCGCGGAGAAGCGGCGCGGTATCACCAGGGATCCACCGTGCACGAGCGGTGCGACTGCAGTGACGATTTGCCCATTGATGTGATAGAGCGGCAGCACCGCGAGCACGCGATCGTCATCGCCAAGCGCGTGCGACTCGCTTACGAACCGCCCCCCGGCAACAACGTTGCCGTGCGCAAGCACCACGCCTTTCGGAACGCCGGTAGTGCCCGAGGTGTACATCATGAGCGCGGCATCGGACGCCTGCGGCAGCGCGAGCTTCTCCGGCGCGAGCGGCGCCTCGGCGATGAATTCGGCGCAGTCGGGATCCACCGCGACGAGGTCGATCGCGCGCCCCGCGTGCACCGCGGCCGCGGCGACGCGTTCGCGCTCGCCGGGCGATACGAAGACCAGCCGCGCGTCGCAGTGCGCGAGCACGTACTCGAGCTGGGAGGCCTGCGCGAGCATGTTCAGCGGCGTGACGACCCGCCCCGCGTACATCAGACCGATGAACAGGCGCGCGGTTTGCAGCCCGTTCGGCATGAACAAGGCCACACGCTCTCCCGGGGAGATGCCGCGGGCGGCGAGAAAGGCGGCCAGCCTGAGGGAGGCGTCGCGCAGGCCAGCGAAGGTCAGTTCGCGCCCGGTCTCCGGCGCGATGACCCACGGGCGCCCCGGTCTAGCCGCCGCCTGGCGCTCGGCGACGCTGCGAATCGTGTCCTGCATCTACTTGCCGTACTTCGCGTGGTACGCGCCGAAGATCTCGCTCTCGCCGGGAACCTTCTCGGCAATCTGGCGCGCGATGCGGGTGATGTTGAGGAAGTGCCGCCAGTGCATGTTGTCCGAGAAGCTGTTGCCGCCCCAGGTGCCGCAGCCCATGGACAGCGAGAACGGCAGGCCGTTGTCGAAGCTGCCTCCGGTGGCGATGCAGTGCGCCTGGTTCACGATCACGCGCGCGACCGGCATCTCCAGGCCCAGGCGCAGCGCCTGCGCCTCGTCACGAGAATGCAGCGACACCGAGTGCCCCTTGCCCTGGTAGTCGTAGATGCGGCACGTGAGCGCGAACGCCTCCTCGAAGTCCTGCGCCCGGTACACGGCGAGCACCGGTGCGAGCTTCTCGCCCGAGAACGGGCATGCCGCGCCGGCACCTGTCTCCTCGACCATCAGGAAGCGCGCTCTGCGCGCCGCGGCGCGCTCGAGGCCGGCGAGCTGCGCGATGATTGGCGCAGACTGCGCAGTCGCGCCAGGACCAAGCTTGCCTCCCGGGAACATGAAAGCCTGTAGCTTTGCCTTTTCGGCGGTGTCTAGCATCACGCCGCCCTGCGCGGCGAGCTGCCGGAGCATCGCATCGTACACGGGCGCCAGGATCACC
>Ga0187776_10000810_pt1 | contig 15108 bp, 11 predicted proteins | sample 0216_BV02_MP12_2_FD_132426 | JGI IMG/M metagenome (GOLD analysis project Ga0187776, IMG submission 132426) | Tropical peat soil microbial communities from peatlands in Department of Meta, Colombia - 0216_BV02_MP12_20_MG | ecosystem: Environmental > Terrestrial > Soil > Wetlands > Peat | place...
ACCTTCAAAACAATGTCGGCATCCTTCGTGACGACGTCGGCAACCTGGGCCCCCGCCGCCTCGAACTCGGCATCGGGGATACCGGACGCAACGCCGGCGCCGCGCGCAACCGCGACCTCGGCGCCAAGCGATTTGAACTTCTTGATCGTTTCGGGAGTCGCTGCGACGCGCGGTTCACCGCCTTCGGTTTCGCGCGCTACGGCAATTCGCATTCGTGCCTCCCCCGCCGGCCGTGAAGTACATCAGTGCGGCGACAGTCCGGTGAAGGCGAAAATCAAAAAGCAGATGACGAAGGCGGCGTAGCTCGGAATCGTCGTGCCGCTGAGCAGGCCAGGGATCGCGCCCAATAAACCGACGGCGAAAATCGCCGCCGCCAGGAACCAGTGACCCATAACGCCGCCGGTCGCCAAGCCGAACAGAATGGTGACCACGTATAGGATGCCAATGAGGGTGAAATGCACAAAGCGTTCGTAGCCTTGCTCGTGTGCAGGATAGTCGTTGCCGGTAGCGGTGGAATATTCGACGGCGCCGTGTTCGGCCATGGGGGAAGCTCTCCGAGTCGTCCAGAAAAGGCGGGCGCAGAGGGGGTTAGCGCAATTGCGGCCAGAGGGCAACGCCGCGCGCCTCAGCCTTTGGACGGCAGTAGGCCCGCTTTGGCAAGTGCGGCGCTTTGGCGCTTGCCAACCTTGTCGACCGTGAAATCTCCAATCGCCTCATTGAACAATCGATAGAAATTGAGTTCCGCCGCCAAGTGCAAGAATACGGCACCGAGGCCGATGGCGGCGCGATCCATGAAGACGAACTCGCGCGGCACCGTGACCGGACCTTTGGCTTTGAGTGCCTGGTGCACACGAAAGGCTTCCTTGCGCCCGTATTCGGAAGGCTTCACGCCATCGGCGATGGTGCGCACACGGTCATCGAGGAGCGGGCCATAGATGAAACGGGCCCAGATATTGAGCGCCTCGATCAACTCGCGGCTGAGCCGCCTGAAACCCCAGGTCTCGTAGGCATGCACGACAAGAGCATCATCGCCAGTCAGCAGCCCGCGGTAGAGGTCGACGACGCCACCGACGAAACTCGGCGGAAAGATGCGGATGCAGCCGTAGTCCAACAGATTGATTCCGAACGGCTGTCCCTTCGCATCGTCGAACACAGTATAGTTCCCCAGGTGCGGATCGCCGTGGATCACGCCGAAGCGGCTGAAGGGAAACCACCAGGCCGTAAACATGGCCGTGGCCAGCCGGTTGCGTATGGCAAGGGCATTGCCCTTGTGCTCGAGCAATTTGCGGCCACTCAGCCAATCAAGCGTGAGCAGGCGGCCGGTCGACAGCTCGGGCCAGACCTCCGGCACGCGGATCGACCCCTGGTTTTTCAGCATATCGCCGTAGAGCGCGACGTGTTTGGCTTCACGCGTGTAGTCGAGTTCCTCGCGCAGCCGCGCACCGATCTCGATCGCAATTTCGGTCGTATCGATTGCCGGGTCGAAGCGATTGCGGATGGCAAACAGCAATTGCAACTGGTTGAGGTCCGCTTCGACCGCCGACTGCATGTCCGGGTATTGCAATTTGCAGGCAAGCTCGTCACCTTCAAGCGCGCGAGCGCGATGCACCTGTCCAAGCGAGGCGGCTGCCGCCGGGTGGTGTTCGAATTCGGAAAATTTTTTCTGCCAGTCGAGCCCGAGTTCGGCGCTCATTCGCCGTTTGACGAAGGCCCAGCCCATCGGCGGGGCCTGGCTTTGCAGCTTGATCAGTTCATTGGCGTATTCCGGCGGCAGCGCGTCAGGAATGGTCGCGAGCAGCTGCGCCACCTTCATGATCGGACCCTTCAGTCCGCCAAGGGCGGCGGCGAGCTCAAGCGCATTGGCTGCGCGATCGAGCGGAACGCCGAAGAACCGCGCGCCGGCAAAGCGCGCCGCGGTCCCGCCGAGCTGGCTGCCGACTTTCGCGTAGCGGCGCGCGCGCGCCGTCAAGCGGTTCTTTTCGCGATCGGTCGGAGGCATGGGTGACGTCATCTCCACCATGTAGTCAATTTGAGCCGGAAAATAAGCTCTCGCCAGACTAGCTGAGCATTTCGAGCTCGCCGATCAAATTGCCGATAACGTTGAGACCGCCGTCCCAGAACCGGGGATCGCGTGCGTCCAGCCCAAAGGGCGCAAGCAGTTCGGAATGATGCTTGGTGCCGCCGGCGGAAAGCATTTCGAGGTAGCGGTCAGCAAATCCGGCGGCAGATTTTTCGTAGACCGCATAAAGCGAATTCACCAAGCAGTCGCCGAAGGCATAGGCGTAGACGTAGAAGGGCGAGTGAATGAAATGCGGGATATATGCCCAGAAGGTCTCGTAACCCGGCTTGAGCTCGATCGCCGTTCCCAGGCTTTCACTCTGTACCGACATCCAAAGCTCGCAGATCTTTTCAGCGGTGAGTTCGCCATTGCGGCGTTCGGTGTGCACCTTGCGCTCAAAACTATAGAACGCCGTCTGCCGCACCACCGTGTTGATCATGTCCTCGACCTTGGCCGCCAGCATGGCCTTGCGCTGTTTCTTGTCGGTTGTCTGTGCGAGCAGTTTCCTGAACGTGAGCATCTCGCCGAAGACAGATGCGGTTTCGGCGAGCGTCAGCGGCGTCGGCGCCATCAGCGCGCCGTTCGGTGCCGCCAGGACTTGATGCACGCCGTGACCGAGTTCATGTGCCAGCGTTGTCACGTCGCGCGGCTTGCCCATATAGTTGAGCAATACGTACGGATGCGCTGAGGGCACGGTCGGATGCGAAAACGCGCCTGGCTGTTTGCCGGGCCGCACGGGCGCGTCGATCCAGTTCCTGGCAAAGAATTGGTCGGCAACTTCGGCCATGCGCGGGGAGAATGCGCCGTAGGCGGTTAGGATTGTTGCACGCGCATCGTTCCACGGAATCGTACGCTGCTTCACCTCCGGCAACGGCGCGTTGCGATCCCAGTACGGCAGACTTTTTTTGCCAAACCATTTGGCCTTCAGCTTGTAATAGCGATGCGACAATTTCGGATAGGCGGCGCGCACAGCGGCAACCAGCGCGTCCACCACCTCCCGCTCGACCCGGTTCGAGAGATGCCGCGCGTCGGCTATGTCCTTGAAGCCACGCCACCGGTCGGAAATTTCCTTGTCCTTGGCGAGCGTATTCGTAATCAGCGCGAACGGCCGCAAATTCTCCTTGAAGGTCTTGGCAAGCGCTTCGGCCGCCGCCTTGCGCTTCTTACCGTCTGCATCTTGCAGCAAGGTAAGCGTCGGTTCGATCGGCAGCGATTTGCCGGCGACCTTGAACCGCAAGCCGGCAATGGTTTCGTCGAACAGGCGGTTCCAGGCCGCATATCCAGTCACCGACTTTTCGTGAAAAAGCTCTTCGACACGGTCCTCGAGCTGATAGGGCTTCTCCTTGCGTACATCCTCGATCCACGGCCGGTAATGCCCGAGCGTCGGATCACGCATGGCGGACTCGAGTTGCGCATCATCGATGCGGTTAAGCTCGAGCGTGAAGAACAGGAGGTGCAGCGAAGCCGTCGTCATGCGCTCCTGCACGTCGCCATAGAACTTTGCGCGCACAGGATCGGTCGTGTTGCCGGCATAGATCAGCGTTGCATAGGAGATCAGCCGGCCCAACCGGTCGTCGATCGCCTCATAGCGCTTGACGGCCTCACCAAGCGCACGCCCCCCTCCTTCGCTTGCCGCAAGGGTCGCGAGCCGCCCTTTGAATGCCTGTTCAAAAGCCACGCATTCGCTGTCGGCCCGCTTCAGGTCCTGCTTGAATTCGGCACTATCCATGCCCGGATAGAGGTCGTTCAGGTTCCACTCGGGCAGCGCACCGAGCTTTGAGGTCTTCGTCGGCTTTTGCCGGGAGGAGGATCTAGCCATGGGGCAATCGTATTCGGAAAAATTCAGGTGGTGGGAACGTCCATTTGGGCCGCCGCTCATGGCGATGAGATGGCAACCGGCTGAATTTTCAACATAACTCGCGGACAGTCTCGGTTTTCATGACCTTGATGCCTATCGGATCGATTTAATAACCCATTAAGGCAGAGCAGCGACATTGCACCAATTCGGCACAGTTGTGCGTGAGGAGCTTCATGTCCGAAGTCGTGCTTGTTGTCGACGACGATCCGGTTCAGCGCCGCTTGCTTGAGGGGATGGTTCAGCGTTTTGGTTACCAGGCGATCACCGCCAAAGGCGGCGACAACGCTATCGAGCTGCTCATTGGAGCCGAAGCCGAACGCATAGACTGCGTCGTGCTTGACCTCGTGATGCCCGATCTGGATGGCCGTGGCGTGCTGGAACGCATGCGGGGCGCCGGCCTCAACATCCCTGTGATTGTGCAAACGGCCCACGGCGGCATCGACAATGTCGTCTCCGCAATGCGCGCGGGCGCAATGGACTTTGTGGTCAAGCCGGCGAGTGCCGAACGCTTGCAGGTGTCCCTGCGCAATGCGCTCGCCAATAAAGCCATGGCCGGCGAACTTCAGCGGCTCAAACGCAAGCAGGACGGCACGCTCAGCATCGCCGATGTCATTACCCGTTCCGCCGTCATGGACCCCGTGCTCAAAGCTATGGAGAAGGCGGCCGGTTCGGCGATTGCCGTGCTGATCGAAGGCGAATCCGGGGCCGGCAAGGAGCTGATCGCCCGGGCCATTCATGGCAGCGGTGCGCGGCGGGCGAAGCCTTTCGTAGCGGTGAACTGTGGCGCGCTGCCTGAGAACCTGATCGAGTCGATCCTGTTCGGACACGAGAAAGGTGCATTTACCGGCGCCACCGAGAAACACACCGGCAAATTCGTTGAAGCTGACGGCGGCACGTTGTTCCTCGATGAAGTCAGCGAACTGCCGGCTCCCGCACAGGTGAAGCTGCTGCGCGCGCTGCAGGAAGGAGAGGTCGAGCCGGTTGGCGGACGCAAATCTGTCAAGGTCGATGTCCGCATCGTGTCCGCGACCAACCGCGACCTGATCGCCGACGTAAAAACCGGCCGTTTTCGCGACGACCTGTTTTACCGGTTACACGTATTCCCGATAATGGTACCGCCGCTGCGCTCCCGTCGCGATGACATCCCGGAACTCGCCCGCCACTTTCTGACGCGCATCGCCGCGGAAGAAGGCAAAGGTGTGCGTGCGATCAGCGCCGAAGGCATGGCACTGCTGATGGCTTATCGCTGGCCCGGCAACGTGCGACAACTCGAAAATGCAATCTTCCGCGCGGTGGTGCTTGCCGACGGTGAGGAAGTGGGCGTCGATGAATTTCCGCAAGTCGCAGCCCAGGTTTCCTCCGACGCCGTTGCCGCGCAGCCGTTGATCGAGCCGTCACCCGCCATGGTCGCGTCGTGGCCCGAGCCGAATGGTGTTGCTACGCAGGCTGCGCTGCCCGTGACGAGCGCGCGGCATTCGCTTTCGCTGACCGATCCGCGCGGCGACGTCCGTCCGCTTGAGGAGATCGAACGCGACGCTATCCGCTTCGCCATAGCGCACTATCGGGGGCAGATGTCAGAGGTGGCGCGGCGGCTTCGCATTGGGCGCTCGACCCTCTATCGAAAACTGGAGGGGCTTGGGCTCGACGAGGACGTCCCCGCGCAATAAGCACAAGTAGGCGGAACCCTTGGACGCCACGAGAGGGGTATCTTGTTGCTTTTCTTGCCGTTTTGGCACGGGATTTCCCCAGCTTAGTTGCAGAAATGCCCCGTTTTCGGCCAAATTCCCCTCATAGTGGGGGGCTGACGGGGACGGGCGATAAGCTCTCATTAACCGATCCCGATAAAGACTCACGGGGTCGCCGGCAGGCGGCCCGGACGGGGACGTGGCGACGGCTGTGGGACGGGACTCTTCACGGAATAAAGCTGTGCTTTTTGAGCTGTCGCGCGAGCGTTCTCTCGTTGTGACTCTGGCACGCGTTGGTGCCCGCTTGAGCATGGCTGGCTTGTTCCTGTTCGGCGGCAACAGCGCATTGCAAAATGCGGTAGCCGAAGGCGACACGCGCACGCTCTCCTTCCATCACACCCACACCGGCGAAGACATCACCATCACTTTCAAGCACAACGGCCGCTACGACGAGAGCGCGCTCAAGAAGCTCGACTGGTTCATGCGCGACTGGCGGCGCGAGCAGCAGACCCACATGGATCCGCACTTGTTCGATCTGCTGTGGGAAGCCTATCGGGATGTCGGCGGCAGCGAACCAATTCAAGTGATTTGCGGCTACCGCTCGCCGCAAACCAATTCCATGTTGCGCGCACGCTCGGGCGGCGTCGCGCAGTTCAGCCAACACATCAATGGCCAGGCGATGGATTTCTTCATCCCCGGCATCCCGCTGGAAAAAATCCGCGAGGTTGGTCTGCGCTTGCAGCGTGGCGGCGTCGGATTTTACCCAACGTCGGGCTCGCCGTTCGTGCATATGGACACCGGTACAATCCGGCATTGGCCGCGCATGACGCACGAGCAATTGGCCAGAGTATTCCCCGATGGCCGCACCGTGCATATCCCCGCCGACGGACACCCGTTGCGCAATTACGCGCTCGCGCTTGCCGATGTCGAGCGCCGCGGCAACCAACCGTCCGAGATGTCACTTGAGGCTGCACGGGAAGCGGGCGTGATCACGGCCAGCGCCGAGCAAGCGACAGTACGGCCGAAGGGTAGCCTGTTCGCGCGGCTGTTCGGTATCGGCAAGAACGCAGACGAAGCAAGCGAGGAACCGCCGCCACCCGCTCCGAAACATGAGCGCACGCGCGTGGCGGTCGCAAGTCTGACCCCGCCGAAAGTCAACCCGGTGGCCCTTGAGCGCATCGTGCCGATGCCCATGGCGCGGCCAAAGGCCGCCGCCGTTGCTACGGCTACGCCGGCGCCGGCCGCTACCCCGGTCGTAACGGCGTCGGCCAGCAACAACCTTTTCGCCAATCGCGGCTACTGGCGCGGCGCCGTGGAGACCGGACCAGATACGCCGGCGGCATCACCCGCGAGCGGGCCGTTTGAGACCGCCAGCATCCCGTCGCGCGCAACCGGTGGTACGGCCCTCGCCTACGCCGCGGAAGGCCATGCGGCCACCGTGGAACGTGCGCGCCCGATGGGCTCGCGTCTGCCGCTCATGCCGAAAGAAGCGAGCGTGATGCCGGCACAATCCAACACCACGGTCGTGGAGAAGCCTCTCGCCGAAGCGGTGGCGAGCCCCGGGCAGCTCGTCGACAGCCCCTGGCTGCGCGCGGCCATGCTGACCCCGAGCTTCAGCATGTATATGACGGCAACGCGGCTTGGCGCAGTCGACATGCGGCCGTTGCAGGAGCTGCTTTACAAGCCGTCAATGTCCGTCGCGATGACATTCTCCGCGGATCCGCATCTCGGCATGCTGGCCAACCAGTTCGAAGGTCCGGCGGTGGTCTTCCTGGCGACCACTGCGTTCAAGCTGCAGTCGACCGCGTCGCTGCAATAACGCTAGTTCGCCATTCCCAGCGCGTGCAGGTAGGTATCCAGCACTTCCTGCTGCTCGCGGCGTTCATCGGTATTTAGCTTGCGCAGACGCACGATCGTGCGCAACGCCTTGGTGTCAAAGCCGGTGCCCTTGGCCTCGGCGTAAACATCACGGATATCGTCGGAGGTTGTCTTTTTTTCTTCCTCAAGCCGCTCGATGCGCTCGACGAAAGCTTTCAGTTGATCCTTGGCGAAGCGGGTGGCTGGCTGTTCTTTTCCAGCCGCAGCGGTGGCGGGCATTGACGTCTCCTTGACTCGCACGGCGGGCATCACCGCCATCTGCCAGGAAGCTTTCTGAATTGGACGGCCGCAGGTCAAGGCAAGGACGCCGTCATCCACACTGTTCACACAGCAAATGGTGACAACTAGTGCCGGTGACTGGACTTTTGGAATGCGGCCTTCTGCTCGGGTGAGGCCTCTTTCTGATGTTTGTTGCGCCATTCGTCATAGGGCATGCCATAGACGGCTTCGCGACTCTCGTCCTTGGTCATTGCGACGCCCTTGGCATCGGCGGCGTCTTTCATCCAGTTCGACAGGCAGTTGCGGCAGAAGCCGGCAAGATTCATCAGATCGATATTCTGCACATCGGTACGCGACCGCAGGTGCTCGACCAGACGCCGGTACACCGCGGCTTCCAGCTCAGTGCGGGTCTTGTCGTCCATAGTGGTGTCCTCCACTGTAGGAAACATAGACATGCCGTGGGCGCCTTTGAAGACCTCAATCACGGCCCAGACTTGAGGAGTTTGCCGCGTGAAGTTCGCCCATTTTTCTCACGTCTGGGGCAAGCCGGGCATGTCGCCGCACCAGCGCTATGAGCAGTTATGGCGCGAGCTTCAGCTCTGTGACGAATTGGGATTGGACTACAGTTTCTGCGTCGAGCACCACTTCCGGCCTGATGAGAGCTGGGTCTCGTCGCCAAGCCTCTATGTCGTCGGCGCGGCCGCCCGCACCCGGCGCCTGCGGATCGGCCCCATGGGCTATGTCATACCGCTCTACCATCCATTGCGGCTGGCAGAGGAAATCGCGCTCGTTGATCAGATCGTGGGCGGGCGCATGGAGCTCGGACTCGTTCCAGGTATCAACCCCGATTATTTCAAGCCCTTTGGCCTCGACTACAATCTACGCAAGTCACCGACGCTCGAATTTGTCGAATATTTGCGCGCGGCGTATGGAGAGGAGCAACCGTTCTCCTTTCATGGCGAGGCGCATCACACCGACAGCGCGTTGCTTGCAGTGCAGCCGCTGCAGAAACCGCATCCGCCGCTATGGATGATGAGCCGCGACCCGCAAACGCTTGAATTCTGCGCCAAGCACGGAATCAATCCCGGGTATTTTCTGATCTATCCACGCGGCGATGCCGCGCCGCGCTATCGCAAGTTTCTCGCGGATTGGGGCGCCAACGGGCGGTCGCAGCCGCCGAAAATCGCCTATTGCACCATTGTTTACGTCGACGACACGGACGCGAAGGCGCTCGACAATGGATTGCAACGGGCCGCCCGCGCTTATGAAGGCTTCCTGCCGCCGGCCAGGCCCGGTGAGACCTTCGAACAACGCGTACGTGAACACGCCAAGAAATTCATCGGTCGCGGCGAGCCGGGAGAGTCCGAAATCATGGCCAATCTGTTCGATGCAGACTATCTGATGAAACACGAGCTGGTATTCATCGGTTCGCCGGATACGGTGGCGAAGAAAATTCACGCCGCTGCCCAGGCTGGCCTGTTCAATGTATTTATGGGCGAGTTCAACTTCGCCGATTTGCCGGAGGCGGACCTTATGCGTTCGATCCGCCTGTTCGGCGAGAAGGTCATGCCCACATTGCGCGGATACGAACCGTTCTGACCCGCGCCGTGCGGTTAGGCAGGTGCCTGCGCGGCGCGCAATTCGGGATGAGCTCGCAAGCGCGCTTCGTTGAGTTTCCAGACGGCGAAGCAAACCACCGCGCCGGCTGCAAACGGCAGCGCCGACCACATATAGAGCTTCTCGACCGGCAGCCCGACAAACAGCGCGCCGACCAGCGGACCAATGATCGAGCCGATGCGGCCGATACCCAGTTCCCAGCCCGAGCCGTTGGCGCGCAACGAGGTGGGATAGATCAACGCGCCGGCGACGTTAATGCCGGTCTGGACGCCAAGCACGCAGAAACCGGCGAAGAAGGTCGCGATGGCGAGCGACGTTGTCGAACTCTGGCCGGCATAACCGATCGAGGCGACGATCGGCACCGCAACCACGAAGACGATCGCGATCGCAAAGAACCGCTGACGTTCAAACCAGCGCGCAAGGACCAGCGCGCCAACGGTTCCGCCAACCTGGATCATGGCGCCGGCGAGCGCGCCCACCGATGGCGGCAGTTTCAGCACCGCCATCAAGGTCGGGGTCCACGACAACAAGAAAAAGTAACCCATCAAGTTGAGCGCGAACAGCAGCCACAAGAGCGGCGTGATCAGCCAGAGGCCCTGCCGGAACAGATAAACCGGATTGAAGCCCGGGAATTGCTGTTCGTCTTCGATGACGAATTTCGCATTGGCCGGTACTTTGAACCCCGGGTCGATCGCCGCAATGGTTTTCTCCATCTTGGCGCGCTGGCTTTCATGCAGCGTCATGTATTTGATCGATTCTGGCAGCGTGAACATGGCCATCAGCGCCAGCACGATCGGCACGACGCCGCCGATCGTGAAAAGAATTTGCCAGCCATGCGTCGGAACCAGGGTTGCGGCGACCACACCTGGAATAGCCCCGCCGAGCGGCACAAAACCGACAGCGATCAAGGCCAGCGTCGCGCGGAATTTACGTGGCGATGATTCAGTATTGATGGCGACAACATTAGGGATCACGCCGCCAATGCCCAGACCCGCAAGCAGGCGCAACCAGAACAGCTGGTCGAGGTTGGTTGACCAGGCCGCAGCCAGCGTGAATGCGCCGAACAGAAGGTTCGAAACGATCAACGCGGTCTTGCGACCGTAACGGTCGCCGACCCACCCGAACAAAGCAGAACCGAATAAAATCCCGATCAGGCTCGCGCTGAACACCGGGCCGAGCGCCCCCGGCTTGAGTCCCCATTCGCGCACAAGGTGCGGCGCGGCAAAGGCGATGGCGGCGATATCGTAGCCGTCAATCAACGACAGCAGCACGGACCAAAAGATCAAACTATAATGGAACGAGCTCAGTCCACGCTGATCAAGCAGCCGCGACACCTGGACGACGTCCGCCATGATTTCCTCCCCTGGAGCGTGTTTTTGTTCGATTGGCCCTTGCAGCCGTTGACCGAATGCTATGCCACCAGTTGCTTCATTGAAAGCCGGTTGACCGTCTCAGGCGGGCGCAGGCGACACCGGCAACACGAGTTCTGAAGGGTGGGCAGCATCATGGTAGATCGTGTCGCTGCCGATTTTGTTGGGCCGATAATAGTGGGACCACAGGATTTCGGTGGCCGGTGAATCCCCGTTGACAATCTCAAGCCGCAGACGGTGGCCTTGCTTGATCAGGTAGGCCATCGGTTCGAGACTGATTTCAAATTTGTAGATCTCGTTTGGAGTCAGCGGTTGCGGATCCGAATGGCTGTGGTACGGCACCATTTCGGTGCTGTGTGCCGAATCGAGCGCGCGATGCGACGCGCGCAACCATCCCCGCGTAATAAGCTCCGCGAACGGATTAAGTCCCTTCGCGCGGTCGTCGGCAGACTGGGGAAACTGGTCGGAAAGCTTGATGAAGAAATCGGTGTCGCGCGCGGTTGACGATGCAAATAGAACGAGCTTGATCGGGCCGCAAATTTCAAGATCGCTGACGAGCGGCACAGTCGTAAACGACAACACGCGGCGCGCAGAGTCAAAACCGCCAGGCGGCCCGGCTGGACCAAATCCAACCACGCCGGATACCCAACCGGGATTGGGATATTTGTAGGTCGTCGATGCCGCGCCGGTAGCGGGCTGTACTGCGAGGCCGCCATCGTTCAACGAACTCACGCTGCCGGATGGCGAAGCATTGAGATACCAGCGTTCATATCGGGTGCCGGGCGGCGGCCAGCTATCGACGTTGCGCACAAGATTCGAACCGCGCACCGCATATTCGACGTTCGGCCGCGCGGAATAATCCGTCTGCTTCCCTTTGAGATAGTGATCATAGAACGGCAGCAATACCCGGTTGTGAAATTCGACACTGGAGAACTCGGCCGCCGCCGCCCAGGCATTCGGAACGCCGGACATGCGCAACTTTTTTGGCCCTTTTGCTCGGTTGTAACCATCGATGTTGCCGCGCGTGTGCAGCTGCATCTTCGCCCACACGCCGCTCGAATAGAGCGGCACCTTGATGCGATCGAGCACCTCCCAGGCGCTGCGCTCCCGCCAGAAATCGTCATAGGTAGGATGCGCGGCAACCAATTGCGTCAGGTCGGTCTCCTGATCGCGTGACGGACCCTCCACGGGGAACCGGTTGATGAAACGGTTCTGATACCACCAGTATCCGGGAAAGAAATCGCATGGGATGCCGCCGTGATAAGTGCCGCCTCGATAGAGATCGGCAAGCCCGTCATGCGCGGCCAAACACGCAAGCGCGGGCGGCGCAAGCGCGCCCATAAACCACTGCAACATGCAGAAATACGACTGACCGATGCCACCAACCTTGCCATTGCACCAGGATTGCCGGCCAATCCATTCGATTGTGTCGTAAAGATCCTGCTGTTCGCGCCGGCCGAGAAATTCGAACTGCCCGCCGGAACGGCCGCTGCCGCGCACGTCCATGTGCACATACGCGTAGCCTTGTTCGACGTACCACGCGATCGGGCCCGTCTCGCGCCAGAGAAATTGTGCGCTTGCCGGCAGGCCGTTGTTGTCGAAGCGGTAAGGCGCCGCTCCCAGCAAAGCCGGGAAAGGTCCTGCGCCATCGGGACGATAGATGCGCGCGCCGATCGGTGTGCCATCGCGGGCATCGATTGTGACGATCTCATCGATCATCAGGAGCGGTCCTGGTCAACAACGACAAATACCGTTCACGAATTTTGCATGGCGAAAGCTTCAAGGACCAGCAAAAAACCCGCCGCACCTCAAGGGAAATGCGGCGGGTTTGCGGTTTTTCCGGGCGCTCAGGCGAGCGTCTTTTTCACCCGATCAGCCGTCATCGGCAGGTGGCGCAGCCGCTTGCCGGTGAGCTGAAAGACCGCATTGGCGATCGCCGGGGCGACCGTTACGACGCCAATCTCGCCCATGCCGCTGGGCGGATTGTTAGTGACTACAATCTTGGTGTGGATCTCCGGCACCTCGCTCATGCGCATGACGGGATAGCTGTCAAAGTTCGAGGCCTGGACCGTGCCACCCTTTACCGCGAGCTGCTCGATCAGCGCGGCGCTCAAACCGTAGATCACCGCGCTTTCAAGCTGGGCATGCACGTGGTCCGGTTGCACGACCAGCCCGGGATCGACCGCGATCCAGTAATTGTAGACCTTGATCTTACCGGTCTTCTGGTCGAGCGAGATTTCGGCTACGCCCGCCGACAACGTGTCGTGATAGTCGGAAAACGCAATGCCCATGCCGCGCCCGGGCCGCTTCTTTTGGAAGTCGGACATATCCGCCACCGCTTTGATCACCGCGTTGGCGCGCGGTTTATCTTTCGTCAGCTCGAGCCGGATCGCCAAGGGATCCTTGCCGGCTGCCTGCGCCACTTCGTCGAGGAAGGCCTCGGCCGCGAACTTGTTGTAGCCCGAGCCGATGCCCCGCCAGGCGTGCACGCGCATGCCCCGTTCCTCACGGACATATTCGCCGAGCGCATTCGGGATGGCGTAAAACGCCTGATCGAGACCGCGCGCGCCGATGTAGTCCTTGCCGCCGGTCGCCTTGAATCGCGGCGGAGCCGCGACCGCATCGACGTTCTCCGAAACGAGACGATGATGCCAGCCGACCAGATTGCCTTTGGCATCGAGACCCGCCTTCATCAGATGATGCGTCATTGGCCGCGGGCGCGCGGCAGCGAGATCTTCCTCGCGGGTGAGGATCAACTTCACCGGCTTTTTGGTGATGTTGGACAGGATGGTCGCCTGGATTGCGGCATCGGGCCAGATACGCCGCCCATAGCCGCCGCCCAGGAACTGGTTGTGAATGCGGATCTGATCCGGCGTCGTCTTGAGGATGCCGGAGATGATCAGCCCGGCGAGCGCACCGAACTGCGTACCCGTCCAGATGTCGGCTGACTTGCCGTCTTCCGAAACCTGCGCGACGGCGTTCATCGGCTCCATCTGGGCGTGGTAGGTGTATTCCGACCAATAGCCGGCTTCCACCGTTTTGACCGCGCCACTCAGGCCTGCCTTTACGTCGCCGACCTGGTACTCGACCTTGGTTTCGGCAGCCGGGTCCTTCGCTTTGGCAGCGTAGTCGCTCTTGGCTTTTTCCGAATCAAAGTTTGCGGCAGTGGCGCCGCTCGTATCCCAAGTGACTTTGAGCGCTTGCAAGCCCGCACGTGTCGCTTCGACCGAGTCGGCGATCACCGCGACCCCGAACGGCAGCGGAATGACCTTGCTGACGCCCTTCACCTTCATGACGTCGGGTACGTTGACGTCTTTCGGCTTGGCGCCTTCCATCGGCGACTGCAATACCGAGGCATAGATCATGCCGGGTATGCGCACGTCGATGCCGTATTTCGCTGTGCCGGTTGATTTTAACGGCACGTCGGTACGGCCGATATCCTTGCGGCCAATCAGCTTGAACTGCGCCGGCTTCTTGAGATCGGCTTCGGAAACTTTCGGCGGTTCGGCCGGCACCTTGGCGAAGGCAACGACGTCGCCGTAGCTGATCTTGCGGCCGGACTTCTTGTGGATGATCGTGCTCTTTTCGGTCGAAAGCTCGCTGACCGGCACTTTCCACTTTTCAGCCGCAGCATCGAGCAGCACCTTGCGCGCCTGCGCGCCTGCCATCCGCAATGGCATGAAATAACCGGCCACGGCGACGCTCGCCGCGGTGATCTGCGCGCCATCGAACAGGCGATGATAGTTGCCGTAGACCTTCGGATTGGCCGGCGCGAACTCGGTCTTCACCTTTGACCAGTCGGCATCTAGCTCTTCCGCCAGAATCAGCGGCAGCGATGTATAGACTCCTTGCCCCATTTCAGCGGCCGGGCAGATGACGGTTATCGTATTGTCAGAGCCGATGCTGACGAATGCATTGAATTTGGTCGGCTGTGTTGCACCAAGCGCCTCCGCGCCGCGGCCGATGCCGCCAAGCGTGAATGCGAAGGTCATTCCGGCCACGCCGGATACGAAGTCGCGCCGGCTGATGCTGGTTTCGAGCGAGCCGTTCTTGATGTGGATGGTCATGGCTCAGGCCTCCCGAGCGGCGCGTTGAATGGCGCGCACAATGCGCGGATAAGTACCGCAGCGGCAGATGTTGCCGTCCATGTGAGCAACGATTTGTTCGCGGGTCGGCTTCTTGTTGGTGGCAAGGAGGCTCGCCGCCTGCATGATCTGCCCGGATTGGCAGTAACCGCATTGCGGCACCTGCTCGGCTATCCAGGCCTTCTGCAGCGGATGTTGGCCGTTCGGCGAAAGGCCCTCGATGGTAGTGATCTTCCTGCCTCCCACTTTGGAGACGGCGATCTGGCAGGAGCGCACGGCTTTGCCGTCGACATGAACGGTACAGGCGCCGCACAGGCCGGACCCGCAACCAAATTTG
>Ga0187776_10000811_pt1 | contig 15106 bp, 12 predicted proteins | sample 0216_BV02_MP12_2_FD_132426 | JGI IMG/M metagenome (GOLD analysis project Ga0187776, IMG submission 132426) | Tropical peat soil microbial communities from peatlands in Department of Meta, Colombia - 0216_BV02_MP12_20_MG | ecosystem: Environmental > Terrestrial > Soil > Wetlands > Peat | place...
CAGTATTCGCATGCTCCTTCTCCTTTCCGCAACCGCGGTTCGTGAATTATTTCGCCTTGCGCACCACTATATGCCACACCCCGTTTTGCTCGGTCGTGGACACCATCTGATGCCCGACCTTGTTTACCCATTCGGGGATGTCGCTCTGCGAACCCTGGTCGGTCGAGAGCACCTCGAGCTCGTCGCCCACGTTTACGAGCTTGATGTTGGCGATGAGTTCCATCAGCGGGCCCGGGCAGAAGGTGCCGCGGGCGTCGATCACTTTTTTCTGTGCCATATCATTCTCCCAATCAAAAAGTCCATGCCTGGCTGCCGGCGGCATCGCTCAGGAACTTGGTCAGCCCCAGCGGTTCGGCTAGATACGGTTCCAGATCGCCGGGTTTGGCGCTCAATACGTCCATCGCCATCGAGCACGGATAGATCTTGGCGTTCCCCAGCTCGACCGCCTTTTCGAACAGTTCCATGAAGGGCGGCACGTTCTTGCCCTCCATGATCTTGCCGAAATCGCCTTCGATCGGCGCATGCGCGCCATGGCCTTTAATAAAGTAGGGCAACGCGTTCATAGACACAAACACCATGACCTTGTTCCCGCTCACCGCCCCGACCGAGGCCACCATGGCTGCCATCTGCAGCCTCTCGAGCGATCCTGAAATCACCATGATGCTCATTTTCGACAAACGCATGATACTTCTCCGAGTTGAATGCTCATAGCGCGATATTGGAATTATAGACAGGCTGCAACGCCCAAATGCTGACCTTGGTCAGGATATTTTGCACTCATCAGAACGTAGCAAATCCTCGCCGTGTCCGCGTCATTGGCGTCAAAATACTCGTGGAAGGCAGCGGGGTCTTTGATGCGGGTCAAATCGGCGCGCGCCGGTTAGGGCCGGAGGACGCCGGCAGGCGGGTTCGGCGCGCTCCGGCGGTGCGGGGCTCGATATTTGTACACTGACAAATTTGTCAGAGCACGAAAACCGCACGGGGTCGCGGAAGAACGGCGCCCAGCTATTTCTTCAGGCCCATGTGCACGCCGAGTTTGGTCTGGTAATACCCTTCTTCGCCGCCCTTGAGGAAATAGTAATCTTTCACGCCCTTGGCCTCGAGGTGGTACTGCAGCCACTGCACCTGGTGCCCGACCTTGTCGTAAATCAGCAGGGTCTTATGTTTGGCCTTGGCGTCCCGAATGACGGCGTCCAACCGGTCCAGCTGGTCGAGCGTGACCCGTTCTTCCTGAAACGGGAACAGCAGGACGTCGCGCTGAATCTTGTCGCGCACATCGAGGATCACGGCCGTGGGTCCGATTTTCGCCTCGAACTCCTGCGCCGAAATCAGGCGCGCCTGGAATCTGCCCTCATCGATCAAGTCATCGAGCCTGATCGGGCTCTTGCCGAGCAGCACCGTGCGCTCGGGGTTCGCCTTGGCCCAATCGAAAATGCCGGCGTCGTAGGCTTGGCATTTGACGAGCTTGGTGCGTTGCGCCAGGCGCGCCGCCTCGTAGGATTTCCTGCAGGTCTTGCCGTTGCAGTAAAACACCAGCGGCTTGTCGGTTTCCCCGGCCAGCTTTGCCACTCTTGTCTCGAAATCCTTGTCGGTTACGGGGATGTTACGGGCGTTCTTGATGTGCAGCGTGTTGTATTCGAAATTCGACCGCACATCCACGACCTCCACGCGGTCACGCTGCGCCGACAGGTCCTGGGTCGTGATGATCGACACGTCCGGAAACGAATATCGATGCGGATACTCGCTGGCGGCGCCGGTTCGCGGTGCCTCCGCCGCCGAAACAGCCGGTGATGCAACGACGGAGAGAAAAAATGCCAGAAACGACAAGGTAATATTTTTCATGTTCACTGCGGTCCCCTCACGAAAACGAAATCGAGTGTGAACGCTCCCCGACAGGGCAGCCATGCCGATTCCCGCGTCCATGCAACGCAGAAAATCCCCACAAAAGATGCACATCTTGTGCCAGTCGCGCTCCAAGCGTGATTTCCCCGGAGTCGGGCCGCGGGAACATGTTCAGGAAATTCAACGCGTCCGGTCCTGAACGCATCGAGACACCGGGCTGACGGGGCAAATCAGCCACCGATAAGCCCGGGCGGAACTTGCGATGATCGGCGGGATCACAGGACAGACAAGCGGCATGCAGGGTGTCAACGCCCCGCCCGATCCGGCGTTAAACCATCCTTGTGAAAGCAAGAATTCACCGGCCCCTTCCCCACTGGAGGAACATCGTCATGTCACGACAACATTTCCTGCGATCGACCCGCAGCCCAGGTCGCTTTGGCGGTTGGCGCGCCTGGCTGTTGAGCGCGTTGCTGCTGTTTACCGGCATCGCCCTCAACGCCTGCGGCGGCGGAGGCGGTTCCAGCGGCACCAGCAGCAGCGACACCGGCACGGTCACCGTCGGCCTGACCGACGCCGACGGAGATTTCATCACCTACGCGGTCGACGTGACGGCTCTGACGCTGACCCGCGCCGACGGCGCGGTGGTCGACGCGCTGCCGGTCAAAACCCGCGTGGACTTCGCGCAGTACACCGACCTCACCGAGTTCCTGACCGCGGCGACCGTGCCCTCCGGCGTCTACACGCACTTGAACATGACGCTGGATTACACCAACGCCGACCTCCGCGTGGCTTCGGGCGACAACGCGCTGGCGGTCACGCCCAAGGACAGCGCCGGCAACCCGATCACCACCATGGCGCTGCAGGTCGACTTGGACGGCAACAAGCCGCTGGTCGTGCGTCCAGGCCTGCCGGCGGATATGACGCTCGATTTCGATCTCGAAGCGACCAACACCGTGAATCTGAATACGGCGACCGTGACGGTATCACCGGTGCTGATCGCCGACGTCGATCTGGCGAATCCCAAGGTTCACCGCGTGCGCGGGCCGCTGGTGAACGTGAACCAGGCGGCGAGCGAATTCGTGGTCGCGATCCGGCCGTTCCATCTGCTGCTCGGCGATTTCGGGCGACTGACGGTCAAGACCGACGGCAACACGATGTATGAAATCGACCGCGTTTCCTATCAGGGTGCGGCCGGCCTGGCGCAGCTCGCGACTGAACCACGCGCCACCGCGACCGTCGCGGTCGGCAAATTCGATCCCGGCTCGCACACCTTTCTAGCGACCGAAGTCTACGCCGGCTCCAGCGTCGCCTTCGGCACCGCCGACGTCGTCACCGGCAGCGTGATCGCGCGCAGCGGCAACTCGCTCACCGTGCGCGGTGCGACGCTGGCGCGCACCAACGGCTCGCTGACGTTCAACGACGATGTCACCGTCACGCTCACCACCAGCACCAAGGTAACGCGCCAGCTGGGCGGTGCGGTCACGACTGACGATATCTCCGTCGGCAGCCGCATTACCGCTCTCGGCACGCTGTCGGGCTCGACCACGAATATGACGCTCGACACCACCGACGGCCTGGTGCGAATCACGATGTCCTCGGTCGACGGCACCGTGAACCAGATCGCCCCGAGCCTGGTCACCGTGAACTTGCAGATGATCAACGGGCGGCCGGTGTCGATTTATAACTTCAGCGGTACCGGCGGGACCAGCGCCGACAGCAATCCGGCGGCCTATCGCATCGCCACTGGCAGCCTTGACCTGAGCACGCTGGCGACCAGCGATCCGGTGCGGGTGCGCGGCTTCGTCGTGGCCTACGGCCAGGCGGTGACACACGACTACGACGCGCAGACCGTGATCGATCTGTCCGGCGTGCCGGCGTGGCTGGCGGTGAGTTGGACCGCGGCGGTGCCGAATCCGTTCATCACTCTGACCGATCAGGCGATGGTGACGGACATCTCCAACAGCGCGCTGCACAGCGTGTTCCAGCGCGGCGTGGCCACTACTCTCGTGAGCAACCCGACGGTGCAGCCCGACGGCACCAACAACGATCTGTTCGTGATCGTGCGCAATAACACGCTCCAGCTGTTCGGCTCGTTCGCCGCCTTCAGCAACGCGCTGAACATGCAGCTGGCCGCGGCGCACCCGGTGAAGGCCGTCGGCGCGCGCGGCAGCTGGGACAGCGGCACGGTGACCGTCACTAGCCGCTTGGCGGTCGTGAGATTGCAATGAGCATCTAGAACCTGTCTCAAAATTGAACTCCCTCCCCCTTGACGGGGGAGGGTTGGGGTGGGGGTGAAAAGTGTCATCGGCAACGGCAGCGAAAAACTCTCCCCCTCCCCCTAACCCCCTCCCGCGAGGGGAGGGGGAATTAATTTTGAGATAGGTTCTAGTTTCCGGCGGCGCAAGCGCCGCCCGGCGGACGCCCGGAGATGCCCTTCGTCTCCGGGCGTTTTTTATGGCGCGATCGAATCTCCGTCAGATGGAGTTGTCGCGGTTTGTCTTGCGGCGGCGCCAACCGATCACCGCGAATCCGGCGAGGAGCAGTGCGCCACTGGCGAGCGGCGGATACTCGATCGCGTAAACCACCGGCCACAGCGCCGCGCGCGTCAACGTTCGCAGCGTTTCATGGGCACGAATGGTGTCCGCGATCGGCGGCGAATAACGGTAATACAAACTCACGAAGGCGCGGCCGGCGGCATTGGCCAACAGATGCCGGTCGCGGAAATGCCGCAACACGTTCACTTCGGGCGCCATATCGCTGCCGTAGGCCGCGGTGGCGATGAAACACCCGCCGCCTCCTCCGCCACCACTGCTGGTCGTCGTCGCTGGCGTTGGCAGCGGCGGTGGCGGCGCGTTGGTCACTTCTGCGGAATTCAGGCTCTCGGCGCCAAGGGTGTTCACTGCGCGCAGAACATAATAGTAATAGGTCCCTGCGGTCAGGCCGGTATCCTGGTACGTGAGCGTCGATGATGCCAGTGACGCGATCAAGCCGTAGCCGGAGCCCGAGGTGGTGCTGCGGTAGACGTTATAACCGCTCAAGTTCGGAGGTACGGAATTGGCGAGCCAGGTCAATGTCGCCGACGTGTCGGTCCAGGTCGCGGTCACGCCCGCCGGTGGCGCCGGCAGCGGATTGGGAATCGCGTTGTACGCCGCTTTGACGGCCAGCTTGCCATAGCCCCAGGTATTATTGGGAACTGCCCCGGTGTGACTGTCCGTGGCGGCATTGGCGGTGATAAGGTTTTTGATTTGATCCGATGTATCAGTGGGCGCCGCCTGCAGCAGCAGCGCCACCGCTCCGACGACATGCGGCGTGGACATACTGGTTCCTGCGTAGATGACGTGGACGCCGTCAGGAACGAGCTCATCGCTCGTCGCGGGAGGCGTGGTGCTGGCCGAGTAGGACGACGCAATACCGAGCCCGGGAGCGGTGATTTCCGGTTTTTGCTGGAACAAACACAGGGTGCAAAGCCTCCGCGGGCCGAGGCTGCTGAAAGAACCGATATCGCCCTGGGTCTCGCCGGGAAAGTACATGCTGTTGCCCGCCAGGCTGGTGTAACTCACCTTGGTGTCAAACGCGCCCACCGCAAATGCCTTGGTGGCCGTGGCACAGTCCACCAAGGTGATGCGGGGGTCGGTGTGATCGGCGGCGAACGTGGCATTGTTGCTGTCGTCGATCCATCCATCGAAGCTTCCGCTGGCATTGATGCTGGTCCCGTGCAGCACGAGATTCCAGGCACCGCTAGCGAGCGCGTGGGTGCCGTTCTGCAGGACCACGTAGATTTCCCGATCGCCATTATCCGGGTTCTGGTTCTTCGAGGAGACCTGGATCTGACCGCAGGAAGTCTGCGATAAAAACAAAGGGCTGCCGGGGTTGACCGTCGTGGTGTCACAACTGGCATTGTCTACATTGTTTATCGAGATCCCCATCTGGTCCGCTCCTGCATACCAGATATCCAGGGTCTCGGTCGTGTCACCCGGCGGAATCGTGAATCCCACCGTTGTGGATCCATTCTGCGCCACGGTGCCGCTGGCGTGAATATTGGCCGTGGCCTCGTTTCCAGCGGCGCAGACGATGGCCTTCCCGGTGCCCGAGGCGTTATCGAGCGCGCGCTCGTAGCTGGACGTGCCGTCGTGCGGATCCACGTGCTGGCCAAGGCTCAGGTTGATGACCGACGGCTCACCGAGGGCGGCGGCCTTTTGCTGCACATAACTGATTCCGTCCAGAATGTCGCTCGTGTATCCAGCGATCTTGACGATGATCAGATCGGCATCGGGCGCCATCCCGACGTAGCGATACGCCGGCTGGCCATTTCCAGTCGCGACGCCGTTTCCGGCGGCGATGCCGGCGACATGCGTACCGTGCCCGTAGGTGTCAGTTTCCGAACAGCCGCCGGCGTCGATGACGGCCTTGGTGCACTCGATGCCGTAGTTGAAACCGGCGGGCGGCGTTCCGCCGCCCGCGGTCTGATCCCAGAGGTAACGGATACGCGTCCTGCCGAAAGCATCCTCGAAATCGGCATGGTGCAAATCGATGCCGGTATCGATGATGCCGATGACCACGCTGCGTCCGGTGTATCCAACCAGGTTCAGGGCGATACCGCTGCGCAGCAAGGTCGCGCCCGTGGCCGGGACGCTGACATCGAGCCGATGCTTCACGCGTTTGGCGGCCTCGACGTAAACGACATTCGGCAACTGAGAAAGAGTATCGAGGCTGGCGACGGGGATTTGCACGGTGGCGACGTCGCCGAGCACCGACCGGATTCGACCGCCGAGGGATTCCACGCCCGCGAGGTCACCGCGAAACCGGAGTATCGTGTCCGCCGGCGGCTGCGCAGCCGCTGCCTGCGATCGGTACAAGCCACCGACCTGCGCCGGCTGCGGGCTCGCCGTCCCTTGCGCCATCATACTGAGCATCGGATCGAGCTTGGAATCGGCGCCGGCGTCGGCACCGGCGGCCGCGAGCAGCACCGCCAACAAAACGCCGAGGAGCTTGTGATGCATCATCGCGTATCCCTGGTCGGCCTCGGAGATCTAGCGCAATCGCTGCGCCCTGGACAGATCGATGCGAAGAACGAAGTCCATGCCCGCGATGCCGGGCAACGCCGACACCGGGACCGTGGCGGTCACCACGTCCCCAATGATGGAACCGACGCGGGCGCCCTTGCTCTCGAGCGTGGCCCGCTGGGCAGCGTCGATTTCGCCGCGGGTGCGAATAAGAACGTCGACGGCCTGGGCCGCCGACCCGGGTTGCTGCAGCATCATCGACAACGCCGGGTCCAGGTTGGACCGGCTGGCAGTCGACGAAGTTTCCTGTGCGAGCTTGCTCGGAGTGTCCGCGCTGCACCCCGCGAGCACGCTGCATCCCGCCAGCACCGGCAGGATAAATCGCAACTGCCGGGTCCACGTCATTCGCACCGGATTCGCCCGCCATCGCTTCATGCGTCACCCACGCCGCGCGAAAAACTCATTTCAGTTTATCAGCGCCGACCTGCACACGGCAGTGCCGCTCGTCATGGCGCTTGGCGGCCGACTGTTTCGGCCTGCCGCCGCGCGTTTTCCACGCAATCGGCGACCGAGATGCCGTCGCGATAATTCGCGCGTAGATGCAGCCCCGGCAGCGCGGCGAGCGCGGCGTCGAGCTGCGCCAGTCGTTCGAGGTGCCCGAGCTGGTATTGCGGGATCGCTTTGGCCCAGCGCGTGACGCGGGTCAGCACCGGCGCGCCTTCGATGCCGAGCAACGGCCGAAGATCGGCGAGAATCTGCGCGGTCACGGAATCGTCGTCCGCCTGCGCGATGCCCGGATGGCGCGCGCCGCCGATGAAAGCGGTGAGCAGCGCGTGGCCGTCCGGCGCGCGCCCGGGGAACAGCGTCGAGGAGAACAGCGCGCCGAGGGTAATGCGATTCTCGCGGCGCGGGATCAGCATCCCGAACCCGTCGAGCGGATGGCGGATCTGCGCGCGGCGAAATCCGAGGCCGACCGCGGCGATCGGCGCGTAGTCGATGGCCGCGAGCTCGCGCGCGGCTGGCGGTGACAACGGTTCGAGCAGCGTCCCCGCCGCGTACGCCGGCAATGCCAGCACCGCTTCCCGCGCGCGGTATTCGCGGCCGGCGGTTCGTGCGACCCAGCCGTCGCCGGCGCGCGCCAGTCCCGTGACCGCGGCGCCGAGCGTCACGCGCTCGCCGAGCTCGCGCGCGATCGCCACCGGCAGCGTCTGCATGCCGCCGCGAAACGAGACCAGCCGTCCGCTCGGCTGCGGACCCCCCGCGCGCCCGTGCAGCATCCGCGACAGCGCGCCCACGATCAGCGAGCCGTGCCGCGCCTCGAGCGCGTAAATCTTCGGCACCGCCGCGCGCACCGACAGCCGCTCGGGGTCTCCGGCGTACACGCCGGAGACGAATGGATCGATCGCCCAGTCGAGAAACTCCGGCCCGAGCCGGCGGCGCACGAACTGCGCGACGGTCTCTTCGTGGTCCGCGCGCTGGTGAAACGGCTCAGCGAAAATTCGCAGCTTGGCACCGACGCTGAAAATCGGCGTGGTAAGAAACGCCAGCGGATTGCCGGGCAGCGCCACCGGCGCGCCGTGCTGCACCACGTAGCGGCGGCTGGCCGCCGGATTGGCCACGAGCAGTTCCGGCGCAATGCCGAGAGTTTTCACGATCTCGTCGAACGCGCCGCCGCGCGCCAGCGTCGAGTTCGGTCCGGTCTCGATCAGGAATCCGCCGTCGCGCACGCTGCGGATGACACCGCCCAGTTCGTTCGCGGCTTCCAGTACACGCACGTTGAGACCGCGGCGCCCCAGGAACCAGGCGCTCGCGAGCCCGGAGACGCCGGCGCCGACGACGAGGCAATCGAGGGAGGTGTCGGACATGGGCAGGTCGGCTCTCGCGAATCAAAGAAGATGGCTAACGATACTGGATTCCCGCGGGCGCGGGAATGACACGCGACGAAACAAGCGGTGCGGCACAAACAACAAGGGCACCGCATGGGCGCCCTTGTTGATCCCGACGCCGGCGCCGGTTACGGGAAATTGTGCGTCGTGATGCTGTTGGCTGTCACCGTTACCGTCGCGATGTTGCTGAAAGTCACCGTGTTATCGGCCGTGTTGTCGACCGCCGGGTCGTCGGCTGCCGCATCACAGGTGTACGCCACCGTGTAGTCGCCGGTTTCGAGGAATGCTGCCTTGTAGGTTCCGTTAGTGGGATTCACGCTGGCGGTGGTCACGGGATCGGGGTTGGCACTGTCGGTGTCGATATCATCGGGCGTGGCGCCGGCACCGCTGAAAACATATACCGCGGGCGTGCAGCCGCTGGGAATGAGCGACTGATTGACGGTGCCAGCAATGGCCCCAACCATGGTGCTGTTCACCATGCGCAGCGTCGGACGCAACATATAGTTCCCGTTGGCGAGATGCACCGACTTGCGCAGGTCGAAGTCGATGGTGAAATCTGCGTGGCCCCCGGCCGGGACATCGAAGCCGCGGTTGAGCTTGAGGCCGGTCTGATCGCCGCTCGGAATGGTGAGCTCAAAGGGATTTCCTCCGACGACAATGTACGAATCCATAGCGCCGGCGGTATCGACCATCAACCGTATCCAGCTGTAGTGGCCGGACGGCAGCGTGATGTTGTCCAGCAGTGAATTCACCGCTCCCCCATTGAGCGCGAGCAGGTCGATCTGCCTCGACTTCTGCTGCGTGGTGCAGGCGCTGTCGCTCACGATGGTTTCACCCGGATTCATCGGGTCCTCACATAAGTAGAGTGTCGTGCGCGTGCCGTCGGCGGACTGGAGTTCGAGCCCGTGAAACTGGACATAGACATTATCGGCGGTATCGACTGCTGCATCGGTGATCTGCAGCGACAACGTGCCCGTGGAGGCACTGCCACCGCCACCGCCCGGACTGCCGCAACCGGCCAGTATCACCATCGCGCCGAACGCCAGGGCATATTCGAATCGCTTCAGCCTGAATGGATTATTCATAAATTTTCTCCTCGACCTTTCTTACCTTGTGGTCGCTTCAGCGCGCCTTAATTTTCCGTGCGTGTGCCAAACATGCAATAGTGGACACCCTGAACGGCATGCCGTCCTTGACGTGCGGCAAAAAAATCTGCTGCGAAATCAGGACCCAATTTTTTCGATGACGTGGCAGACGTCGCTCTGCGACGGTGCCGCGTCGCATCACGATGACATTGGGTTTACTCAACCCCACGGAATGTGGATATATAACGGTTAAACGGGCGCGCGACGTTTGAAATTCCGCGCGCGACTGTGTTTCAATGGACCCTCGTTATCGCTGGGAGGCGCAGATGGGCTCCAACCGCGGTAAGCCACAACAAGCAGAAACCGCCGCGCGCGGTCATCCCACTCCGCGGGAAATGCTGGCGGCGCGTTATGGGGACGTGCGCCGCGCGAGCGAAGTCCTGTGCCGGCCGCTGGCGCCGGACGATTACGGCTTGCAGGCGATGCCGGATACCAGCCCGCCCAAGTGGCACCTGGCGCACACCACCTGGTTCTTCGAGACGTTCCTGCTCAAGCCCTTTCTGCCCGGTTACGTCCCGTTCCATCCGCAATTCGAATACCTGTTCAACTCTTATTATGAGCAAGTGGGCGCGCAGTTCCCGCGTCCGCAGCGCGGACTGCTGTCGCGGCCGACGACCAAGGAGGTTTATCGTTACCGCGCCGCGATCGACGCGGCGATGACAGCGTTGCTGGCCGACGTGAATGAACGACGCTGGCCCGAGGTCGCGGCGCGCGCGACGCTCGGCTGTCATCACGAGGAGCAGCATCAGGAACTGCTGCTCACCGACATCAAATACAGCCTCTCGGTCAACCCGCTCCGTCCCGCTTACCGCGCCGACTTGCCGGCGCCGCCGGCGACGACGATCGCGGCCCTCGACTGGTTCGAACACCCGGCGGGCGTGCGCGAGATCGGTCATGCCGGCGACGGATTCGCCTTCGACAACGAAGGCCCGCGCCACCGGGTGCTGCTCGCGGATTACGCGCTGGCGTCGCGCCTGGTCACCAACGGCGAATACCTCGCGTTCATCGACGCCGGCGGCTATGCGCGACCCGAGTACTGGCTGGCGGACGGCTGGCGCGCGGCGTGCAGCCACCAATGGCGGGCGCCGCTCTACTGGGAACACCGCGACGGACGCTGGTGGCTGTACACGCTCGCGGGCCCGCGCGCGCTCGACGAATCCGAACCGGTGTGCCACGTGAGTTATTACGAAGCCGACGCTTACGCGCGCTGGGCCGGCAAGCGCCTGCCGACCGAGGCCGAGTGGGAAGCAGCCGCACAAGACGAGCCCGTGCGCGGCAATCTGCGCGAGAGCGGTTGCCTGCATCCGGTGCCAGCCGCGCCCGGGGCGCGCCAATTCTTTGGCGACGTCTGGGAATGGACCGCGAGCGCCTACGCGCCCTACCCCGGTTACCGCGCGCCCGCCGGCGCGCTCGGCGAGTACAACGGCAAGTTCATGGTGAATCAGCTGGTATTGCGCGGCGGCTCCTGCATAACGCCGGCGGCGCACGTGCGCGCCAGCTACCGCAACTTCTTCTATCCCGCCGACCGCTGGCAGTTCTCCGGCATCCGCCTGGCGGAGGACCGGTGAACCAGCCCGCGATCCGCTTCTACGACGATCATCCGTCCGTGGCCACCTTGCGCGACGAAGTCCTGCAGGGGCTCGCCGCGCGGCCGCGGCGGCTCGCGCCGAAATTCTTCTACGACCGGCGCGGTTCGCAGCTGTTCGACGCGATCTGCGAGTTGCCGGAGTATTATCCGACGCGCACCGAAATGGCGATCCTGGAATCCTGCGCCGGCGAGATCGCCGCGCTCGCCGGCCGCGAGTGCACCCTCATCGAGCTGGGCAGCGGCGCCAGCAAGAAGGTCCGGCTGATTCTCGAACGCCTGCGGCCGCGCCGCTACCTCGGCGTCGACATTTCGCGCGAGTTCCTGCTGGAGTCGGTGCAGCGGCTGGCCGGCGATTATCCATGGCTCGAGGTGCACGCGGCCTGCGCCGACTTCGCGCAGGATTTCGACCTGCCCCGGGATGCGGGACCGCGGCTGGCGTTCTTTCCGGGATCGACCATCGGCAATTTCGAGCCGCACGAGGCGCTCGAGTTCCTGCGGCGGATACGCCGGCTGGTGCAGCCCGACGGCGCACTGCTCATCGGCGTCGACCTCAAGAAGGACCCGCAGGTGCTGCACCGCGCCTACAACGACGGCGTCGGCGTCACCGCGGCCTTCAACCTCAATCTGCTGGAGCGCCTGCGGGCCGAGCTCGGCGCCGAAATCGATCCGCGCGGATTCCGCCATCGCGCGTTCTACAACGCCGCGCGCGGCCGCATCGAAATGCACCTGGTCAGCCGCCGCGCCCAGGAGATCCGCGTGCTCGGGCGGCGCTTCCACTTTGCGCCGGGCGAAAGCATCCACACGGAAAATTCCTACAAATATTCGGTGGAGGAATTTCACGCGCTCGGGCGCGGCGCCAGCCTGCAGCCGCGCCGGGTGTGGCTCGATCCGGAGCGGCTGTTCAGCGTCCACTACTTGACGCCGATCCAACGCACGCGCCCGCGCATCATCCGCGACCCCGCGCCCTAGGCCACGCGGGGCGTTCGGGAACTTTCACCCGGCGCGCGGGAACCAACATAACGGCGCCTTCCGATGCCAAGGAGGAGCGGGTTATGCGTCACGATATCGACTTCCGGCGGTTCGCCTATCTCGTCATCATTCTCGGCGGCGTCCTGTCGTTCCTCATCGCAGTGACGCCGTTCTACGGCGCCGGGTACACGCTGCGACTGGATATACTGCTCATGGGGTTGCTGCCATACGTCGTCTACGGCCTGTTCACCGACGTCGTGCGCGGCTGGGCGCTGCTGATCGCGGGCGCGCTGATCCTCGGCATCGATCTCGGCGTGAAAATCCCCTGGCGCTTCGTGCACCACGACGGCGACACCGAGAACATCCTTTATTACGCGTCGCTGGTTTCAAGCTTCATCGTGCTGCCTGTCATCCTCGGCCTCGGCGCGCGCCGGGAAAAACGCTGGTGCGGGGAACCGCCGGAGGAGAATCCGGGTCCGCACGGACCATCGCCGCCCGCCTAGTCGCCCGGCTTGAGCGCCAGCGCGTATTCGTAGAGTCTGTTCTTCTTGAGTCCGGTGATTTTCGCGGCCAGTGCGGCGGCCTGGCTCACCGGCAGCTCCTCGAGCAGGAGCCGGAGCACACGCTCGGCCTCGGCGTCCACTGCCTCGCGTTCGGCGCGCGGCGCGCCGTGGATCAGGATCACGAATTCGCCCAGCTGCTGGTGCTGGTCGCGGCTGACCCAATCATGCAGCTCCGCAAGACCTCCGCCGCGCAGGGTCTCGAACTGCTTGGTCAGCTCGCGCGCCAGCACCGCCTCGCGCGCCGCCCCGAAAATCTCGGTCATGTCCTTCAGGCTTTCGAGGATCCGATGCGGGCTTTCGTAGAAAATCAGCGTCCGGCTCTCCTCGCGCAACTTCTCGAACACGGCGCGGCGCGCCGCCGATTTGGCCGGCGGGAACCCCTCGACCACGAAGCGGTCGGAAGGAAGACCGGCGGCCGACAATGCCGCGATCGCGGCGCAGGCGCCGGGAACAGGCGTAACGGTGAAGCCCGCCTGCCGGGCGGCGCGCACCAGCTGGAAGCCCGGGTCGCTCACAAGCGGGGTACCCGCGTCGGTGATAAATGCGATAGACTTGCCGCTCTTCAGGATTTCAATGAGCTTGGGAACCTGGCTGCGCTCGTTATGCTCATGGACGGCGACCGTTTCCGTACCAATGCCGAAATGCCGCAGAAGTTTGGCGCTATGACGCGTGTCCTCCGCGGCGATCAAATCCACCTGCGACAGGATCCGAATCGCCCGGGGCGTCATGTCCTCAAGATTGCCGATGGGCGTGGCCACCACGTAAAGCGTGCCCGCGTTTCTCACAAAGATTCCCCGATTCGATGCTTGCACGCATTCTAAACAGGAAACCGCATGAAACCCATCCGCTGGCTGGCTATTCCTATAATATGTAGCGCCCTCCTCGCCGGCTGCGTAACCCCGCCCGCGGGCGTGCCGTCCGCGCCGCCGGCGCCGAGCGCGGCGGCGGCGGAAAAAGCCGAGCGCGACGGGGAATACCTGGTCGCCGCCAATGAATACCTGCGGCTGTCGCAGACCGCTTCCGCGCCCGACCAGCAGGACTATCAGCTGCGCGCGGTCGCCGCCTACCTCAAGGCCGGCCAGTTGCGGGAAGCGCATCAGCAGATCGATCTGGTCGACGTCACCAAACTCGATTCATCGTTCCTGGCGCGCAAGCTGGTGCTGCAAGCGCGCATCCTGAGCATCGAAGGCGGGCATGAAAAGGCGATCCGCCGCCTCGACGATGCCAGCGCCCTCCGCAACCTCAACCCGACGCTGCTCTCCGACATCTACGGCGTCCGCGCGCAGGAGGAACTGGCGCTCGGAAATCCGATCGGCGCGGTGCGCAATCTCATCGGCCGCGAGCAGTACATCGCGGGCAAGGACGCCGTCATTGAAAACCAGCAGCAGCTGTGGAAGATCCTGGTGTCGCTGCCGCGCCCGCGGCTGGCGAATGAATTCAACAACGCCCGCGATCCGGTGCTGTCCGGCTGGATCGAGCTGGCCCTGATCGCGGTCGACAATGCCGGCCGTCCGATGCAGCTCGGTGCCGCCCTCGAGCAATGGAAGAAAACGCATCCGACCCATCCCGCCAGTCCCGCGATTCTGGATTCCCTCACCGCACCCACGCCCGGCCTGATCGGACGCACCGATCGCATCGCGCTGCTGCTGCCGCTCAGTTCGAGTTATTCAGTCGCAGCGCAGGCGGTGCAGGATGGCTTCATGGCGATGGACGCCGCCAACCCCGATCCGGACAAACCCAAGATACGGGTCTATGACACCGGGCCCGATCCGGCGAAAGCGCCGGAGATCTACGCCCAGGCGGTCACCGACGGCGCGCAATTCATCGTGGGTCCGCTCGGGCGCGACGCCACCGAGGCCATCGTCAAGCAGGCGAGCATCAAGGTGCCGACCCTGATGCTGTACCAGACGGACGAGGAACCGAGCGCGGTGTCCAAGTATCTTTTCGAGTTCGGCCTGCCGCCCGAGCAGGAAGCGCAACAGGTCGCGGAACGCGCCTATCTCGACGGTTTCCGGCAGGCGGCCGTGCTCTACCCGAAAAGCGCCTGGGGCGAACGCATGATGACGGCCTGGACCACCCACTGGCAGCGGCTCGGCGGCGTGGTGGCGGC
>Ga0187776_10000812_pt1 | contig 15090 bp, 12 predicted proteins | sample 0216_BV02_MP12_2_FD_132426 | JGI IMG/M metagenome (GOLD analysis project Ga0187776, IMG submission 132426) | Tropical peat soil microbial communities from peatlands in Department of Meta, Colombia - 0216_BV02_MP12_20_MG | ecosystem: Environmental > Terrestrial > Soil > Wetlands > Peat | place...
CGACAGCTCGCCCAGCGGCAACGTTCACGGCATGCCGCTGGCCGCCATCATGGGGCTGGGACCGCCGGAACTGGCGAACATCTTTGGCTTCTCGCCCAAGGTCGCGCCGGAGAATTGCGTGCTGGTGGGTGTTCGCGACATCGACGCCGCCGAGAAGGAGAACGTCCGCAAAGCCGGCATCGAGGTTTACACCATGCGGGACATCGATGAGCGCGGCATGCGCGCCGTCATGGAAGAGGCCCTGCGCGCGGCCGGCCGGGGCACCGCCGGCTACCACGTCTCGCTCGACATGGACTGGGTCGATCCCGAGGACGCGCCCGGCGTAGGCACTCCTGTCCGCGGCGGCGCCACCTACCGCGAAGCCCACCTCGCCATGGAGATCATCGCCGACCACGGCCGCCTCACCAGCTTCGAAATCGTCGAGGTCAATCCGGTCATCGACGAACACAACCAGACTGCCGACCTGGCCGTGGAGCTGACGCTATCGGTTTTCGGGAAAAAGATCTTGTAGCGATGTTCCCGGCCGTCCGGCCATCGACATCGGTAACTGCGGTGGCATTGCACTCCCAGGCGACTGCGTTTATTGTCGGCTCATGAAGAAGCTTCGCGTTGGCATCTTGTTCGGCGGACGCAGCGGCGAGCATGAGGTCTCGCTGCTGTCGGCCGCTTCCATCCTCGACGCCATTGATAAGGACAAATACGAGGTCGTGCCCATTGGCATCACCAAGGAGGGGCGCTGGCTGACATCGGGCCACGCCGAGAAGCTGCTGCGCGGCGAGTTCTCGAGCGCCAAGCACCTGCGCGCCGGCGATCCCGAGGCCACGCCTGGGGCGGCGCTGCTCGCCCAGGGAGAATCAGTGATCGTGCCTCCCGTGCCCGGCGACAAGCTCGCACCTTTCCAGAGCGAGACTCCACACCGGCGCCTCGAAGATCGCGCCATCAATGTGGACGTTGTCTTCCCTGTTCTGCACGGTACCTTCGGCGAAGACGGGACCATCCAGGGCCTGCTCGAACTGGCCGACCTGCCCTACGTCGGCGCGGGCGTGCTGGGTTCGGCCGCCGGCATGGACAAGGACGTGATGAAGCGCCTCTTCCGCGATGCAGGGCTTGCGATCGTCAGACACCTCACCTTCCTGCGCGCCGACTGGCAAAAGGACCCTAAACGCGTGCGCAAGGAGATCGAGAAGAAGCTCAACTATCCGGTGTTCGTGAAGCCGGCGAACTTGGGCTCGTCGGTGGGCGTCAGCAAAGCGCGCGACCGTAAGGAACTCGAAAAGGCCATGGACGAAGCCGCTGCCTACGACCGCAAGATCATCGTCGAGGAAGGCATCGGCGGGAAGGACCGCAAAGCGCGCGAGATCGAATGCTCGGTGCTGGGCAACGATCGCCCGGAGGCCTCGATCGCCGGCGAGGTCGTTCCCTGCAAGGACTTTTACGACTACGAGGCCAAATACCTGACTGAAGGCTCGGAGTTGATCATCCCCGCCAAGCTCAGCAAGAAGCAGATGCAGCAGGTGCAGGAGATGGCCGTGCGCGCGTTTCTAGCTGTCGATTGCGCAGGCATGGCGCGCGTGGATTTCCTGATGGATCCGAAGACGGAGAAGATCTACGTCAACGAGGTCAACACCATCCCGGGCTTCACCGCGATCAGCATGTATCCCAAGCTGTGGGCGGCGTCCGGATTGCCGTATCCCAAGCTGATCGACCGGCTGGTCCAACTCGCGCTCGAACGCCACGCGGAGAAGAAGAAGACAAGGTTCAGCCGGTAATAATCAAACCGGATTGTCATCCTGAGCGAGCGCGCCCGGTTTTGGCGCTCGAGTCGAAGGACCCCTACCCTCGTACTTCTCTGGGCAAATCTTTCCAGCTCGGATCGTACTCTTGATGAGAGCGATCTTCTTCTCCCGCCGCCAGCCCTTTAAAGCCGGAAATCAGGCCTTTTTGCTCGACCATTCGTCTTTCAAGATTGTTGGTGATGCCGATGTAGAGCGTTCCTGAGAGGCTGGCGAGAATATAGACGTAATAGCGTTTCTCATTCCCCTTACCGTGTCAGACCCACCCTCCGACTGTGCTCGCGGATCTCAGTCAATATGTTCAGTGCCACGGCCAGGGCGCACCGTCCGTCCTCGAGCGGCACTTGCGGCCGCGTGCCGGTGCGTACTGCGTCGAGGAATGATCGCAGTTCCGCGTGCAGCGGTTCCTCTGAAACGACCGGCGGCTTCTGCATGCCGATTCCTGGATTGGGCGAAGGCTTGGCCGCCGCCGACGGGTCCACGGTGAACACCATTACGTCCTGCCGCGAGTAGTCGATGGAGATGTACTGTCGCGGCTGGAAGAAGCGCAGCTTGCGCACGCGCTCGGTGGAAACGCGGCTGGCAGTGAAGTTGGCCACGCAGCCGGACTCGAACTCCATGCGCACGTTGGCGATGTCCACCTTGGGCGTGAGAATGGGCAGGCCGACGGCGCGGATCTCCTTCACCGGCGAGTTCACGAATGAAAGCACGATATCGAGATCGTGGATCATCAGGTCGAGGATCACGTCGATATCGAGCGACCGCGGCGTGAACACGCTCAAGCGGTGGACCTCGAAGAACATCGGCTTCGTCAGCAGTGGGACAGTTGCGCGCACCGCCGGATTGAAACGCTCGAGGTGGCCGACCTGGGCCACACGTCCGGTCTGTTCGGCCACGCGGATGATCTCATCGGCTTCGGTCAGCGACGGCGCCAGCGGCTTCTCGATGAGCACGTCAATGCCGGCCTCCATCAGCGCGCGCGCCACGTTCAAGTGCTCGACCGTGGGAACGGCGACCGACGCCGCGTCCACACGTCCACGCAGATCGCTCAGCGCGCGGCACGGAGGGTTGCCAAATTCGCGGCTCACGGCGGCAGCCCGGGTAGGGTCGATATCGACGATCGCCGCCAGCTCCACGCCTGTTCCTTCCTGTTGGAGCTGGCGATAGACGCGCGCGTGGTTGCGGCCGAAAGCGCCGGTGCCGATTACGGCAACCCGGATTGTCTGGTCAGCAGACAAGGAAAGGCGATTCTACCAGTCGCGGCCAGAGGCGGCCGCGCCACGTGACCCACATACATTTCTGCAACCTCTCAGCCCCCCAAAGAGTCCTAATTAGGCGTATCATGCGGGACGCAATTTCGAAGGAGAGAAGCATGGCCTACCAACTGCCCCCCTTGCCGTACGACTACTCGGCCCTGGAACCGACTATCGATACCCAGACCATGCAGTTGCATCATGACAAACACCACGCGGCCTATGTGACTAACGCCAACGCCGCGCTGGACAAACACCCCGATCTGGAGAAGAAGTTCCCCACGGTGGAAGACTTGCTGCGCAACATCAACCAGGTGCCGGAGGACGTCCGCACCGCGCTGCGCAATCACGCCGGCGGGCACGCCAATCACACCATGTTCTGGGCCATCATGCAGCCCACGGGCGGCGGACCGGCCACCGGCCCGGTCTCGGAGGCCATCACCAAGACCTTCGGGAGCTTTGACAAGTTCGTGGAGGAGTTCAATACCGCTGGCACTAAGGTATTTGGCAGCGGCTGGGTGTGGCTGGTGCGCGGCGCCGAGCACAAACTGCAGATCATCACTACGCCCAACCAGGACAGCCCCCTCATGCAGGGACTCTTTCCGGTGATGGGCAACGACGTCTGGGAACACGCCTACTACCTCAAATACCAGAACCGCCGCCCCGACTACCTGAAAGCGTGGTGGAACGTGGTGAACTGGAAGGAGATCAACAAGCGGTTCGAAGAAAGCGAGAAGGCGCTGAAGCGAGCCGTCGCCTGAGAAAACCTGCCTACATGCTCACGGGGCGGAGCTTCCGCCCCGTTTGTTTTTGTGCCGTCCGGATGACCCTCCAATTCAGTTAGACTGTCGCCACATGTCCTCCGAGAAGCTCGGTCTCATCGCGGGGAACGGGAAGTTCCCGCTGCTGGTGCTTGACGCGGCCTGCGCGCGCGGCGAGCAGGTGATCGTCGCTGCCCTCAAGGAAGAGACCTTTCCCGAAATCGAGCAGCACGGAGCCGTCGCCGTACACTGGATGTCCCTTGGCGAATTGGGCAAGCTAATCGACACCTTTAAAAGCGAAGGCGTTACCCGTGCACTCATGGCCGGGCAGGTCAAGCACAAGCAGATCTTTTCCAGCATCCGTCCGGATTGGCGCATCGCCAAGCTGCTGTTCTCATTACGGGCGCGCAACACGGATGCGCTCATCGGCGCCGTGGCCCGCGTGCTGGCCGAGGAAGGCATAACTCTGATGGACTCAACCGCCTACCTGGAGCCACTGCTCGCCCGTCCCGGCGTGCTCACCCGCCGCGCGCCTTCGCAGGAAGAACAGCGCGATATCGCGTACGGCCGCCAGGTAGCACGACATCTGGCGCAGTACGACATCGGCCAAACAGTGGTCGTGGCCGAAGCGGCGTGCGTTGCGGTGGAAGCGATGGAGGGCACGGACGCTACTATCCAGCGTGCTGGCGAGATCATGGCCAGCCTGGGCGGCGTTTCGACGTTGGCGCGCAATCTGACTGTCGTCAAAGTTGCCAAGCCTGCCCAGGATATGCGGTTCGATGTGCCCGTGATCGGGATCAATACGGTTGAGATCATGCGCCGCGCCGACGCAACTTGTCTGGCTCTCGATGCTGGGAAGTGCCTGCTGCTCGACGGCGACGCCATACTCCACGCCGCAGACGATGCAGGCATCGCGATTGTCGCCGATCCGGTCTAGAGGCGCGTTCATCCGCCTTAGTCCGCGGTAAAGAAGTTACTTGATCACGCCCCGCTGTGCTGTCTCCACGAAACGAATCAGCATCTCCACATCCTCGCCGCGGTCAGGTTCTGCTTTCAACTTGGCGAGCCCCTGCGAGGTGTTGAGCTTGGAGGCGAGCAGGACTTTATAGGCGTGATGGATCTTGCGGATACGCTCGCGGCTGAATCCGCGCCGTTCGAGGCCGACCTTGTTCAGCCCGAAGGCATGCGTGTCGCGCTCGGCCGAGGTAAGCGAGAAAGGAAGAACGTCCTGGGTGATGGTGGTGCCGCCGCCGATGTAAGAGTGGGCGCCGATACGCACGAACTGGTGGACGGGGCACAGCGCGCCGACCACCGCCCAATCTTCCACCGTGATGTGCCCGCCCAGTGTAGCGGCGTTGGCCAGGATGACATGGTCGCCAATCACGCAGTCGTGCGCGATGTGCGTGTAGGCCATTATCAGTACGTGACTGCCCACGCGGGTCAGGCCGCCGCCACCAGGGGTCCCACGGCTGATGGTGACGTACTCGCGGATCACGTTACGGTCGCCGATCTCGAGCCGTGTCGACTCGCCTTTGTACTTCAGGTCCTGCGGTTCGATCCCGATGGCGGCAAAGGGGAAGATGCGGTTGTTGTTGCCGATGCGTGTCGGTCCGCCCATCACCACGTGCGAGACCAGCTCGCAGTTCTCGCCCATCTCGACCCCGGCGGCGACCGTGCAGTACGGCCCGATGCGGCAGGACGCTGGGATCCTGGCCAAGGGATCAACGATGGCGGTGGGATGGATCATGGCGGAGGAAGCGGCCACGGCCTGTTTTACTGGAGCCATGTCACGCGGACTCGGTCCCGGCCTTGCTGCGGGTGGCAGCGGCTCCGGGTGCAGGCCGGTCCACCAGAACGCAAGTCACAGTGGCCTCGCAGGCGAGTTTGTCCCCTACGTAGGCCTTGCCCTCCATGCGTACGGCGGTCGTGCGCCAGGCTAGAACCTCCACCTCGATGCGCAACTGGTCCCCCGGCACCACCGGCTTGCGGAACTTGGCGCGGTCGATACCGGTGAAGAACATCAGCTTGCCGTCGCGGTCCGCCACTTCGGTGAGCAGCAGCGCGCCTCCGGCTTGGGCAATGGCCTCCACGATCAGCACTCCGGGCACGACGGGAAAGCCTGGGAAGTGCCCGGCGAAAAACGGCTCGTTGACGCTGATGTTCTTGATAGCGACAATGCGGTGTTTGCGCGTGACTTCGACCACGCGGTCGATCAACAGAAACGGGTAGCGGTGCGGCAGGATGGCCTGGATCTGATTGATGTCCAGCCCGGTGCCGCGCTCGGCTGTCGCCGGTTCCGCTACAGGATGTACAGTGTGTGCCATCAGAAGCGGTCATTATAGAGCGACTGAGCCATTGGGTCATTGATTGATTGAGCTACCAGCCCCGCAGGGGCGACATTTGTGTGAGCTTGGAGCGGAAGCTCGGCGTAAGCTGTCCCATAGAAATCTCCAGAACCCGGAGTAGCGTCACACTTTGAAATCCATTCTCAGCCGGCTCACGACACAAGAATCTGAGATGGTTTCCTGTCTTCGCCAACTCGTCGAGCTGGAGTCTCCCAGCCACGACAAAGCGGCACTCGATCAATTGGGCCAGCACGTCGCTGAGGAATTCGCGAAGCTTGGCGGCGAAATCAAGTTCCACAAACAAGAACACGCCGGCAATCACCTGCAAGTGGACTTCGCTGGACCCGGCAAGCCTATCCTCCTTCTCGGGCATATGGATACAGTCTGGGATCTCGGGACGCTGACCTCGATGCCGTTCCGCGTGACCAGCGGACGCAGCTTCGGCCCCGGCAGCTTCGACATGAAGGCCGGCATCGCGCAGGCAATCTATGCCATCCGCGCCTTACAGGAGGAGCACGGGCGATTGCCGCGCGGCATCACTGTGCTGCTGGTCACGGACGAGGAGGTCGGAAGCCAGTCTTCGCGCCAGATCACGGAGGCGCTGGCAAGGAAGTCCGCCGCCGTGCTGGTGCTCGAGCCTGCGCATGGGCCGGAGGGCGCCTTGAAAACCTCGCGTAAGGGCGTGGGCGGATATCACGTGAAGGTCGAGGGGCGGGAGGCGCACTCGGGGCTCGACCCCGACAAAGGCGCCAGCGCGGTGTTAGAGCTGGCGCGCCAGCTCCTGATCATCGAGAAATTCTCTGATCGCAAGCGCGGTGTCACCGTCAATCCGGGCGTCGTCCGCGGCGGCACGCGCACGAATGTCGTGGCGGCCGAGGCCTCGGCCGATGTGGATGCCCGCGTGACCAGGCTGAAAGACATCGCGTATCTGGATAAGAAGTTTCGCTCCCTGAAGGCATTCGATAAGCGCTGCAAGGTCGAGGTCTCGGGTGGAATTGGCCGCCCGCCCCTGGAGCGAAGTAGGCAGGTGGTGGAACTGTTCACCCTCGCTCTGCGACTGGCGGGGGAGCTGGGATGGAAACTCGAGGAAGCCTCGGTGGGCGGCGGTTCCGACGGCAACTTCACGGCAGCGCTGGGGATCCCCACGCTGGACGGCCTGGGCGCCGTGGGCGAGGGTGCGCACGCGCGTCACGAGTCGGTGGTGATTGCCGAGATGCCCCGCCGGGCAGCGCTGCTGGCCCGCCTGATTGAGTCCATTCCCTCACTTCCTACAGCACCCGCCATCAAGGTCCCTCGCTACGCTCGGGATTTCGGCCCGCGGCTCAGCTTCTAGCCGGCTCTGAGCTGCAGGGCGAAGCGAGGGCTGGCCGAATGGGCCACGAGAACGCCTCAACTTTTGACTGCGCTCCCCCTCTGCCCTACAATTACGGCAGAGGTCGTCCCGTTTCGGCCTCGGATGGAGGCCACATGATCGGGAAATTGGGTCTGCCCGAACTCCTGCTGATCCTGGCGATTGCCCTGCTGATCTTCGGTCCGGGCAAGCTGGCGGACCTTGGCAAGGGGCTCGGCGAAGGAATCCGCAACTTCAGATCCTCGATGAAGGACGGCGAAAACGAGCAGAACAAGAAGTCGTAGGCGTGCGCAGGTATCGTTTGCCTGCCCGGACCGCCAAACGCCCTAAATTCTTCCCAGAAGAGTTGAAGCTCTGCGTGCCTCATGTCCGCTTTCGGTCAGAGCACGGCGTGCTTCCGAAGCATGCGGTAGACCAGCGGTACCGGCAATCCCATCACATTGAAATAGCAGCCATCCAGGTGTGTGACCCAGCGTGAGGCGATGCCCTGGATTCCATACGCGCCGGCTTTGTCCATGGGCTCGCCTGTGGCTACGTACTCGGCGATCTCGGCGTCACTGAGCGGGCTGAAGCTGACAGTCGTGGTTTCGGCTCGCGTGTCTTCAACCCCGGGGCCGCGCAGGCATACCCCGGTAGTCACCAGGTGAGAACCGGCGGAGAGCAGGTGCAGCATGCGGCTGGCGTCCTGGGCGTCGGCGGGCTTGCCCAGCACCTGGCCCTCGACGATCACCACCGTGTCGGCGGCGAGCACGAACTTGTTAGGATGGCGTGCGAAGGCAGCTTGGGCCTTCTCCTCGGCGATGCGGCGAGCGAAATCCTCAGGCCACTCTTGAGGCCGCCGCACCTCGGGGACGTCCACAGCACAATGCGTGAACGGAATGCCGGCATTGCGCAACAGTTGCGCCCGCCGAGGTGACGACGACGCCAGAACCAACTTCGCATTAGGCGTTTCAGGTTTCGCGCTTGCTCCGGGCGTGCCGCCGGCGTGTCGCTTGCCTTTCATCGCAGCCCCACCTGGCCGCGGACTGAATTAATCAGCTTGGCCGAGTCGTAGCCGACGCCATCCTTGAACACGGTCTCGACCTTCTCGATATCGGAGATGTTGGCGGAAGGATCGCCGTGGATCACCACCAGGTCAGCCTGTTTGCCGGCAGCGATGGTGCCGATACGATCGGCCTCGCCCATGAATTGTGCTCCGTTGAAGCTGGCGATGCGAATGGCCTCCAACGGCGTGAAGCCTGCCTCGACCAGCAGTTCTACTTCGCGCTGGTCGCCATAGCCCGCGATCACGCCGCCGATCCCAGTGGGATCTTCGCCCGCGAGCAGCAGCCCGCCGGCCGCGACGAACGCGCGCTCGAACTGTATTTCTTTCTTCAGCAACACCGGCCAGGGGGAAGTCTCTACCCCGTAGCGCATTCGAAGAAATGCGGGATCGCCGACGCGCACTTTGTTGGCTAGAAAAGCGGCGCGCGCGTCGGGCGAGAGCGCATCCAGCATCCGCTGCTGGAGCGAGGGCCGGTCCGGGATGAACATCTCGAACACCGGCAGCGTGGAAGTCACGGCGACGTGATGCGCAACGAGTTCACGGATGGTGTGCTGCACCGCGGGGCCGTTGATGTCAATCTGCTCGGCCAGTTGCTTCAGCGCGGGGCCGGTCGGAGGACATGCGTCCGGCTTCTTGTCGCCCACGAAGTCGGTATCGACCAGCAGGCCGTGTTCGAGGTCGTCGATGCCCAGTGCGGCCGCCTCGCGGAACGTGACCGAGCACAGGTGCCCGGTGACCTTAATGCCACGTTTGTGAGCTTCGTCAATGGCGGCACCGAGTTCGGCGCGGGTGATGAACATGTACGCCTTGTACGACGTGGCGCCCTGTTCGGCCCAGAAAGCCACCGTCCGGCGCGCGTCCTCGGGGCCCATGAGGGCGTGCATCTGTACCGCGAACGAGCCCTCGCCTTCGAGGTACGGCCCGGTGATGCGGATCTTCGGTCCGGGCGTCTTCCCACTGTCGATCTGCTTCTTGATCTCAATGTCGGTGTAGGGCTCGAGCGCGCCCGTAGTGCGAATCGTGGTCACGCCGCCGGCGAGATAGAGCCGCGGGAAGCTGAAGCCCATTTCGGCGTAAAACCCGCTGCCCGCGGGATAGACCAGATGGTCATGCATTCCGACCAGTCCGGGAATGACGGTGTAGCCGTGCAGGTCGAGCACCTTGGCATCACCTGGAACTGCCGCTCTTGCAGCATCCCCGACGGATTGGATCCGGCCGTTGGCGATGACAACGGTTTGGTCGTCCTTCGGGGCTGTGCCCGTGCCGTCAATGACTTTGACATGGGTGAGTGCGACGAGGGGAGCGTCCACGCTGACGAAGGCTTTGACCTCGGGCGAGAGCGTGGTCTGGGCGAAGAGACATGCGGGCAAGAGCAGGAGAAGAGCGACAGTAAGTCTGCGCAATGGATCATCCTCCGGTGTGAGCGGGGCAGAGTAGCACGCGCAACACTATAGAGTCAGCAATCCGTATTCAGGGGACAGGCGCCGGCGAGGCCGCCCGCGCCACGTCACACATGCTCGGGTGCTAGAATCGAGCTAGGGTCAGCCCCCGCCACGATGGACCGCGCGCACATCCGCAATTTCGCCATTATCGCTCACATTGACCATGGCAAGAGCACGCTTGCAGACCGCCTGCTCGAGCTGACGGGAGCGCTCTCGGCGCGCGAGATGCAGGAGCAGGTGCTGGACGCCATGGATCTCGAGCGCGAGCGTGGCATCACCATCAAGGCCCACGCCGTTCGCATGAAGTACATCGCGCCCGACGGCCAGGAATATCAGCTCAACCTCATCGACACCCCCGGCCACGTCGACTTCTCTTACGAGGTCTCACGGTCGCTGGCATCGTGCGAGGGCGCGATTCTGCTGGTGGACGCTTCCCAGGGCGTCGAGGCGCAGACGCTGGCGAACGCCTATCTCGCGATCAACCACGGCCTCGAGATCGTCCCCGTCATCAACAAGATTGACCTGGCCAGCGCCGACGTGAACCGCACCAAGGAGATGATCGAAGGTGCCGTCGGCCTTGACGCCTCGGACGCGCTGCCAATCAGCGCCAAGACCGGCCAGGGTGTCCCCGAGGTTCTGGAGCGCATCGTCGCCAAGGTGCCGCCGCCGAAAGGTTTTCCGGAAGCCCATTTGCAGGCGCTGATCTTCGATTCCTGGTTCGATCCCTACCGCGGCGTGATCGTGCTGGCGCGTGTCTTCCAGGGCACGCTGCGGCGCGGACAGAAGATCCGTCTTTGGTCTAACGGCAAGGTTTTTGAAGTGGAGACGCTGGGCGTACTCACGCCCAAGCCCGTAGAAGTGGACAGCCTCGCCGCCGGCGAAGTCGGCTTTTTGATAGCGAACATCAAGAACGTCGCCGATACCAAGATCGGCGACACCATCACCGACGACGATCGCCCCGCCATCGAGCCGCTGCCCGGCTTTGAGGAAGTGAAGCCGATGGTCTTCGCCGGGCTCTACACCGTGGACGCACACGAGCACACGCAGTTGCGCGAGGCCCTGGAAAAACTGCGGCTGAACGATTCCTCATTCTTCTTCGAGCCAGAGAGCTCGGTAGCGCTGGGCTTCGGCTTCCGCTGCGGATTCCTGGGACTGTTGCACATGGAGATCATCCAGGAGCGGCTGGAGCGCGAGTTCAACCTGGACCTCATCACGACCGCGCCTGGCGTGCGCCACCGCATCACCCGCACCGACGGGCAAGTCGTTGAGATCGATAACCCGTCAAAATGGCTGCCGCAAAGTGAGATCGCCAAGGTCCAGGAGCCGGTGATCGTCGCTACCATCCTGACGAATGAAGAATTTGTTGGCGGCATCCTGAAGTTGGTGGAGGAAAAGCGCGGGAGACAGAAAGCGTTCGAGTACGTAAGCGCGTCGCGAGTGATGCTGACTTACGAGCTGCCGCTTAACGAGATCGTGCTCGACTTCTACGACCGGCTGAAGTCGGTGTCGCGCGGCTATGCTTCGCTCGACTACCACCTCGCTGGCTGGTGGGAGTCGCCGATGGTGAAGCTCGACATCCTGGTGGCGGGTGACCCGGTGGACGCGCTCTCTCTCATCGTGCACCGCGAGGCCGCTTACGAGCGCGGGCGGGCGCTCGCCGCAAAGATGAAGGAGCTCATCCCGCGCCAGATGTTCGAGGTGGCCATCCAGGCGGCAATTGGCGGCAAGGTGATCGCGCGCGAGACCGTGCCGGCCATGCGCAAAAACGTGCTGGCCAAGTGCTACGGCGGCGACATCACCCGCAAGCGCAAGCTGCTCGAGAAGCAGAAGGAAGGCAAGCGACGAATGAAGCGCATCGGCCGTGTCGATATTCCCCAGGAGGCTTTTCTGGCGGTCCTCAAAGTCGGCGAACAGTAAGGCGATGTGCGAAATTGCTCGGTCCCCCAGGCGTCGCTTTTCGAGCGAATTCCGCGCAGATCGGGATTTGGGTATGTGCAAAAGTAACCTCTGCGGTGGTTAGGGGCTGATCGCAGCATGGGCCCGAGTGCACAACCGAATGTGCGCTGTAAATACTTGACTTCGGGGTGCTTATCTCTGTCGCAGAAACTATGCAAAACGCTGCGAATTGCGCGATGACGGGCCTATTCAGCGCGCCGGACGTTGAATTCCACAAGATTTTCCACAAGGCTTAGGAAAACCTCTCCACTTCACGAAGACGCAAGAAGGCCGCCCCGGAAGCGGCCTGATTTCCTGCATCGAAAAGACGAATTACTACTGCTTCGGCGGAGCTGTAGGGGTGGTGGGAGTCGCCGCCGGCTTGTGCGTAGTTGCCGCCGGTTTGGGAGTAATGGTGCCGCTGGTCGGCCTGCTGGTCGAGTTGGAAGCCGAGGCCGGCGCTGCTACTCCCGACTGGGCGTTGTAGAGGTCTACCACCTGCTTTGTGACATCGGCGTTCAACCCGAACCACAGCACCTGCCCCTGCGGCCAGGGCTGGGAGACGTCGATGAGCAGTGAATACTGATTGTCCTTGGCGAACTTGTCGATCACCGGGGCCATCTTCTGCAAGATGCGCTGCGCGATCTCGCTCTGCTGCTGCTGGTAGTCGTTCTGGGCGTCCTCGGAGGCGCGCTGCATCGTTTTCTGCTTGGTCTCGACATTGCGGACGAGGTTGCTGCGCGCGTCCTCGTTCATCTTGTCGCCCTGGGTATTGAGCTGCTTCTTCAGGTCCTCGATTTCCTTGTTGAGGTTTTGCAGCTCGGTGCGTTTGGGATCGAATTTCTTGTCGAGCGCTTCCAAATCGCGGCGGCCCTCGTTGGAGGCCAGGATGGCGCCCTGAATATTGATGATGCCCACCTTAGTTATGCCCGGCTGGGGAGCCGCGACAGCCGGCGCGGCAGCCGGTGCGGCGGGAGCGGCCGCCGCCGTATCGGTCTGGGCTAGCGCAACCAGAGACAAGACTGCTGCGAACAGCAAAATCACGGGTGCAAACTTACGTGTCATCGGATGTTTGGGACTCCTTGGGAGATAAGTTCGAGATTCCTCGGAACTGCGTTCGGGGCACCGCGTCCTTCGCACCGCCTTCCAGCCCCATCCAGTAGAAACACGCTCGCCGGGAAGGCACATTTGCTCGCGGGAGCGAATACCGGATTATAGGGTGCGGTTCGCTCCAGCGTCAAACCTGAGCCGTTTGGTCGGCGTAAGCGAACGACCCGAACGGAGCGAAGGGGAGTGAACAGGAGCCCGCAGAGCCTGCCCTGAGCGAAGTCGAAGGGCGAAATCCCGAGCCCAAGGCGGCCCCAGTGAACCCGCTCTTGGTTCGCTCGGGTGGCGGAGCGAAGGATCAAGAATGGGCCGCAACGGCACGTTTCGGTCGATTTCCAGCAGCTCCTAGAAGGTCGTGCTCACCGTGAAGCGGAACGTCGTGTGCGGTTCCTTCAGGAGGTTACTGGGGAAGAAGTTTCTCAGGGTCTGCTGATAGGTGTAGTTGCCGGCGGCGCCGGGGGGGAACATACTGCGTGTGACCAGGCTCGGGGTCGCGGCAAAGGTGTCGAGTCTCAGCGGGTTGTACGCCCAGTACACGCGGAAGGGAGCGTTGATCACCGGCATCATCACCTGCACCTCCAGTCCAGTGGAAGCGCGTGGCACGTAATTGGTTCCGGGAACCAGCTGCAGCTCCTTCTTGAATGTAGTCCCGGGTGGAAGGAGAGTGGGGATGCAGTTGAGACTGGCATCCAGGCTGGCGCAGCCAAAAGTGCTGTTGTTCAGTAGGGCCAACGCAGTATCAGCGATGCTGAGTTGAGAGCTGCGGGCCGCAAAGTTCATGCCGAAGTCCCAGAAGGGAGCGAGGTTTACCGGTCCTATCAGCGGGATGCGGTATTCCAGGTTAGAAATGATGCTGGTGTCGCCTCCCGGGAAAATGAGGCTCTGAAACGGGATGGGAATTGTCCACGCGCCGGCGCGTGGGTTTGCGGGATCCTTGGGTACCTGGGTGCCGTCGGGGTTGCTGAGCACGATGGCGCCGGTCGTCGGAATGAAAGCCACGGGCGAGATTGACCGGATGTCGAAGCCGCGCAAATCCTGGTCGCCGCCCGGGTAAAAGCGCTGGAACGGGGGCGCCACCAGCCCGCCGTAGCCGGTGATAAACGAGCCTTGCACTCGGAACCCCAGCACTTGGTGGCCGTCCTTGCTGGGACGCAGGCCCTTCATGCTCATGAACCGTTTGTATTCGGCGGTCGGCCGCACCATCTTGACGTTGCCCCCCAGACCGGCGATCTCCGCTGCAAGATAGTAGCTTTGGCCCGAGGTCGGCCGCAGCGGGCTGTTGATGGTGCTGGAGCTCAGACTAGGGACAACCTTGCTGGTGATCACGCCCTGCAGCGAGTCCGGTCCGGAAAGGCCGCGGAACGCCAGCGTCTGGAAGTATTGCTGCGACGCCTGACTGAAGACTTGAAGCGACGACGTGTCGTAGCCGTAGCTGATGCCAATGCGTTTCAGCGAGTGCCGCAGCGGATAACTGGCCGAGGCCGTGAACCCAGTACTCGACTGGGTGAAATTCTGCAAAGTGTTTAACACAGACTGTGGTAGGTTAAGCGCCTGCCCGGCCAGGATGTTCGCCTGCTTCGCTTGGTTGTAGTTGTACCTGCTGGTATACACCGTGAAGCCGAGCTGCAGCGGCCGATCGAGGACGTAGGGTTCAGTGAAGCCAAACATCAGGTTACGCTCTAGGTTGCCGCTGTTGGCCGAGACCGTCAGCGTTTCTCCCAGGCCCAGGAAGTTATTGGTCTGGTAGTTGATGCCGATGAACGAGCCGGCAAGACCGCTGACGCCGCCAGTGAGCCCGATTGAGTTCTTTCCCTTCTCCTTGACCTTGAGAGTCAGATCAACGGTTCCTTCCTGTTGGTTCGGTGAGGTAACGGTGTCCTGCTCTGGCTTAAGCGGCTCGAAGTAGCCGAGCTGGTTCAGGCGCAGCAGGCTGAACTCCCAGAGTTTGCTGTTGTAAACCTGGCCTTCCTGGAGCGCCAGCTCCCGGCGGATCACCTTGTCGCGGGTAGTGGTGTTTCCCTGAAATTCGATACGCCGCACGAAGAACTGCTTGCCCTC
>Ga0187776_10000814_pt1 | contig 15065 bp, 12 predicted proteins | sample 0216_BV02_MP12_2_FD_132426 | JGI IMG/M metagenome (GOLD analysis project Ga0187776, IMG submission 132426) | Tropical peat soil microbial communities from peatlands in Department of Meta, Colombia - 0216_BV02_MP12_20_MG | ecosystem: Environmental > Terrestrial > Soil > Wetlands > Peat | place...
ATTTCGATGCCTATTAGGCACCAATCATTCTCATTCAATCCATATCAATGAGATATAAGTATTTGATTTTACAGATATTAAATCTTCCAATTTCGACACTAACCGATTGATCGGGTTGGGGTCAACTTGTGACTGAAAATCACGGTGTCGGTGGTTCGATTCCGCCCCTGGGCACCACTCCAAAAGTTTGCTTCTGATTCTGCTCAGCTTTTCTCCGCAAGAGTCCCAACCCAAAGAAGTGGAATCTAACCCTGCACTCGCAGCGCCTTTCATGTCCGCTTTCGGGGGTAAAGCGGACATGGCCTATTGCGGCGCAAATGTCCGCTTTTGGCCCATAGCGGACATTCGCATTTGCACCGCACACGTCCGCTTTCGAGAGTAAAGCGGACGTGGCCTATTGCGGTGCGCATATCTGCTTTTGATCCAAAGCGGACATTCAAGAGCGCGTAAATACCGGTCTCAGCGTTGTGGACCGCAGAGATTTAGCTCGCGTTCAGCGCGGAAGACATTGCTGTAGAGATTGGCAATCCATAGCCGTCCGTTCGACGTGACATTGAGATAGCGGATCGCCCTCTGGATATGCGCGGATACGCTGTTCCAGTAAAACCTCGGATAAAGATTGGTGATGTCGGCCGGCGAAGTATAACCAAGTTGCTTATTCATCCCGACTTCTTCGAATTCGTAATAAAGTGCATTGGCTTTGCGCAGATAATGTGGGTCGCCGAGTTGACCGATAAGATTAGCGGCGTTTACCAGCATGCCCTCTTCATCGTCACTATTGACGGCGCCATGAGTTGTCGGAAAACGTGTGCACTCGATAGCATTGGTAATGCGGGTGGCGTCGAGCGATTTGATTTTGGCCACCCGATCCATCACAAATAGCTTTGACCGGTCCACGCGGTGCGGCATTAACGCGGCGTCGGACGAGCCACGCGGCAACTCGACCTTGTTGCCCTTGGCGTCGATTATGTATCCGTCGGCGCTATCGCCACTAAGGATACCACGGACGTAACCAATGTCGTGAAACAGACACGCAATGATGAGGTGCGCAAAATCGCTGGCATTTGTCTCAGTAAAGAGTCTTTTTCCCTTCAAAATATCGTAACCGACGAGCGTTACCAGCATCGTATGCTCGACGTTGTGATAGAGCGCGTCACTGTTGCCGATACAGTCGATAGCAAGTCTGGCAGCCGACTGAACGCGTTCTACTAAACCCGCGTCCGTTGAGCCAAACCGGCGGCCCATGTGCTCCGCAAGGTGAGACCCCAGAGCCTCCGCCGCCAGTTCGGGAATGGTAAGCATGGCCCCTCCCGTAGCGCTCTAACTCCATGGTGCCGTCGAGTTTTTCAATTTACGACATGAGGTCGGAGCTTTTTTGCTAGTCTACCGGGTGTCCGCTTTCAGAGGTAAAGCGGACATGCCGTTTTGCGGCGCAAATGTCCGCTTATGACCCAAAGCGGGCATCCACCTAGGCCTTTTTAGGAATAGGCCATTTTGTCCGACTTCCAGACTTTGCCGCCTGAAAATCAAAAAAGCACGACCGAAGACAACTCATGTGGTAACGTCACATCTGCATAGTGCGTGGATCGTGGTGACATGTCGGTTTCCGGGAACGGGGCGCAAGCCGGGCTATTGCATTTTGTGATGATCAAGCCGTCGCACTACGACGACGACGGCTACCCCATCCAGTGGGTTCGCTCCGCCATCCCTTCCAATACGTTGGCGTGCCTCAATGCTCTTGCGGAAGATGCGCGCCGGCGTGAAGTGTTGGGGCGGAATGTTGAAGTCCGCCTGCACACTTATGATGAGACCAACCGGCGGGTACGGCCTCGTCGTATTATCCGCATGGTACGCGAGCAAGGCGGCCGTGCGCTGATCGGCCTGGTCGGAGTCCAATCGAATCAATTTCCACGCTCGGTCGACCTTGCTCGCCCATTCCTGGCGGCCGGCCTGCCGGTCTGCATCGGCGGCTTCCACGTGTCCGGCTGTATCGCAATGCTTCACGAATTGCCGCCTGACATCCGCGATGCACAAGCAATGGGAATCTCTTTCTTCGCTGGCGAATGTGAGGAAGGACGGCTTGACGAAGTTCTGCTGGACGCTTGGCGCGGAACGCTCAAGCCGCTTTACAATTATATGGACAAGCTGCCGGCACTGACCGGCGAGCCGCCGCCATTTCTACCGCGGAAACACGTACGCAGGACATCAGGATCGCTTTCCAGTATCGACCTCGGACGCGGTTGTCCCTATCAGTGCTCGTTCTGTACCATCATCAATGTGCAAGGCCGCAAGAGCCGCTTTCGGACGCCGGACGATCTCGAAAAGATCGTCCGTGAGAACCATGCACAAGGAATCAAACGTTTCTTCATCACCGATGACAATTTCGCGCGCAATCGTGACTGGGAACGGTTGTTTGATCGACTCATTCATCTACGAAAGACCGAATTTCCCCGTCTTGGTTTCACCATCCAGGTCGATACCCTCTGCCACAAAATTCCAAACTTCATCGAGAAAGCGTCGCAGGCAGGCGTGCGCCGCGTCTTCATCGGACTTGAGAACATCAATCCCGATAATCTGATCGCCGCCAAAAAGCGGCAAAACAAGATCACCGAATACCGGGAGATGCTGCAGAAATGGCGCGACTACGGCGCCATTACTTATGCCGGCTATATCCTGGGCTTCCCTGCCGATACCAAGGAATCGATCGCCCGCGATATCGAGATCATCAAGCGGGAATTACCAATCGATATTCTTGAGTTCTTCTTTCTCACGCCGCTGCCCGGGTCCGAGGACCACAAGATGCTCTTGCAGAAGGGCGTCTGCATGGATCCTGACATGAACAAGTATGACCTCAATCACCGCGTCTCGCATCATTCCAAAATGAGCGATGGGGAATGGGAGGAAGCCTATCGCGCGGCCTGGGCGGCGTTCTACACGCCCGAGCACGTGCGCACGATCCTGCGCCGCTCCGCTGCCTGCAAGCTCGGGCGACCTGGCACAACACTTTCGACAATACTGTGGTTCTACTTGATGATCTTGTTCGAGGGCGTGCACCCACTCGAAGGCGGTGCATTTCGCCTGAAGTTTCGTCGTGACCGCCGTTTTGGCATGAAGATCGAAAGCCCGCTGATTTTCTATCCACGCTACGGCTGGGAGACAGTCAGGAAGGCCTGGGGATATTGGCGGATCTACCGACAGCTCAGGGCGATTCTGAACCAAGCGCTAACCGCGGATGACCGCTGGACCTATAGTGACGTCGCTATTGCGCCACCGCAGCATGACGAATTCGAGCGCCTTTCACTCTACCACGAGACCACCGGTGGAGAGGCGGCGCTTGCCCGTAAACGACGCGATGATGTTATTCGCGCCGGCGGCCACGCCAACGAAGCTGCGACCGCGGCCGCAGCGGCCGAGTAGCGAGAAAACCTGCACGGACGCGGTGTCCGCTATTGACCCAAAGCGGACATTCCTAGTTGCACCGTACATGTCCGCTTTCGGAGGTAAAGCGGAATTACATCATCGAATTGCTCTGCGCATTTCGTTTACGATCAAGCAAGTCAGCATCGCTTGCTAAATGCTGCCATTGCAAAACGAGATCCAGGAAAAGACTTCGCTTAGCCACATCCATTGTTTGTCGGGCCAGATCCTCACAGTGTCTTGCTCTTTGCCGGAATTCTTCCACGCGTGAAAGCATGGTCCACTCCCAAGGCAGACATCATTCGGCGGCGCGCTGATTGGACGCGCTTTCGTTCATCCTGTGCGCGCGAAAGTACTCGAGTACAAAAACGCGGATTGCTGAAGATAAATTGCCGTACTCACGCGCCTGGTCGATCTCTGCGACCAAGCTCGACAACGTCGTCTGGTGCGAGTGCGCGATGTCCCTAAGATTGCCCCAGAAGGCATCTTCGAGGCTGATGCTGGTTTTGTGTCCAGCAATGACGATGGAACGTTTGACGACTGAGGATTTCATCAGGGCACCTCAGAGCGCCCCCCGTATCAAAATACGGTACATTCGGATTGGTGAGCGGTAGTTCAGTACAGTGGGCCGACGGTTCCTCTGTATCGTTTTTTTCTGCTTAAACAAAAAATTCTAAATCGCATAAAAGGGAAAAGGCACCGCAGCCGACGTGTTGATTTACCGCAATTCATCGAATTGGACTCGCATAGTGCGAGGTTATGGAACGTCCGGCACTCGCGCTGCCCAGAGCGGACGTCACCAATAATTCTGGCGACTGGTTGATAACCGTCGTTCGGGGCCGCACGTTGGTAGGTGCGGCCCGCTGTGATTCAACATTAAATCAATGGCCCAGCACGACGCTCAACCTGTCCGTCTACGCCGGTGCCGGCACTTTTTGAACGCCGGCAACAAGGTAGTGAACGGACACGCAACGCTGCAATTGGTGATGTACGTCGTACTGCCAAACGTCAGGATATCGAATTCGACGACGTACGTAGCGGTGCCTGTGATTCCGTAGGCAACTGAGTTTTTACGATGTCCAGCTGAGTTTTTACGATGTCCAGCGCCGAAAGCTCGGGTTTGAATTTTTGATTCGGCGATTTTGTTGTCGTCAAAGGACGGTGGTTCCACCACTTTGCCCGTGAGCCCAGAAATCGGTTTTGTCATAGGGCCAACTCCCTGTTTGAATTCGCGGGCGGCAAATTAAAACGGGGCAGGTCGTGCTGCAGTGTGGGGTGCATCACTCGCGGCAAGATACTACGCCGATACCAGTAAGCGAAATGCCTCGCACCTTGGCCACACCCGAATACCGAACAGCCCAATTTGAATCAGAGGTTATTAAACTAGGAAAGCGCTCTTAAATCAGCGCGGCCTACGATCCATTCTATGCATCCTCATCCTAACTGCGTCCCGGCCGTCAAATGCGCTCGATGTGGCAAGCCACTAACGAGCCCCGAGAGGTCGCACTACGTCGATGAATATCGCGTGAAGCACCATTGGAAATGCGAGCCTTGCAACTACTCATTTGAAGCTGTCATTGCCTCGCGGCCACCTAAAGTGGGGGATCGCTCTGACCGGGTTTGTTGATGCGCTAAAACAAAAATAGCTACCGCCTTAGGTCACGCGGGTGTATCTTTCAAACGTGCACGATCTTGCGTTACGCGAAGTGCTCGTTTGTCCGCGGGTCGATGAAGTACCGATTCCGCCAACGCCATCATTTAATTGTCAATGTGTTCGATGCGGCGCGCGTATTTGGGTCGCCCACACCAGCCCAATCGAGCCTGTACGCGTGTGTCTGCCTTGCAGCAGCACGGCGCACGACGATCAATTCCGCCCAGCCAACCTGTACTGACAAACCGCCTTGATGGGTCAGGCCGCGTATGGCGCGTTGTAGCAGCAATTTCAAGCGGACAATCTAGTCATTCGCTTCGCTGACCCAAAGCGGACATGCCCGCCGCCCAAAGCAATGCCTACGCCGCTCGTCGTGTCTCTTCGCGAAGGGAACGACGAAGAATCTTGCCGACATTCGTCTTTGCCAGTTCCGGACGGAATTCAATATGACGCGGAATTTTGTAACCGGTAAGGTGTTTGTGGCAATGCGCTATCAGATCTTCGGCAGTGAGGCCGGGATCGCGCTTCACCACAACAATCTTGACGACTTCACCGCAGATTGCATCAGCCAATCCAATGGCGCCGACTTCATGAACACCAGGATGGAGACTCACGACATCCTCAATCTCGTTGGGGAACACCTTGAATCCCGAAACGATGATCATGTCCTTCTTTCGATCGACTATGCGGACAAAGCCGCGTTCATCAACAACCTCTATATCTCCGGTTCGCAAAAACCCATCGGGCATCAAAACTTTGGCAGTCTCATCCGGTCTGCGCCAATAACCTTTCATCACCTGCGGACCGCGCACGCAAAGTTCTCCAGCTTGTCCGGGTGGCAGGTCTTTGCCTGCATCGTCGCGGATAGCGATTTCAGTAGAGGGAATCGGCAAGCCAATTGATCCATTGTATTCGGCGAGGTCGAGCGGATTGACGGTCACCGCCGGAGAAGTCTCGCTAAGTCCATAGGCTTCGACCAGGGCTTTCCCGGTGACTTGCTTCCAGCGTTCGGCAACCGATCGGTGCACGGCCATTCCGCCGGCAAGAGAAACGCGTAAGCGGGAGAAGTCGAGTTTTGCAAAATCGGGATTGTTGAGCAGCGCACTATAAAGAGTATTCACGCCCGTGATCACCGTAAACCGATATTTGGCCAGCTCCTTGACGAATCCGGGAATGTCGCGTGGATTGGTGATGAGCACGTTCATCGCACCAATCTTGACGAAGGTCAGGCAGTTCGCCGTCAACGCAAAGATATGATAGAGCGGCAGCGGCGTGATAACGATCTCCTCGCCCTCCTTCAAAACGTTCTTGAGCCATGCATGGGCCTGCTGCAGGTTGGCCACGAGATTGCGATGCGTCAGCATGGCTCCTTTGGGTACGCCGGTCGTGCCGCCAGTATATTGCAGGAAGGCGATACAATCGGGTCCGATTTCGAGAGGCTCCCAAGTCTGACTGCGGCCCAGCGCCAACGCATGCCGGAAAGATACGGCGCCCGAAATCTGCCAATTCGGCACCAGCCGCTTTATGTATTTCGCGACAAGATTGACGATGTACCGCTTTGGGAAGTTGAGAAGATCGCCGAGTCGGGTTGTAATTACACATCTGACCTTTGTCTTCTGGACAACCTGCGCCAGGACATGAGCAAAGTTCTCAATGACGACGATTACTTCGGCACCTGAATCGTTGAGCTGATATTCGAGTTCTCTGGCACTGTAGAGAGGATTGCAATTCACCACCGTGTAACCTGCCCTGAGCGCCCCGAACATGGCGACAGGGTACTGCAGCAGGTTCGGCATCATGAGTGCGATGCGCGTACCCGGAGTCAACTTCAGCACGTATCGCAGATAGTTACCGAAATAACCGGAGAGCCGATCAAGTTGTGCATACGTGATGGTCGTTCCCATGTTGACGAAGGCAGGCCGTGCTGCGAATTTGCGGGCGCTTGAATCGAATACCTCGCAGAGCGAACGGTACTCGTCGACATTTACTTCTGTAGGAACACCCTTCGGGTAATTCTTGATCCATATGGGTTCCATCGTTTCCTCCTCTCACAAGGCAAAACGGACCATGCGTTCACGCTCGTCGACTTCGTCGGAAGTTTTTGGATTGCGGAGGGCTCCGCGCGGCGGTATGTAGCCATGATTGCTCTCTGGTTGCGCAGCGCGCTCGCCATCTTCGCCATCGTCACGTTTGCACAATACTTCACTCCATATCCATTGGTCGCATCGCTGATTGTCATCGGTGCGTTCTTCGTGCTGCATACAGGCATCCTGGTCGCGAGTTTTGCGATATCGCGCCGCGATCCCGCCAACGCGCCACAAGAACCATCGCCAGATTTGCTCATTGCCATTCCTGTCTTCTTGCGCGAGTGGGTGGCTTATCTCGCGCTCTATGTCGTCATTCAGCCCTTCGAACGAACATGGATGGGCGACGATGCAGTCAAGCCCACAACCCCCGGCAGCGTTCCGGTGCTGCTGATCCACGGCTACATGTGTAATCGCGGTATTTGGTGGTGGCTTCGTCGAAAACTGAGAGCAAGCGGTTTGATCATCGGGACCATCAATCTCGAGCCGCCCCACGGCAGCATCGAGAGTTTTGCCGATCAACTGCACGCCCGCATTGAAACACTGTGTGGCGATACCAGGACGACCAAGGTTGCGCTTGTAAGTCACAGCATGGGAGGCCTCGTCGCGCGGGCGTATCTGCGCAAGCGCGGTCCCGCTCGCGTAGAAAGGCTTGTGACGCTGGCTTGTCCCCATCATGGTACGCGTATTGCGCGTTACGGGATCGGCGAAAATGCGCGCGAAATGGAGCCCGATAGCGCCTGGATTCAGAACCTCCAGTTGTCTGAACCGGGCGTTCCGACTCTGTGCATCTGGAGTCCAGCGGACAATTTCGTTGCACCCCAGGTCAGCGGCCGGTTGGCTGCGGCCCGCAACAAAATGGTGTCTGCGCTCGGCCATTTGACAGAGCTGTTCTCGCCGGTTGTTCTCGACATATTGGCTCGTGAGCTCACTCATGGAAGCGACCATCAGAGATGAATGCCACGCAGTAGCTGTGTAAAGGCGATTTGATCGGCGTTTGGAATCTCTTCTTCGACCGTCTTTCCGGTGGCGGCAGCGGAATCCGGGAACATGCGAAATGCGGTATTCATGATGATCTGCGCCACGTGCGGCAGCGCCCCATGAAGAATCTGCCCAAAAATGCCGAGCTTTGTCGCAACGCGCACGGGACGTTTGACGATGGCCTCGACCACGAATTCCGTGGCCTCTTCCGGCGTCAGCCTTGGAAGGTTGTCGTAGAATTTGGTCGGCGCGCTCATTGCGGTACGCACGAGCGGCATATTGATCGTCGTAAACTCGACGCCACGGTCGAGAAATTCTGAGGCGGCACAGCGAGTCCACGCTTCGAGCGCTGCCTTGGATGCGATGTACGCGGAGAAACGTGGCGCGTTGGTCAGAACACCGATTGAAGAAATATTAATGACATGACCGCGTCGGCGCCGCACCATTTCTGGCAAAAAGCCCATGGTCATCCGCAGGCAGGCAAAATAATTCAGCTGCATCGTGCGTTCGAAGTCGTGGAAACGAGCAAATGAATTCTCGATGCCTCGACGGATCGAACGACCGGCATTGTTGACGAGAATGTCGACGTGACCGTATTCGGCCGTGATTTTCTCGATCACGGCGTTGCAGTGCGATGGATTGGCAATGTCGGCTGAATAAGTGATCAGCTTTAAGCCACGAGCCGCTGCCTCTTGGCGGGTCGTCTCCAGCTTGTCCGCATCGCGGGCAACAATGAGCGTCGTCGCCCCAGCCGCCGCGAGTCGGAACGCCGTCGCTTTTCCAATTCCGGCCGATCCACCTGTGATCAGAACGACTCGGTCGGCGACGCGACCGGGCAAGCTTCGATCGACCCGTAGGTCAGGATCGAGATGGCGCTCCCAGTAGTCCCAAATTCGCCAGGCATAATCATCGAGCGGCGGCACACGTATTCCGGCCGGCTCCAGCAGCCGCGCTGCTTCGCGATTGTCGAAGCGGGTCGGGTAATTGACGAAAGCAAGAATATCCTCCGGAAGACCGAGATCCTTCATGACGGCCTTTCGAATACGGCGGGTCGGTGTCAGGGCCGCCAGGGTTGCCGTAATGCCGGGGGGAATGAACCGCAACAGCGCCGCGTTGAGGCGAACGGTCATATCGGGTGCATGCGCGGCGCGTGCGAAGATGCCGAGAATATCTCCAACACGATGCGGGTGAGGGTCCGTGAGATGAAAACAACGGCCGTCCTCGCCTTCAACGTGGGCCAAATGCACAAGCGCGGCGACGACAAAATCAACGGGAACGAGGTTGATGCGCCCGCCTTCGATACCGATGCTCGGCATCCAGGACGGAAGCAATTTGCGCATCTTCTGGATCAGTTTGAAAAAATAGTAAGGACCATCGACTTTATCCATTTCGCCTGTTCGGGAATCGCCGATAACCAGCCCGGGCCGATAGATTCTCCATGGAATGCTGCACTCACTGCGAACAAGTTTTTCGGATTCGTGCTTGCTTGCGAAATACGGGTGCTCGAGGTTGCACGCTTCCGCGAACATGTCCTCGCGGAATACGCCGTCGTAGAGGCCGGCGGCTGCGATCGAACTCATGTGATGGAAGCGCTTGGATCCGATGGCTGCGGCAAGCGTAATCGCATTACGTGTCCCTTCGATATTGGTCTGCATTTCGGCTACGGGATCGGCCTCAAGATTGTAAATTGCCGCCAGGTGAAAGAAGTGATCGACCTTGCCGACAATCTGATCGAGTTGATCAGCTGCGATCCCCAGACAATGCTCCCTCACGTCGCCTTTGATCGGCGTGACTTGCGCCGCGTCGGCACGCCAAAATCGGAAGAGTTCGGTGATCCGGTCTGGGGAAGCGTTGCGCAACAAAACGTAGACATGGGCATCCGGCCGTTCCAGCAGTGCGCGGACCAGTCGTTTGCCAATGAATCCGTTGCCGCCAGTAACAAAGTAGCGCATTCTCTCCCCATTCGCCTGCGAAGTGAGAGATGCAGCGTGGGGCTCTTCGCCGGCTCGCCCCAATCAAGGCAGAATAAAAAATCGAGTCTTTGATATCTATCAATAATGCCTGCACGTTCGGTGTTACGTAGAACAGCGGTGTTAGGGAACGGTTTGTTGCCGGGATCTAGCCCCTCGGAAATCAGCGTCTGACGATTTCGGCCGCGGTTTCACCAGGATTGACAAGGGTCGCCGTGGGGCTGACCCCAGCTAAGAACGGAGAAAGCATCATGAGTAAGAAGCGTAAGCGCCTGATGAAAGCGAAGACCGATGGTCAGCTCGCAGCGGCCATCAAAGATTCGGCCACACAGATCTGGCTGGCTGGCCTTGGAGCCTTCGCGAAGGCCCAAGCGGAGGGAACCAGGGTATTCGAGGCCCTCATCAAAGAGGGTGAGAAAGTCCAGGAGCGTGCGAAAAAGGCTGCGTTCAAGGCGCAAACGGACAGCACCAAACTCTTTGAAGAACTTGTCAGAGAAGGTGGGAAAGTCCAGCACCGGGCTGCCCAAACAGCCGGCGACTTCCGTGCAAAGGCGACGGGTACCTGGGGCAAGCTCGAAACCGTGTTCGAGGATCGTGTGGCGCGGGCTTTGCACAGCTTGAACGTACCTACCAAGAGAGACATCGATGCACTCGGTAAGCGTGTTTCCGAGCTTACCGTGGCGACGAAAAAGCTCGCGGCCTCGGCCCAAACGTCGGCACCCAGGTCATCGACCCACTAGGTTGCGCCGCTGAATTGCGGCGCGAAATTGTTGGGTTATCTGAATGATGAGAAGAGGTGCGCGTGAAGCGCCAAAAGAAAGGTATTGCCCTGGCGGGCGGCGGCCCGCTCGGGGGTATTTGGGAAATTGGCGCGCTCGTCGCTCTCGACGAGGCTCTCGCCGGAATCAATTTTACTGATTGCGATGTCTATGTTGGCGTAAGCTCTGGCAGTTTCGTCGCCGCGGGTCTCGCAAATGGGATAACCCCACGCGAGATGTACCGCATGTTCATCGAGAGCGAGGCTGCAGACGATCCTTTCGAGCCCGAGCTGTTGTTACGGCCCGCGGTTAAGGAATACCTGCAACGGCTTGCGACCTTGCCCCAGCTCTTCTTGGCCGCAACGCAGCGGTACCTAAGAGACCCATGGTCGCAGGGATTCTTTGCATCCTTCCAGGACCTCGCGCATGCATTACCAACCGGCGTTTTCGATAATGCCGCCATCGGCAACTACCTGGCTCGCCTGTTTTCGGCCCCCGGCCGCACCAATGACTTTCGCCGTTTGCGTCACAAGCTCTTCCTCGTCGCCACGGACCTCGACTCTGGACGGGTTATCCCCTTCGGGGCACACGGCCGGACCACGGTCCCAATCTCTCAAGCGGTGCTGGCGAGCGCGGCGCTACCGGGTTTGTTTCCGCCAGTGAAGATTCGTGGGCGTAGTTACGTCGATGGCGCGTTGATGAAGACGCTGCATGCGTCGGTGGCGCTGCGGGAGGGCGTGGAGCTTCTCCTTTGCATCAATCCGCTCGTGCCGTTCAATGCCGATCTGGCTGCGCGGCAGACACGCAGCAAGCCCGTTTCGCTGGCCAAAAGTGGGCTTCCTACGGTGTTATCGCAAACCTTCCGTGCAGTCATTCACTCCCGCATGCAAGTTGGGATGGACCGTTACCGCAAGGACTATCCGAACGCCGATGTAGTGGTATTCGAGCCCAAACCCAGCGACACGGAGATGTTCTTCACCAACGTCTTCAGCTATTCCGCCCGGCGCCGCTTATCGGAGCATGCCTACCAAAAGACGCGAGCTGACCTGAGGCACAGAGTGGACGAGCTCGAGCCGATCCTCGCCCGCCACGGAATACACATCAATCGTGATGTGCTCGCTGACAACAAACGCATGCTGGCGCGCCCGTTCTTCGGCAGCCTCCGCGGCCTTCGCGCGAGTGATCTCGGACGTGCCATGCACCAGCTCGAGCAGACGCTGGATCAACTCGGTACGATCGTGAAGTCGCAAGGTGGAAGCGCTGCAAGAACGGTCAGATCAATATTGAAGGCACTCTAAAGACTGTGTGGCGCGCCTTTCTTGCGGCCGGTCGACGGCCGCTCCTTATCGGGTTCACCATGCGTATCTTCCGGCAATGCGCCATTGCTTGCATGCAGGAGCACGTAGTAGAGGAGTTGTTCGAATTCGGGGCCGAAACGCGCAACAATGGACTTCGGATCAGGGACCAACGCACTGTCGGTGATCAGCCCGAACTGCACGCGTCCGTTAAAAGATAATATTGAAACACCCATCCCTATATTCCCGGACTGCGGAACCCAGAACATCACTTGCTTGATTTCGCTGCCAGCGAGATAGAGCGGCATTTGCGGGCCAGGTACGTTGGTCATGACCGCGGTGGCGCGGCTGAGGAGAAGATCAAAAACCGTGTCCTGGACCATTTGTGGCGCGTAGCCCAGCGCCTCGATCAGTCCCAACGTCACCGGCGGTTCATATGAGTTCCTAAGGGCCTGCATGCGGCGATGGATCTCGCGGACGCGGGCAAGTGGGTTCTTAAGGCCAACAGGTAGCTCCACCGCGACGACACCAAAACAATTCCCCAGCTCGCGTTCGCTGCCCGGCGGCCGCAGGTTGACGGGCACCAAGGCGCGAATCTCTATTCCTTTCGTCTTGTCGCCCTTATCGACCAGGTAACCGTTGAGTGCACCGGCCGCCGCCGCAAGGAGCATGTCGTTGATCGAGCAGCCAAGTGTGGTGCTTACGACTTGGACTTCAGGAAGGGCGATCGGGTCGGACCATGCGATGCATTTGTTACCGGATAACACGCCTTTGAAACGCGTCGGACTATCATTCGGCATCAGAAGAAGATAGGCGAGTTCGGCTGCTATGCCGGTTCCGTCACGCAGCGTCTGACTGGGACTGGCCGCCGCTTCGAGCGAACTGCGCAGAACCTCAATCGACCGACGCAATCCCCCTTCCACCGTGCCGACAATTGGTCCGATCAGATCCGACCAGAGCCCATGTTCGCCATCCGACGTCGACCTTTGCTTGTGTCTTGGGGCTTTGACGTGTCCATCGGTGAGCGACAACAGGACGCTGATCATGGCGAGGCCGTCGCCGATCGCGTGATGAATTCGTGTAACGATCGCTACCCCGCCCTCATAGTCCTCAACAATATGAAATTGCCAGCGGGGATGCTCTGGATCGAGGGGTGTTGATGCGAGATCGCCCACGAACTTCTCCAACTCAGCCTTGTCACCGGCGCCGGGCAAACGGATACGCTTGATATGCCGTGCGGTATCGAAGTGCTCATCCTCAACCCACCAAACGCCCGTTGTTCGCGTTTCCATGCGTTGCCGGAAACGTGGAATGGCCAAAATTCGCTTCGCAATTATCGTTTGCAGCCGGCCGATATTAACCGGCCCCTCGAGAACGAGGACCCCGATAATGACCATGAGATTTGTTGGCCGCTCCATTCGCAGCCAGGTCGTATCGACCGGTGTCATACGTTCGCTTTTTGACATGGGTCATTGCCCGTGAAACTCACCTACTAGAAAGGATATTCAGGGCTCGATAATGGACGCATTGACGAATGTCAGAAAGCCAGGAAATAGCCGCTCGGATCGCCGCCCAGCTGGATCGGGCGAGCTCGTTGCGTTCGTCTGGCCAATCGGGAACCAGGGCGGCCGCGCGACAGCGCCTTCGCGCCTGGCAAAGCCAGCGCCTCGCCCGGACCCATGCGAGCCTGGTCAGCGACCCTCGGTTTAGCGACGCGGCAAACTTTTTTTTGACGGACATCTATGGGGCCAATGATCCTGCCACGCGGGATGATGAAATCCGACGCGTTCTGCCAACGGCAGTCAAGCTTTTGCCGACCGGAGGCCTCGAAACTATGGCAGACGCAATCGAACTCGACGCACTCTCCGAGGATCTCGATTCGGCCATGATCGCGGCCCTCGGAACGCAGGTGAAGAGCCTGAATGCCGCCGCCTATGGCAGTGCCTATCGTAAAGTCGGGCGTCGCAACGACCGTGAACACCAGATCGAACTGATTCAGCGCCTTGGGCAATCGCTGGATCGCCTCGCGCGGCAGCCGTTTATCAGCACCACCCTGGCTCTGATGCGCAAGCCGGCCCGGCTTGCTGGCTTAAGCGAGCTACAGAGCTTTCTCGAGCGCGGCTACTCCGCGTTTCAGAAAATGGAGGATGCTAGTGAATTTCTCACGAAGGTGATCACGCGCGAACGGGAACTGCTCAACGCCCTGTTCGCGGGAAACGATAGCCTGCTGGGAGTTTGAAACGCGTTGAGACACTTTCCGGATATCAGATGAAAATGAACTCACCAATACCGTTGGCCGCTGAAGCTGGCACTGCGATGGAGACTTCGTTTCGCGTTTTGCATCAAGCATCGCGTCGCGAACCGAACGTCACCGCTGCGACGCGTCGGGATCGATTGCGAAGGCTCCGGGCGCTGTTGATGCAACACAAGTCGGAATTCGAGGCGGCTATTAGCGCCGATTTCGGCCATCGGTCTGCCCATGAGACTCGCTTGGCTGAAACGGTTACGGTCGAAGCCGGTATAAAACTTGCGTTACGACACCTCGCCGGTTGGATGCAATCGAAACGCATCCGGACGCAACTGCCATTCATGCCGGGAACGAACCGTTTGATGCCGCAGCCGGTCGGCGTTGTCGGTATTATCGCTCCGTGGAATTACCCGTTGCAATTGACCCTCGCGCCAATGACGGGTGCGATCGCGGCCGGCAACCGCGTTATGCTCAAGCCAAGCGAACTTACGGCGCGTTTTTCAGCGGCCCTCGGCGCGGCGATCGGCTCGTATTTCGATTCAACAGAAGCTGTGGTCGTGCAAGGCGGGCCGGACGTTGCGGCGGCGTTCTCATCATTGCCGTTCGATCATCTGCTGTTTACGGGATCGGCGCGTGTCGGACGCGTCGTAGCCGAAGCAGC
>Ga0187776_10000815_pt1 | contig 15057 bp, 11 predicted proteins | sample 0216_BV02_MP12_2_FD_132426 | JGI IMG/M metagenome (GOLD analysis project Ga0187776, IMG submission 132426) | Tropical peat soil microbial communities from peatlands in Department of Meta, Colombia - 0216_BV02_MP12_20_MG | ecosystem: Environmental > Terrestrial > Soil > Wetlands > Peat | place...
GAATCCCAGCCGCACACCACGAGCGAAGATGCCGGCGCGCACCAGGTCGTCCGCCGCGTCTCTGGTCGCGGCGTCCGTCAGGCCGGACACACGGGCGGCGAGCTCCAATTCGCTGTCGTCTCCGAGGACTGCGACTGCGCGGGCAAGGTCCGCCGGCGCCGGGCCGAGCGCGGCGAGCCGATGCAGGACAAAGCGGCTGACGGCGGCCGGGCCCACCGCCTGGATGTCGCCGGCGGCTGCAGCCGACGGCACGGTCTCCGCCGCCTCGAGCGCTCGCAGAAGCTCCTGCAGGAAGAGCGGATTGCCACCTGTCGCCGTATGGCACGCGAGGCAGAAGTCATCGTCCGCCTCGTCGCCGAGTCGCTCGCGCACCACCTTCGCCGCGGTCGATGGGCTCAGCGATCGCGGATACAGAGCGATCGCCGACGGGCGCGACGCGACCTGGGACCACAGCGAACCGACCTCCGATTCGGGGGAATCCGGTGGACGTCCGGCAAGGATCATCGCGACAGGAAGTCCCTCGATGCGTTGCGCGACATACGCCAGGAAACGCAGAGAGTCCCGATCGGCCCACTGGCAGTCGTCGACGATGATCGCGAGCGGTGCCCGGTCGGACAGGTTCACCACGAGCCAGTACAGACTGTGAAGAGCCTCGAACGCGGCATCACCAGCCTCCCGCGGTCGTTCGTGGGGCTCGAACAAGCGCCCCGCCGGGCCGGCGCCCCCGCGGAACAGCTCGGTCCGCGCGGGCGCGTCGCTGATCCTCGGCTCCAGCAGCTGTCTCGCAACACCGAATGCGAACGGCTGCTCGAGCTCCGATCCCGTCGCCGCGAGAACGGTCATCCCCGCTCGCTCGGCGACCACTCGCGCTTCGCGGCCCAGCTCGGTCTTGCCGACCCCAGCAGGACCCTCCATCAGCAGAAGACTCCCCTCGCCGCCGCGGGCGCGCTCCAGTCCATCGCTCAGCATCTCAAGCTCGCGCTCGCGCTCGCGCAGGGCTCCCACTGTCGAGAACGGCACGGTGGGACGATACATCGGCCGTCGTGCAGCGGGCCCGAGGAACACGCCCGCCTGTACGGCAGGAGTGGCGCGAGCGATACGGGTGCGCGCATCACGCAGCAACTCGTGTCAGCGCGTGTGAAACCTCTGTTCCGGGTTGGACGCCCGTGGGACAATGGAGGCGTGAACGCCCGTGCCGAGCTGCGCGGCGACGAGCCGACCAAATCGCTGACCGCCGAGGAGATCCGCCTGCGCGAGGCTCGGGCCGGAACGCCCTGGCGCGAGTGGGGCCCGTACCTGAGCGAACGTCAGTGGGGAACGGTTCGCGAGGACTACAGCGACAGCGGCGACGCGTGGTCGTACTTCAGTCATGACCAGGCGCGCGCTCGCGCATATCGATGGGGCGAGGACGGGCTTGCAGGGATCAGCGACGACCAGCAGCGGTTATGTCTCGCTCTTGCCCTGTGGAACGAGCGTGACCCGATCCTCAAAGAACGTCTCTTCGGCCTGACCAACAGCGAGGGGAACCACGGCGAGGACGTCAAGGAGTACTACTTCTATGTCGACAATCTCCCCACGCACAGCTACCAACGCTGGCTGTACAAGTACCCGCAGGCGGAGTTCCCGTATAACGAGGTCGTCGCAGTCAACCGCAGCCGGTCACGAGATGAGTTCGAGTACGAACTGATCGATACGGGCGTCTTCGACGACAGCCGGTACTTCGACGTCGAGGTCGAGCACGCGAAGGCCGCACACGACGACATTCTCTGCCGCATCACCGTGCACAACCGCGGGGCCCAGGACGCGGCGCTCCACGTCCTCCCGACGCTGTGGTTTCGGAACACATGGTCGTGGTCGAGTGAGGAGCCGAAGCCTCGCCTCGTCCGGGTCGAAGCCGGGCATCCGGTCGTGCGAGCTGAGCACGACGAGCTCGGCACTCTCTATCTCCACACCGAGCCGACGGCGTCTCTGCTGTTCTGTGAGAACGAGACGAACGCGCGCCGGATCTGGGCGAGGGAGCCCACGACCTGCTTCCCGAAGGACGGCATCGGTGACCACGTCCTTCATGGTGCGGAGACCGTCAATCCCGACGGCGTCGGAACGAAGGTCGCGGCGCACGTCCGCCTCGACGTACCGGCCGGCGCCGCCGCCGCGGTGCTCGTCCGGCTCACCTCCGAAGGCCCCGACAGGCTAGCGACGCCGTTCGCCGGTGCGGATGCCCTGATCGCACAGCGACGGGCAGAGGCCGACGAGTTCTACGACGCGATCACGCCGCCGTCGGTCGGCGATGACGCACGATCCGTCATGCGTCAGGCGCTGGCCGGGATGCTCTGGTCAAAGCAGTGCTACTACTTCGACCTCGATCGTTGGTTGCGGGAGCGCGACGCCCATCCGCTGCGTGGGTCGATGCGACGAGGGAGCCGCAACGAGTCGTGGTTTCACATGTTCAACCAGGATGTCGTCTCGATGCCGGACAAATGGGAGTATCCGTGGTACGCCGCTTGGGATCTCGCATTCCACTGCCTTCCGCTCGCGATGGTCGATCCCGACTTCGCGAAGAGCCAGGTCGATCTCATGCTGTCTCAGGAGTACCTCCATCCGAGCGGGCAGATACCCGCGTACGAGTGGAACTTCGGCGATGTGAACCCTCCCGTGCACGCGTTCGCGACGCTCTTCCTGCAGAAGCTGGAGTCGGACAGGGGCGAGCTCGATGTCTCGTTTCTCCAAGAGTCCTTCGCCAGGCTGCTCGTGAACTTCACTTGGTGGGTGAACCGCAAGGACCCGACGGGACGTAACGTCTTCGAGGGCGGCTTTCTCGGCCTCGACAACATCGGGGTGTTCGATCGGAGCGCGACGTTGCCGACCGGCGGGCGGCTCGAGCAGGCGGACGGCACCGCGTGGATGGCGCTGTTCAGTCAGAACATGCTCGAACTTGCGCTTGCGCTGCTCGATCATGATTCGACCTACGAGGAATTCGTGATCAAGTTCGTCGAGCACTTCTTCTGGATCGCCGCCGCGGTCGATCCGATCGGCGAACACCCGGACGAGATGTGGGACGAGGAGGATGGCTTCTTCTACGACGTGCTCCGTCTTCCCGACGGGTCGGGCACGAGGATGAAGGTGCGCTCGCTCGTCGGCTTGCTGCCGCTGTGCGCGACGACCGTGATGGAAGCCGACGTGATCGAGCGCTATCCGGAGGTCGCGCGTCAGGTGCGCAAGTTCATCGAGCGAAACCGTGACCTCCTCACGAACATCGCAGATCCACTCGCACCGGGTGTGGGCGGCCGGCGAATACTGTCGCTGGTCAACGAACACAAGCTGCGACGGATCCTCGCTCGCATGCTCGACGAGGATCGCTTCCTCGGGCCGCATGGGATCCGCTCGATTTCCCGGTGGCACCTCGACCATCCGTACACGTTCAACGTCGGCGGTCACGACCTCGAAGTGCGATACGAGCCGGCGGAGTCGAGGAGCGGCATGTTCGGCGGGAACTCGAACTGGCGTGGACCGGTGTGGTTCCCGATCAACCTCCTGCTGATCCGCGCTCTCCTCCAGCACTACCGCTATCACGGCGATGAGCTGAAAGTCGAGTGTCCCACCGGCTCGGGAACGATGATGACGTTGCTCGAGGTTTCAGAAGAGCTGATGCGTCGTCTGGTTGGAACGTTCCTGCGCGACGATGACGGCCGGCGTCCGGTGTACGGCGGGACCCGCATGTTCGAGGAGGATCCCCATTGGCGCGACCTCATTCTCTTCTACGAGTATTTCCACGGGGATAACGGCGCCGGGCTCGGTGCCTCACACCAGACCGGATGGACCGGGATCGTGGCTCGGCTGATTCAGCTACTCGGTCAGGTCGAGCCCGTGGCGGCGCTGGAGAGTCGACAGAGCCCCCTGGTCACGCCGTACCGGCGAGTCGGCCGTGACGTCGCCGAAGTTGGCTTGGCGAGCACCGCCGAGCAGTAGGCCGCAAACCGTCAGCTCGTCAGCCCCGGAACGATCGTCCCGCCGGCGACTCGGTTGTCGTCCTTCGCGACCCGGTAGCGCATCGTCGAGAGCCGCCATAAGACGCGCGACAATCGCAGCAATCGCGAAGCCGCGGGCCGGGGAGAGACGTGGGGACCGTTGGCGCCGGAGGCTTCGAAGTGACGGGTTTGCTTATGCGTAGTGTTTCGCTGGTCAAAGGCAAGCTGATTGCGCCGGGGGCCTCGGCGACCGCGGCTCTCGTCGCGTGTACGATCGGGGCGGGGGCGGCGGTGGCTGCCGCCCCATCCGGCATCAAGGTGGGACCGCATCCGTCGCCGCTGGGCCACCACCACAGACGATCACCGCGTTGCGTATCACGCGCCGGAACGGCACGCTTGCGCCGGGCACGAGCGTGCGCGCGAGCAGCCTCGGACAGAGGGTCTTTCCGACCGCCAGCCGCGGCTTCGCGCTCGCGAATGTCGGTGGCGCCCAGTACCCGGCCGTGAGCGTCAACGGCGGCAGGACGTGGAAGACGAACGGGCCGGCACTGCATGTAAACGCAGCGAATGCGCCGCTGGTCGTGGTCGACGTAGGCGCTGTGAATGCGCGCACGTTCTACGCGTTCGGCGGCAGTCAGGTCGTCGACGTCCGACGATCCTCGCCATGCACGGATTTCCGCAGACGCACTTGATGTGGCACGCGGTCGCGGGGCACGACCGCGGAGGCCGAGTCGGCTATCGGATGGCGCTGGCCAGTCCCGCGGTGGTCACGCGCCTTGCGGTCCTCGACATCGTGCCAACGGGCGAGATCAGGTCGTGTGACACGATGAATACATGTCTGCGACCGCGGTCCGTCTCAGCGCAAGCGTGGTCATATCCGTGGCTCTGGGTCTGCTCGCCGCGGGGTGCGGAGGCAGCTCGAGCTCCACGTCGAGTGGCGCATCGTCGAAGGGCGCGGGCAGTGCTACGAGCACCACGATGACATCGGCAGGCTCGGGCGCAACGGGCGCGGCAACGCGAACGACCGCCACAGGCGTCACCGCGTCGAGCGGCCGGTTGCAGGCGACGCTGCACGCTCCGAACGCCACGCCGAAGGCCGGGACGCTCTGGCACTACAGTGTCCGCGCGAGCGACTCGAGCGGACACCCGGTCGCGGGCACGGTCGAGACTGAGTTCACGTTCGGTGGCCAGGTCGTCGGTCGCGAGAGCCCACCGACCCACGCGCTGACGCACGGGCGTCTGAACGACGAGGTGACGTTTCCCGCTCGCGCAGTCGGGGTTCCGCTGACCTTCCGCGTCGTCATCCACACGCGTCTCGGGGCGATCACGCTCGACTGGCCCGTAAAGGTCACGACATGAGAGGCGCACGCGTTGTCATCGACCACGTCTCGCGCGCGTACGGTCGGTCGGTGGTACTGAGCGACGTCAGCTTCGTCGTCGAACCCGGCGAGCTGATGGCACTCACCGGGCCGTCCGGCTCCGGAAAGACGACGCTGCTCCAGCTGATCGGGAGCCTCGATCGCCCGACCGAAGGCCGGATCCTCGTCGACGACGTGTCCGTCGGCGAGCTCACACGGCCCGCGCACTTCAGGCGCGAGACGGTCGGATTCGTGTTTCAGCTCCACTATCTCCTCCCGGCGCTCACCGTGGAGCAGAACGTGGAGTTGCCCCTCGTCGCCGCGCGGGTGCCGCGTCGCGAGCGCGGCCACCGGTCGCTCGAGCTGCTCGATGAGGTCGGCCTCGGCAGGCGCGCGGGCAGCCTCCCCGCGGACCTGTCGGGCGGTGAACGGCAGCGCGTCGCGATCGCTCGCGCGCTTGCCGGCCGGCCGCGGCTGGTGCTGGCCGACGAGCCGACCGGCTCGCTCGACTCGGTGGCGTCGCGCAAGGTGTGGGATCTCCTCGGCGACGTTCGTGCCCGCCATGGAACGACGGTCATCATCGCCTCCCACGACGCGATGCTCGCCGAGCGCGTGGACCGCGCGCTGCGGCTGATGGACGGGCGGCTCCTGCCCCCGGCAGCGGCACAACGTACGCGGGAAGAGGTCGCGTGACGGCGCTGCTGTCAAACACGCTCGCAGGCCTCAGGCACCGTCCCGGGCGGACGATCCTCGCCGCGCTGGGGACGGCGCTCGGCATCGCGACGATCGTCGCGCTGCTCGCCGTCGCCGGCGGAGCGAAGCACAGCGCCGGAGACCTCGTCCATCTCGGGGCCTCGGACCTCGGTCTGTTCCAGAAGGATGCGGCGGACCCGACGACGTCGATCCTTCCGACGAGCCTCGTCGGCTCGTTGCGCCGAACGCCCGGCATAGCCGACGCGACGCCGCTCGTGCTGCTCGTCGACGACATCCCGAAGGCGGCGGGCGCGGTCGCATTCGGCGCTGAGCCTGGCGGCTTTCTGACGAAGCGGCTCGTCTTCACCAGTGGCCACCTGTATCGGGCACGCGACGAGATCGTCGTCGGCGACGGGCTCGCCCGCCGGCTGCACGTCGCGCCCGGCGCGACCCTCCGGATCCGCGGGCGTCCGCTTCGGGTCGTCGGGATCTACCACATCGGCGTCGCGTATCAGGACAGCGGCGTGTTCATGCCGCTCGCGACGGCCCAGGGGATCAGCGACCGCCACGGTGAGGCTACGGTGATCCCGATCAAGCTCGCGGTCGGCACTCGCCCTGCCACTGTGAAGCGCGAGATAGGCCGGCGTATCCCGGGCATCCTCGTGATATCCGATCCCGAAGAGGCCACGCGCGCGGGCGCAAACGGTCAGCTGGTCTCGAAGGCGGCGCTCGTCATCGCCGTGCTCGCGCTCGTGATCGGCGGCATCGGCGTGATGAACACGATGCTGATGTCCGTCGTCGAGCGCCGCGCGGAGTTCGCTCTCCTCTCGGCCGTCGGCTGGAGCGCGCCGCAAGTGGCCGGCCGCGTCCTCATCGAGGGCGTGGCGACGGCCCTGATCGGCGCCGCGATCGGCCTACTCCTCGGCGTGATCGGCGCTCAGCTCCTCATCAACGTCCTCGGCGCCGAGCAGTTCGTCTCGCCCCAGCTGACCGCATGGGACTTCGGGCGCGCGCTCCTCGTCGGCGTGCTGATCGGCGTGCTGGGCGGCCTGTACCCGGCGTGGCGCGCGGCGCAGGTGTCACCTGCGAAGGTCCTCGCCCAGCACTAGTGGCCCATCCCGCAGATTCGCACCCCCCTTCGCGGCTGCAAAGCTTCGCCTGGGTGCGTCCTCGGACCTCGATGTGCCAAAGGCACACCTTCGGTCCTGCGTCCTTGCCATGCTCGATCTTCGCTCGCGAATCGGGGCACGGACTCACGGGATGAACCACTAGGAGGTTCAGAGCGCGGCGCGACGGGGAGTTCCCATGTGCGGCGCCCCGCACGGCGCCCGCGCTGAAACCGCAGGCGGGCGGCGGCGAGCAACACGAACGGCTCGAGCGCCTCGTTGAGACGGGCCAGCAGGATCTGCTGGACCCGCATGATCGACGTCACCGCCATCATCGACGCGACGGGAGCGGTGCCCCAGCGTGTGCGCCACTGGCGCCCGGCTTCCTCGATCGGGTCGAAGCTGAGTGGTCCGGACACCTCACGGCCGAGACTAGCGATCGGCGTCGACGGCGAGCGGAGGGGGGCGAGCGCGGGCATGATTTCATTTCATGGCCGGCCGAGCCAGTCAGGGATCGGCTCGCCCGGTTGCGGCGCCCGAGGACCTGATCGAGGTCCTCGTTCTGTGCTATCCGCCGGGATCAACCATCGGCCGGCACCGCGACGCGCGGCATTCGGGATCGTCGTGATCGCGAGAACTCCTCGCTCGAGCGGTGGCGGGCCGGATACGGCTCCTCGCCCGAGCGCGAGGTTCCCTTCACGACGCTGTCAGGCGATGAGGTGGGTCCACTCTACACCGAGCTCGATCTGCCGGAGTCCCGCGACGAGGCGATCGGGCTCCCCGGCGAATATCCGTTCACACGCGCGGGGTGTATCCGTCCATGTACCGCGGGCGCCTGTGGACGATGCGTCAGTTCGCGGGGTTCGGGACCGCCGAGGAGACGAACGAGCGCTTCCGCTACCTGCTCGACCACGGCCAGACGGGGCTGTCGACGGCGTTCGACATGCCGTCACTGATGGGCCACGACTCGGATCACCCGCGGTCTCTCGGGGAGGTCGGTCGCGAGGGCGTGGCGGTCGACACGGTGGCGGACATGGAGACGCTGTTCGCCGGCATCCCGCTCGACGAAGTGACGCTATCGATGACGATCAACGCCCCCCGCGGCGATCATGCTCGCGCTATACGTCGTCGCTGCGGAGCGACGCGGGATCGCATCCGAAGAGCTCGCGGGGACGATCCAGACGGACATCCTGAAGGAGTACATCGCCCAGAAGGAGTGGTGCTTCCCGGTCGATCCGGCGATGCGGCTGGTGACGGACTGGTCGAGTGGTGCTCGGGGCACATGCCGCGCTGGCACCCGATCAGCATCAGCGGCTATCACATCCGCGAGGCGGGGGCGACGGCGGCGCAGGAGCTCGCGTTCACGTTCAAGGACGGGCTGACGTACGTCGGTCGCGCGGGGACTCGACGTCGACGCGTTCGCGCCGCGGCAGCGACTTCGGGTTCTTCGTCCCGAACGTCTCGCGCAGCTCGCGCGCCCAGCAGGAGATCGACTCCTCGCAGCGGATCGTTGTGGGCGTCAACGCGTACCTCGAGGGCGACGAGGTAGAGACGCCGATCTTGCGGATCGACCCCGCGCTGGAGCGGAAGCAGGTCGAGCGGCTGCGCGCGGTGAAGGCGATCCGCAACTCCGAGGCCGCCGAGAGCTCTCTCAGCGAGCTGAAGTCAGCGGCCGCCGGCGGCCGCAATCTGATGCCGGTGCTGCTCGATGCCGCACGCGCACAGGTCTCGGAGGGCGAGATCGTGCACGCGCTCCAGCAGGTGTGGGGCGACTACCGCGAGCAGCCCGTGTTCTGAGCCGGCGGCGCCGGCGAGAGCGTCGAGCTGGGCGTTAAACGTGAGCCCTCGTTGCGTTTCACGCCCAGCTCCAGACTGGCTGAGTCGAGGGCGTGAACGGCCGATGAGCGGGGTGTAACAGCGGGCCTTAGCGCGTTGGGCGCCGCTGCGCCGCCCGACCCGGGGAGATCTCGATCGATATGCGAGGACTGTCGGACATGTAGACCTTGCGGCCCTGGGGCGCGAGCTGCAGCCCGCGCTCTGGGGCTCCTGCGCACCTGCCCGCGGCCGAAGTGATTCGGCGGCTCCGATGAAGAGGACTCGCCGGGGCACGCTCGCGACGATCATCATCGCCCCGCTCGCGGCGATGCTGCTCCAGCTCGCGGTCTCACGGCAGCGCGAGTACCTCGCATTCCTGTTCGGCCGGCGTCTCAGCGACCTTGTGTTCGGCCTCCTCGTGCTCGGAGGGACGGCCGGAGCGTTCTTCGCGCCACCATTCAGAGGCCTCGACACGCTCCCGGCGCTCGGAGTGGTCGCGCTGTCGCTCGGCGTGCTGCTCGAGGACCTCCTCGTCGTCGCCATCGGCATGGCGGTCGGCGTCGCCGGGGTCGTGCTCGAGATCGTGCTGGGCGCCGCCGCGATCCATGGGCTGCGCACGATCTTCTGAGGCCGCCCCCACCGCTCGGCAGACTGCGCAGCTAACGGCGCGAATCGAGTTGCGAAAAATCTCACGATTCGTCGCGCAACTCCTGCCTACGGTGAGAGGGGAGCACGTCCAGGAGGTTGCAACCATGATTGACGTAGTTTGCTTTTGCGGTCATGCCTATTCCTTCGCCGGAGACGCGGCGGCCTGTCCTCGCTGCGGCGAGCCGCTGACACTCGTGCCTCCGGCGGCGAACGAAGGCCCGGACATCGACACCCAGCTCGACCAGCTGCTGCGGCGGCCGGGCTCGGAATTGCCTCCGGAGGAGATTGCTGCGTGACTATGCTGCGCGCATGCGCAGCGTCAGCGTGCTGTTTCTGTTGATCGCTGCGCTCGCGCTGGCACTACTGGACACGGGCAGGCGCAGTCCCAGTCCGCCTCGACCGACTCCGATCTCACCCGAACAGGCGGAAGCGGAGCGCGCCCTGACGCTGCTCGACGTGTGGTCCCAATCGCTCGTCCCGAGCCTCCCGATCGAGCAGGCGCGGACGCGGGCGATCCGCTCCGGCAAGTCCGCTCACGCTGCGGCGCTCGAGCGCCGCGTCCGTCCGGCTCTGCTGCGGGCCGAAGGCTTCCTCGAGGAGATCGCAGCTGATCCGACCCTGCGGAGCTCAGATTCGATCGACGTCCAAGCGTTACGGGCAGCGGCGCTCGCGTGGGGCCACTGGGCGTCCGCGGTCCTCAATGAGGAAGGCTCACCGCGGAATCCACTCGCGCGCGCGGTGATGCGGCTCGAGAAGCGCGCCGTCCGGCTCCACCAATCCGCGTACGCGATCGTCGACGACTCGATGATGGGCCCGTGAGGGCAGCCGTTCCTCGGAGGGCTTGAGCGGCGCGGTTCCTCGTGGTGAACTAGCGCCAGGCTGTGTCCGGGTCAAGCGAGGAGGTCACAGCGGTGGCGGGTCGCGACAAGGGTGCGTCGTTCGCAATCGCCGTGCCGGTAGCGCTCGCAGCGACTGGCTGCGGGGGCGGCATCAACAGTCACGGCGGGACGAACGCTGCGGCGAGCGCCGGCGGCTCGGGCAGCACGAAGTGTGCGGTCACGGTGGGGATCGAGGGGCCGTTCACCGGTCAGATCGCGGCGCTCGGTCAGGAGCAGCTGCACTTCGCTCAGCTCGCGGTCGCCGGGGACAACGCGGCGAACGGGACCCGGATCTCGCTTGTGCAGGGCGACACGCAACTCGCCCCGGCGCAGGCCGTCACCGCGTCGCAGCAGTTCATCTCGAACCCGAAGCTCGTCGCGGTTGTGGGCCCGGGCGGCAGCCAGGAGGTCGAGTCGGTGGGACCGCTGTTCGGCCGCGCGGGCATGGCGTTCGTGTCCGGGTCGGCGACGAACACGACGCTGACGGGCGGCCGGAACCCTACGTTCTTTCGGGTCGTCTCCAAGGACAGCGTCCAAGGGCCGGAGGATGCCCGGTACATCGTCGCTCACCTGCACCCGAGGGCGGTGAAGATCGTCGATGACCAGGAGACCTACTCGACGGGGCTGGTGAGCGCGATGAGCCCGGTCTTCAAGGCCGCCGGCGTCTCCGTCAACCACGAGTCGGTGAGCCAGAAGGCCACTGATTTCTCTTCGCTGGCGAGCAAGGTCACGCCGGCGACGACGGTCGTCGTGCTGCCGTGGCAGGCGCCGGCGAATGCCCAGCAATTCGGGCGCGACCTCTCCGAGCAACACAAGCGTGCGGTGATCTTCGGAACCGATGGCATCTACCTGCCGGGCACGTTCACGATCCAAGGCTCATACGTGTCCTCGCTGGGGCCGGACATCAGGGCGATTCCGGCGGATCGTCCGATCGCGGCCGAGGCCCGGGCGAGATACGGTGCGTTCGGGACCGCCGGGCCGCCGACATACGCGGCGACGCACGTCGTCGACGAGGCGATCGCGTCGATCTGTCGGTCGGGGCGGACGCCGACGCGCGGGACACGCTGGTGAGATGTCCCTCGACGGTGCGTGCGGTGATGAACAGGGTTTGGGCGATCTCGCGATTCGTGAGTCCCTCGGCGGCGAGCTCGGCGACGCGCCGCTCGCTCGCCGTGAGCGATTCGACTCCCGCGAGCGCGATCCGCCGCGGTCGAGCGCCGGTGGCGGGGAGCTCCGTCTCCGCCCGCCCCTCGATCACGACGAAGCCGCCACGACCGTCGCATCCCCACGCGAGTGCCGTCTCGATCCGCACGAGTTCCTCGGTGCGTTCAAGGAGAGCCAAGCCGGTCCGCGGCGGGTGGCCCATTGCGCCGAGCGTATCGAAGCTCGGAAAGTCAGGGGGATGCCGCGGTGCGAACGAGGCCCGTCAGCCTCGAAGATGCCGAGACAAGCTTCTGCGGGCCTAGACCCGGCCTAAACCTGGCCTAGACCGGCCGGCCGCCCCTACGGATAGAGGCGCTGCATGACGTAGCCGATGGGCCGGTCTGCCATCCGCCGACAGGGTGGGGCCCAGGCCCTCCCTAGGGTGGCTGGTGGACTGAGCATTCAGGACGGAGGATTGACCAGCAACCACGGACCGTTCTCACGAGGAGGAGCGAGATGTTCAGTCAGGATCGAGGCGCCACCGCGAGTTACCGGACGCTGGCCCGCGGGGTCGGATGCGACTGGACGCGTCGGTATACCGCTGCGCAGCGAGAGTACCGAGCACGAGCGACGGCCTCACGGTTGTCGGACAGCCAGCGTGAACGCGCGCTTGACCGCCGCGCGAGGCCGGTTGACGACTGCCTCGTCGATCGACGTGCGCATCACTGACGAAGCCGCCCGCCGGCTGGTCCGCTCGCGCGCTGTGTGGTCGGGCCGAAGGCTGGAGGATCGCGTGTCATCGGCAAGTCACCGACCGGGAGGTAGCGCCCGGCCTGTGTCAGCCCGCGAGCACGTCGTGCACGAACCGCACGACCATCGCCCCATCGCCGACGGCGCCCGCCACGCGGCTTGACGCCCCCGCGCGGACGTCGCCGGCTGCGAACACGCCGGGTCGGACCGTCTCGAGGAGGTGCGGCGTTCGGTCGCTGAGCGGCCAGCGGAGGTGGCCGTCGCACTTGGCGGCGCCCGGGCCGCAGACGAGGTAGCCGGCGTCGTCGGTCGCGAGGATCCCCTCGGCCGCCTCGGTGCACGGATCCGCGCCGATCATCACGAACACAGCGGTTGCGGGCACGTCCTGAACGCTTCCGTCGCGACGGTCGAGGAGGGTCACCGACTGCACCGTGCCCGAGCCCTGCACCGCAGAGACCTCGGTCTCCGTCATCACCTCAAGGTGGCGAGTGCGCTTGATCCGGTCGACGAGGTAGCGCGACATCGTCGACTTGAGCGCCGCGCCGCGAACGACGATGCGCACGCTGCGCGCGCGGGTCGCGAGGTGGATCGCCGCCTGTCCGGCCGAGTTCCCCCCACCGACGACGATCACGTCCTCGCCGCGAGCGCGTTCCACGTCCGTCGGCATCGCGGCGTGGTAAACGCCTGCACCGCGGAAGCGATCCACTCCTTCGGCCTGGAGCTCGCGCCAGCGCGCGCCGGTGGCCATCACGACCGAGCGCGCGAGCACGTGCTGGCCGTCGTCGAGGTCGACGCGCAGGAGGCCCTCCGGTCCGTCGGTCAGCTCGACCGCGCGATGGAAACTCGAGAGGACGGCGTCGAAGCGCCGCGCCTGCAGCGTGGCGTTGCGGATCAGCTCTGCGCCGGAGACGCCGCTGGGGAAGCCCAAATAGTTCTCGATCCGTGTGCTCGTCCCGGCCTGCCCGCCCGGCGCCCAAGCCTCGGCCACCAGCGTCCGAAGTCCCTCCGATCCGCCGTATACCGCGGCGGCAAGCCCGGCCGGTCCGGCGCCGAGCACCGCGAGGTCGAAGCGCTGCCCGTCGACATCGGCGCGGAGGTGCAGCGAGCGTGCCACCTGTGCTGCCGACGGATTGCGCATCACGTTCGTGGCGTGGACGAGCACCGGAGTCTCCGCGCGGGCGATGCCGAGCCAGTCGAGCATCCCGGCGCTCTCGTCGTCGGTGTCGACGTCGTACCACCGCACGGGCAGCAGGTTGCGCTCGAGTAGGTCTCGCACCTCGAACGCTCGCCGCGACCCGCGCGGCGCGATCAGTCGCATCACCCCGAACCCCTCGGCCTCGTGCCAGGCACGCCGTGCGAGCAGCGTCCGGAACACGCCCTCGCCGAACTCGGGCCACCGCTCGACCATGTCTCGCAGAGCGAAACGGTCGAACACGATCACGTCAGTCGCCTCGACGGCGACGCAGGCGCTGAGCGTCGGCTCGCCGGTGAACACCGCGATGTCGCCGAGGAACGTGCGGCTGTCGACCTGGGCGATGTGGACGTCTTTCCCGGGCTTGCGGACGACGAACTCGACGAGCCCGCGCTCGATCACATAGAAGGGCGAATCTCGGACCGCGTGCTCGTAGAGCACTTCGCCGGGCTGGAACGACCGCCGCGCGCCGCGCTTGGCGAGCCACTCGAGCTTGGCGTCCGAGAGCCGTGGGAACAGGACCTCGTCGCCGAGGTCGGGGAATCGCTCGCTGCGTAGTACCTGCGTCGTCGTCGCCACAGGACGGAGGCTAGCGTCCGACGTGCACAGCGACCGCGCACAGCCGCTGAAGCTCGGCTTCGAGCAGAATCGCGACCTCGAGTGGATGAAGGATGAACGGTGAGCCGTCGGCGCGCCGGCGCTGGCCCGCGTGGGCCTGCTGCGCATAGGCCACCGCCGCCTGCGTCCTTGGACACCCGTCTGTCAGATCGCGCACGTCCAGTCCGCTCCCTGTCATCGCGGCGCAGTCGAATGACGCGAAGTAACCCGGAGAAACCGCACGCAAGCTGGATGGTCGGGTTCACGGGGCGGACCGACCGACTTCTGGAAGGCGACGCTAGCGGCTTGCCGCGAGCGGATCGACAAATAGTTGTCGATGTGAGGCCCGAGAGTGGACGACCAGCGTTTTGGGCTGCCCCGAAGGGGCCACCGGTTCCGGGCGAAGTCCCGGAACCGGAGTAGTTCGACTTGGTCCTGAGAAGTCGTGATTTTGTGACAAGTTCGTCTTGACGCCGCGACGGTCGCGTAGGAGCATGGCTACGGGCCCGCGCGTCAGAGGCGCCTGGGAACGCCCTCTGCTGAGGCCCAGGGTCCGCGTGCTGCAGCGGTGCCCGTCGAAGGGAGTTCCCGTTGGGATAGCGCCGCGCTCAGGATCCTGGGCGGGCCGTTTTGTGCTGCGCGAGGCGTACGGCAACGCGTGCGAAGGCGAAGGGCCGGCTTTGCCGGCCCGGCCATCCGGCCCTCGAGCAGGGGGAGGCCGGGAGGGGGGCCTGACCCCCTCCCGGTAATGGTTCATCCCGTACGTCCGGGCCGCTAATGGGTTGCGGATTTGCGGGATGGGCCACTATCTCCAGCCACAACTTCGGACTAGTTATTAACGAGCGAGCCTCATACCGCCGAGCGGTTGTTCGGACGGCTGCGGTGATCCGGGAGGTTGGCGGCGGGTCGGTA
>Ga0187776_10000816_pt1 | contig 15040 bp, 16 predicted proteins | sample 0216_BV02_MP12_2_FD_132426 | JGI IMG/M metagenome (GOLD analysis project Ga0187776, IMG submission 132426) | Tropical peat soil microbial communities from peatlands in Department of Meta, Colombia - 0216_BV02_MP12_20_MG | ecosystem: Environmental > Terrestrial > Soil > Wetlands > Peat | place...
ACATTTGTGTAGGTAACTAGTAATCGAAGTATCAGGTCTAAACTGTTAACACAAAAAGAGGGGCGACCCAATAAAGTTCGCCCCCCTTTTTGTCACATGATTCTTCCTCTTGTTAGTGTCTTCTCACAGATTAATCTTTTTGGAAATCCGAGACCTCCTCTGAAAGGACCAAGGCGACAAAGATCCATTAACCTGGTCCTACAATTTGGCGGCCAATGGTCATCTTTTCAACTTCCTTTGTGCCTTCATAAATTTCGAGTATCTTTGCTGCCCGATAAAAACGCTCGATAGGGTAGTCATTGAGATATCCGTATCCGCCGTGAAGCTGAAGTGCTTCATCAACGACCCTTACTGCAACATTGCCTGCCCACCATTTTGCCATAGCCGATAATTGGGGGTTCGGCTTTCCATGGTCCAGATACCAACAGGCCTTATGGACCAAAGTCCTTGCAGTCTCAATCTGGGTTGCCATCTCAGCAATTTTAAACTGACTGACCTGAAATGACCCAATGGTTCTTCCAAACTGTTTTCTCTTTTTAATGTAATTAATCGCCTGCTCCATTGCACCCTGGGCAAGGCCCACTCCATGAGAACCTACAAAGGCTCTGGAATGGTCAAAAAATTTCATTAGCTGAGGAAATCCGTTTCCTTCTATTCCCACCAGGTTCTCCTTGGGAACCTTTACGTTGTTAAAGTAAATGTTAGCGGTATCAGAGGCACGGATTCCCATTTTACCATGTATCCTATCCGCCTTATATCCTTCTCGATCTGTCTCAACAAGAATGAAGCTGTGGCGTTTCGATTTAGAACTGATCTCAGGATTAGTCAAGCAGAAGACTAATATGAAATTGGCTATGGTGCCATTGGTAATCATCACCTTATTGCCGTTTATCACATATTTATCCCCCACCTTTTTGCCGGTGGTGGTTACAGAGGCTGTATCGCTGCCTGCCTCAGGTTCTGTTATCGAAATACCCATAATCCAATCCCCTCTGACTAACGGGGGGAGATATTTTTTTTTCTGCTCCTCGGCGCCAAAGAATAGCAGTTGTTCCGCACCAATGGTCATCGAGCATAATACTTGTCCAAGTCCAGGATCAACTCTCCAGAATTCCTCCAAGATGATTGCGTGTTCAAGGAAGCCCAATCCAAGTCCTCCATACTCCTTTTTGATAAAGGATCCGATAAAACCTAGCTGGGCCGCCTTCTTTACGATTTCTCTTGGGAAATCTTCTCTTGCCTCACAGTCTTGCCCGATCCCCGGGAATTCACCTTCGGCAAACTCCCGAGCAGCTAATCGGATCTGTTTTTGTCGATTAGTTAGTTCGAAATCCATTACAACTCCTTCTCCCATTGTTCAATGAGCGATAAAACCGGGTTGGCGTATTTAAGTTTCTGCCCTCCTCTTTTCTTCACTCCTGACCTCCCTCCTAAGAAGCTTACCCACTTTTGATTTTGGCAACATATCTCTGAATTCTATGTATTGAGGAACTTTGTATGGGGCGAGTCTTGTTCGACACCACTTTATAAGATCATAACCGGTCACACCCTTCACATCTTCCTTGAGAATGACAAAGGCCTTTATTCTTTCACCTACCTTTACATCTGGAATCCCTACAACACAAGAAGCGATCACGGCAGGGTGTTCTTGCAGTGCTGCTTCGATTTCCGAGGCAGCAATGCGATAGCCTTTATGTTTGATGGTGTCCACGGATCTATCTAAGAAAAAAAGCCAGTTATTATTATCGATGCGAACAATATCTTTCGTTCTATACCAAAGTCTTCCATCCATATTAACGAAACTCGCTGCAGTCTCCTCAGGCTTGTTCCAATAACTGGTCACCATATGATCAGAGGAGACTAATAATTCTCCAGGCTCCCCGGCTGGAACGGGTTCAAGGGTGTCCGGGTCCACAAGTTTGATCTTCTTGCCTGGTAGCAGCTTGCCTGCACTACCCTCTGGCGGCACTTCATTGGCAGGGGTTAAGGATACCCCCGCACACGTCTCAGTTGCCCCGTATCCCTGAGAGATAGGAATGCCATAGTTGTCCATCCATCTCTTAGCTATTTCCAAAGGTAAGACATCACCAGCACAGAAAGAGTATTTCAGTGATTTTAAATCATAAAAATCTAACCTTTTGTGTTCCAGGATCATCCTGTACATAACAGGAACGCCAAAGAATGTTGTTGCCCTATATCTTTGGATGTGGTCGAACAAGCCATCTAAATCGACCCTTGGCAACAAGACGCATGTATCACCAACAAGCATGTCCCCTATCGTCAATGCTTGACCAAGGGCATGAAAAAGGGGGGCTCCTTGAACGATGATGTCCTTTCCTCTAGGAATAACTGGCTCACTCATTGCTCTTTGGGTAAGACAGGCATTGAGAAGATCGAGATTTGAGAAAGGTACGCCTTTTGGAAATCCCGTTGTCCCGCCTGTGTAAAGCATTTCAACCATGTCATCGCCACGAATGCCGATAGATTTGTAGGGCAGCAACGGTGACGAACTTCTTTCCCTCAGTAAGTCTTTGAACCGGTAAGTGTTTTTCCCCAGTGAAAATTTGCCTTCGGGAACCCTATTGAACGCTTTCCCCAGGAGCCTTTTCCATAAAGGAAGAAGCTCCACCATCATCGTAACGATGACCCTTTTCACCGAAGTTTCGGGCAAAGCGTTCTCCACATATCCGAAATTTGTATCCATACAGATGATGGTCTCAGACCCGCTGTCATTGGCCATATATTTTAGGTCAACGGGTGTGTAAATAGGGCTGATGGGTACAGGTATCGCTCCCAACCGCAATAACCCGAACCATGCAATGATCCATTGAGGCGTGTTGGAAAGATATAGAATGGCCTTATCATATTTTTTGACGCCCAACTCTTGCAGTGAGGATGCAAAGCGCTCAACAATTTCTTTCAGCTGGGCATAACTGTATTTCTTCCCAAGGTAAATCAATGCTGTTTTGTTATGAAATTTGTCAGCCGTTTTCTCAAAACACCCATAAATCGTATTGCTGGGTAGCCCTTCCATCAGTGAATACCTCCGTTAGACACCGAAATATGCGGCTTTCACCTCCGGATTATTCATCAGCTCCTCCCCCGTCCCGGTCAAAGTGAGCATACCATTTTCTAGTATGTAGCCCCGATCGATATAGGGTAGAAGGGGTCTGGCAAACTGTTCCGTAACGAGCAAGGTGATCCCTTCTCGATTAATATTCTTCATCGCCTCAACCAGATGAGCTTGAAGCATTGGGCTCAATCCGAGCAGCGGTTCATCAAGAAGTAAAAGTTTAGGCTTTGCTACTAAAGCCATAGCTATGATTAACATTTGCTGTTCGCCACCACTCAAAAATCCTGCTTTCCTGTCCCTCAATTTTGTCAGTTGTGGAAAAAGATTAAAAACAAAATCAGATCTTTCCTTAACCTCATCATCCTTCTGCAGATATCCAGCAATCCTTAAGTTTTCCATGACATTACTGTCTCGGTAGATGGGGTGTCTCTCACGGGCCAAGACGATTCCTTTTTTTACTCTGTGTTTCGGCTTCGTTTTGAGGATTTTTTCCCCTTGAAAAAAGATTTCACCGAGAACGGTGATCCTAACTCCGCCCTTTCTATCTTCTTTTACCTTCATATCCTGAATTAAACCAGAAACAGTGTTCATTAAGGTAGTCTTCCCGGCGCTGTTAGAACCTAGAACACTCACAAACTCACCTTCCCGGAGTTCCAAGTTAAAATCATTTAAAGCCAGAGCATTCTCATAAAAAACCATCAAATTTTTTATTTCGAGCATCACGCCCATATGATTAACCCTCGGATCCAAGGTAAGCCTTCTTCACTTCCACGTTTTCCATGACTTCATTCGGAAGGCCTTCAGCGATTTTTTGTCCAAAATTCAGGACCATGACTCTATTCACGATCCTAAAAAGTTCCTTTAAGCGATGTTCAATCATGATCAAGGTCTTTCCCTCCGCCTTTAGCTTTTCAACGATGGGCAGAGTGCTCGCCACCTCTGCCATGCTCATCCCTGAAAAGAGCTCATCCAGAATGATGACATCCGCTTGGAGGGCCATACATTGAGCCAACTCTAACCGCTTTAGGTAGCCATGCGGAAGACTCCCAGCTGCCTTAAAAGGTACCGCAGAGTCACGTTCAAAACCCACTTCTTCGAGTAGATCGATTGCGACATCATCCCTTTCTCCATATTTGCCTCCGCGAATTTTTTTTACCCTCGGAGCGCATAGTGGGATGATAAGATTCTTAAAAGCAGGAAGCTCCTGGAACGGCATTGCCATTTGAAAAGTGCGCGCAATTCCAAGGTTTGCTATGGTGTAAGGCTTTTTGTTAGTAATGTTCTTCCCTTGAAAAAAGACCTTTCCCGAGTCAGGCCTCACAAAACCTGTGATCAAATTGACAAGCGTACTCTTGCCGGAACCATTCGGTCCGATAATCCCCAAAAGCTCGCCCTTTCCTAAATTAAAACTGACATTCAATACCGCTTGGACTCCACCAAATGACTTATGGAGTTTTTCCACTCTTAATATTGAGCCCTCCACCATCTCTTACTCCGTCTTCACCAGTCGCTCAATTTGGTGATATTTCCTCTGCAAATAATGAAAGATACCTTCCGGAACTAAGATAATAAATACAACCATGAAAAAACTATAGAGGACCACTCTCCATGTCCCGATCGCTCGTAATAATTCAGTAAGGGGCATTAAGACAAAAGCCCCAAAGGTAGCCCCTGCAAAGGTACCTGGCCCCCCCACTACAGTGCAAGCAATGGGAAGAATGGTGTAATCCATACTAAAGGCCGGTAAGCCCACGAATCGATAATGATGGGTTACAAAGGCCCCAGCAAATGCTGCCGCCGAGGAACCGATGAGGAGTGCCTGGGCTTTATACAAATAAATATTAATTCCTCTGCTCATCACCGCCAGGTCATTGTTCTTAATCCCTTTTAGTATCAATCCATAGTCTGTGTCCATCAATCTCCGATATCCAAAAAGGCAAACAAGAAAGACAGCGATAATCAAATACACTGATACCCAGAGATTGGGTAGGGGAGACAAAGCACTCAGGCCTTCGACGCCTCCTAAGACTCCCGTCATTTCGATTATTCTGATCAACAAGAGAGGCAAGACAAAAGTCACCATCGCAAAATAAATGCCTCTTAACCTTAGGACAGGTAAGATTAGGATCGTACAGAAAATTGCTCCACCTACTGTGCTTAAAGGGATGGTGAAAATAGGAGAAAGTCGCACATAATGGTTCAAACCGCCAGCTAGATAGGCTCCCACACCGAAGAACAAAGTCTGTCCAAGAGAAAACATCCCCGCCAAGGCTATAAAATCCCAGCTCAAGGCTAAGAGAGCCACGACGCAGGTTATGACAAGGACTTTAATCCAGTATTCTGGCAATAGTAATGGTAGGACGAGTAATCCAATGATAGTAGCTGCTCGGGGGAATAATAGATAGAGTGCCTCTCTGTAAGAACTGAGTGCATAAATAGTGTCAGACCTTGCCTTGATCCCACGATCTAACCTTTCTTTTCGATGCTTTATGTTGCCGGATTCTCTATCCTTTCCAAAACTCAGAATCATCGGCCTTAGACCCTTTCTTCAAGCTCCTTAAACTTACCAAAAAGACCCGAAGGCTTTATCACTAAGACTATGAGAATCGCTGCCAACATAACGATCACGGTATAGTGGGGATTAAAGTATGTAGCCACGGCAATCTGAGCGTATCCGAAAATGAGACTCCCAAGAATAACCCCTGCAATGCTTTCCATCCCCCCCACAATTCCAACGGCAAGGGCAAGAATTAACACATTACTTCCTTCTTCAACTTGTATCAAAGACAAGGGTATGATGACCACAGCTGCCAGGGATGCTAGACAGCACCCCATGCCCATACTGACCATAGCTGTAAACTCAGATTCTATGCCAAAGGCGAGCGAGGTGTGCTCATTCTGAGCGATTCCCCTGAAAGCCAAACCCATTTTGGTATGATGGCTGAAAAACCAAAGAAAAAAAACTAACGTCGCCGCTACACCCACGATGATGACACGCTGATAATCTACATATACTCCCAAGACTTCGAGGCTACCATCCATAAAAGTCGGAAGTTTATAACTGTGTCCGCTGAGACCGATACTTCGATAAAACTCCAACATACCCATCCCTATTCCAAAAGTGGCTATTATCTCGGATAAAAGGAGGCCTCTTATGCGGAACAGGACAAACCGATATAAGAGGGCACCGAACAGCCCTGTAATGATTGCAGAAATGATAATCGAGATGGCAAAGCTCAACCCTAAAGAATTAATTAATTGCCAAGTGACATAGGCTCCCGTAACATAAAATGCCCCGTAAGCAAAATTTGCCACGCCACTGATGCCGAAAGTGAGACTGAACCCTATGGCCATAAGCATAAACACAGCGCTATTGATGAGACCGTACAATAGCATCCCAAGCATCGGTTCCATCTCCTTTAATTAAGGCCTTCTTAAACTCCTGATGACTGCCGGAGGTAACCTCACCCTCTAAGCGGGTTGGGCTGCCTCCTGCTCTGAAATAGAGTAAATTCTCAGGCCCAAATGATCATCTCTGTCATCTACTTTTTCTCCATCCAAGGAGGAAGCTCAATCTTCCCTGTGGCAACAGCTTTTGGATAGACTATGACTCTATTCCCCGGATCCTGCCATTGAAAGTCGATGAGTAATCCTTCCTCCTCAGGATTAGTACCGTAGGGCACCTGGTGGTCTTTTCCAAATCTGATCCTGCCGACGACACCTTTTCTATCAGTCTTCTTAATTTCTTCAACCAGCTTATCCCCATCAAGTGTCCCTGCGCGCTCAATAGCCTCCTTCAAAATATAGACCCCGTCATAGGCTGGTCCAGGGCCGTGGGACGATCCAGTGGCTTTACCAACCTTTTTCTTATATGCCACATAAAACTTTTCAGAGGCGGGAACAGCCTTAACTGGAACAGTGCTAGGTTCCGCAATGGCTATGATCCCTTTGACTTTGCCTTTGTGGACTTGCCAAGCATCCTCGCTGCAGAGGGGGGGCAGCATTCCCGTAAGCAGTGCCGGTATCTTCATAGACCGCCATTGATCGGCAAACGTCACCGTTTCAGGCCGGCTGGATATGAATATGATCACTTGGGTCTTGCTGTTTTTGATATTGAGAAGAGGTGCGGAGAAATCGGACATGCCTTTGGGATATGTCTGAACACCATTTACCTTCCAGCCCTGTCCTTCAAGCCATTTTTGCGCAATGCCTGCTATCGCTTTGGCCCACAGGGCTTCCTCGTTTAGAATGAATGCACTATTGAAGCCAAAATCTTCGTTGATCATCTTAAGAACTCCAAGGTAAGCATTGGCGAAGTACACGGAATTGTAGCTGAGACGGAAATTATATTTGTAAGCTTCGTAATTCTCCAATATCTTTTCCTGGAATTTTGGGCTCATGGCAATAGTGGCTAAATAAGGAATCTTATGTTTGGCAGTGATATCCATGCTAGCAAGTGTTGCTTCAGATGTAAAAAAACCAGGGATGATGGCATGAGGTTTTTGACTTAAAATTAATTTTTCGTAGGCCATCAAGGCTTCACTGACGGGTAGGCCAGGTTCCGAATCTCGCGTGTCTGCCTCTACAATCTTGAAGGGCCGCATTTCTCCTCCGACTTTCACTCCTCCTTTCGCATTGATCTCGCTTACAGCCATCTCAATGGAATACTTGCATTCGTATCCCTCCAAAAATCCTAGAGAAGTGCATACCCCAATGACAATTGGTGAAGTCGAAGATGCAGGTTTTTGGGCAAAAGCAATAGCAATAAAGCCCGTTAAAACAGCTATCAAAACAATGATGAAGACTCCCCTCGCCTTGGCCAATTTCCCAACGAGTTTCATAAAATTTTACCTCCTTGTAAATTGATTTTTCAGTTATTCTGTTTTGATTAAATTTTTTTCAGCTTCGCGTTGCCTCACTTTTTTGATGTCTTCCAAGAAGAATTTGACAATTGGAGACATCTCAGAAGGCTGCCAATCCGTCTTTTTGGGCTCCTCCGGCCAAATGAAAGGCAGGTGCCAAACCTCCCCAGATCTCTTAGCCTTTCCCAGAACCTCGAAAGTCTTCAGGAGAACTTTCTTTTGACCCGCTCGGTCTCCCACTTCTCCCACCGGTCTGCCGTAAGGGTATTCAATGGCTGCAGATCTAGGTATTCCCACAGCCCGATGAAATTCATAGGTAGGCGTTAGAACGACAGTGGAAAATCCAGCCTCCTCTAGAAACCTCGCAGCCAGCCCAACGGACTGACAGCAGAACGGTCAGGCAGGTGTCATCAGGACAGCCCCCACTCCCTCAAGTTTCATTTGTTTAGAGATCGGTTCGAAGGATTCCTTCAAGAAATCGGTATTCTGCCACTGAAAACCGTAAAAGGAATAAGAGGTGGGAGCCAATCGGCCAATGATACCTTCCTTTTCGAACTCGGCCATTCGGGTCAAGGGAAGGATAACATTAATATCCTGTTTGATATATTTGGTATTAATGTGGAGGTGGTTGACATCAATATCCTTCTCAGTAGTTCCTCTCGGTATCATTCGGTAAGAACGGTCACTGCAAAAAGGGTCCCTTTTCTCGCGCACCATATCGAAAGGAGGATCTGTTTTCAGGCTCATGCCAGCACTGGTCACGATGGAGACGGTTGTCATACTCATTGACTTGGCCATAGGGGTCCAAGGAATATTCCCTTTGAAATCCTCCTTTGGAATATCATTGAGGATCCAAGCCCTCAGCCCTGGTGGGATGAACCGAAGCCCATCAACGATCCTTGCTTTATCCTCACTTTGTTGAGTAGACACGATTATTAACCTCCAATCATCAGCATGGCTCACTGCTTCTTTACCGGTTCGAAGGCGTAAAATACTCGTTCATTAAGAGTGACATCCTTCCCAATCTGCATGGGAACAGGGTCTACCGGAAAGACCCGGAGTTCTACTTCATCTCCCTCTTTGAGTTGCCCCACTTTGCAATTTACAATCCGGGTAAACAGGGTTAGCTTTCCTCTTAAGTCGATAAGAGCATGGATCAGAGGAGTTTCAAAGCCCAGAGGAACTCCAACTTCCTCTTCTGTGACCACCTTGACCGTGCCTTTAGTAGGTAAATCCACCCATTGTAAATTTTCTGAAATGCAGTTTGGACAAACCACTCTAGGTGGGAAGGCCTGGTGACCACAATCTTTGCACTGTGTGGTCGTAAATCTTCCCTGTTTTAAGAATTCATAGAAAGGATAGATTCGATTGAACTCCTTTGCCTGTTGAGGATAGATGTCCATTGTCGCGATATATTTGCCTTCTAAGATCTTAATACCCGCCATTTCACTCCCTCCTGTCAAATCTTTTATGGTTGCCGGCCGTAGATCAAAATCGTGTGAGCAGCAATGAAACCACTTAGGTTATGTGTGAGTCCAATTTCAGCGCCGTCTACTTGCTTCACAGCTCTTCCTTGAAGTTGCTTCATAATTTCAATACCCTGTCGGATCCCTGTTCCGCCGAAGGGATGGCCACAACTGAGTAGTCCACCATCTGTATTAACGGGAACTTCCCCGCCAAAGTCTGTTTTCCCAGCTTCTATAAAAGGCCCCCCCTCCCCTTTCTCGCAGAATCCAAGGTCCTCATACTCGATAATTTCCGAAATCGTAAAGCAGTCATGAGTCTGTGCAACATCAATGTCTTGAGGCCCAACCCTCGCATCTGAGTAGGCCTTTTTACCCGCGATCTTGAGGGCTTCCCAGGTCGTCCAGTTAGGCATGTTGGCCGACATGCTGCTCAACGTGGCTTGTCCTGTCCCTTTGATATAAACAAGGGGCTTATCAGTCATGTATTTCGCTTTCTCCTCACAAGCCAGGATGACTGCAGAACATCCATCTGTAATTGGGCAACAATCATAGAGGCTTAATGGAGGAACGATCGGTTTCGCCGCCATGGCTGTCTCAAGGGTAATAGGCTCTCTGAATTGGCCTTTTGGATTGTTGATCCCATTTCTACGATTCTTAACGGAAACCAGTGCCAAATGTTCTTTCTTCGTTCCATATTGCTCCATATGTTGTTTGGCAACCATCGCGAAGGCAGGCGGAGGGAGCCCAAGACCCTGAGCCCCGTCCCAATCGTGATCGACAGAGGCCATTTCGCTATAAAAGATCTCCCATTTTTGTGGAAGGTAGAGCTTCTCACCGCCAGCAACCATGACCACATCCGCCACACCACTCCGAATTAGACCATACGCCAGAATGATGGCCGAACTTCCGCTAGCGCAAAGAAGTTCAACCCGCGCACAGATCGATCTTGGTTTGATCCCCAGATTTTCTGCCACCTGAGGTGCAAGATGCGTCTGAAAGGAGCAACGCTCCGTGTAAGCAGAGGCAACGAGCAGTCCATCGATATCTTTGTTAGTGACGGCTTTGTTATCCTCAAAACAAGCCTTTCCCGCTTCCTGGAACATGTCTCTTAACGCCGCATCTCGAATACCCCATTGGCACATCCCACCGGCAATAATACAAACATTTCGCATCATAAACCTCCTAAAATCATGCTAATTTTTCCATGAGTAATTTAACTCCAATTGGATTTCCTTTGGCTGAATTAAATAACAAACAAGTCAAGACCTCCAGTTACCGTTACGTTAGACCCATTTATGTACTTGGCTTCATCTGAAGCCAAAAAGGCCACCATACTTGCTACATCTTCTGGAGAACCTTCTTTTCGCATCGGTACCCTGTTAATGATACTCGCTCTTGCCTTTTCTGCAAGGTCATAAAATGCATCCGTTCCAATGATGCCAAGGGTTACTGCATTGGCTGTTATCCCAAATCTTGCTCCTTCCAAGGCAATAGTTTTGGTTAAGCCAATCAAGCCTGCTTTACTTGCTGAATAACTGCATTGGCCGTAACCTCCCAACGTCCCAGCCACAGATGAGATATTGATAATCCTCCCCCACTTCCTGGCTGCCATCGTATCGAATACCTGTTTAACACAATAGAAAGCCCCTGTAAGATTGACAGCTATTTCCTTTGCCCATGCCTCTTTCTTCATGTTGGAGATCGTGGCAAAATTGGTCATAATTGCCGCATTATTAACCAGAATGTCCACATCTCCGAGTTGCTTCTTGATCTCATCAAAGCCGGCTGCCACTTCGTCGTAAACACTGACATCCATTTTGATGGCGATAGCCCTCCGGCCTAAGTTTGCTATTTCATCGGCTACACCCTTAGCCTCTTCATAACGGATGTCTGCTACGGCGACATTAGCACCTTTCTCTGCGAGTTTTAGCGCAATGGCCCTTCCATTCCCTCTTCCCCTCGCTGCACCACTCACAAAACAAACTCTTCCTTCCAACGCTCGTTCACCTCCTTTCGTCCCGAACCATTGACTTATCGCCGCTTTGTTTGGACGGTGATCCAGATTTACTTCGGGTCTCGTGACTGTGTTGCATCAACATTGAATAAAATATGTTCGCCACATCTTCGGTCTTCAATTGACCAGATTCCTTGAACCATTTCGCCGCCCAGTTACACATCCCCAGTATCCCGAAGGCCACGATCTTGCTATCGAACTCTCGGAAGTGTGCGAACTTCTTTGAATTACTCTCACCGATCTGTTCAATCAGCCGCTCGAAGCACATACCATAGTGTTCTCTCCGTTTAAGAAATTTCTGTTTGTTTCTGCCAGAAAGGAATCGAATCTCACTATGATACACATTGATACTGTCGTTGTACTTCAATTGGGATTGCAAATGATTAACCATTGCCAGCCTCAATTTCTCTTCAGGGCTGAAATTCTTGCTCCTAATAATAGCTTCAAGGTCCCTTATGACCTCTTCCGTAGATATTTCCAGGACTGCCATCAGCAATTGTTCTTTGTTTTTGAAATAGTGGAATAGTGTACTCTTATGAATTCCCACAAAATCTGCAATTTGGTCCAGCGAGGCTCCTTTATAACCTTTTTCACTCATGAGTTGGCTGGCAACATCCACAATCTTTTTGTATTTTTCACTCTTGTCAATATGATTTTTAATAAACATAACTTGGTCGTATTCTATTTCCGAGAAAATACTATTTGGGAATTAAAACAGATATCTATGCTTAATTCTTTTCTTTTCCCACCTTATCCGTTATGACGATGTTGATTAAGCCGACCAACCGGTTGGTTGACAAAATATATATTCCTCTTTTCTGGGCTTGTCAAGAGAAATTTTAGGATCTTCGCCAAATTCGTTGCAATTTTTTCTTGCCAATATGTATAGCTGCAAAAAAGTTGCGATATGGAAGACATATCGAGACCTAAAATCAGGCAAGAATCATGCTGGATTATTATCAATGCAAAAAGTAGATACCTTCTGTGCATTGTTAATTGCAATTCAGCATGCGCCGCTAAATTGTTTGGTTCCCAATTGGGAAGGAGTCTTCGGAGGTTGATGGGGGTCGGTTGGCATTAAATCAACTTATTTATTTCTCTCAAAGGCTATATCCTAAAACGTCTAATATCTTAACTGGTTTCATCCTTTCCCAGAAAAGGCAATTCCTTATCTTTCCGGTAAACAAGGGCTTGGCAGACGGCTATTCTCTGATCCTCGCCCTCACCCTTCTGGTGAACTTCAATACGATAGGTTGCCATATGCTTGCTTCTACTTTCTTCTTTCGCTACAGCAATTAGGATTGAATCAATTTGGGGAGACTTAATAAAAGTGACATTCATGTTTAAACCCATACCCATTCTGCCGTGAGAGCTCGCTGCAGCACCAAACACTTCGTCGATGAGGGCAAAAATTGCCCCTCCATGTATTGATCCGTTGAGATTACACACTTCTTCCGAATATCTTGCTTCCGCTTTTGCGTAGCCAGGAGCAATATCCAGCATGGTCATACCCATGAACTTGGCAAAAGGCGATTTGGCTATCCGCTCTTTCAATAATTCGCAAACATTTTCTCTCAAGAGTTGTTCCCCAAAATGGATTTGCTCAATCTAAAAATTCAAAAGATCAGGGTAATGGAATCCCAGCTATATTTAGCCGAACTCTATAGATGGAAGTCCTGGCCGCGATATAAAGTGTCTTCCAGTCACTATCCCCCCAACATAAGTTTGCTGGGAGTTCAGGGACAGTAATAATCCCAAGCCTTCTTCCTTCCGGATTGAGCACCCAGATACCCCCTTTACCCGTGACATAAACATACCCTTCTGAGTCCACCTTTAGACCATCTGGAGCCAGTGGTTCTCCGGAGATTTCCGCAAAAATCCGGCCATCTGTGGTTTTCCCATTATCCTTTACATCAAAGACACGAAGATGATTCATCTCCGTATCCGCGACATAGAGCAAGGATTCATCAGGAGAGAACGCTAATCCATTTGGCACAGAATCATCGATTAAAAGGCTAACATTATCTCCACTTGGCGACACCCGGTAGACTCCATAAAAAGGGAGTTCTTGTTCTTCAAGAGTGCCAAATATTGGATTCAAACCATAAGGAGGATCTGTGAAATAGACACTGCCATCAGATTTAACGACCACATCGTTAGGGCTGTTGAGTTTCTTACCTTTATAATGTGAAGCAACGGTGACGACCGTACCATCTTCCTCTGTTCGGGATACTCTACGATTCGCATGTTCACAGGCGATAAGCCTCCCTCTTCTGTCAAGCGTTAAACCATTCGATTTACCACTGGGAAAACGAAAATCTGAAATACCATCTTTTGGCGCCCACTTTCTTATCCGGCTTGCAGGAATGTCGCTAAATAATAAATATCCGCCTTTCGCATTCCAGACAGGTCCTTCTGTAAATTGGAATCCTGTTCCAAGCCTTTCGACTTTGGCTCCTTCCGATACAATCCGTCTAAATTCAGAATTCATGATCGCCCTGTTCCTTTCAAATACTTCTGCGACAGCAGAGATATTTGCGTCGTTCTAACTGAAAATCCTCAGCAGTGGTTTTACGCGAATCCAGTTGCCTGGAGGAAAACGCTTTCAGTCGCAGAGCAAGCTTGGGTCATTTTTTGCGATCTAGCATTCTTCCCGTTAGGAGGAAAGGCTCGGAGGAGAAATCTTATGCCTTTTGGGATCCTCTCATGGGAAGCTCTACAACAGCCTTTCCAGGAACACAGTTGATGCCGCTCGGATTCTTTAATGAAAGTTCCAATTCCAGGCAACCTTTTCCTTCCTCAATATATTTCCTGATAATCTTACCCCGGCAGGTAAGTATATCGCCAGGGAGCATAAAGCTGCGAAATTGAATAGACACTTTGCGCAGGTTGCCTTTTTCCCCGGCCCACTCAGTCAAAAACTGGGTGTAATAATCCACAGCCATATTTCCGGGTGCGACCACATTGGGAAGTCCGCGGCGTTGAGTGGCAAAGGGGTGGTCAAAATGGATTCTGTCCATAAGCCAAACCGTCGATAAATACATCAAGATATTGACCGTCGTAACCCGCTTTTCAAAAGGCGGGAGTTCTTGGCCTTCGACAACATCCTCATAGAAAACCTGATTATCCATTGCACTTATGACTCCTTTCTCGGTGTGGCAATCATCGTAACCCGGTGCTTAGCGAGTATTTCTCCTTTTTGGTTCTTGTAGGTAAACAAAGAGGTAACAAAAATCATTTTGCCGCTCTTCCCATCTTTCTCGCTCATATCGACTATGTTCCCCGTTACCGTCACTTTGTCTCCGGCGTAAACAGGCTTAAAGAATTCAAGTTCCTCTCCGCCACGCACCCAGCCTAATTCCCAGGTATTGGGAAATTCAGGAACACCAACAAAAGTGGCCAGACCATCTTCTCCCAATTCCTTAACACTTTTCTCCCCACCGGGGACGCCAATTGCCCAGGAAACATAGCTAAGGGGGGCGGTCAAACCACCATATTTCCCTTTCTGGGCGGCATTTTCATCAAAATATATTGGATTGAGATCATCAATCGCCAGTGCATATCGCCGAATATCGCGAGGCAATATCGTTTCTCCGGTATAGGATGCCGTTTCTTGTCCAAGATA
>Ga0187776_10000817_pt1 | contig 15032 bp, 15 predicted proteins | sample 0216_BV02_MP12_2_FD_132426 | JGI IMG/M metagenome (GOLD analysis project Ga0187776, IMG submission 132426) | Tropical peat soil microbial communities from peatlands in Department of Meta, Colombia - 0216_BV02_MP12_20_MG | ecosystem: Environmental > Terrestrial > Soil > Wetlands > Peat | place...
ATGTGGAAAATACAAAGACATACGGACTTGTTACCGATGAAAAACTTGATGCCATAATGTATGAAAATGAGATACCAAAATTCCTCTCTGGCGTGATAGCAGGGCCCGATGCCATAATTCTCACGTACTTGAAGAATTCTCCTATCCCATCATTAATTCTCTTTACAGAATGTAACCTATTTTTCCCTGACCCAGAATCTGCCATACATACAATTAAGACAATAGCAAAAATTGTAAATAGAAGTATTGATCTTGCAGAATTCAAAAAGCAGATAAACTTTTTGCGATTACAAGGACGGCATCTCATGAAGGAGACATTAAACGTGATACAACAAGAAAAAGAATCTACTACACCTCCGCAAATTTACAAATAGCAATATGACATCAGATTTTGCATCATGGTTTGAAAAACGGATGAATTTAGTGTTTAGTCATGATTTCATGGATGATTTTATACATCAAGAACTTGTACCACTTTCTCATTTTATTGAAAAGAATTCAAAGTGGATTCTTGAAGTTGATCTGCCAGGTGTAAAAAAGAAGAACATTGACATTACAATCACAGGCGGTCATTTAGTAATGAAGGCTAAGCTTGAAGAATTGTACAGAGTTTCAAGACACGGATATGTGACCGAGTTTGAATATTTTAACAAAGTCGTTGGGCTTCCTCCACATGTGAATACAAAGAAAATTGAGACCAAATTCAAAAATGGAGTTCTAACAATAATAATTCCTAAGATAACTTCTGGAAAGAAAATTTCTGTTAAATGACAGGTATTTGAACAGTTTAATTCTTATCGTGTGATTTGTCTTGCAATATTTTGTAATTCCTCAATTCTACGTGTTGAAACATTGAGTCTTTGAGACAATTGATATGAATCAAAATTTAGCAGATCTTTTGTGAGCATTATATCATTTTGTACTAGGCTTTCCAGTTCACGTTTGTTCAAGCCCAATATGGTAACAGGATACAGACTCTTTTCCTCAATCATTGTTTCTAGCCCTTTGTTGAGTGGATAACGCCATGATAAAATTTCCAGACCAATACATTTCCCATAATCTATGCTGTCCCCTGAGATCTTGGTATTACAAACAAGCATTTCCTTATCAAATTGCCCCGTTAAATCCAAGAATCTTGCATGTGTGTAAAGTGCTTCCTTAATGCCGGTGTATATTCCAGGAAAGTTATGGAACTTGCATTCTATCATGTATCTTGTGTTTTTGTCACCAGTTGCAATGACATCTATTTCATGCGTAACACAAATTCCTTTTACTTTTGATCTCTTTGAAATGACATGAAATCCATATTCCTCAAGTATTTCACTGACATAATTTTCAAACGGAAATCCTGCCGGACCCATTTGCATTATAGCATCCTTCAACCGATATCTATGCCCTATTGCTTGGTTCTCCTTTCTTACGGCAAGTGTATCTAACACCATGTTGTAAATTTGTCTGGTAGTAGTACCATTACGGATCTTCTCTGATACCCTTTGTGCTACATATGTCGCTAGTTTGTTGGTCGCACCAGCTCTGATACAAGTAGCCCTAACTTTACCAAAATTAAATGGTACAGACCTTCCATCAGCTTTGATCACGTATTTTATTTTTTTTCTCATTCTCATTTTATACTATATCACCTTATTCTTCTAAATGAAAGTGTTCTCAATAATCTAAGGATTATCTGTCTCCATTTAGATTACAACGTGTATTTGCATACACATTTTTCTAGAACTAGTGTACTATCAATACAGGACACGTGGTGTTCTCAAGGACATGACGACTGACACTTCCAAGAACTTTAATTTTTTTTATACCTCGTAGTCCTTGGCTTCCCATCACTATTAGATCAGTATTGTTTCTTTTTGCATATTCTAGTATTGCATTAGCAGGATGATCCCCTATTACTTTATAGTTTGCATTTACACCTTTTCTTCTGCAATAGTCAGCATTTTGTTCAAGTATACTGTTTGCTCTGCCATATGCTTGTTTTACAAATTCTTTAATTGCTCCAGTTGCTCCCTTGCCTCTGACTAGACCAGAAACTGCAATTCCCGGTGGCTCTACTGCAGGAGGATTTACTGCCATTAGAATTTGTAGTGCAGAAGTACCATCTTTTGCGATTTCAATTGCTTTATCTAGTGCCCTCTTTGAATATTCAGATCCATCAAATGGAACGAGTATTTTTAGATTTTTGCCCATAATCTACATTAGATTACAGATTATTATAGACTTTGCATGATATCATTTTTGATAATTACAATCGGTCATCAAAATATGGTTGTAGACCATTGTACCCAACAATTGGAGAAAGTCTAATTTATGATCTCCTTCTCAATGCTTCCGTCTTTTATCAAAACTGTCCTATCGGTTGATTCTGCAAGTTCTGGATTGTGAGTAACCATTATTATCGTACGATGGAATTTGGCGGATAGTTCTTTTAACATGTGGAATATGTCTTCTCCTGTTTTTGTGTCCAGATTTCCTGTTGGCTCATCAGCTAAAATTATTGCAGGATTGTTTATCAGACATCTTGCTATTGCGACTCTTTGTTGTTGTCCGCCACTCAAGTTTGCTGGTTTTTGTTTGGCTTTATCTGCAATACCTAATGCCTCCAAAATCTTCATTGCACGAAAATTTGCCTCAGTTGGCGACATACCTGCGATTATAGATGGTAGCTTGACGTTTGTTTGAACTGTAGTTCTGTTGACAAGGTTATACGACTGAAAGATGAATCCTATAAGTCGATTTCTCATTGTTGCAATGTCAGAATCACTAAGCAAAAATATGTCATATCCATTTATGTAGACCTTACCTGATGTTGGCCTATCGAGCGCCCCGATTATATTGAGAAGTGTTGATTTTCCACTTCCTGAAGGACCCATGATGGATACAAACTCTCCTCTTTTTACTGTAAAATTTACATCTCTTAATGCAACTACTTTTCCTGCTAATGAATCAAATATTTTGGTTACATGTTCAGTTTTTAATGCAATGTTACCATCAACGTGACCGGATTTTACTAGTATGTCTCTCTTTTGATAACTGGCATGACCAAAGTTAGCAATATAGTTTAACACATTCAATACCATAAGTGGTTCACTTCGATTGTATTTTAGATCATGTTTTAATTATCATTTTTGAAAATCAGTATCTAGTTACAGATTGGATTATCAAGACAATGAAGTCTGGCATCAGTAAAGTCCGCTCCACCCAAGTTTGCGCTATGCAAATTTGCGCCATCTAAATTAGCATTAGTAAAGTTAGCACCGTTTAGGTTTGCATTTGAAAGATTTGCACCCGACAAGTTGGCACCAGAAAAGTCTGTCGAGTAGCCCTCCGTACTGTAAAGATTGGCATCTTTTAGAATTGCACCTTTCCAAGTAGACCAATTAAGAGAACTGTACGAAAGATTTGCACCTGTCATGTCTGCACCTGTAAGATTTGCAAAATGTGTTCCTACAAAGGATGCATTTACAAAAGTCAAGTTGGCATACGCAAGATCAGTACCCTCAAGATCAGTGTTTGTAATATCAGCATGACTCAGATTCGAGTGCTCAAGATTAGCTTCAATCAAGGACGCTTTTACAAGATTTGCTTTTGCAAAGTTTGTTCCATCAAGGTTGGCATGAGCAAGGTTTGCGTGGTTAAGGTTTTTTTCTGAGAAATCACAGCCAGACCAGTTCACCCTTGGGAAATTTCTGTCCCAACACTTGTCATCCTCGTCTGGTGTTGAACTTGGGTTTACAATCTCAATTAATTCCTCTGCTATTTGGCGTTCTAGTATTCCTTGTTTGAGAGCATATTGCACTGCTTGAGTGTATTCCGAATTGCTTATCTTTCCTTGAGAATCCCATTGCTCAAGATGCACTAGCCATGATGGAATGTTATAATCTTCTTCACCACGAATGTATTGCATTAGAGAAAAATTAGGTATTGCTGAAAAAGATAACGTAATTATTACAAACAAGAAACATACCGTAACTGATTTTGTCATTAGGACAAGCTAATTTTTGTGTTATTTAATTAATCTAGTTCTTACAAACCGTTATTACATAATTTTAGAATAGACTTTCAAATTAATCGAAGATGATTTTACTATTATTTGTAAGTAGAGTTTGTAACTGTTATCGTGCCATTTGTGGAATTTGGATTTATTGATGTGCCATGAATGGAGGTGGAATTGGTAGAGGTAGAATTTGTTGTAGAATATGCAGTAGAGTTAGTATGTACAACTGGAGAGGCGGTTATAGTATTAGGTAGTGATGAAGGACTGCACTGTCCCCTATAGTATTGCCATTCATCGCATTGTGAGCCATTAGGGAAAATACACATGCCATACTGTCCGCTGGGATTTGTTTCCATTTGTATTTTTCCACCATTATTAATACAATATACTGAAGCTGGATTTGCAAGTGTTGGATTCAAAGCACTTGTGGAATATGTCCAAATATGTGTAAGATCAATTTGAATTATTATATTTTGGAATGCGCCAGATAGAAATGCAACTGTTTCCAGATTTTCTATTGGATCAATACTTATCTTAGCTTTAGCTCCTACTTCTAGGACTTTATCAGGGTCTTTTATTTGGGTTACCGTTCCGTCAAAACATACTTGATGTTGTGCACCATTACATAGTGGATTGGGGGTTGCCAGCAACCTAGCTACCTCAAGTCCGTTGACCCCATGGAATATGAAAGTCGCATTATTTCCACTGAGTGCAGTCCAGACAACCGTACCCGGTGCTATACCAGAGGAATTACTAATCTGACCTTTTGTAGATAACTTCAGCACTGGTGTGGGCATTGAAGGGGGGGCAACATTTTGGGTCACGGTTTGGTTTGTTTGTGGAGATTCGTTTGGGGTTTCTCCAGGAGCACACAAATGGTCACCGCATATTTGTGCACATGGGGTGGATGCAGTACAAGGTTGATCACTTCCGAGCCACTGTGCAGAAGCCGTCATGGTGCCGTATCCTAGGAAAATTGTTACCATAGATAATGTTATAGATAGTAAATGAATAGATCTCGTAAGGTAACATGATCTTATTACTTTAGATAAACTTTAGCATTATTTGTTAATTCCAGATAAAACTTCATTTTATTACCATAACTGCAGCCTTGGTAGTATTCATGACATATGATGAAACACTGCCTAAGAAGATCTTCTTAAAGGAGCTAATACCTCTAGCCCCAATTACTATCAAATCTATGCCATGAGTATTGGCATAGTTTACTATTTCATGCCCTGGATCTCCTGTCAATATTCGAGTGTAAAAGGGTATGCCATTTTTGCTTGCAAGTTTTTTAGCTAACAGTATGAATGATGGAGGCAGTTCTTCTTCCAATTCCAACACTTTTCGTCCTTTTGCACCATGAATGTCATGTATTATATGAATAGCAGTAAGAGACGATTCATGTTCCTTTGCAAGATGAATAGCACTTTCCAGACCCCTTTGAGAATTTTTTGATCCATCAAGAGGCACAAGAATTTTCTTTATTCTCTGTTTTTCCACATCATTGTATAATCTATTGCCATATTAGTGATTTATGCTGTTTTCTATTGATGAAACATGAATCATTTTTTATCATAGGAACTATGAATTAGTTCACATTTGATAATCTAAAAGAGCGTCAAATACATCAAAGACACAATATTTTCAGAGGAAACTCATGAAACTTGTAGTAACTTGCCTGAGGGGTATTGTTCTCGTGTATCTCTCGCTAAAGAATCAAAACAAAAGAGATTCTGTCAATTTAACAATTTAGGGATCAGTCTTTGTTTTGTGCAAATTCCGACAGTTTTTACAAATCTGTCCTACTATACCGGATTCTTTTGTTGGATTGTAACAAAAAAAACCAAGTTTGTTGCCACACATAGCACAGTACTTTTTTGATTCATCATCAATCTTTTCTTTTTCGTCAAAACAGGGTTTGCAGAGCCATCCTTTGATGCCCCATTCCTTTTTTGGTTTCCAGAGGTTAAATGATCCAGGCTCTACCCCACAAAGGACACATTTGTCATCCTGATTTTTCTTAAAATTTTTCTCCATCAAATCCAAATAGCAATTAGCACAGAGCGGACCCTCAACCTTCCAATTACTCTTTGGCTTGTGTTTATGAGTGATACTCTTATTGCATACAGTACAGAACTCCTTCTTTTTGTTAAATAAGCCTGTCATACTAGTACACTGCAACTGCCTTAGAAAAAGATAACAATTCGCATTTTCTATAGCAAAGAGGACATAATGGAGACAGAGACAAACTAATGACTTCCAGACGTATCATAGTAACCAAAAAGAAGAGAAAGTCAACAATTCTCAGAAAACGCAAGCAGAAAAAACCAAGTTTGAGAAACTTGGATTATAAGAAGTTATATAATGAATCTCCCACCCTTCAGCGAACAATAAACACTAGAGGTACAATTATTGCATGCAATGATGCTTATGCACAAGCTTTTGGATATACAAAAAAGGAGATAATTGGCAAGTCAATTTTCACGTTTGTACCAAAGGAGGGCCTTAGCGCCATGCGAGAAGCATTTGAAACATGGAAGAATAAAGGAATAGTTGAAAATAGAAAGGTGTGGTTCAAGCGAAAAGATGGAAGTATTTTTCCAGGACTGATAAGTGCCAACAACATTTACGACAGCAAGGGTCGCTTGATAGGGAGTAATACATCGATAAGAGATATTTCTGAAATATATAGTGCACATGAAAAACTGGAAGAAAGGGAACATCAATTAAGAGAGCAATATGAAAACCTTGAAAAAGCAAACAAGCTTCTTTCGTTAACTGAACAAAGATACAGAAATCTTTACGAAAAATCACCTGTTCTTTTGAGGACAATAGATTTTGATGGTAAAATTAAAGACTGTAATGAGGCATACGCAAAGGCATTGGGATACATAAGAGACGAAGTCATTGGAATGTCAATTTATGACAACACTGCAGAAAAAAGTATGCAGGAGATGAAACATGAATTTGAAGATTGGAAAAAAACACATCGTGTTTCTCAAAGAGAGATTTGGATAAAGCGAAAAGATGGAAGTATTTTTCCTTCTTTGTTAAGCGGTGGAAGCCTGTATGATGAATGGGGTAGAGTTATTGGAAGAACCGTAGCACTAATGGATCTGACAGAAATTCATAATGCAAAAGAAAAGCTTGAAAAAAGTGAACAACAGATAAGGTACCAGTATGAGCAGTTACAAAAACTAAGTTCTCTAAAAGATGACTTTCTCACAATGATAACTCATGAATTAAAAACACCTCTTGTTCCAATCAAGGGATACATAGACATACTTACAACAGAAAAGCTTGGTACACTCAATCCAGAGCAGCAAAAAAGACTGGAGATAATCAAATCAAGTACAAATTCACTTCTAAAATTAATCTCTGATCTATTAGATGCCCAAAAACTTGAGCTTGGTCTACTTAAGATGAATAAAGACATTCATGACTTGTCAGAAATTATCAGAAATACCGTAAGCAGGATGAAGCCAAGTACCGATAGAAAAGGAATTGCAATTACCGCTCATTTGGAAGATAGCCTTCCCTTTTATTGTGACCATGTAAGGATAGAACAGGTCTTATCAAATCTCATCAATAACAGTTTAGATTTTTGTGAACCTAATGTTGGTAGAATCGACATTAGCCTAAAAAATGAAGGCAATACTGCCAAAATTGTTGTAAAAGACAATGGGATTGGGATTATTAAAGAAAGTCTTGATAAGATCTTTGTAAAGTTCTACCAAATCGATACCAGCACCACCAGAGAACATGGCGGCACTGGCATTGGCTTGTCTGTATGCAAGGGCATCGTGGAAGGTCATGGCGGGAAAATTTGGGCAGAATCAGAGGGTCAAAACAAAGGCACAGAGATGCACATTTTATTGCCAAAGTTCAGATGATTTTGCAGGTTACTTTGATAAGCATAAAGCATTTTACAAAATTTAGATTCAATTATAATCATTACATAAAATCTTAATTTTCATCCTTTTTCTTGAGAAATGAATCAAGCTTTTCATTCAAATTACCAATTGCAGCAATGGATGATTCGTGTCTGTCATCGAATTCTTCAATCTTTTTCAGAATTGAATCATGGTTTTCTTCCAAATCCTTGATTCTGCGCAGTATGTAATCTTGCGAATCTGATGTCTTTTTCTGTCTGTTGTATATCCACCAGCTTACTATAGCCCCTATGATTGCGCCACCAGAAATACCAAGATATGTAGAAGATGCATTGGTCATATCAACACAGTTCGGCTGCAGTTCTGGGATGCACCCCCACAGATAAAATAGAATTGGAATCATTTTACAATATTAAACAGTCAGAGATATTTTTACGCTTTGTATTAGTATCAATTAACGTTATTGTGAAATCAAGTTCTTCAAAAGAACAAGTTTATGACAGATGTTTTTCAATCATAGACTCTATGTTCTCAGAGATATCTGCAATTTCACGTCTGCTTGTATCTCCCTCACAAGATACCAAAAATATCAAGCCCTTGACGTAGAATATTAAAACATGAACATGTTTTCTAATAAGGTGCGCATAGCTATTTTCACCTATTATTTCATCATATAATGCAAGTAGTCTTTTAAGAACAAGTATGTCTGCTGCAAGGGCATTGCATGGCTTCCTTTGATTAGAAAGGATTTGGTAACTACTTTAGAATCAATTGGATTTCCCTTGTCGTCTACAATTAGAACAAAACGTATTGCGTTACTAACAGATACAATATTGGAGGTTATTTTCTTGATTTTATCCTCTATCTCTGATGGTCCCTTGTTCACGCAATCCTCAACTTGTCATATGGCACTAGATTTGTTTTTAATCATTTCCATAGCTGGAAATATTTTTAATAATACTTGATTTTCCGTATTTTTATGAACTGCCCTAAATGTGGCTCACCAATGGATAGAATTTTGCAAGAAGAAAATGAAACCAATATTAAGGAAAAAGTATCTTACAGGTGTCTTTGTTGTAATTTCCAGACTAACAAATAATGATTCCAATTTTTATATCCTAAACATTTAATGGAATAACGTTACCTAGAAAATTTTTAGATTAAAAAGAAAAAAGTGTCTACTTGTAACTACAACCAAGATCAGTCATTACTTGAGTTACTATCGAGTCTGATACTCCAGCACTAGTGAGCATGCTTTCTATCGAGTTACAGACTGCAGGAGATACGCTGGTTACTGGTGTTGACGGAGTTGGTGGATATGTTGCAGTTGCGTTGGAATTTTTAGTAGCTGTATGTGCTGCAGTCCAGCCTGCTTGTTGGCTTCGTTGAGCCGCAGTGAGTGCTGTTATTAGTTTGTCCCATTCTCCTGGGGCACACATATGATCGCCACAAATTGCCGTGTTACCAAGTCTTGCAGTCGGATCGCTGTAGCAGGGTACATATCCAGATGAGCAGTCTCTCTTTGTCAGTGCATTTGCTGTAGGTATGGCCAGTATCACAAAAGATCCGACTAATACTGCTGCGATGAATAACATTACCGGTAACCTTGACATTATCTAGACTGTTTTTCCCCCACATAAAAGAATTTCGCCACTTTTACGCATCTACAAAAAAAATGACCTTCACTAGGATCTTGCTCAAATTATGACGTTTGCTGGACCAATCAATGGATGCAATGAACTAGTATTTTGGCATCAATCGTAATCCGGTCTTTGCAGATACTGCAATTATGGATATGATTGCAATAGCAAGTACTAGAGCTGCAATCGGGCCGAACTCTGGAACCACTACAGTACCTATAATCTCAATTTTTGTGGTACTATCAGTAAACGGAATTGATAGCGTCCTGTCAGTGGAGGTTGTTCCAGTTTCTTGGAAACCATCATTTTCCTGGTCATCGTTTAGAACAAAGTATTTGTCATCTGTGCCATCGGCTTTCTTTGCATCAATTAGAGCGCGTGGCATGGTTAGTGTAAGTGTGCCATCACCAGTTGTCTGTATTGTTACAATTAGAGATTTGGACTGGGAATTTGCTGTAATGTCAGTTACTTTACCGTTAGTAATAGAATATTGTAGTGAAAAGTTAGTACCATCCACTGGGAATGTATTTTGAATTCCTTTTGAACCTGCAAAATTAAATGTTGTAGTTGCTTGTCTGTCTTGACTTCCATATTGAGCAGTTATTGTATAAGCCCCTGCTGCCTGCCACAAGGCTCCGCCAGCAGATATCGCTGTCGAATATGTTGAACCATTTCCAAGATCCACTTGGCTGATGTATACTATATTTCCAATTGGATTTCTTATTATGACAGAGACTGGTGTACCATATAGAAAACTTGCAACAGAGCCAGATATCATTATCTTGTCTCCGTCGTTGTATGATGTCTTATCAGTTTCCACGTTGACTGCCGTAGTGGTGACAAGATTTTTGGTTGTGTAATTACCACCTGCAGCGTTGTTTGCTACTACATAGGTACCATTTCCGCCAATCTGATAATTTACTTTTGGAGCACATTCAGGTGGACAATATGCAAATGCAGGAGCTACACCTGCGGCAGCTATTAGGATAGCGATAAATACAAAGCTTTTAGCAGTAATATCCACCAAATGCGATTTACTTCATAGGTATTTAAGCACTAGATAAAAATTTGTTAATGTAAGAATAAACTGAGATTGTCAAAGCATATCTGAGATATGACTATCTCAGAGATTGAACAAACAAAGTTAGATTATTGACATCCAAATAACTTCCTTTTTGAGCTGTAACAACTACAGAATATTTTCCAACAACAAAGTTGTCTGGAATCCGAAAACCGGTTTGGTAGTATCCTTTACTGTCTGTCACACCAGAAAATGATTGCACAACTTTTCCTTGTGAATTGAAAATGTTTACTGTAATCTTTGCACCTTGAACTGTCCCCCAATACTGATCAAAGGTTTTTCCAGGATTTGCATAGGCGTAAAACACCTTTACAGTGATTACATAGTTGTATTGTATGTATACTGAACCATACTGCCTTGTTACCAAAACTATTTTCTGTAGATTTGCACTTGAGCTTGTTGTACTTTTAAGACCAAATACGGGAACTGTTGCTGAAGATACTAATCCACAAACTAAAATGGACAAAGAAAGAATGAGAATCCCCTTTTTGTTCACTACTACTTTAGGCCTCTACTACACATAAAGATCGTGATTGATTTCCAATGATGATAATAATCTAAATTTTGTCGTTCCTCGATAAATGTGGTTATCAAATCTTCATTGGAATAAAACAAGAGTTATTTTTGGCGGTATTTTGTAATTTGTAAATGAGATTAACCATCAACATAATATTTCTGCCATTAGTTTTAGCGTTTTTTCATCTGACAGGCGTGTTTGCGACTTCTGACAATTCAGATTCTCAGATACAATCTAACCAGGGTACAATGATAACAAATCCATATTATGCCACTACTGCTTGTAAGAATACATTTGGTTCACACCCTACACAGTATAACGTTACCGTCTATCTTACCAATATTTGGAAGGTTGATTTGCAAAGTGGCACATTTGATGCAGATCTATGGTACATCGTAAAATCACAAGATGCTGATTTTACAGCAGGTCATTTGCCACCTGTAGGTTTTTCAAATGGGATTATCAAGGACTATTCACAAGAATATGTCGACAAGCACTACTACGAAGTAAATGTTTATGGCACATTTTTCACCAACATGGATTTTCACCAATATCCATTTGAAAAGTTAGCTCTACCAATCGTGGTAGAACCACTCACCCCCTGTTATACCAATACAACGGTATTCGTACCAGATAGTTCTTCATTTGGAGTAGATCCTAGGGCTACCGTTTCAGGATGGAATATTTCAGGACAAAAACAGACCGTTACAGAATATCTGTACCCCGGAGTTTCCTCAAGTTTTGCAAGATACGTGGCAACATTCGAGGCAAGCCATCCTGTCATGAACTCGTTTATTAAAACAATCATGCCAGTGTCCTTGATTACTGGTCTTTCATTATTGATATTCTGGATTCCAGAAAACTTTACGCCGCGAATTTACTTGACTGCACCATTACTGCTTGCATTAGTATCACTGCACGTCAATACTCTCAAGGATCTTCCCTCTTTGTCTTATCTTACCATATTCGATAAAGTAATGGTGATCGATTATGCATTGTTTGCAAATGCCATTGTGTCTCTTGCCATACAAATGAGGTTGCATAAAAATCACGGTGATGATGTAATTGTTAAAAAAGCAAACAGAATAGGACGTTATATGATACCTACCATAATAGTCGTTTTGTGTCTTGTTTTATTTTTGCTAAATAATAACTAAACTTTTCAAGTATCATGCGAGTAGAACAAAACTACTCCACAATTTTTGCACACAAGTTCATCCTTGTCACGATTTACATCATCAGAACCACACTTTATGCAAATAACAATCTGCCGCCCTATGCTAAAAAGGCGAATTAGTATTGGCATAACACAGTAATTCATTTCTGCCAATTCATACACCGAGATGGTTTAACATAGAGAGTAATTTAACATCCATGTACACAATGCCGTGCGTTGCACTTTCAAAAAATTATCTCTTCATTTACCACAAGTTAGCCTGCGTAGTCTGCCTGATACCACAAAAGTGAGCATTGTAGATAAGATAGCTAGTCCAAATACTTGGCTTGCAATTTGACCAAACTCTGGAACCGTTGCAGAAAATACCTTGGTTTGCTTGACATGAAATCCGTCAATTAAGGCACTTGCGTATACACTGAAATTTCCTGATGTTGCAGTTATAGGTATCTTAAACTGGACTGCAAAGTTTCCATTTTGATCTGCTTGTACAGTCCTAAAAAGAATCGCAGTTTCATCTGAATCCATTACTTCCAAAGCAACCCCCACACTTGGTTGTTGCCCTATAACTACACCGCTTAGTTGAACGGTATCACCGGGGAGATAGGATACCTTGTCTGTTGAAAGAGTGATTGATTCTGCTTCCTGAGCATAGGAATTTGAGACTCCTAAGGCAAGAAATGCAACTACAGCCAAAGATAGGAATGTATTTTGAGTTTTCCTATGATATGCCGACAAAGGATGATAGTTCATTTGTTTGTGATGTTCCCCCCTTATTTGGCCAATCAGTAAATATGTTAGCATAGATGCTAGCCAAGCCCGTTCCAGATTGCCCAGAGACATAGTAAGGAAGAACCACCTCTGATTGTCCAGGGTTCAATGTGTATTGTGCGGATACGGTGCCAAGGCTTGCTATATTTGAATCAAAAAGGTTTATCGTTACAAGAGATGGTACTGATAAGTTAGAGTCTATTACCACTTTGACATATCCAGTATGTCCTCTTGTGAGTAATGATACAGGGTTTCCTAGCTCATCTGTTGGTTGTACAGAAATAATTGATATTCCACTTGGTCCAGTAGAGTTATTTTCGATATTTGCCACACATGGGTTTATTCCATTTACAACAGTTAGTTGACCGTTGCTGTTAAAGCATGATTGTATCCTGCTATCTGCGAGACCATATGCAACATTTAGCTCACTATTGAGACTTATCATCTGGACACGATTTATTGTTGCATACTGATCAAACATTGAGAGGGCTTGATCCAAGCTTCCGCCATTATTGAGTACAGTCTGCATTGCTGCATTGCCAGCATCAACTCTTTGTTTTAGAAAATTATATTCGTTTTGAAATACGGCTTGAGTTCTATTGTCACTCACGGTGGTAAGAAAGTTTGCATATGAAACGTCTGGAGTAGTCGCTGAATTTGCTTGTGCAAGTGCATCAAGTGCCTGCTTTAGTTTGTCAGCTGCTGCCTGCCTTTGTTGTAATACCAACTGTTGGTTAAGTTTAGCTGCAGTCTCGTTTCCTATTATGTTTGCTACTTGTCGTTTGGAGATCTGAATCTCTTGTAATATCTTTAGTGCCATCGGATTATTTTGAATGTCAGGTCCTGCAATTGTTGTAAATTGAGCAGGTCCTATCGTGGTCATATTTCCAGATGTCGTCACAGTTGAAGTATTGGTATAACTCATGTTGTTCAAGTTTAGACTTACAAGTGCCACGGAGTTATTCTGAGTATTTGTAGCACCGTTGGTATAAGCTAGTGCAAGAAGATGCGCCTCAGCAGGACTCATAAATGTCATCGAGTCCTTTTGGATTGCAACACCAAGTGTAACTTGAGCTTGGTTGTTTGTCATTGCAACTGGCTGTGTACTTGAAGCGCCAGCTGTAAGTCCACTTCCGTCAGGTGGACTTGTGGTACAACTGTGTGGTGGATTTGGAACATATGACACTGGAAGTGTGGAAGGATTTTGAAGATCTGCTGCAAGGCAGGACTCTGTTGTCAATGGTGTTCCGCCATTGCTTGGCCAATCTGAATATGCATCAGCGTAAACGTTAGCCACGCCTGCTTGTGCACCATCAGGAATGAAAAATGAAAGTGTTACCTGAGATTTTCCCGGATTTACAACTGATTGGATAGATGCAGTACCAAGGCTGCTCTGATTTGCATCAAAGAGGTTAAGTGTCAATAGAGCAGGCATCTTCTCTCCTGATGAAATTGAAACCTTGACAAATCCATTCTGGCCCTGTTTTATCATTGATGCCGAGTTGCCTTGCTGGTCTGTTATCTGTACAGAGTCAATGGAAATTCCATGGGATTGAATAATAGTGAAATTTGTCGAGTTGGTGTAACTCTTTCCATCAACAATTGCTGTTGCGATATCTTGGTAGAGTCCAGTTTGATATGTATTTGGTATCTTAAACTGTAAAGTTCCAGAACCGTTTTGATCAGTAGTTATTGTTCTTGCAATGATATTGTTACCATTTGGATCAGAAACACCGACTGCAATATTTTGAAGACTTTGTCCTGGGAGGTTCACTGATAGAGTTACAACATCACCATATGCATAGTATGATTGATCTGTAGTCAACGAGAGGGAAGCTGGAAGCACTGTCATCGATAACTGTGATGCTCCTGCACTACCAGAATGTGTACTGTCTCCTCCATAGGTAGCAGTCACTGTTAATAAGGTTGGAGAAGTGGGAC
>Ga0187776_10000818_pt1 | contig 15032 bp, 17 predicted proteins | sample 0216_BV02_MP12_2_FD_132426 | JGI IMG/M metagenome (GOLD analysis project Ga0187776, IMG submission 132426) | Tropical peat soil microbial communities from peatlands in Department of Meta, Colombia - 0216_BV02_MP12_20_MG | ecosystem: Environmental > Terrestrial > Soil > Wetlands > Peat | place...
ACGACCGTGGCCGAGCTGACCGTCTGCGGTCGGCCGGCCATCCTGATTCCGTTTCCCTTTGCGACCCACGGACATCAGGAAAAAAACGCACGGGCGTTGGCCGAAGCCGGGGCGGCCGAAATGATTTTGGAGAAGGACCTCACGGGCGAACGTCTGGCTGAGGCGGTCACGAATTTATTGACCAAGCCGGACCGGCTTGATCAAATGGCCGAGCGGAGCCGACGGTTGGGCCGGCCGGATGCGGCCGAGAAGATTGTGACGGACTGTTTGGAATTAATCGGCGCATAATAGGCATGCACGGTGGTATAAACAAGCGAGCATCCGGATTTCGGCGAGCTCAGTCGAGCCGCTTTACCGGGGCGAGCGCGGGGAGTGGGGGGCACCTGCCTGCCGGCAGGCAGGTCGGAGGATCCTTAGGTAATGTTTCGTAAGATACAGCAGATTCATTTTGTGGGCATCGGAGGAGCCGGGATGAGCGGAATCGCCGAAGTCCTGCTGAATATGGGTTATCGCGTGACGGGATCCGATCTTTCCCATTCCGAGACCGTCAAGCGATTGGAGGCGATCGGCGGCAAGATCTTTGTCGGCCACCATCCATCCAATCTCGGTCAGGCCCAGGTGGTGGTGGTTTCCTCCGCCGTCTCGCTCCAGAATCCGGAGATTCTGGCGGCCCGGGAACGTTTAATCCCCGTGATCCCGCGGGCCGCGATGTTGGCCGAGTTGATGCGGCTCAAGTACGGCGTCGCGATTGCCGGGGCGCACGGCAAGACCACGACGACGTCGTTGGTGGCCTCGGTCCTTGCAGAAGGTGGGCTGGACCCGACCGCCGTGATCGGCGGAAAGCTCAATCGGTTTGGAAGCCATGCCAAACTGGGCCAGGGTGAATTGCTGGTGGCCGAAGCGGACGAGAGCGACGGGTCGTTCTTGCGGCTTTCCCCGACGATTGCGGTCGTGACGACAATCGACCGGGAACATCTCGATTTCTACCGGGATTTGGACCAGATCCAACGGGCTTTCCTCGATTTCTTAAACAAGGTGCCCTTCTATGGGTTGGCCGTGGTCTGTTTGGATCAGGAATCGATTCAACAGATCATACCGCAACTCAATGTCCGATACTTGACCTACGGGATGACAACGCAGGCCGACTTGGTAGGCGGCGAGGTGGAGCTCAAGGGCTGGGAGTCGGAATTCACGGTTCATTTCCGTCATAAGAATCTGGGACGGTTTCGTCTGGCCCTCCCGGGACTGCATAACATTTACAACGCCCTCGCGGCGATCGGGGTCGGAATGGAACTGGAGGTCGGTCTCGATGCGATCCGAAAAGCGTTGGCCGAGTTTGCCGGTGTGGAGCGCCGGTTCCATCTCGTGGGCGAGAAACGCGGCGTCATGATCGTGGATGACTACGGTCATCATCCCACCGAGATCAAAGCCACGCTGTCGGCGGGGAAAGCCGGCTTTAATCGGCGACTGCTGGTGGTCTTTCAGCCGCACCGGTACTCGCGTACGCGGGATTTGCTTAAGGACTTCGGCACGGCCTTCTATCAGGCCGACAGCCTGATCCTCACCGAGATCTATGCCGCTGGCGAAGCGCCCATTGAGGGGATAACGGGCCAGAGTTTGTACGATCAGGTGAAGCAACACGGCCACAAGGATGTCCAATTTATTCCGACTCAGGAGGGGATTGTGGAGCAGCTTCTATCGATGGCTCGGCCGGGCGACATGATCCTGACGCTCGGGGCCGGGGATGTTTGGAAAATCGGGAAGGCCGTGTTGAGTCGTTTATAGGGGCTTGCGTCGCCCCCTCCACCGGCAAAGCCGGATGGAGCGACTCGACCGAGCGGCTCGACTGAGCTCGCCTTGCTCGCTGGGTTGATCCCCGCGGCAGGTGAGAGTCGGTGGAGCAGGCCATTTGACCTGAGTGCACCATTTTGGTTGTGAACAGCTAATCCAGAAGACGGATGAAATGAAAAAGTCGGATGAGAAAACGCTTCGCGAATCGGTCCAAGGAGTCGAAGGCGAGATTTGCTGGCAGGAGGCGTTGAGCCGGCATACGACGCTCCGGATCGGCGGTCCGGCGGATGTCCTGGTGGTGCCCAAGGACCTGAACGCGCTGGTGCGATTGATTCGACAGGCCCGAGAACAAGAGGTCCCGATCTTCGTGATGGGGGGATCCAATCTCTTGGTCCGGGACGGCGGGATCCGTGGGATAGTCGTGAAACTAACCCGATTTGAGAAAATGGCCGATCCGAGTGCGACACAGATCGACGCCGAGGGCGGTGTCTTGCTCTCTAATCTGGCCCGACATGCGATGAAGCGGGGTTTGAGCGGTCTGGAGTTCGCGCAGGGCATTCCGGGAACGGTGGGCGGGGCCGTCGTCATGAACGCCGGAACACGCGAGGGGGAGATCGCCGATCGGTTGACCGCGATTCGGATCGTGGTATCGGATGGAACCCTCCGGACGGTGACCCGGAGCGAGATGGAATTCGGCTACCGATCGTCTCGGATTCCGAAGGGGGTGATCGTCGGCGCGGTTTTTCAGCTGCGTCCGTCAAGCCAGCCCGAGATTCAGCGGCGGATGCAGGGTTTCATCGATCGGCGCAAGGCGACTCAACCTCTCACCCTGCCCAACGCCGGCTCGATCTTCAAAAATCCGAACGGCCATTTCGCCGCCCAGCTGGTTGAGAAGGTCGGACTGAAGGGCCATCGCATCGGCGATGCGCAGGTCTCCGAGCGACATGCCAATTTTATTGTAAACCTCGGCCGGGCCACGGCCAAAGATGTTTTGGAATTGATTCGAGCGATCGGGAAGCGCGTCGAGCAGCAAATGGGCATTACCTTGGAACTAGAGCTCCGGATCGTAGGTCAGGACGCTTGACCGATGTTGACGAACAAAAAGATTGCGGTTCTCATGGGTGGAAAATCGGCCGAACGGGAAATCTCCCTGAAAAGCGGTCGGGCCATGGAGGCTTCGCTCCGTCGGCAGGGCTGCACGGTGGTGACGATCGACCTGGATGAAACAGTGGCCGAGCGGCTCCGCAAAGAAAAGATCGAACTGGTGGTCAATGCCCTTCATGGCCGAGGGGGGGAAGACGGCGCGATTCAAGGGTTGCTCGAAATTCTCGGGATTCCCTATACCGGATCGGGTGTGCTGGCCAGCGCGATCGGCATGAACAAGGTGATGACCAAGCGCCTTCTTGAGGCGCACGGTGTGCCGACTCCAAAATACTCGGTTCTTCGGGCGGCTCATTTGTCGGCCTCGGAGTTTTGTAAGGTGCCGGAAGGATTGGAAGTCCCCGTAGTTGTGAAACCCTGCTCGGAAGGATCCACGATCGGAGTCACGATTGTTCGGGATAAGAGTTCGATCGAGGCGGCCTATCGAGAAGCGTTCCGACATGGCGAGGAGATTCTGGTGGAAGAATATATTCAAGGTCACGAGGTGACCGCCGGCATTTTGGACGAATCCCCCCTCCCCCTGATTGAGATCGTTCCCAAGGGGGCTTTTTACGATTATCAAGCAAAGTACACAAAGGAGATGACGGAGTACATTGTGCCGGCCCGTTTCTCCCCGGAGGTTACGAAGAATGTTCAGGCGCTAGCGCGGAAGACCCATCGGATCATCGGATGTCGGGGGTGCAGTCGGGTTGATTTTCGGATCGATCGCAGCGACCGGCCGTTTGTGTTGGAGATCAATACCGTTCCCGGTATGACCGAGACGAGCCTTCTTCCCAAAGCGGCCGCCGCGGCCGGAATCTCCTACGATCAGTTGGTGGCCAAAATCGTTCAACCGGGGATCGATTCATTACAAAAAAGATGATGTATCAATACCATCTTTCCCGAAAAAAATTAAACCGCACTCCCGCGAAGGGAAAGGGGAAAAAAAGCGCTTCAAAACATCGGCTGGTCTGGATGCGTGAAGTGGCGGGCCGTTGGGTCGGACCAAATTCTCGCGTCCCGATAATTTTGTTGTATGCACTGCCGCTGGTAGGCGTCATCGGAATGGGACTGTGGGGATGGAACGCCGCGATAAACGGAGTGAGACATTCTAGCCTGTTTGTACTTCAAGAGGTCCGTACCGTGGGTTGGGAACGGCCGGAGAAGATCGAAGTCCTCGAAAGGCTCCGTTCTTCTTCGGGATCGAGCCTGCTTGATCTGGATCTGGTCTCTCTGAAAGGGAGGTTGATGTCTCAACCCTGGATCCGGGACGTGAACCTGCGCAAGGAGTATCCGGACACACTGGCCGTGCGGGTGATCGAGCGGCGGCCCATTGCCGTCTTGGTCGGTCGTCAGGTCGCGGCCATCGTGGATGAAACCGGGACGGTATTAGAGGCATGGCCCAACGGAGGAAAGATCCCCGATCCATGGTCGCGGCTTCCCGTCATCCATGGAATGGAGCCCGGTTCCCTGCGGGAGGGAGGCCCTGCAGCCCTCCAGCGCTTTGCTGCGGCACTGGATATTTTGCGCGCGGCATCTGTATCGGCCGAGCCGCTTATGGATCTGGACATCGGCCGATGGGACGATGTCCGAGTCCAGCGGCATGGATACGAGGTCCGATTCGGGGAAGGGCGTTTTGAAGAAAAGTGGCGTCGATTCCTGTCGGTTGAGAACGAGATCGAGCGTCGGCATGAGGGAGTGCATGAAGTCGATCTGCGATTTTCGGATCAGGTGGTTGTCCGATAAAGTCCGGACGACGGGTTTTCAATGAATGACCGGTCCCGCGCAGGTGCGGGCGGAATCCGAAAGGAGGTTATCGGAATTGGCGAAGCGAGAGAACATCATCGTAGGCCTTGACATCGGCACAACGAAGATCTGCGCGATCGTCGGCGAGATCAGCAGCTTGTCCCGGTCGGACGGCCTTCCCAGTATCGATGTGATCGGCATCGGCACCAGTCCGTCCCGCGGACTGCGAAAGGGGGTGGTGGTGAACATCGAGAGTACGGTCGAGTCGATCAAGAAAGCGGTGGAAGAGGCCGAACTCATGGCAGGCGTTCAGATCCAGTCGGTGTACGCCGGAATCGCCGGCGGGCATATCAAGGGCTTCAACAGTCGCGGGGTAATCGCCGTGAAAGAAAGGGAAGTCACCCCCGCGGATGTGGAGCGCGTCATCGACGCCGCTCGGGCCGTGGCGATCCCCTTGGACCGTGAAGTCCTGCATGTCCTACCGCAGGAATTCATTGTGGACGATCAGGACGGGATCAAAGATCCTCTGGGAATGGCCGGCGTCCGTCTGGAAGCGGAGGTGCATATCATCACGGGGGCGGTGACTTCGGCCCAGAACATCATCAAGAGCGTGAACCGGGCCGGACTCGAAGTGGTCGATATCATTCTCCAGCCCCTGGCGTCCAGCGAAGCGGTTTTGACCCCGGAAGAGAAGGACCTGGGCGTTACGATGGTGGACATTGGAGGGGGAACGACCGATATCGCGACCTTTGTCGACGGGGGAATCTGGCATACCGCCGTATTGGGAATCGGCGGGAATCATCTAACAGGGGATGTGGCGATCGGCCTTCGAACGCCGGCGGCCGAGGCCGAGAAGATCAAGATCAAATACGGCTGCGCGATGACCTCGATGGTGAAAGAGGATGAAACAATCGAGGTTCCAAGCGTCGGGGGGCGTCCGCCTCGGATCCTGTCGCGGCAGATCCTGTCCGAAATCATCGAGCCGAGGGCCGAGGAAATCTTCGGTTTAGTGGCCCGGGAAATCAAACGGACGGGTTATGAGGAGCGGGTGGCTTCGGGCGTGGTGATCACGGGGGGGAGTGCCACCCTGAAGGGAATGGTCGAAGTGGCCGAGCGGGTGTTGGATCTTCCGGTTCGTCTGGGCGCTCCGACCAACGTGGGCGGTTTGGCGGACATCGTCAACAATCCGATGTACGCCACAGGGGTGGGACTCATTCTGTACGCGCTCAAGACCCAAGGAGAACGGGAGGTGAGGCGATTCAAGGATCGTCGACTGTTCTACAAAGTGGCGGGGCGGATGCGGGAATGGGTCCAGGAATTTTTTTAATCCATAACAAAGGAGGTCACGCATGTTTTTATTTGAAGAGGCCGAAATCAAACCGGCCAAGATCAAGGTCATCGGAGTCGGGGGAAGCGGTTGTAATGCGGTGAACACCATGATCGTCTCCAAGTTTGCGGGCGTGGAATTCATCTCGGCCAACACCGATATCCAGGCGTTGAGCTTGTCGAAAGCGCCTTGCACCCTTCCGATGGGCGCCAAATTAACCAAGGGGCTGGGTGCCGGGGCCGATCCAAATGTGGGTCGAGAGGCGGCGATGGAAGACGCCCAGAAGATCCGAGAGATGCTGGAGGGTGCCGATATGGTTTTCGTGACCGCCGGCATGGGGGGAGGAACGGGGACCGGCGCGGCGCCGATCATCGCGAATGTGGCCCGGGAACTGGGAGCCCTGACGGTGGCCGTTGTGACCAAACCGTTTCAATTTGAAGGTGCGCTTCGGATGCGTCGCGCGGAGGAGGGCATCAACGAACTGAAGAAAGTGGTCGATTCTCTGATCGTAATTCCGAACCAGCGCCTATTGGCGATCGTGGACAAAACCGCGTCCGTACCCAAATCCTTCAAGATTGTGGACGATGTGCTCCGCCAGGCGGTCCAGGGGATAGCGGACCTTGTGACGACGCCCGGTTTGGTTAATGTGGATTTCGCCGATGTCCGGACCGTGATGGCCCACATGGGGCGTGCCGTGATGGGAATGGGATATGCTCGGGGGGATCATCGTGCGGTAGAGGCGGCTCAGAAGGCGATCTCGAGTCCCTTGCTCGAAGAGGACGGGATTCATGGGGCGCGGGGCGTGCTCCTGAACATCACCGGGGGAGAAGGGTTGTCGCTTCACGAGGTGAGCGAGGCCTCGACGATCATCCAGGAGGCGGCCGACCCGGAGGCCAACATCATCTTCGGCTCCGTGATCAACAAGCAGATGAAGGAGGACGTGATCGTCACGGTCATCGCGACCGGTTTCGACAAGGACTTGATTCGGGAGGAGCCCGTGAAACCGACGGCCGCTAAACCGGCCTCTTCGAAAAGTCTGGATCGGCCTGCGTTTCTCAGGAAGGTGGCGAACAGTGGCTATCCACCGGGTGCGCTCAATGTCGATGATGAATGGGACGTCCCGACCTTTTTGCGAAAGCAGGCTGATTAATTAGAGGGGCTTGCGTCGCCCCCTCCACCGGCAGAGCCGGATGGAGCCTCCCCCTCTCGCGCGCTTTGCGCGCTGGTAGGATCGCTGCGGGCGGTGTGAGTCAAAGGGGCATAGTAAGCTCAGAAACGTTGGCGTACTATAATGGTTCAAGTGAGAGCCGAATCGTTTCAGGTAATCGAAATCGAGGGCCATCGCGCCGTGGAACTGGCGGCGTTGGCCGGAGGACGAAAATGGCGGGCGGTGTTTGGACTGCGCGGTCCACATCCAAAGGAAATTCTGGCGAAGCATTTTGGACTTCAAAAGAATCAAATCGCAACGATTCGCCAGGTGCATGGCGATTCCATCTGGGTGATCGATTCGGCCCGAACTTCCGATCCGGCAGGGCCGGAACGGGAGGCGGATGCCATGATCACCCACCGGACGGGGTTGGCGATTGCGGTTCGAACGGCCGATTGTCTACCCATCTTGATCTGGGACGAGATTAAGCAGGTCGTGGCAGCGGTGCACGCGGGCTGGCGAGGATCGCTTGACGCAGTTGCATCCAAGACCGTTCTGACAATGCGGTCTTCTTTTGGGAGCGATCCCAAAAGTCTTTGGGTCGGAATCGGACCGGCGATCGGGCCCTGTTGTTATGAAGTGGACGGGCCGGTGTTAGAACCGCTTCGGAAACGGTTCGAGTATTGGAGCGAAGTGGTCACGGAAAAGGGGAATGGGAAAGGGATGCTCGACCTGGCAGGACTGAATGTCCGCCAATTGACGGCATCCGGGGTCTCGCCCGAAAGGATCACCGTGGCCGGTGCCTGCACCTTTTGTCATCCGGAGCGGTTCTATTCGTTCCGACGCGACGGTCACTCGTCCGGTGGAATGATCAACGGAATTATGAACGGCGCATGATGGTCAATCGAGGTGATTGGGTTTGTCCATACGGGGTCAAGGCGTTGCGTGTCCCGGCCGGACGGTGTGATGGATGAATCAATCGTCGCAAATCTACGGCGGGTTCGGGAACGGATCAACGCCGCAGCGGAGCGGTCGGGGCGTGATCCGAGCCGGATTACGGTTGTCGTTGTGACCAAGGGTGTGACCACCGATCGCATTCGAGAGGCCGTGGCGGCCGGAGCCGAGGTGCTGGGCGAAAACAGGGTCCAGGAAGCCTTGCCGAAAATCAATGTCCTTGAAGAAACGATCCGGTGGCATCTGATCGGCCACCTCCAAAGGAATAAAGTGAGACAGGTTGTGAATCGGTTCGAACTGATCCATTCATTAGACAGTCTTGAGCTGGCCCATGAAATTGATCGGCGGGCCGAGCAGGCCGGAATTCAACAACGGGTACTGATCCAAGTCAACCTATCCCGCGAGCCCAGCAAACATGGTGTTTTCCCGGAAGCGACGGATGAATTGGTTCAGGAAACAGCGGCCCTGCCGCATCTTGCGTTGGAGGGATTGATGACGATTCCACCCCCGTCCAGTGATCCGGAGCAGTCCAGAATCTATTTCAGGCGTCTGCGTGAGAAAATGGAGGGACTGAAGCAAGCCGGACGGTCCGTTCACGAATTGTCGATGGGAATGTCCAACGATTTTGAAGTCGCCATCGAAGAAGGGGCGACCCTGGTTCGCATTGGAACCGCTATTTTCGGCCCGCGGGGAAAAACGGAGGAGATCGAGGGGGAGACGGGATAGCGATGTTTATCGCCGCCAATTTCATCACGGCCGTTGCGGAGGTGATCGGGCTCATTTTAAATTTCTATATGTGGGTGATTATTATCCGGGCCCTGGTCTCCTGGGTCAATCCGGACCCTTATAACCCGATCGTCCAGTTTCTGTACAAGATTACAGAGCCGGTGCTGAATCCGGTCCGCCGGCTCATCCCGGTGTATAATATGGGTATCGATCTTTCACCATTGATCGTGATCCTGATTCTTATCTTTTTGAGAAGTTTTCTGGTGGCGAGTTTATACCAGTTGGCACAGAGGCTGCAGTAATGAACAAGCGAACTGAACTTTTACTTCGTAAGGAGGAGATAGAATGAAGATTACACCGTTGGACATTCAACAGGCCGGGTTCAAGGTCCGGATGCGAGGCTACGACCGTCAGGAAGTGGATAGCTTCCTCGACGCGATTACGGAGGATTATGAAGCGCTGGTTCGTGAAAACAATTCCCTTCGCGAGAAGGTGACCGAATCGGAAAATCAATTGGGCGAATTGCGGAAAAAAGAAGTCACGTTGAATAACACCTTAATGAGAGCCCAGGACCTGGTGGAAGAAATGAAACACGGGGCCCAGAAAGACGCAGAGCTGGTCCTGAAGGAGGCCGAGCTGAAAGCGGAGGGAATGATCCATGCGGCTCGTGAAGAGATGGCCGCAATTAAACGAGAGATCCTCGAACTTCAAAAACAAAGAGTCCTGTTCTTGGAGAAAATCCGGTCGGTGATCAAAATCTTCCAGCGGGTTGTAGAACTTGAGGATCGGGACGAAGAAAAGGCCGGGAAGAAAGAACGATCGGAAGAGGAAAGAGATGACAATGTACGCCTGCTAAAACCGAAGACATGATATTAAAAATGCGGACGGGTCACGGAGGAAGCGATGCATTACGACGTTTACATCACCCAAAAGGACCGGCTCTATTCGGCCATGGTGCCGGCACTGCCCGGCTGTACCGCTCTCGGACGTTCGGAAGACGAGGTTTTGGGAAACATTCGGGACGTGATCGAGGGATATTTTCGTTTGCTGCAGACGCAGCGTAAACCGTTTCCCAGTGTCAAGGTGGTCAAGATACACCATGCCCGAATTTCCGCCGCTCGATCTGCGTGAAACGGAAGAGGGGGTTGTTCTCAAAGTCTCGGTTCAGCCTAAGGCATCACGGCAGGAGTTTTTCGGCATCCGCGAGGGTGCGCTACGGCTGCGCTTGACGGCTCCGCCGGTCGAAGGCGCGGCAAACGAGGCCTGCCGGGTATTCCTCGCTGAACTCCTTCAAATTTCTAAAAGCCGAATCCAGATCATCCGCGGCCATCAATCCCGACAGAAATGGGTTCAGATTCAGGGGATGAGCTCGGGCTCGATTTTGCAAAGACTGAACCGGTTGGCGAATCCTTAACAATGCAAATTACCGATCGTGGCAGACCAGGCAGAGCGTTTTGTTGGGAACGCGGAGAAAAGGGCGGGTTTCGTTATTGTGGGGGTTGTGACAGGAGTCGCAATGGATGACGCCCTTGAAGGTCCGAACCAATGACGCGGCGGCGGCCGGATCGTTCGGGTCGATGTTTTGCAGGTTCAGTGCGGCGGATCGGGGACCGGTCGGCAAGATCACGCCGCTATCGTCGCGATCGGGAATCGACCAGTACCGTTTGAGCTTGGGATCGGTCCAATCGCTTGTCAAACGTCCATCCGGTTGTCGGGGGTAGACGACCGAATCGGGATGGTCCGGTGTTCGAAGACCGGTCTGCAGAGCCTCGACAGTGCCGGGATTGTAGGTCGCCACAGGTCCGGAAAAACCCAATTGATGGATGTTGGTCCCCAACACGCCGTCGTGGCAGGTCAGGCAGTCGAAGGAAGGTCCGGATGGCTTTGTATCGGGCGAGCCTTTTCCTAAAGGAAGTGGGCCAACGTGGTTCGTTTCAAAGGTCTTGGTCGGATTCTGTTTGTCCCAGGCCGGCGCGGTTTGGGAGGCGGTGATTTTAAGATGGCAGGACCCGCAGACGGTTTCCATCGGGGAAGCCGGCCCGGCCGCTAGCACGTTGTGCTTGCTGGACAAGACCTGATCAAAACCTTGTGCACCGGCGATCCCCTGGAGCAGAATCCAAATCGTGGTGGAGACCAGCGCCCGTTGTCCTATTATCATCGCCTTTCCCCTCTGAAGCGTATACCATAGACAGGTTTGATTTGTCTACTTTAGGGGCTCGCGTCCCCCCTCCACTGGCTAAGCCAGATGGAGCGACTCGACCGAGCGGCTCGACTGAGCTCGCCGAAGTCTCGTCGAGGTCCTCCCCCTCTCGCTCGCCTTGCTCGCTGGGTATCCACTTTACCCTCCGGCCCCGACGGCGTCCTGGATCGTTTGCGCAAGATCGTCGGCCCATTTCCGAATTTCCGATTCGCGTTCCCCTTCGATCATGATCCGGACGACCGGCTCCGTTCCGGAATACCGAACCAGTAGCCGTCCGGAGCCGTTCAGGCTCTTTTCAAGTTTTTCCATGTGCTTCTTGACCTTGGGCAGGCTCGATAGCTCGCGCCGTTCCTTGACCCGGACGTTCACGAGCACTTGTGGAAAGGTCGTCATAATCTTGGTCAGTTCGGAGAGCGGTTTGCCGGTGGTTTTCATCAACGCGAGGACCTGAACGGCCGTAATCAGACCGTCACCGGTGGTGTTGTAATCCAAGAAGATCAAGTGGCCGGACTGCTCGCCGCCGAAGTTATAACCGTCGTTCAGCATCCGTTCCAGTACATACCGATCGCCCACGGCGGTCTTCACGATCTGAATGCCGGCCGCCTTCATGGCCCGATCGAGTCCCATGTTGCTCATCACCGTCGTGACCAGGGTGTTTTTATTAAGTCGACGCGTCTTTTTTAGGAACACGGCCAGGGCCGCCATCACCTGATCTCCGTTGACCAGATGACCTCTCTCGGAGGTGAAGATCGCCCGGTCGGCATCCCCATCATGAGCGATTCCAACATCGGCGTGCTGTTCCCTCACCGCTTTTTGGATCACTTCCGGATGGGTGGAACCGCAATGCTGATTGATGTTCATTCCGTTTGGTTCGTCTCCCACGACGATCACCTTCGCATCCAGCTCGCGGAGAATCGTCGGCGCGACTTTATAGGCCGCGCCGTTCGCACAATCGACGACGACCGTTAATCCTTCGAGGGTCATCCCTTTTGGAAGCGAACTCTTCACGAACTCGATGTACCGTCCTTCCGCGTCATCCACGCGGAAGGCCTTTCCGATCTCGCCCGCCGTCGGACGGATGGAATCGATTTTTCCCGAATAGATGAGGTCTTCCATCTCGTGTTCCAACCGGTCCGGAAGCTTCAGTCCGTCCCGCGAGAAAAACTTGATCCCGTTGTCCTCAAACGAATTGTGAGAAGCCGAGATCACGACGCCGGCGTCCGCCCGCAGACTCCGTGTGAGAAAGGCGATGCCGGGGGTCGGAAAGGGACCTACCAATAGCACATCCACGCCCATCGAGCAGATTCCGGAGGTCAATGCGCTCTCCAGCATATAGCCGGACAAACGGGTGTCTTTCCCGATGACGATTCGGTGTCGGCCGGCCTTATTTTTGAACAGGTAGGCCGCGGCCCGTCCCAATTTCATGGCCATCTCGGAGGTCATCGGTTCTTGGTTGGCGATTCCCCGAACCCCGTCCGTGCCGAATAATTTTCTGGACCGATCGATTTTTGTTTTATTCCTGTTTGACAAAATGCACCTTCACTTGAATCGGCTCCTTATCAATCACCTGGAGGTCTTTACCCAAAAGATTTAATTTGGTCTCAAGGATCAGGGTCTTCCGCACCCCGGTAACGTCGACCGGGTATGTCACCAGTTGGGTCAATGGATCCACGACGCTCCGCGCGCCCTCAACCGTTACCGATACCGGTGTGACCTCCACACGAGCGATCCGATAACCCGCGGCGGGTTTACCGTCGACCCGGGCCGAGACCTGGACCGTTTTTTTGATCAGGGCTTCTGTGCGGATCACGACCCGTCGAGGGGTAATCCGGGTAATTTGAATATTGGAGGGGACCGCCATGACGGACGGATCCAGGAAGTAAACGTTATCACCTTCTCGGGCCCCCGTCAAATCCAAGACGGCGCTGGGTCCCTGCGCCGTAATCCCCTGGAGAATCCGCTCATGGCCTTTGATCCGAACATTGACATCGCTGATCATGTCCCCGACGACGACCAAGTCGGAAGGGACGTTTTTCAATTTTAATGGAACAGCTATCTCCATCTCCACTCCGCCTTTCGAATTCACATAGAACCAGAGAATCACCGCGAAGGCGAGCGCGGCAATCTTAATCAGGTAGTTATCCAGCAACAGGGCCTTCAGATGATTCAGGATCATTTGGAGCGGACCGGAAAGAACTCCTTCAATCGTTCCACCAGCGCCAACCCTTCCCTTTTTTCACGAAGGAAGATCCGGTTCAAGACCCGTCGAAGTGCCGCCGCGTCCAGCTCGCGAGTCAACTTGCCACTGATGATGACCGAGATCGAACCGCTTTCTTCCGACACGACGATCACGACCGCATCGGTTTCTTCCGTGATTCCCAGAGCGGCCCTGTGACGGGTGCCGAGCATCTTACTCACGTCCGGGCTCAACGTCAAAGGCAGGAAACAGCCTGCGGCAATCAAGCGATCGCCCTTGATGATTACGGCGCCGTCATGGAGCGGGGAATACGGCATGAAAAGGCTCAGGAGCAGCTCCTTCGACAACTTGGCATCCAATGCCACGCCGACCTCCACGATATCCTTCAATTCTATTTCCCTTTCGAGAACGATAATCGCTCCCATCCGCTTATTGGCCATCGAGACGACCGCGCGGATGATCTCTTCCAGCGTACGGGATTCCTCGCCCGAGTTCATGGTTCGATTGAACGGGGTTTGACCGATTTGAGCGAGCGCCCGGCGGATTTCGGGCTGGAAAAGTATGACGATGACCAAGACCATCTGGGCCCAGAAACTGGTTACAAGCCAATCCACCGTATAGAGCTCCGCCGATTTAGACAGGATGGAGGCGAGCAACAAGAACGTCAGTCCCACTAAGATCTTGAGGGCGCGTGTGCCCTTCAGAATCAGAAAAAGCCAATAAAGCATCGTTGCGACGATAGCAATATCGAGAACGTCCTGCCACCGCATGCTCATTAACATCTCACGCATGTCGCACCCGCTTCATGGCCTCCACCATCCGGACCACGCGGCCCATGGCCTTGACGTCGTGGACACGGACCATGGAAGCGCCGTTCAAGACCCCGACGGCCACGGCCGCCGCCGTTCCTTCGCCCCGTTCTTCGACCGGCAGTCCCAAGACTTGACCAATAAAGGATTTTCGCGACGGGCCAATCAAAAGAGGCTGACCGATCGTCCCGAATTCGTTCAGCCGGGAGAGGATTTCCAGGTTGTGCTCGGTTGTTTTGCCGAAGCCGATGCCCGGGTCCAGCACGATACGATCGCGGGATATTCCCAACCGTTCTGCCCATTGAATCCGGGTCTCGAAAAAATCACGGATCTCAAGGATCAGGTCGCCGTAGACCGGATGGGCCTGCATGTTTTTGGGTGTTCCTTTCATATGCATAAGCACCACCGGAACGCCTTCCCGGGCCACAAGCGGCGCCATCTCCGGATCGAAGCGCAGCGCGCTGATGTCGTTGACAATCCGGGCCCCGGCTGCAAGGGCCCGGCGCGCCACTTCGGCTTTAACCGTGTCGACGGAGATCGGAATCGTGAGACGTTTTGCGAGACGTTCGATTACGGGAATCACACGCCGAATTTCCTCCTCCACAGGGACAGGGTCCGCGCCCGGCCGGGACGATTCCCCGCCGATATCGAGCAGATCGGCCCCCTCTTCGGCCAGGGCCTCCGCACGGCGGATCGCCTCGTCCGTTTTCAGGAAGAGACCACCATCGGAGAAAGAATCCGGAGTGATATTCAAGATGCCCATTAAAAGAGTTCGCGGTCCAATAGATAGATCCAGACCGGGACCACGGAGATGGAATGTCGGGGGGTTTTTAGAGGTCACGTGTTGCACGGGTTGTAATGCCAATCCATCCTCCTCCATACCGAAGTCGGCGGAAAGCGATCAAGTTTGAGGATGAATAAAGGCGGGTCGAATTTGGGTGCGGGAACAATAGGTTATGCGGAAGCTCCTTCGATGAGCTTGTCGATCTCGGGTG
>Ga0187776_10000819_pt1 | contig 15020 bp, 16 predicted proteins | sample 0216_BV02_MP12_2_FD_132426 | JGI IMG/M metagenome (GOLD analysis project Ga0187776, IMG submission 132426) | Tropical peat soil microbial communities from peatlands in Department of Meta, Colombia - 0216_BV02_MP12_20_MG | ecosystem: Environmental > Terrestrial > Soil > Wetlands > Peat | place...
CCGGCTCCGCGGGCTGTCCCAGCAGCTTCAGCAGCGACGACTGCCACAGTGCCGAATACGCCCAGAGCAGGTTGAGCTGCGCCTCGGCGAGGCGATACGGATTGGATAGCATCTTCGCGGCCAGGTCGAGGAACGCCTGGGTGAGGCCGAACTCGTCGCTCGCGAGCGAATGCCCTGCAGCCGCCTGCCGGGCGGCGAACTCGCCGAGCAGCTTGGCGCTCTTGTCTGCCGCTGCGGCGAACGATTGAGTCAGCGCAACCGGGTCGTACTGCGGCTGCGGCGGGTTCGCTTTGGCTATGTCGACGGTACCCATGTGGTCTGTTCTCCCCGATTCCCCGTGCTCGCGCCCGCTCTCAAGGGCGCCCGAAACGATATATGCCGCCGACCGAGTCGCGTTCCAAGCGTCCGGCGTGCCACAGATGATTGAGATGCGCGATGGCTTCTCCCATCGCGAAGAGCTGCTGCTGCGTATCGAGCGCGCGGCGGAACAGCAGCGGAACGATCGCGCTGGCGGTGACCGGCGCCTTGGTCGCGGCGGCCTCCACTTCGGCGAGCCGGGCAGCGTGGTGCGCGCGCAGCGCCTCGACGCGGGGATGGATGCCGACGAAGGGCAGGCCATGCGATGGAAGCACCAGCGTGTCGGCCGGCAGGCGCTCGAACCGCGCGAGCGAGCCGAGGAACAGGCTCAACGGATCGCCGTCGGGGTCGCTCGGCCAGACGCTCACGTTGGTGCTGATTCTGGGCAGCAGCATGTCGCCGGAAATCAGAACGCCGAGCTCGGCGCAGTACAGCGCGGCGTGCTCGGGGGAGTGCCCGTGGCCGGGCAGTACGCGCCAGCGACGCTCGCCGATGCCGATCTCGTCGTCGGCGAGCAACCGCTCGTGGCGAAGCGGCAGCTCCGGGACGGCGCGCCGATACGTGTTGCCGCGGGCGGCGAGCGCCGCGAGATCCGAATCGGCGAGGCCGTGGCGGCGAAAGAGTGCACACGTCGCCTCGGTGCCGTAACCCGCGCGCCCCTCGGCCACCGCGTGCGCGGTGAGGTATTCCGCTTCGGCCATAGCCACCGGGCACTGCCAGCGAGTGGCGAGCCAGGCGGCGTTGCCTGCGTGGTCGGGATGGTAGTGCGTCGCGACGACCCGATGCAGAGGGCGGCCATCGAACGTCGTGCGGAAATGCTCCTCCCAGAGCGACCGCGTCGCCGTGTCACCCAATCCGGTGTCGATCTGCACCCAGCCGTCGCGATCATGGCAGAGCCAGAGATTGACGTGGTCAAGCGCGAACGGCAGCGGCATCCTCAGCCACCGGACCCCCGGGGCGACCTCGTGCGCGCGGCCCGCGGGCGGAACGGCGGACCAGGGATGGGAGAGGGTGCGGACTGCGGCGGGGAGCGAAGCGTTCATCGGCCACCTGCCATGCCGGGCTCGGACGCCAGGAGCGGCAGGATGTTGCGACGCGGCATCGTCATCGAATCAACGAGGCATGTCAAGCCGGCGTGAGCGCATCGCGCCGCGGATGATGCGACGAAGCGCAATGGGCTTCCCCGGGGCTTGGTCGGCCGGGACCGAGGCTTGTGGTATCGTGGACCGATCATCCTCGCCTGACTCGCATGCCGTCCCGGGCCGATCCGGCAACCTATACGATCTCCGACCTCGCCCGCGAGTTCGCGCTGACCACCCGCGCGATCCGGTTCTATGAGGACGAGGGACTCATCGCTCCGCGACGAAGCGGACGCAGCCGGATCTACGGGGAGCGCGAGCGGGTGCGCATCAAGCTCATCCTTCGCGGCAAGCGGCTGGGCTTGTCGCTGTCCGAGATTCGCGAGCTGCTCGACCTGTATGAGACGGCACAGAGCGAGCGGCCGCAGCTCGCCAAATTCCTGCAGGTGCTGGCCGAGCGGCGGGCCCGGCTCAGGCAGCAGCAGGAGGACATCGCCATCGTGCTCGCCGAAATCGAGGCGTTGGAGCGGCAGTGCCGCAAGCGGCTGCGCCAGATGGGCAACGGCGGCTCGGGCGAGCACCCGGCGGCCCCGCGCTGACCGGCTCGCAATTTTATTGACGTTTACGTAAACGTCAATTAGACTGCCCGGCTTCCGAAGATGCCCTCGGCGATGATGCCGCCCCCCGGCGAAGACTCCGAAACGGCCCGGTTCGTGCCGCTCGACCCCGGCTATGACGAGCGGGTTCGCACCAGCTTTGCGCGCCAGGGCGCCATGCGGCTGCTGGGGGCGCGCCTGCTCGCGCTCAGTCCCGGCTTCTGCGCGATCGAGTTGCCTTATCGCGAGGATCTCACGCAGCAGCACGGCTACATCCATGCGGGCATCGTCAGCGCGATCGCCGATTCCGCCGGCGGATACGCCGGATTCACGCTGTTTCCCGGCGATGCGAGCGTACTGACGGTCGAGTACAAGCTCAACCTGCTTGCCCCGGCTGAAGGCGAGCGGCTGGTCGCCGAGGGCCGAGTCATCAAGCCGGGACGGACGCTCGCCGTAACGCGGGGCGAGGTCTATGCCGAGGCCGGCGGGAGACGCACGCTGTGCGCGCTGATGCAGCAGACGCTGATTGTGCTTGCGGGCAAGCCGGGCGCCTGAGGGAGAATGCCGCCATGCCAGCGTTTCCGACCCTTGATTTCCACCTCGGCGAGACCGTCGACATGCTGCGCGACGCGGTGCGGGCGTTCGCCGCGGCCGAGATCGGCCCGCGCGCGGCGGAGATCGACCGCAGCAACCAGTTCCCGCTCGACCTGTGGCGCAAGATGGGAGCCCTCGGACTCCTCGGGATCACCGTCGAGGAGACCTACGGCGGCAGCGGCATGGGCTACCTGGCGCATATCGTGGCCATGGAGGAGATCAGTCGAACTTCCGGCTCGGTGGGGTTGTCCTACGGTGCGCACTCGAATCTCTGCGTCAACCAGATCCGGCGCAACGGCAGCGAGGCGCAGAAGCGCAAGTACCTGCCGCGTCTCATCTCCGGCGAGCACGTAGGCGCCCTCGCGATGAGCGAGACGGGCTCCGGATCGGACGTCGTGTCGATGCGGCTGCGCGCCGACTTCAAGGGCCGTCACTACGTGCTCAACGGCAGCAAGATGTGGATCACCAACGGACCCGACGCGAACACGCTGGTCGTCTACGCCAAGACCGACGTCGCGGCCGGGCCCCGCGGCATCACCGCCTTCATCGTGGAGAAGGGCATGAAAGGCTTCTCCACGGCGCAGAAGCTGGACAAGCTCGGCATGCGCGGCTCCAACACCTGCGAGCTCGTGTTCGAGGATTGCGAGGTACCGGCGGAGAACGTACTCTCCGCGGAAGGACAGGGCGTCAACGTGCTCATGAGCGGGCTCGATTACGAGCGCGCCGTGCTCGCGGGCGGCCCGCTCGGGATCATGGCGGCGTGCCTGGATGTCGTGCTGCCCTACGTGCACGAGCGGCAGCAGTTCGGACAGCCGATCGGCGAGTTCCAGCTGATGCAGGGCAAGCTCGCCGACATGTACACGACGCTCAACGCCTGCCGCGCGTACGCGTATACGGTCGGAAACGCGTGCGATCGAGGCAAGACGACGCGCAAGGATGCCGCGGGCGCCATCCTCTACGCCGCCGAAAAGGCGACATGGATGGCCGGCGAGGCCATCCAGGCGCTGGGTGGCAACGGCTACATCAACGAGTTTCCGACCGGGCGGCTGTGGCGCGACGCCAAGCTCTACGAGATCGGCGCGGGGACTTCGGAGATCAGGCGCATGCTGATCGGGCGCGAGCTGTTCAACGAGACGAAGTAGCGTTGGGCCGATCGGACGAGGCTAACATGGGCGACGCGAATGTTGAGCCGCGCGGCGGCGGCCGAGGCCCGATCGCCCGACGAACTTCGGAGATCGGGCGCATGCTGATCGGGCGCGAGCTGTTCAACGAGTCCCAATAAGGAGACCAATGCATGGCGCTGGAGATGCGTGAGACCTGCGAGCGCTGCGCCTGGCCGCTCGCGCCGGAGGACGATTCGGCGTACATCTGCAGCTACGAGTGCACGTTCTGCGCCACCTGCGCCAACGCTCTCAACGGCACGTGCCCGAATTGCGGCGGCGAGCTGGTCCGCCGGCCGCGGCGTCCGCGCAAGGCCGCGATGCCCGGAGCCGAGTAGAAGCCCTTTCATCTGAAGCGAGAGAACACCGATGCGCAACGATCCCATCGTCATCGTCGGCGCGGCCCGCACCCCCATGGGCGGCCTGCAGGGCGATTTTGCGGCGCTTGCGGCGAGCGACCTCGGCGCGGTGGCCATTCGGGCGGCCGTGACGCGTGCCGGCATCGAGCCGCCCGTCGTCGACCAGGTCATCATGGGCTGCGTGCTCCCCGCGGGTCAGGGCCAGGCGCCGGCGCGGCAGGCGGCGCTGAAGGCCGGCCTGCCGCTCTCCACTGCGTGCACCACGGTGAACAAGATGTGCGGCTCGGCGATGGAAGCGGCGATGCTGGCGCACGATCGGCTGCTTGCCGGCAGCGCGGAGATCATCGTCGCCGGCGGCATGGAGAGCATGACCAACGCGCCGTATCTGCTGACCAAGGCGCGTGGCGGCATGCGCATGGGCCACGGCACGGTCTACGACCATATGTTTCTCGACGGGCTCGAGGATGCCTACGACAAGGGCAAGCTCATGGGGACCTTCGCCGAGACCTGCGCCGAGAAATACGCGTTTAGCCGCGAGGCGCAGGACGAGTTCGCGCTGCGCTCGCTCAACCGCGCCCGCGCCGCGAACGAGGACGGCACCTTCGCCTGGGAGATCGCGCCGGTGGTCGTTCCGGGGCGCAAGGGCGACGTGGTGATCGAGCGCGACGAGCAGCCCGTGAAGGCGAATCCGGAAAAGATCCCCGCCCTCAAGCCGGCTTTCCGCAAGGACGGAACCGTGACCGCCGCCAACTCGAGCTCGATCTCGGATGGGGCCGCCGCGCTGGTGCTGATGCCGCGCTCCGCCGCCGAGCGGCGCGGACTGAAGCCGCTGGCCGTCATCCTCGATCACGCCACGCATGCGCAGGAGCCCGGCTGGTTCACGACCGCGCCGGTGGGCGCGATGCGGAAGCTCTTCGCGAGGCTGGGGTGGAAGCCCGCGGACGTCGATCGCTACGAGATCAACGAAGCCTTCGCCGTGGTGACGATGGCGGCGATGAAGGAATTCGGGCTTCCGCCCGAGAAGGTGAACGTGCACGGCGGGGCGTGCGCGCTCGGACATCCGATCGGCGCGTCCGGCGCGCGCATCGTGGTGACGCTGCTCGGGGCGCTGCGCAAGAGCGGAGGCAAGCGCGGCGTGGCGAGCCTGTGCATCGGCGGCGGAGAGGCGACCGCTATGGCGATCGAACTCCCCTAGGAGCGCGATGTCGAGGGTCGTGTTCGAGTCGCCGGCCCTGCTGCTCTCCGGCTCGGCGAACCGGGATGGAGCGGCGAGCGCTGCCTCGCGGCGTCATCCGCCGCTTCCGGTGGTCGTCGGCTGTCCCCGCTCCGGCACGTCGCTGCTGGCGGTGATGCTCGACAGCCACCCGGAGCTGGCGGTACCGCCGGAGACGGCGTTCATCGGTCCGGTCGCCGGACTCTACGGGGAGCCGGGTGCGGTCCGGCAGAGCTTCTTCGACATCGTCACCGCGGACCGGATCGCTGTGTCCAACTGGTCCGACTTCGGCCTCGACAAGGACTCGCTGCGGCGGCGGCTCGAGACGATCGAGCCCTTTACGGTTTCCGAGGGCCTGCGGACCTTCTACGCCATGTACGCCGAGGGCGAAGGCAAGCCGCGCTGCGGCGAAAAGACGCCCGATTACGTGTTCCTCATGCCGGAAATCGCGGCCCTGCTCCCGGAGGCGCACTTCATCCACGTGATCCGCGATCCGGGCGACACGGCGCTATCGTGGCGCAAGACCTGGTTCGCGCCCAGCCAGGATTTGCGCGTGCTCGGCGCGCAATGGAGAAGGCGCGTCGAAGCGGGAAAACGAGCCTCGACACTGGTACGGCGCTACCTCGAGATCCGCTTCGAGGATCTGATTCGGCGTACGGAAGAAACACTCAGGCGCGTATGTGAGTTCGTGTCGCTTCCCTGGGATCCGGCGATGCTGGATTATGGTGCGCGCGGTGCTGCACGCCTCGAGCGGCTGCAGGGACGCCAGCACGCGCTCGGACCGATGATCGAGCGCGAGCAGCGCACGCGCATCCATGCCAACTTGATCCGTGCGCCGGACGCCGAGCGCCTCGACGTCTGGCGCCGGGAGATGAGCGCCGACGAGCGCCGGGCGCTCGAGGATGCCGCCGGGCCACTGGTGCGCGAGCTGGGGTACGCCGCTTGATCGCCGTGCGCTCGTGACGCCTTCGTTCGACAATCTGGCGCTGTTCGCGGCGGCCAGCGTGCTGCTGGCGCTCACGCCCGGCCCCAACCTGCTATACCTCGTCTCGCGCACGATCTGCCAGGGCCGGCGGGCCGGCATCGTTTCGCTGGCGGGGACCTCGCTCGGCTTCGTGTTCCACGTGCTCGCGGCTGCTCTGGGACTCTCCGCGATCTTTCTCACCGTGCCGTTGCTCTACGACCTCCTGCGCTACGCGGGCGCCGCGTATCTGCTATGGCTCGCGTGGGGCGCGGTCAGGCAACGCGCGACGGCGCTGTTCGCGCCGCGCTCGCTTCCCGAGGAATCGCCCGGCCGGCTGTTTCGACTGGGGCTTCTCACCGGCGTGCTCAACCCCAAGGTCGCGCTCTTCTACCTCGCTCTCCTGCCGCAGTTCGTCGACGCCTCGCGGGGCCGCGTGTTTGCGCAGAGCGTCGTGCTCGGCCTGGTACAGATCGCGATCGGCATCGCGAGCGATCTGTGCTTCGTGCTGGCGGCGGCGCGGATCGCCGCGTGGCTCGCCCGCCGGCCGCTGTGGTCGGCGGTGCAGGGCTGGATCCTCGGCGGGGCGTTCGCGGGGATCGCGCTGAAGCTCGCCTTCGAGTCGCGCCGATGAGCTCCGCCGCGATGCCGTGCGCGCCGGCGAGCCTGAACCAAGGACCTCCGTGCTGCTGAACGAGTCGCAGCGGCTGCTCCGGGACACGCTGCGGGCTTTCGCGCGCGAGCGGCTGACGCCGTTCGCCGCGGAATGGGACCGCACGCATGCCTTTCCCCGCGGCGCGCTGGTCGAGCTGGGGCGGCTCGGCACGTACGGCATCGTCGTCCCCGAGCGTTACGGCGGGGCGGGGCTCGACTACGTTTCGCTCGCGGTGGCGCTGGAGGAGATCGCCGCGGGCGACGGCGCGACCTCGACCATCGTCAGCGTGCAGAACTCGGTGGTCTGCGGGCCGATCCTGGCCTTCGGCGACGAATCGCAGAAGCAGCGCTTTCTCGTGCCGCTCGCCTCGGGAGAGAAGCTCGGCTGCTTCTGCCTGACCGAGCCGCAGGCTGGATCCGACGCGGCGGCCATCGCCACGCGCGCGCGCCGCGAGGGCGACGACTACGTGATCGACGGCGTGAAGCAGTTCATCACCTCGGGCAAGGAGGCCGATGTCGCTCTGGTATTCGCGGTGACCGACAGGGCGGCGGGCAAGAAAGGCATCTCGGCGTTCATGGTCGACACCGACACGCCCGGCTATGCGGTCGCCCGGGTCGAGGACAAGCTCGGGCAGCGCGCCTCGGACACCGCGCAGATCGCGTTCGAGCGCTGCCGCGTGCCGGCGACGAACCGTCTGGGCCGGGAAGGCGAAGGCTACCGGATCGCGCTGGCCAACCTGGAAGCCGGCCGCATCGGCATCGCGGCGCAGAGCGTGGGCATGGCGCGCGCCGCGTTCGATGCGGCGCTGGCCTATGCTGGCGAGCGTCAGGCGTTCGGCAAGCCGCTCGCCGAGCATCAGGCGGTAGCCTTCCGGCTCGCCGACATGGCGACCGAGATCGAGGTCGCGCGGCAGATGGTATGGCACGCCGCGTCGTTGCGCGATGCGGGCGAGCCTTGCCTGAAGGAGGCTTCGATGGCCAAGCTCTTCGCCTCGGAGATGGCCGAGCGCGTATGCTCGGCGGCGATCCAGGTCCACGGCGGCTACGGCTACGTCGCCGACTTTCCCGTCGAGCGCATCTATCGCGACGTTCGCGTGTGCCAGATCTACGAGGGCACGAGCGACATTCAGCGGCTCGTGATAGCCCGCGCGCTCGCCTGATCGGGATGGAAACGACGTGACCGCGACCATCGACTTCTACTTCGATTTCTCCTCGCCCTACGGCTTTCTCGGCTCCGAGAAGGTCGAGGCGCTCGCTGGCCGGCACGGGCGCACGGTGGACTGGCACCCGATTCTCCTCGGCGTGGTGTTCCGGCAAACCGGCGCCATGCCGCTGACGGAGGTGCCGCTCAAGGGCGCGTATTCGCGCCGCGATTTCGCGCGCAGCGCTAAGTTCCACGGCGTCGAGGGTTTCCGCATGCCGTCGCGGTTTCCGATCCCGACCCAGGCGGCGGCGCGGATCGTGCTATGGACCAAGGCTCGTGATCCCTCGCGCACCGGTGCGGTGGTGCACGCGCTCTACGGGGCGTTCTTCCGCGACGACGATGACATCTCCCAACCCGACGTCGCGGCCGCGGCCGCCGCCCGGGCCGGCGTGGATCGGAGCGCCGCGCGTGGGTCGATCGACGATCCGGCGGTGAAGGAGGCCCTCAAGGCCGAGAACGAGCGCGCGATGGCCGTCGGCGTCTTCGGCTCGCCGTTCACCATCGTCGACGGCGAGCCGTTCTGGGGCGTGGATCGGTTCGATCAGATCGACCGCTGGCTCGCGACCGGAGGCTGGTGAGGTGGCCGTCATCGAGTCGAAGCTCGATCCCCGGGACGCGACGTTCGCGCAGAACCGCGAAGCGCTGGCCACGCTCGTGGCCGACCTGAAGGCCAAGGTCGCGGACGTCGAACTCGGCGGCGGCGACGCGGCGCGCGCGCGACACGCCGGGCGCGGAAAGCTCCTGCCGCGCGAGCGCGTGCGCACGCTGCTCGATCCCGGCTCGCCGTTCCTCGAGCTTTCCCAGCTCGCAGCCTACGGCATGTACGACGACGCCATCGCCGCGGCGGGCATCATCACCGGCGTGGGCCGCGTGTCCGGTCGCGAATGCGTCGTGGTCTGCAACGACGCGACCGTCAAGGGCGGGACGTACTACCCGATCACGGTGAAGAAGCACTTGCGGGCGCAGGAGATCGCGCGCGAGAACCGGCTGCCGTGCATCTACCTCGTCGACTCGGGCGGAGCGAACCTGCCCAACCAGACCGACGTCTTCCCCGATCGCGAGCATTTCGGGCGCATCTTCTACAACCAGGCCACGCTGTCCGCGCAAGGCATTCCGCAGATCGCGGTGGTGATGGGCTCGTGCACGGCGGGCGGCGCCTATGTGCCGGCGATGGCCGACGAATCGATCATCGTCCGCGAGCAGGGGACGATCTTCCTGGGCGGCCCGCCGCTGGTGAAGGCGGCCACCGGCGAGACGGTGACTGCGGAAGAGCTGGGCGGCGCCGACGTGCACACGCGGATCTCCGGCGTGGCCGACCACTACGCGCACAGCGATCACCACGCGCTCGCCATCGCCCGGCGCATCGTCGCCAACCTCAACCGGCCCAAGCCCGCGGACGGCGAGGTGACGGAGCCGCGCCCGCCGCGCTACGCCGTCGAGGAGCTCTACGGCGTCATCAATGCCGACATCCGGAAGCCGTATGACGTGCGCGAAGTGATCGCCCGCCTGGTCGACGACAGCGACCTCGACGAATTCAAGGCGCGCTATGGCACGACGCTGGTCACCGGCTTCGCCCGCATCTACGGCTACCCGGTCGGCATCGTCGCCAACAATGGGGTCCTCTATTCCGAATCGGCGCTCAAGGCGGCGCACTTCATCGAGCTGTGCTGCCAGCGCCGCACTTCGCTCGTGTTCCTCCAGAACGTGACCGGTTTCATGGTGGGCCGGAAGTACGAAGCGGGCGGCATCGCGCGCGACGGAGCGAAGATGGTGACGGCGGTGTCGTGCGCCGAGGTGCCCAAGTTCACCGTGATCATCGGCGGCTCGTATGGCGCGGGCAACTACGGCATGTGCGGACGCGCGTTCGGCCCGCGGTTCCTGTGGATGTGGCCGAACGCCAGGATATCGGTGATGGGCGGCGAGCAGGCGGCCACCGTGCTCGCCACGATCCGTCGCGAAGCGATCGAGGCGAAGGGCGGGACCTGGAGCGCCGAGGAGGAGGCCGCATTCAAGGCCCCGCTGCGCTCGCAATACGAGCGCGAAGGCCATCCGTACTATGCGAGCGCAAGGCTTTGGGACGACGGCGTGATCGACCCGGCCGACACGCGCAAGGTCCTCGCGCTCGCGCTCTCCGCCGCGCGCAACCGGCCGGTCGGCGACACGAGCTTCGGCGTATTCCGGATGTGAGGCCATGACCAAGTCGACATCTTCGCGCGGCCGCGCGCGCCGCATCGCGCCGGCCGTCACCGAAGCCTACACCGCGCTGCAGCTCGAGACGCGCAACGCGATCGCTCTCATCACGCTTGCCCGTCCCGAGGTGCACAACGCTTTCGACCAGCGCCTGATCGCCGAGCTCACGCGGGCCCTGCGCGCCACGGAGGCGGACGATGACGTGCGCGCGGTCGTGCTGCTCGGCGCCGGTCCCAGCTTCTGCGCCGGGGCGGACTTGAACTGGATGCGCAAGATGGCCGGCTTCTCGAAGTCGCAGAATCTCGCCGACGCCAGGGCGCTTGGCGCGATGCTCGCGACGCTCGCGGCTTCGCGCAAGCCCACGATCGCGCGGGTGCACGGAGCGGCCTTCGGCGGCGGTGTGGGGCTGGTCGCGTGCTGCGATATCGCGGTCGCGGCTCACGACGCGACGTTCGCCTTCTCCGAGGTGCGCCTGGGCCTGATCCCGGCCACGATCAGCCCGTACGTCGTGGACGCGATCGGCGCCCGCGCGGCTCGCCGCTTCTTCCTCACCGGCGAGCGGTTCACCGCGGCGGAAGCCTACCGCATCGGCCTGGTTCACGAGCTCGTCCCCGCGCCGGAGCTCGACGCCCGGATCAACGAGCTGCTCGGCTTCCTGGTGAGCGCCGCGCCGCGCGCGCAAGCTGAGGTGAAGGCTCTCATCCGCGCCGTCGCGCATCGGCCAATCGACGATCGCGTCGTCGCCGACACCGCACGCCGCATCGCCCGCGTTAGGGCGACGCCCGACGGCAGGGAAGGCGTCGCGGCGTTTCTCGACAAGCGGCGCGCGGCGTGGGTTCCGAAGGGCGAGTAGACCCGGGAGCCTTCTCGCTCATGGAGCGGCTCGATACCTCGCAACTGATCGCGCTCGCCGCGGCGCTCGGCTGGGCAAGCGGCATCCGCCTCTACGCGGTGCTCTTCATCGTCGGGGGCCTGGGCCATCTCGGCTGGTTCGACCTGCCGCCGCATCTCGCCATCCTCGCTCACCCGCTGGTGCTCTGGGCGTCGGGCTTCATGGTGTTCGTCGAATTCTTCGCCGACAAGATTCCAGGCGTCGATACGCTCTGGGACGTCGCGCAGACGCTGGTGCGCATCCCCGCCGGCGCTGCGCTGACCGCGGCGGTCTTCGGCGACTCGCCTCCCGCGTGGACGTTCGCGGCGGCGATCGTCGGCGGCACGCTCGCCGCGAGCAGCCACTTCACCAAAGCCGGCGCACGTATGGCGATCAACGCCTCGCCGGAGCCTTTCTCGAACTGGGCCGCCTCGTTCGGCGAGGACCTGCTCGTCGGCGTCCTGCTCTATCTCGCGCTGGCGCATCCCATCGCGCTCTTCGCGGTGCTCGCCCTGCTGCTGGCGCTCGCCGCGTGGCTGCTGCCGAAGCTGTGGCGCTTCGTGCGTGGATTCGTGACGCGACTTGCCCATGTGTTCGGCCAGGGCAACCGCGCGGACCCGGGCTCGGCGCGCGATGTTTGACGCGATCCTGATCGCCAATCGCGGCGAAATCGCCTGCCGCATCGCGCGCACCGCGCGACGCCTGGGCGTGCGCGCAATCGGCGTGTACTCCGACGCCGACGCGGACGCGCTGCACGTCGCGCTGTGCGACGAGGCGCATCGGCTCGGGCCCGCGCCGCCGCGCGAGAGCTATCTCGACATCGCCGCAATCCTCGCCGCGGCCCGGGCCTCCGGCGCGCAGGCCGTTCACCCGGGCTACGGATTCCTGTCGGAGAACGCGACGTTTGCGGCCGAGGTCGCCGCCGCGGGGCTCGCGTTCATCGGTCCGCCCGCGGCGGCGATTCGGGCCATGGGCTCGAAGGCGGAGGCCAAGGCGATCATGTCCGCGGCCGGCGTTCCGGTCGTGCCGGGCTACCACGGCGCCGAGCAGGACGACGCGACGCTCTCGGCGCACGCCTCCGCGATCGGCTATCCCGTGCTGATCAAGCCTTCCGCGGGCGGCGGGGGCAAGGGCATGCGCGTGGTGGAGCGGCCCGAGGCGCTCGTCGAAGCGCTGGCGGGTGCCCGGCGCGAAGCCAAGGCGAGCTTCGGCGACGACCGTGTTCTGCTGGAAAAGTATCTGCTTCGTCCGCGCCACATCGAAGTCCAGGTGTTCGCCGACGCGCGCGGTCGTTGCGTGCATCTGTTCGAGCGCGACTGCAGCGTGCAGCGCCGGCATCAGAAGGTGATCGAGGAGGCGCCCGCTCCGGGCATGACGGCAGAGCGGCGGAGCCGCATGGGCGCCGCCGCGGTCGAGGCGGCGCGGGCCATCGGCTACGTCGGGGCGGGCACCGTCGAGTTCATCGTGCCGGCCAATGCCGGCGACGCGTTCTATTTCATGGAGATGAACACGCGGCTCCAGGTCGAGCATCCCGTGACCGAGATGATCACCGGACTGGATCTCGTCGAATGGCAGCTCCGCGTGGCGACGGGCGAGCCGCTGCCGCTCGAGCAGCGCGAGATCGCGCTTTGCGGGCATGCCATCGAGGCCCGAATCTACGCGGAGGATCCGGAGCGCGATTTCCTGCCTTCGATCGGCCGGCTCGCGCACCTGCGCACGCCGACGCTCACTCCGGACGTGCGTTTCGACACCGGGGTGCGGGCCGGCGACGCGATCACCCGTCACTACGACCCGATGATCGGCAAGCTCATCGTCCGGGGCGAGAACCGGGACGCGGCGCGGCGCCGGCTTGCCGAAGGGCTGGCCGCGTGCCAGATCGTCGGCATGGCGACCAACGTCGCGTTCCTGCAGCGCCTCGTCGCGCACGAGGCGTTCGCGCGCGGCGGGGTGGACACGGGACTCGTCGAGGCGCACCGCGAGGCGCTGCTGCGCGGACCAGGCCCGCCGTCCGAGCGAGCTCTCGCGGCCGCGGCGCTCGCCGAGCTGCTGTCGCTGCGCGAGGCGGCCGCGCTCCATGCCTCGGCGTCGAGCGATCCGTGGTCGCCCTGGCAGGCGATCGACACCTGGTGGCTCAACACCGACGATCACTCCATCTCCCTCACGTTCTCGGCCGAGGATGCCGCCTTCGCGGTGCGGCTGCGCGCCGGGCCGGTAGCGCCGGCGAGCGTGACGATAGGCGAGCGAACGAACGATGCGGAAGTGCGGCGCGCCGGCGACGAGCTTCGAATCCGCCTCGGCGACGCCGCGTTCCCGGCGACGGTCGTTGCCCGCTCCGACGAGCGCTACGTCTTCTGCGACGGCACGATGACGCGGCTTCGGCTCGTCAACCCGCTGGCCCATCGGGAGGACGAAGCGCCCCGCGGCGGACACCTCACGGCGCCGATGTCGGGCACCGTTGTTGGCGTGCTGGTTCGGCCGGGCCAGCGCGTGGAGCGCGGTGCGCCGCTCATGATCCTCGAGGCGATGAAGATGGAGCACACCGTCGCCGCGCCGGCCGCGGGCAGGGTCGGTGCCGTCAACTACCGCGCCGGCGAGCAGGTCGCGGAGGGTGCCGACCTGATCGACATCGATGCCGACGACGCGACGGGTTGACGCGTTGCGAATCGCGCTCTACGCCCCGAGCGACGCGGAGGCCTGGACCATCGCGCTGGAGCGCGCCTTGCCGCAGGCGCGCATCGAGCCGTGGTCCCGCGAAGCCGGGCCCGACGCGGACTATGCGATCGTCTGGAGGCCGTTGCCCGACGTGCTGCCGAGCTTGCGGCGGGCGAAGGCGATCTTCAATTTGGGCGCCGGGGTCGACGCCATTCCCGAGCCGGGCGCGCAGACGCGTGCACCGCTTATTCGCCTCGACGACGCCGGAATGGCCGAGCAGATGATCGAGTACGTCTGCCACGCCGCGCTGCGCTGCTATAGGGAGGTCGACGTCTACGCCGAGCAGCAGCGCCGCGCGGTGAGGCGGCCGAGGCCGCGCGCGCCCAAGCGCGAATTCGCGATCGGCATCCTGGGCGCGGGCGTGCTCGGCGGCGCGGTGGCCGAGGCTCTGGTGCGGCTGCGCTTTCCGGTCCGCACCTGGAGCCGCACCCGCAAAGAGCTTCCCGATGTAACGAGCTTCGCCGGCATGGCGGAGCTCGCTTCCTTCCTCGCCGGGACGCGCTTTCTCGTCTGCCTGTTGCCGCTCACGGATGCGACGCGCAACCTGCTCGATCGCGCGCGGCTTTCGCTCCTGCCGCGCGGCGCCTCCGTGGTCAACGTCGCTCGCGGTCCGATCGTGGTCGACGCCGACCTCGTCGCGCTTCTCGACGAAGGTCATCTCGCAGGCGCGTTCGTGGACGTATTTCGCGACGAGCCTTTGCCGCCCGGGCATCCTTTCTGGCATCATCCGCGCGTCGTCGTGACGCCGCACGTCTCCGCCGTCACGCTGATTGCAGAATCGGCGGAGCAGATCGCGGACAAGATCCGTCGGCTGGAAGCGGGGTTGCCGGTCGCCGGCGTCGTCGATCGGGTTTTCGGATACTGAAAGCATGAATCTTCCTCCACGGGTGCGCATGGTCGAAGTCGGCCCGCGTGACGGCTTGCAGAACGAGTCGGCGATGGTGCCGACCGAGGTGAAGGTCGGACTGATCGACCGGCTGACCGACGCCGGCCTGCCGGCGGTCGAGGCGACGAGCTTCGTGTCGCCGAAATGGGTCCCGCAGATGGCCGACGCCGCGGCGGTGATGGCC
>Ga0187776_10000820_pt1 | contig 15016 bp, 13 predicted proteins | sample 0216_BV02_MP12_2_FD_132426 | JGI IMG/M metagenome (GOLD analysis project Ga0187776, IMG submission 132426) | Tropical peat soil microbial communities from peatlands in Department of Meta, Colombia - 0216_BV02_MP12_20_MG | ecosystem: Environmental > Terrestrial > Soil > Wetlands > Peat | place...
ACCCTGATTTACATGGAGACTGACCCCGTTTACTACCCGCCGACTGCGGTAAGACTTGCCAACTTCGTCGGTCGCCAGGGTCTGCATCTACTTGGAAACTCTCGCTTTGGTAACACTTGGGCCGTTCTGGCCGCCTTCAACTTGGACCTTATCATCGTGACTGTAGAAAGTCAACGAATCGCCGGTAACATTGCCGTGTTCGGCATCAAAAATGCTAGGCGGTCCGCCGGTCAGCCGGAACTTGCTCTCCGAGGGCAGGTATTCCAGCTTCTGACCTATGGCTCTTCGATTCGCCTGTTGAATGACTACATGACCCACAGCGACCACGCGGTCCAGTTGGTTGCCGGAGGCAGCTCCACCTCCACCCTTCTGCTCCACTTGGGAAGAAGTATGGGGCTGGAGGAAGGCGTCCAGGGTGTCGGCGGCAACCGTGCCATCAGTGCTTCGCAGTAAAACCCGGCCTTCGAAGTGTGCCTTGCGGTCGGCATCGATGTAACTCAGCCGCGTGGCCGTAACCTTGACCGGGGTCTGCTTGCCATTGTTGCCTTGCTGGACAAAAACGGTGGAGACAACCTGTCCGCCTGAGGCTGAGGCGACCACCGATCGTTGATCGCGATCGAAATCGATGATGGGAGCCTCGACGGCGTTGGAGGTCTGCCACAGTCGGGCATTACCGGTGTAGTGGGCGGTTCCGGAAGCGCGGCGGGCGATCATGGCGGCCGAGGTTACGTGGATCGGGTCGGCGGTCGCCAGCAGGGCCCCGTTCGGCTGCTGCTTCAGCTCGGAGTACGTGGTTTTGACATTGCCTTCGGCCAATGCGTCACCTGACCGGCGGTTGATGCGCAAGCGGTCGGCCGTCGTGGTCACACCTTGATCGGTGAAGCGCGGATTGCCAGTAAGCACGAGTATTCCGTCGTTGGGGTTGTAAGTTGCTTTCGCCGCCCAAGCCTCGCGGCCGGTTGGAGTGCTGCTGCCGGGAGCAGCGGGCTCGCGATAATGAAAATCGCCTTCCTGCACAAGCGAGCCGATTCCACCTGAGGGATTCATGGTTGCAGTCAGAACTGTGCTGGTGCTGGTGCGGTCGGGTTGGCCGGAAGCTGTAGAAACCAGCTTGGCATTGGGTGAGCCGACCACCGTCTTGAGCCGATTCTGTTCGTCGAAGCGGAAGAAAAACCGGGTGGCAGTGATCACAGTGGGACCGGGAGGGGTACTGGATTGAGTTGAGCCGGTGGCGCCAGTCGGCGGGGTGATTTTGATTGCGGCAGCGCCGCCCGTCTCGGCACGCTCCGGATTGCTGCGATTTGCCGCGTGGAAATCGAGGACGTCGGAGGTCAACTCGATTGCCTGTCCATCCTTGGTCTGTGGTGGCTGGACCAGGTGGACATTCTGACTGGCGTGAATTGTTTCAGTGCGAGCATTGGATCCGAAGTCCACCAGGACGCTGCCCGCGTTGCCCTGCATGGGGCGCTCACCTTCTACGTTCACGGCAACGCCACCGGTCAGCAGCGCCGACCGCAGATCGTTGTTGGTGTCAACCTGAATCTCGGCTTGCGGCGCCTGCGCCTGGATATTGCTCTTGCCGGTGACTTGCGCGGTGACCTGATCGGACGCCAGCACGTGATCGATGGTGTTATCGGGACGCAGATAAACAACGAGTTTGCCGGCGTTCACCGTGCTGCCTCTGCGGGTGAGCTTTGCGTCGTCGAGGATCACACGCGGCGGATTCTTGCTGATCTCGCCTCTTCTGGCCACCAGCCTGGCATTGCGCTCGCTGGTTTCAAGCTGGATGTTGGAATCAAGAAGCAGCGTGTTTGCCTTGGGATCGTACCTGGCGCCCTTGGCGGAGCCGCTGACCTGCGGGATGCGAAACTCGATCTGCTCTTTCGTCTGGGCGATGCCGGTATCTTTATTAAAGACCAGGCCGCTGGTCTTCAGGTGGATGGGATTCTTCAGCTCGCGCGGGGGAACCTGGTCAGAGCGGACCTCGCCGGAGGCGTTACCCTCGAGATCGATATGCACTTCGCCCTGCGCGGTGACATTGCCCGACTGCGGGTCGTAGGCGAAGTCGGAGCCGTAGATCTGGTCGTAGCGGTTGGCCTCGCGGCCGTAGACAACGATGCTGACGTCCTTCAGCTCCGCCTTGCCTCCCTGCTTGTACTGAACTGCGTTCGAGGCGTGAAGAGTGAACAGAGTGTGTCCGGCTTGCGACTTCGAAAGAGTGAATCCCTGAGTACTTTGCTGAATTTCAATGCCCAGCTTCTGCGGGGCGCTGTGCATCAGGAGGCGCAGCCGGTGTCGGCCGTAGGTATAGAAGCCGGCCACCAGGATCAGCAGGAAGATGGCTGCAGAGGCAAACCAAATCCTGAGCCGCGAAACGCTAAAGGGCATTTAAGGTCTATCTTATATCTTTGGGACGGCGACTCGCCTTTTGTACGAACACGAAGCGGAGGTTCAAGCCGCTGCAAGAATTAGAAGACCGTTGCCCAGCCAAGGGCTTGCTGGCGTAATCCATGGGAGGATTTGAGCGTCTATTGTGTATAGTCTGAGGTGAGTGAGGTGGGCTCGCGGCGCGGCTGCGAATCCTGATCCTAAGACCTGGAACGGAGCGGTGGCACGGGGGTGAGGGTGTCCGTTCTTACGGTTTCCGATTACAGCTTTCCGGGTGGCTGGACCAGCACGACCGAGATCAGCGGGCGCTCCGGCTGGTACTGCGAACAACTGGAAAGAGGCGAGATCCTTTATTTCGCGCAGCCGCCCTTTCCTCTTCCCGCCGAGGATCGTGAGTTCCTGCTCGGACTGCGCTCGAAGCTGTCGAGTGTTCACAAGAATGTTTCCTATCGCCCGGTCTCGGGAGTGCTGGGCGGATTTCCTTCGAGCGACCCGCAATTTCCCCGTTTAGTGAGCATTCTGCGAACCTATTCGGCGCAGGTGGTGAATTTTCTCGGCGATTTCCTGCGGCCCTATGCCAATCACTGGGCGCTGGATTACGCCAGCTTCCGTCCGGTGGAGGAAGAGGGACGCGATCTGCCGCTGCATAAGCGCAATGACCTGCTGCATGTGGATGCGTTTCCCAGCCGGCCGACGCGGGGCGGTCGCATTCTGCGCGTCTTCACCAATATTCATGGAAGCAAGACCCGTGTCTGGAATACCGGTGATCGCTTTCCGGATCTAGCGAAGAAGTTGGCGGATGGAGCTGGACTGAAGCGCTTTGCGTCGGGTGGCGACACTCTTGGTGCGCGCGTGCGGAAGGTGCTTCATCGTGCGGGACTGCCGATTCCCGACCGCTCGGCTTACGACAGCTTCATGTTGCACTTTCACGATTATCTGAAAGAGAATTCGACCTTCCAGTCGGAGTGCGAGAAGATTCGCACCGAGTTCCCACCGATGTCCACGTGGCTGGTATTCACCGATGGAGTTCCGCACGCGGTTCTGGCGGGCCAGCATGCCTTGGAGCAGACGTTCATCATTCCAGTGGATGCTCTGGTCTGCGCGGAGCAGGCGCCGATACGGGTGCTGGAGAGTCTGTGCGGAAGGGCGCTGGCGTAGGCACCCACCGATGGCTATTTGAGGTTCCCACCCTCCGCCAAAAGCAGGCGGAAGGGTGGGTCACCCAGGCCTGGGGCACCCGCAGTCTCAGTCCGCCGGTTGCAGTTATTGCGCAGGCTTGGGCTCTGATTTTTTCCCTGCCGATGGCGCTTTCGGTTTCCAGAATGCGGGATCAGCGGCGATCCACTTATCCGAAACGTAGCTCATTTTTGGATTGAACATAAATACGTTGGTTTCGGCCGCATCGACGCATGCGGCTTCGAGTTCGGCCAGCTTCTTCATGCCGTCTTCGCCTATTGCTGCGGCGAATTGCTTGGAATCGGTGAAGCCGCGGTCGGTTTCGGCAAGTGATTTCATCGGCACTATAACGAGGTAAGTGCCGCCACTGTTGTGGCCGTACATATCCTCGAATACCGCCCAGCGTCCGTTGGCCACAGCCTTTTCATAACCACTGATGTACATCTTGACCAGAGCTTCCCAGTCCTTCTGATGTCCGGGGCGAACATGGAAGCGCGAGATCTCGAAATAGCGCATCTGCGCGACGTTCACTTTTGCCCGCAGACTGTAATCTTCGCGGTAAAGGAAGGTGCTCGATTCGGTGGAGGTAAGCAGGTCGCCATCCGCAATGGACGCGCGGTCCAGCGCCGCGAAAAGGGTGGGATTGTTCATGGTGCCCAGATTGTCCTTTTCCCACGCCTCGAAGGAGTCGTAACCAATCATGAACAGCGATCGCGACACGCCGGAGAGAGAATCCATGGCCAGATAGTGAGTTGGCCACTTGGCGGCGGCAAATGCGTTCACGAAGGCGCTTTCGGTTTTCACATGCGGGCTGCCAGCTTTGCCCGGCTTGAGAAACTCGCGGACGACCACCAGCACCTTGGGCGGTCCGGTCACCTCCTCTGGGTTTTGTTGAGCCATAGCAGCGGCTGCGCCTGCGACAACAAGACACAGAACCAGCCAGAGTCGTGTAATCCTCGGCATAAATCGTGTGCTCCTTTGATCGAGAAATGAGTGCTTTCGCAGGGGCTGCCTAAGCCCCCCGCAGCAGTAGCTTAAGAAGATGTCTTGGAAGACGGGCCATCTTACGCGCTGGCCGGAATTCGTCAAGGAGAAATCGGGTGGACCGCTTAGGATGGCGTAGGGTCGAGTTTGGGATCCGGGGAAACAGCTGCAGGTTTAGAGTTGGTGCGGCGAAGGTCTTCGATGGCCAATTCCAGGCCGCCCCAATCCGGATGCTCGTTGTGATCGAGACGGAAGGCGACGTCCACCGTATCTCCAACCACCAGGGGATCGCGAGCAATCTGCTCCGCCATGCGCCAGCCCATGGCGGCGATGGTAGGCGAAAAATGCGACGCGCTGCGGCTCAAGCCGTCACTGCTGTTGCCATCCTGGCTCTCAGCCTGACTTGCTAATGAAGGGCCGGGGTCTCCATTGTCGCCGGCTCCATTGCCGCTGTTGCTGATTCTCGCGAACCGCAGCTTGATGTGCTTGTCCTTAAGAATGCGGGGAGGAAGCAGAATGCGCAGATTGCGCCCGACAAATACGGGCTCGGGGTTACCCATGCCGAACGGCTGCAGCCTCTGCAGATCTTGGTAAAAGCCTGGAGTCACCTGATCGATGGCGAGCTCGCCATCGACTTCAAGGCAGGGCACGAAATCCTCGGGGGTCAAAAGGGTGCGCGCATAGGAATCGAGGGCAGAGCGTAAATGCGGAATCTGTTGGCAGGGAAGTCCCAGGCCGACGGCGTGGGCGTGGCCTCCAAAGCGGGTGAACAACTCGCGGCAGGATTCCAGCGCTTCGAGCAGATGAAAGCAGCGGATGGAGCGTCCGGAGCCGTGCGCTTCTTCGCCGTCGCGTGACAGCACGATGGCGGGACGGCAGTAGCGCTCGACGACGCGAGTGGCGACGATGCCGATCACTCCGCGATGCCAGCCATCTCCATCGACGACGATGCAGTAGGCTTCACGCAGGGCGGGTTCACTTTCGAGGCGCTGCTCAACTTCCGCCACGATGCGTTGCTCTTCCTGTTGGCGGTCGGCATTCAGCGTATCCAGCTTCTGGGCCAATTCCCGCGCCCGCATTTCGTTTTTCTCGGTGAAAAGCTCGATGACGGTTTGGGCGATATCCATGCGTCCGGCGGCGTTCAGGCGAGGAGCGACGCGGAAGGCGATGTCACCGGTGTTGACGCGCCGTGAGCCATCGAGGGCAGCCACCTCAAGGATGGCGCGCAGGCCAGGATTTACCGGCCGGCTCAACCCATCAAGTCCCAGCTTAGCGAATACGCGGTTCTCGCCGGTGAGGGGGACGGCGTCTGCAATAGTCGCGATGGCAACCATCTTGATGAATGAGGGCAGCAGGCGCTGGCGTCCAGTTGCTTCAAGGAGGGCCTGCGCCAGCTTGAATGCCACTCCGGCGCCGCACAATGCTTTGCAGGGATAACCGCAGTCAGGCTGGTTCGGATTGAGCACGGCCAAAGCGCGCGGCATGCCCTGGTCTGGAAGGTGGTGGTCGGTGACGATGAGATCCACGCCGAGGCGCGAGGCTGTGTCGGCGGCGGCGAAAGCGCGAATGCCCGTATCCACGCTGATGATCAGCCGGATGCCGTCAGCCGCAGCTTGCTCGATGACGTCACCTTTCATGCCGTAGCCGTCAAGAATGCGATGAGGAACGTGGAACTCGGTCTGGCCGCCGCACAATTCGATGGCAGTTTTCAAAATTACGATGGCGGTGGTGCCATCAACGTCGTAGTCGCCATAGATGAGAACCCGCTCGTGGTTAGCAATCGCGCTCTGCAGACGTTCTACTGCAGGTTTCATTCCCAGCATGCTGTAGGGACTATGAAGCTGATTGAGCGAAGGAGAGAGAAAAACGCCAGCTTGCTCAGGAGTGTGAATGCCACGAGCAACCAGGAGCCGTGAGAGAGGAACAGGAATCCGCAGTTCAGAGGCTAAGGACTGAATGATGACAGGGTCCGCGGGGCGAGCAATCCAGCGCACGATTCAGCGCTCGTCGTCCTGATCAGCTTCGTAAGTGATGCCGCCGAAGTCCTCCGCCATGTCCAGCAGGCGCTGGTAGCGGTCGTACCATTCGGTGGAGAGTTCGCAGAGAAATAGCGTGCCCTGATAGGGGAAGCCAAGCTGCACGAACCCGGTCTTGCCGACGTAGGCGCGCAGCCAGCGAGCCTCCTCCACATCTTCCTCGTTGGCGTAGGGGGCATTACGGAGACGATCGACGAGAAAATCGACGTCGTCACGATCGAGGCTGGCATGATTCATGGTGAGGAAACTGGAGCCAGAACTCTTGGCGAGCTCTACGAAATCCTTCCAGGATTCCGGATTCCCGTTCATGTCCCACATCACGCTCTGAACTTCTTCGCTCACGTAGCCATGGAACCGCTGCATGCCGTGACCCTCAATGAAAGCGGTCATGTCGTCCCGAATAGTTGTGAGATCGTCCTGCATCGACAGTATTCGCCAACCCGATACAACTGTCCCCTGCAACCGTCTTGTGCTCGCGGCGGTTTTTGTCGGGGTGATCCTCACATCATACTCCGGGTTTTCGGCGAAAAATAGAATGGTTAAGCGGGCTCGGGCAGCCGTTGCGGTGGGTCCGCTATGTTAAACTTTTGGGTTAGCTAGCTCGTTCCGCGCGCACATGCTGCTTTCCAAAGAATATGTCGGGTATCTGGCCCGCCAACTGACTAAAAGGCTCATCGCAGAAGAGTTTATTGAGACCGCCAATCCGGCGGCGGTGGAGACGCGCGTCAATACAGCTCTGATCGAGGAGTTGGCTCTCGAAGATCGCATCAACGACGAGGTGCGCGCGATCCTGGAGGCCTATTCCGACGAGATGCGGAAAAGCGGAGCGAATTACCAGGAGATGTTCAAGAAGGTCAAAGGCGAACTGGTCCGCAAATACAAGGCGGTGCTGTGAGAATCAGCCGCGACAAGGTGAACAAACTGGCGCATGCGGTCACGGATGCGCTTGCCGAAATGGACGCAGTGGAATTCCTCGAGGACCGCAACACCATCCGCCTGAAGACCCGAGAAGTGCTGGAAGAATTACTAAAGCGCGAAGCTACCATTGACGCGGCGGCGCGGCAGAAAATCGAGACGCAGAAGCGGACGATCCTGGAAGGCTCCCAGGAGTGGGACATCCTCTATCGCAAGTATTACAACGAAGAAGTCAAGAAGCTGGGGATCTGAGAATTCAGCAATCGGCAGTCAGCAGTCAGCACTCAGTATCTTCTTCTCGTGACTCTCATCGAATAGTTCTGTCCTGTGCAGGCTCTTCTCCGTCGGATAGAAAGTTAGTCAGTGCCAAATCTATGAAGCCCTAGGTGTTTGCTCGGCATTCTTGTCACCGAGCAGAGAGCGGATGGTAGACAGCAGTTCCGGTAAGTGGACTGGCTTGAGGAGCACTCGAATGCCTTTGCTGGCGGCAACATCGCTGATTTCTGGTTCCGCGAAACCGGTCAGCAGCAGGCACCCGATGCCTGGGTAGCGGCGGCGTGCCGATTCGATCACGGCCAGACCGTCCTTGTCGCCGCGCAGTCCCAGGTCCGAGATCAGGACGTCGAATTTCGATTTCGCCAGAAGCTCGTCTGCTTCCTGAGATGAGGCGGCACTGCCGACATCAAAACCCTGATGCCGCAGCACAAGTTCATAAGTGAGCAGCACTGCTGGTTCGTCATCGACCACCAGAATTTTTCGCAAAACCGGCATGAACTTCCAAGCCCAGATTACCAATATAGTTTGAACTCACTGGCTGCGGAAGTCACTCTCACAACGCCGACAATCAGTGAATAGACAGGGTATCACTACCACTTGTGCGGGAGGATGACTCGGGAAACAGGCGGGGGCGCTCGGGCAAAGAGTACACCCAACGACGGGTGTAAGGGTGAACTGGATGATGCAGGATCTGAGTAGTGGCGCCGCATTCCACTACCTGGCCATCGTGCAGAATAGCGATTCGATCGCACGCGGACAATGACAGGAGATCTCGAGAGAGGTACAGAATACTGAGATTGCGCTCTCGGTTCAGCTTGCTCAGGAGAGCGAAGATCTCTGCCTGGTTGACACCATCCACAGTGCTGCTGAGGTCATCCACAATCAGCAAGCAGGGATTGTGGAGCAGGGCCATGGCGATCAGTATGCGGACTAACTGGTCTGGAGACAGTATTGTGGTGTGACGGCGAAGAAGTTCCCGGTCCGGCAAACCGCTTGCTGTCAATGCCTCCATGATACGCTGGTGCGCTTCAGCATAACTGGACGCAGCATGAGCGTTCCAGGCGGCAAGCAATTGCTGGCCAATGCACAGGGCAGGATTGAGAGCGGTCATTGCGTTTTGTGGAACCAGCGCGATCTCTTGTCCGCGAATCTCACGCAGCTTGCGCGCATCGAGCTTAAGAAGGTCTCCCCCCTGGAAAACAATCGAGCCCTCGGTGGCGCCGCTGGTCTGAGGAATCAGCCGCAGCAAGGCGGCAGCGAGCGTGCTCTTACCCGATCCGCTTGCTCCTGCCAGGCCCAGAATCTCACCTGCGCGTAACTGCAAAAACAGGTTGCTGAGTACCGGACTGCGGCCGCGATAGCTGACCGTCAGCGCCAACGATATGAGGGAGTCATAGGAGGTCATGAGACGGCCGGCTCCTCCCGCGAGAGCAATAGTTGGAGGATGAGGAGCAGGGCCAGCAAAGCGAGCAGCAAAATGGCGCTCCAAATGCCGCTGAGACTGGTGAGGAATTTGCTCAAGTGCTGAACGTCGAGCCTGGGCGCTGTTTCGCCCAAGCCTACTCCCAGCAGGACCAGTCCAGCTTCGCCGAGGATAAAAACGAAGAGAGAAATCCAGAATTGCGCCAGCAGGATCGGTTTCAGGTACGGAAAAACATGCGTAGTGAAGAGCAATATCCCATATTGTCCAGAGGCTCGGGCATGCAGAACGAAAGCGGAGTCTCTGAGTTTGCGCGCAGCATTCGAGATCACCGGAGTCGAGGCCACGAAGCCAACTTGAACGAGCGGAATCAGGATAAATCCGACAGAGCGGAAGCCAGCGGGTGCGGAAAGCACGGTGGAGGTTAGCAGCAGCAACAGCAGCCACGGGATTGCTAGCAGGATTGCCGTGATGGTCTGGGCGGCCCGCTCCCACCGCCCAGCGAGATAACCGGCCAAAATGCCAGTCAGCCCGGATGCTACTGTGGACAGGAGCGCGGCTAATGGCGCCAGCCATAGACCCAGCAGCATTTCTTCGGAACCGCGGGAATGATCGGAAAATGGCCCGATCGGGCCTGAGTGGTGCGGAGTGGGGGGAATGATCAGTGCGGCGCCATGCAAATCATGGTGCAGCATGGGAACGCGTATCTCGCTGGCGGCCGACGTGACGGTTAGCAGCGCCAGCAAAACCACGACGGCTTGTGTCCTCTGCCGCATTTCACGAATGCAATTCACTAACGCAATTCACTGCATCTCACAGTCGTTGATCGTGCCTGGCAATTACTCATTTCCTCTCGCTAATTCAGGCTCTGCGGTCAGAGGCTTTATCTCCTCACTCTTCCTGTGATGCTGCTGCTTCATGATGTACATCCGACGATCCGCTTCGGCCAAGAGCTGGTCACCATCGGTGCCATCCTCGCCGTAATAGGCCATTCCCGTACTCACGGAGAGCCGGTCAGTGCCGCAAACCTGATGTCCGGCCTCGCGAGCCAGTTGATCGAGGACGGCAATTTTGTCGGCAGCCGCCTCATGCTTTAAACCAGGGGCAATGATCACGAACTCGTCGCCGCCCATGCGCGCGACGTAGTCGTACTCGCGGCAGACGGAGCGCACGCCATGACCGAATGAGCGGAGAACTTTATTGCCCTCGAGATGGCCAAACCGATCATTGATCTCCTTGAAGCCGTCGAGGTCACAAATCAAGACCGCCATATCCGCGCCCGTTCGTTTGCAGCGCGCGATTTCCTGATCGAGATGCAGGAACAGTGAGCGGGCGTTGGGAAGGCCAGTTAGGTAGTCGGTAGTGGCCGAGTTTTCCGCCTGCTGGTACTTGAGGGCGTTTTCCACCGAGAGCGCGACCTTGGAGCTGACCGCGAGCATGATACGCAGGTGGTCAGACGTAAAGGCGTCGCCCTCCCCCTTGTACAGGGTGAGCACGCCGACTACTCCGGAGAGCGCTTCCAGGGGCACGGCAAGAGCAGAGCGCAGTGGGCTGAAGCGGGCGTCGCTCGGATATCCGGGTTCACATGCCGGATCGCCGTTCACGATGGGCTTGCGATGAGCCGCCACCCAGCCGGACACGCCCTCGCCCACGGGAATCTGCAGCGAGGAAAATACGCGAAAGTTATCACCGCTGACGTGCTCGGGAACCAGCACGTGTTCGCGCAATACATAAATGGCGATGGAATCGTAGGGAATGAGCTTGCGCAGCCGCACGGACAGAACTGATAGGGTGTCGTCCAAGCTGAGGGAGTTGCCGAGCTCATGGCTCAACTCGAAGAGGGTTTGGGCTTCTTGCCTGGCGGCGGCGATGGAGGATAGGAAATTGCCGTCAGTGATGACGTCCAGCGGTCGCAGCTTTTCGGGAGCAAACCCAGACGCAGGTGCGGCCGCGTTGCTCAGGCGCAGGTCGGTGGAGAGACGCTGTCGCCCGGCGCCGGTCATCTGGGTTTGCGCCAGCTTCTCCAGTTCCAGGTAGCGGCGCTTGAGCACATCCACCACCCGCGGGTCGAACGCCCTTCCCGATTCGGCTGCTACGACCTCCATAGCTTCCGGAAGCGGCACCGCGCGACGGTACTGGCGGTGGGAGTTGAGGGCATCGAGACAATCCACCGCGGCAAGAATGCGCGCGCACATGGGAATTTCTTCGCCACGCAGGCCATAGGGGTATCCGGAACCATCCCATCTCTCATGGTGTGCGCGGACGATGGGGACAACGGGGTAGGGAAAGTTCACGCGCTCCAGAATCTCTGCTCCTACCAGGGGATGGATTTTCATCTTCTCGAATTCTTCGGGGGTGAGTTTTCCCGGCTTGTTGATGATGTGCTCCGGGATAGCGAGCTTGCCAATGTCGTGCAGCAGTGACGCCGCGCGCAGGGCCTCGATTTCGTCTTTGGGAACTTCCAGTTCTTTGGCAACCTCCAATGCGTAGACTCGGACGCGCTGGAGATGGTCGAAGGTGCTGTGATCCTTGGCTTCGATGGCCAGCGCCAGGGCTTCGATCGTGCGCAGGTGCAAGGAAGCAATGCTTTCGACGTGATCCTTCTCCTGTGAAAGGCGGCGCAGATAAACGCGGTAGGAGCGATACGTCCAATAAATGATCGGTAACACCAAGAGCGAGGTCTGCCAGCCGATCAGCACATTGATGTAGCTGACCAGGGCAGCCACACCTGCACCCAGCAGGTAGTAGGGCAAAGACCAGAAATGTCCGTCGTGCCACACTCGACGAAACGCTTTGTTCTGGGTGAGTGCGGTTAAAGCCGCTGCGAGCGCACTGCCGGTCACGAAATAAGCAAAGGCCGCGGCCAGAAGAACCAACGTGACGCTATGTCCGAAGGGCTGAGCAATGCGGTGATAAACGCCATAAGAGACGGCGATAGCGACCGCGGTGTTTGCCAGCTGAAAAATAAGTTGGGCATACCTGGGCCTCTGCTTGAGCTTCCACAGGCTCTGCACAAGCACTGGACTGCAGCCCATCAACATTGTTTGCGGAAGGGTCAGCTCAGAGATGCCGATGAGGATGAATAAAAAATTGACCGAGATCGAGCCAGTGAGACCGGGAAGGCTTACGCGCAAAGTGGAGGCTAGCAATGCCACCAGCAGATAGGCGCAAAAGCGTAGGGGATCAGCGTTCTGCCAATTGGCAGCACTCCAGGCGATCACGCCGACGCCGGCAATGACTTGCAGGATCCAGAAAGCCCTGGCCCGAAAGGGCATGACGAGTGGCTGCGCCTCCCCAGGGGTTAGTGGCATGCAGACGGCCATTTGGCGGCAGTCATCCTGGCTTTATTGCATGATTCTTCAATTACTTAGCACTGCTGCAGGCAAATGGAGGAAAAGTGGAGGCTGGGGTGCGACAGAATGTCGCTTCCATTATGGTCTTAAGCCATTTTGGCACATGGAACTTATACACGAAGGGACTAATTCAAGGCTGTACTGTTGCTTAGGTACTAACCTGTCCCTAGGCTGAAATTTGCTGCAAAGCTACTAATATGGTCTGCCAGCCCAGAATCGGGCCAAGAACTCCTGCAGAAGATGGAGACCTAGTTTTGGAGACGTTTGAAGCTCCCTTTCAGGTGGACGGGGTCGAGCCAGTCGTGCGCAGCGAACTGATGAAGCGGCTGCTGCAGATGGTAGAGCGGGTGGCACGCAGCAACGCCGCTGTGCTGATAAGCGGCGAAACCGGCAGCGGAAAGGAATTTGTTGCGCGTGCGCTGCACCACTATTCTCTGCGTAGCGAGCGGCCCTGGGTGGACGTGAATTGCGCTGCGCTTCCCGAGCATCTGGTGGAAAGCGAACTGTTTGGCTACGAGAAGGGTGCGTTTAGTGGGGCCGATTCCACCAAACCGGGACTGTTCGAACTCGCCGACAAGGGCACGCTCTTTCTCGATGAGGTTGGTGAACTCGAGCCCAGAATTCAGGTAAAGCTGCTGCGAGTACTCGATGGCATTGCTTACTTCCGGCTGGGCGGAAGCAAGAAGGTGTCGGTGGATGTCCGGATCATCGCGGCGACCAACCAGGATTTGGAGCAATCAGTAAGAACCGGACGCTTTCGCAGCGACCTTTACCACAGACTGGGTCAGATCCAGTTGAAAATTCCTCCCTTGCGGGACCGGTTGGAAGATCTGGAAGCCCTGTCGGAGGTATTCCTCAAGCAGCAGCGGCCGGAATTCTATTTTTCGCACGAAACGCAGCAAGCATTGCGAGCCTATTCCTGGCCGGGAAATATACGTGAATTGCGCAATATCACCTTGCAGATTGCCATGAGCGCCGCTGGACCAGAGATCAAGCCCGCCGACTTGCCGCCTGACATTCTGCAAGCCTCCACGAAATCCGGAACACAGGTGGAAGAGGACGACCCGGGCGAGCTCGATGAAGTGGAACGTCTGACCATACTCAAGGCCCTGGCCCGCACCGGCGGACACCAGGGGCTAGCGGCGGAACAGCTGGGAATCTCACGCAGGACTCTAAGCCGGAAGCTGAAGCTCTACAACCTGCAGGCGGAGCGACGTCAGCAGGGCGAAGGATCCTTGGGCAAATTAGGACCGGAACAGCAACACTACTTCCGGGCCGAGGTCGAGGTTCCGATCCGCATTCGCAACTGCCGTGGTCGCGAGGTGGAGGGACGGACGCTGAATATGAGCTCTGGTGGCGTGGCGGTGCATGGAATCGAGAACCCGCTGGAATTCTCCGGGCCGCTGGAAGTGCGCTTTGCGATTCCGGACAGCAACTTCATGGTGGAAACTAAATCGCGAATCGCATGGGCCGACGTGGAGCGGCGGGCGGGATTGAAATTCGTGGATATTTCCACTCAGGCGCAAGGCCTGCTGGACCGCTGGCTGGCGAAAAAGCAGAAGGAAGAAGGCTGGGCAGTGGAAGCGGTGTAGATGTCAAAACAGAGTGCCTTGCAGCTTCACAGGGTTTGCCACGTGCTCACCGCTTGTTCTTGCGCTGTGCCTCCTCATCCTTTTTGAAGCGTTCCATTAGTTTCTTGATGTCCTTGGTGTAATCGTCCTTGGGATCGGACGGCATCACGTTGGTAGTCGATGTGCCCCGCCAGGCCAGATCGTTGGTGCGGGCGTCGGCGAAATCGAGAGAGAGGGTGCGCACGGAGTATAGGTTCTCCCAGACATCGGCGGTGGTCGTGATGCCGACACCACTGCCGCCGTAAACGTTCTTGTAAGTCTTGGCCAGGACGCGATAGGAGATCAGGCAATCGGGATTCTTGTCGGCAGGCTTCAGCCCGAGTTTCTCCAGTTGCTCCTGGATTTGGCTGCGCATCGACTGTTCGATTTCCATTTTGTCGTAAAGGGGATCTTTAGGAGGGCGAGGCACGTCCTGGAACTTGAACGTCTTCCACTTGGAGAGATCAGATTCCTTGTGGTAGTCGGACTTTATGGTCTGGGCGGAGGAGAACGCAGCCACGAAAAAGACCGACAACCAGATCACGCCGAACTTTTTGGGATTCATTTGATGCGAATCTTAACATTAAGCCAATCAGCACTCAGGCGTCGGCAATCAGTAGTCAGTAATCAGTAATCCTGAACGATGCGCTCGTCAGATTCTCCGCCCCGCGCTTTTATGCGGGTCGAAGGCGCGGAGTCGGAGGATCTTGCAGTTCTCCTAGTGATTGCCGAGTGCTGAGAAGTGGTCTCACAAACGTCTCAGCAGGATCAACATGGATGCCAGTTGAATCATGCCGAGGAAGTTTGCGCTATGTCGTTCCCAACGCACCAGCAGGCGCCGGAAGTTCTTCAGCCAGG